>Ga0308159_1001842_pt1 | contig 27553 bp, 28 predicted proteins | sample PhyCR1_FD_201040 | JGI IMG/M metagenome (GOLD analysis project Ga0308159, IMG submission 201040) | Phyllosphere microbial communities from UC Gill Tract Community Farm, Albany, California, United States - DLSLC.R1 | ecosystem: Host-associated > Plants > Phyllosphere > Unclassified | place: USA...
AGTACCTGACGTACGTGGGCGGTTCGCCGTTCCAGCCGGCGATCGCCGTCGGCCTGCGCCTGCCCGATGCGTTCTTCGCCTCGGTCGCGTCGGAGATGGCCGCCAAGGCCGCCCTGTTGGGCACCGGTCTGCGCGCCGCCGGTTTCGACGTCTCGACCCCTGCGGGGTCGTACTTCACGGTGGTGGATGCCGCCCCGCTCGGCGCCACCGACGCCGACGCGTTCTGCCGCGAGCTGCCCGCTCGCGCCGGGGTGGTCGGGATTCCGCTCACCGCTTTTGTCACGACCGAGCATCGAGGCGAGTACGCGACCCTGGTGCGGTTCGCCGCGTGCAAGCGGGTGGAAGTGCTGGAGGACGCGGCGGGGCGGTTGGCGGGGATGACGTTCAACTGAGATCGAAGTGCGGAGAAATGCGATGAGCGACGAATGGAACGTGCAGATTTTCGTGCCCGCGGAGCCCGGGGTTCCGTTTCCGGGGATGCACGAATACCGCGATCGAGGCATTCCACAGGCCGGAGCACCCGGGGTACGAGGACGCGCTGAGCGGGTGGTTGACGCGAGCGTCGAATCGCTGCGCGAGAACTGGCGCGGGACCGTCGCGAAGCTGGTGGAGATCGGGAACGGTGTCGACGACGACGCATCCGGGTGGGGCGTCTCGGAGATCGAAGTGGGCCTTACATTGAGCGCGACCGGCCAATTGCTCTTCATCGCTCAGGCCGGCGCTGAGGCCTCGGTCAAGATCACCCTCACGCGGCGGTCGCCGGGCGACGCCTGATCGCCTCAGGCGCGTCAGCGCGGCGTCACTCGATACCGCCGCAACTCCAGCGCGGGGTTCACGCGCCGCACGCGCGCGATAGCCGCTGGGTCGACATGCGCCACCGCGACATCGGTCGCCGTGCCCACCTGAGCCAGCGTGATGCCCTGGGGGTCGACGATCATCGAGTGCCCGACGCCGAGCGGCGGCGGGTGATCGGCCGCGGCCACGAAGAACGTGTTCTCGATTGCCCGCGCGGTCAACAGTGTTCTCCAGTGGTGCTCCTTCAGTGGACCGCGCACCCACTCGGCGGGAACCAATGCGACGTCGGCTCCCGCGTCGGCCAGCGTTCGGGAGACCTCGGGAAATCGCAGGTCGTAACACGTCATCAGACCGAAGCGCAGACCACGCACCTCGAACGTCTGCGGCGGGGCGATGTCCCCCGGCTCTACCCAGTCGGACTCGCGCTGGCCGAAGGCGTCATAGAGATGCAGCTTCCGATACACAGACCGGATGCCATCTGCTCCTACCGCCGCGACGGCGTTTCGCACCCGTCGACCATCGTCCGCTTTTTCGACGAGGCCTGCGACGACGACCAGGTCGAGCTCGGCTGCCAGCGCGGTCAGCGCGCGCACGAACGGTCCGTCGAGGTCTTCGGCGTTCTCGACGAGCGATGCGTCGAACGGGTCGACGAAGTAGCTGGAGTACTCCGGGAAGACAACAACGCCAGCGCCGCGAGCGGCGGCGGTGCGGGCCAGACCGGCGATGTCCGCGAGGTTGCCCTCGCGAGAGGCCGAGGGCGCAAACTGCGCGACCGCAATTCCGACAGTGTCGTGACTCATGGAGCGCTCTCCCTCCCCTTGCGCCGAACGATCATCGGCACCGCGATCCACAGTACGAGGATGATCACGCCAAGCACGACCCCGGATGCCACGGCCGCACCGAACCCGACAACGACGTCGAAGACGAACGCCACCACGCCGATCAACAGAAGCGAGACGAGAGCGAGCGCTCCGCGCAGGGAGCTGTGTCCGACCCGCACGAGTGCAGGTTTCACCTGCAGGTGGAACACCGCGCGGTGCAACGCCACCGGGGCTAGCGCCACGACCGCGCTGAGCGCCGCCAGACAGACAAGAACAAGGTAGAGGGCCCGCTGTGCCGCCTCCAGCTCCGCGAATGACGCTTGGAATGCCAGAGCGAGCAGGAACCCCGTGAGGATCTGCGTACCGGTTTGCAGAACCCGAAGTTCCTGCAGGATCTCGTTCCAGTTGCGGTCTGCGCGCTGCGCCGGCGTCTCAGGGCGCCCGTCAGCGAAATCGTCGATATTGCTGCTCACCGGGCCATTCTCCCGCGACACTCCCGGGCAGTACGCCAGGATTTGCGGGTTCGTTCACCCACGGGTAATGTTTTCTCTTGTGCCGCGGGGTGGAGCAGCTCGGTAGCTCGCTGGGCTCATAACCCAGAGGTCGTAGGTTCAAATCCTGCCCCCGCAACAAGAAGAAGGCCCCGGATCGCGAGATCCGGGGCCTTCTGCCTTTCACTGAGGATGTTATCAGAACCCGGCCTCGCAGCAGGGCGCGAGCGATAGTCCCCACGCACGACCAGTCGATTGACCGGTACACCCGCCGAGGCGCCCGCCGCGCGCTTCGGCACCGCCCCCACCCGCACTTCCATCGGGAGCTGGAGCCACCCATGATCACAGCTGTTATCATGCAGCCGTGAAGCGCAATCCGAAGGACCGGAAACGAACTGCAGCCGCAGCCTTTCGTTCCGGCCGCGGCGGGCCTCGCCTCAGCGACGTCGTCATTGTGGCCATCGTGGGGCGCATCGTTTACGTCGTCACGCGCCTCTGCAGATCCACACGCCGATGACACCTATCTCGGACCCGCCTAGAACGCCGGAGACGATCGTTGGTCACCGCCCAGGGTATTCGACGCGTCTTCCATGAGCTCTGGCTGAACGATGTCGGCGGGTCGTCCCTGCTCCCCCAGCGCGGGCTGCGGTGTTATGTGTCGGCAGAGTACGACTTGGCGACGTCGGCATCACCGCTCGTCAACGGTTCATCGCGGGAAACAACGTGCACATAGGTGACGGTTCGTTCGTAACAACGATTGCCTGTTCGATGCTGAAGGCCCGATACGTGTCGGAACGAATGTCGCGGTCGGACCAGACTGTCGGTTCCTCACGGGCGGGCACGATATCGACCGCACCCCCACGTATCGAGCGGGGAACGTCTTTCTGGCGCCGGTCACCATCGGCAGCGGATCGTGGATCGGAGCGTGCGTCGTCGTTCTTCCCGGTGTCTCCATCGGCGAAGAATGCGTCGTCGCGGCTGGCGAGGTTGTGACACGGAACTGCGAGCCGAACGGGTTGTGTGCAGGCGTACCCGCGCGCCGCGTCGGTGACCTTCCGATTGGCTAGCGGAGCCCCCAGTCAAATCTCACCGCGAACGACGGCCCAGCTCCACGCAATCTCGTGGTGAGTTGTGACTTGCTCGACGAGAGCGACTAACAACGCGGCCAGTCTGGCAGCAGACCGCAACCGATGTCTCAGCTCCCGGCGGAGCCCCTTCTGGGCCTGCGGAGCGTCGGTGCGCCCAACAGCCCTGCTTCCTCCCCATCGAAGAAATGCGGCGTTCATTCGCCGGTGACATCGGCCTCAGCGCAAGCCTGTTATCGTTCGAACCACAGCCGGAATGCGTGAGGTGGACCCAAGGTCGCCGACGCCCTCGCAGCCGCCAGAAGAACGGAATGACTTGAAGCAGCTGAGAGTGGACATTGTCGGGACTCGCGGCTACCCGAGCTACTACGGAGGCTTCGAAACGGCTGTCCGCAAGTTGGCGCCCTACCTGGCAGACCAAGGATGGGACGTCTCGGTCTACGGGCGCTCCGGACTCGACGGTTCCGCGAGGACTGACGCGGACCCACGCATCAACTCGATCGTCACTCGCGGTATCGACTCGAAGCAGCTCAGCACGCTGAGCTATGGGTTCACCTCGATGGTGAAGACGGCCATCCGAAAGCCGGATGTCGCTCTGGTGATGAACGTGGCGAACGGGTTCTGGCTGCCGCTCCTCCGACTTCGAGGCATACCGACCCTCGTGAACGTTGACGGCATCGAGTGGGATCGCGCCAAATGGGGCCGACTTGCCAAGGCGATGTTCAAGCTGGGGGCGCGCTGCACGGCTCGGTGGGCGAACGAGCTCGTGTTCGACGCGAAGGCGATCGGAACGCGCTGGCAAACGGACTTTAAACGGGATGGAACGTTCATCCCCTACGGCGGTGACGAAACTTCCATCGACCTACCGGTCGAACCGGGACTCACCGCAAGGAAATATGTTCTTCTCGTGGCTCGATTCGTGCCGGAGAATACCGTCAGAGAATTTTTTGCCGCCACACCTTCGCTCGCAGAACAATGGGACGTCGTCATCGTGGGGTCCAGCGGCTATGGCGGAGAATTCGACGAACTGGCTAAACAGCTGGACGATGATCACCCTCGGGTCCATTGGTTGGGCCACGTGCGCGATGACGCAAGACTACTTTCTCTCTGGAGCAATGCGGGCGCATACTTCCACGGTCACTCCGTCGGGGGTACCAATCCAGCGCTCGTCCAAGCCATGGCCGCCGGCGCGCCAGTCGTCGCTCGGGACACTGTCTACAACCGAGAAGTCCTAGGCCACAACGCGCTCTTCGTCGAGGCCGATCCGGCTGCCTTGAGCGAAGCCATCTTGCAGATGATGCAACGCGATGACTTGGCCGAAGTTGCGGACACGAACCGTGTGCGAGCTCGCGAACACTATTCGTGGCCTGACGTATGCGCCTCCTACCACTCAGCATTGCTTGAGCTCGTCCGCGGTCGACGAGAGGGAAGCTCCTGATGCGGGTTGCGCTCGACCAACTATCGCTGAGCGGTCCCGGCTCCGATAGGGGGCTTGGGAGATACGCGGCAACAATTGCAGCAGCAGCTCATTCCATATCAGGCGTGAGCGTAGTTGAACTGTCGGGATCCGCGCGCGATGACGGAGCCGACTTCCTTGCTATCCAGCGCCAGCTCAACGGCATGTCGCCAGCACCGGATTTGTATCACGCAACGTCGGTGCATCATCTTCCTCTGATCAAATCCAGCAAATGGCTTTGCTCCATCCAGGACACGATCCCCTTGGATCTCAAGCAGTATTCGAAGCTCGGACTGAAGAGTCGGGCACTATTCTTGAACGCTCGCCGGTCCGATCGGATTCTGGCCAACTCCGACTTCACAGCCGCCCGAGTCCAGGACAAACTCGCGATGCCGCGCGGGAGAATTGACATTTGCTCATTGCCCGTCTCCGACGCTTTCTATGACGCACCAATCGAGCTCCCCGGCGCGGCCAGCGAAGTCGATGGCCTCAAATACGTAGTCGCAATGGTTGACCTTCGCACTCCGGACCCCAGAAAAAGGTTCCACTGGATTCCCGACGTGGCGGCGTCGCTTGCGAAAGAAGACATCTACACAGTTGTCGTAGGTAGGGGCACATCCGCTTTTCCCCACACGGACCACGTGTTCACATTCGAGAACCTCACTGACCGCGAGCTCGCCTCCCTCTACAGGAACGCGGTGGCGTTCTACTACCCGTCGGCATATGAGGGGCAAGGAATGCCACCCCTGGAAGCCATGGCGGCTGGGGCTCCTGTCATCGCGTTCAGCAACAGCGCCATCACCGAAATGGTCTCCGAACCGACCTTCCTCCTCGAGGACCCTTCACCATGGGCAGAGGGCGAACTGCACTCCGCGCTACCCCCCGCAGTGCGCGAGCGGATCGTCGCCCAGGTACGACTGTGGGCGACGAACGACGATGAACTGCGGGATGCGCGTGGTAAGGCCGCGGCAGCGAGCCGCAGATTCGACGGCCGTGAATTCCGGCAACAGCTCGTGTCTGCGTACATGAAGTTTGGTGCGCCATGACATTGCTGAATGACTTCATTGGCGTGCGAGGGCGGAGTGGATCCAGCCGCGGGGCACGGCTCATCGAGGAAGCGCTTGCCGGCGGTGCGGTTCGGACCGTCAGCCCATCGACAGAGCCGGCCTCAAGAGTCGCCCGAGTCGTGAACATGCTCGCGTGGGACTTCGTGCGAGTGCCGCTGTCAGCGGCGCGGGGCGGCGAGCGTGTGATCGTGCACGCGACGAACACGGGCGGACGGCTTCCCTCACAGCGCTCAATCGTCGTCATGCACGACACGATGGTGCTAGACCATCAGCGCTTGTTCGCCAAAGTCTTCGTCGCCTACGCCCGCGCGACGTTCGACGTGTCAGCGAGGCTCGCTGACGTCATTGTCACGCCGTCTGCCCATAGCGCCGCGCAGATTTTGAAGAGGTGGCCGCGGGCTGATATCCGAGTCATCCCGTGGCCTGCGCCGCCGGTCCGCGAGGCACCCCGCTCGGTTGAAGATCGAGAGGGATTTCTCATGGTCGCCTCGGGCGATCGTCACAAACGAGTACCGCTGGCGATCGAGGTAGTGGCGGAGTTGAGACGCGACCTCGGGCAGGAATTCGCTCTGAATCTCGTTCTGCGACCCGGGAACGACTCTGAAGCTATTGACGCCGCCGTTCGTCGGTGCGATCCCGCGGGCGGCTGGGTGAGGATACATCAGGACGTCTCGAGCGCAACTCTCGATCGCCTCTACGACACCTCGTTGGCTCTGATCGTGGCATCGGTAGATGAGGGCTACTGCCTGCCGGCCGTAGAGGCGGCCTCAGCTGGCTTGCCCGTGGCACACACGGGGCGAGGCTCACTCAATGAAGTCGCCGCCGTAACGGTCGCACCGTCCGCCGTTTTGTCGCAGGACGCCTCAGCTCTCATGAAGCAGCTGAAGGAGCTCGTGGTCAATCGTGAGTCGTGGCAAGCGTCCGCGAGCGACGGTCTGACGCTCGCGGCGTCACGGTCAGCGTTGCAGTTCCGAACCTCCTGGAACGCTCTGATCCAGGAGTTCTCCTGATGTCCTCGGTGGTGATCATCCACGGGAGTAACGACGTTTACGGTGCCAGCCGGGTGCTTTTAGACGAAGCGTGTGCGCTACAGACGCTGGGGCATTCCGTCGCCGTCGTCCTCCCCACCGAAGGTCCGCTCACTAAGAAGCTGTCTGACATGGGAGTGCAGGTCCACATCGAGCCGTCGATGTCCGTCCTTCGGAAAAGCGCCCTGCAGGACTCACTGCGATCACCGTGGCTGCCCAAGGCGGCGCGAAAAGCCGACGTCGTCGTCCTGTGGACACTCGCTGTCGCGCACTATTCGATAGCCTTGCGTCTGTCGCGTCGCAGGTTTTACGTCGCCGTGCACGAGCTGTTGCCCGGCCGTCTTGGCACAACGCTCGTAAATGCTCTCGTCCGGAGCGGTTCATTCGATGTGACGAGCTGCAGTGGGGCCGTGAAATCCTGGCTCATTTCTTGCGGCGTCGATGCCGAACGTATTCGCGTAACGTACCCGGTGATCGACTTCGCTGAGGAGGCTACCGAGCTTCCGCAACTGTCGACGTCCGACACAGTAGCGGTCGTCGCCCGGGTCAACGGACACAAGGGCCATGAGGCCGTGGCCCGGGCGTTTATCCGCGTTGCACCCCCCGAGGCGAAACTGATTCTTGCGGGATCGCCCTACCCGGGCCAAGAGCATCACCTGACTTCGCTCATGAGCGTTGTTTCGACAGACCCTCGCCTTCAATACACGGGCGAGATAGGGAACCTCTCTGATCTGCCCTCCGATGTGGGGCTCGTCGCGTGTTTTCCCAGTCGCCCTGAACCTTTTGGGCTTGTCCCGATCGAGGCCGCCACGCGGGGAATACTGTCGATGGGCTTCGCAGACGGAGGCGCGGCGGAGGCCCTCGCACTCGTCGGCGGCATAGCGGTGGAACGCTCCGTCGACGATGAGACGGCTATCGGTAGTGCTCTCGACAGCTGGTTTCAGGCTGAACCCGGTACCCGCCCCCGCCCGTCCCTCCTCAAGGCGAAAGCTGAGCTGACGCTCGCAAAGCGGGCCGACACGCTGTCGAAGCTGGATGTTTGGACTGACCGTGGCGATGAGACCTGAATATGTGATTCTGGGGGGACCCCCGTATGAAACGGGCGCAAATCAAACTTCCCTACAGACGTTCGCAGAGTTGAGCAAGACGTCCACGACACTGTACGTCTGCCGTCAGCATCAGTCCTCGGGACTGACTGCGTTGCTGGGGTTGAGAAAGGGTGGCAGAAAAGCCACGACCCTTCGACCTGGGCTCTTTGCCCTGTCGTCGACGTCTCATGTTCTCGTGACGCCTCGCATCACGTCGATGATTCCGACGGTGCGCCCTGAGGCTTCACGTCGGCTGGCACTCCGACTCGTCGGTTCTACACTTCGTCGAGCCATCAGCGAGATCGGACTCACCCAACCCAACCTCATTGCGTATTGGTGGATGTTCCCTGAAATCTGCCGCTGGCCCATTTGGTCTCGGTCGCACTTCGACGTCGTAGATCGCCACTGGGGGTACGAGTACATAACCAGCCCGCGTCAGGCCCTACGCAATCTGGAACTCTCCGTGGCGACGCGCGAGAGCTGCCTGACAACCACAAGCGTCTCCGAAAGCATCGCCGCAGACCTGGACTCCGCCGCGCGCGGCCACCTCGGCGTGACTCCAATCGGCGTCGTCGAGAACGGGGTGTCCCTGGACCGTGTCGACTGTTACCTCGCGGGCCAGAGGACTCCTCGCACGAGTAAAACCGCCATCTACGTCGGCGGCTGGAACTCGCGCTTAGACGTCGACCTTTTCGAACGGATCGTGCGGATGCGGCCAGACTGGACGTTCACCCTCGCCGGCGGGGAGCCCACTGAAGCTCTGCGAGATGCACCCAATGTGCGTTCTTTGGGCCCTATCGCGTATTCCGACGCTATTCGACAAATGGCATCGCACCAGGTAGGAGTCGTTCCTTTCGTCAACTCGGCGTACAACCGGGCGAGCAATTTTCTGAAGGCGTACGATTATCTGGCCGCTGGCCTGACCGTGCTCGCCACTCCTCTGCCCTCGATGGCAGCCCTGGAGCAGAAGTTCCCCCAACACGTACTCTTGGCAGATGATGCCACCGAGTGGAGCAGTGCTTTGGATAAATTCTCGCCGGCCGCCCCACTGGCGCTAGCTGATCTCCATGGAATCTCATCCGAGAATCGCGTAGAGAGGGTGCTCTCTGAGATGCGCCGGTACGAGGTCGGCTGATGGGTGTCGTCCTACTCATTGCGTTGGTTCTGGTCGGAGCGACGACGCTCCCGCAGCGACCGAGGCTGCTGGGGGCTCTGCTCGTGGCGAGCATGTTCGTCACTCGGCCCGCGATTGATGTGGCTGGCGCGAACGTGAGATTCGAAGTCGTCATTGGTCTCATCTGCGTCACGGGGCTCATTGGCGATCTCCTCAGGCGACGGCGAGTACCCAACCGCTCGATGCCCCTTTCGAGTTGGGTTTCGCTGAGCCTCGTGGCGGCTTGGCTCATCGGCGTCGCGATTTCCTCGACCTTCAACTCTCCGCAGCCCGCGTCCTCGTTCTCCGTCCTCATCTGGTGCGGTGTAAATGTTCTGAGTGCCGTCTGGGTCGCGCAGCACTCCGAGGCATGGCGGAGCATGATCAGGGTCGGCGTGGCCGTCAACCTCGTCTGCGGCATCCTTGCCATCGCACTCTGGTCGTTGGCGACGTTCGCCGGCGTAGCGGACGTAGGCGTACAGATCGACCCGGCTTACGGGGGCTACGCGTCATACGTGGCTGCTTTGGAGGCCAATATCCTCGCGGGGTTGCTATGCCTCTGGGGCCTCGTCGCCGTGTGGAATCCGCGCCGCGTGCTTCCCACGGGCCTGCGCTTGCTTTCGATCGCCGTCACGCCGATAGCCATCTTCACAACGCATACGCGCGCTGCGCTTGTCGCGTATTGCGTCGGTCTCATACTCGCTGCCGTTTTCCGATCCGAGGCGCGCCGCCTCGTCGTAGCATCCGCGCTTCTGGCGATTCCCGTTTTCCCCGTGCTTCTCACCAGCGGCGACGTAGGGTTCAGTAAGTTCCTCGATCTTTTCGATACGGCAACTGGCACAGGGGGCCTTCGCGAGCGGGTGAATGCCGGAGCGCTCCGTGAGTGGCTTGATTCTGGACAACTCTTCCCGGGCTTAGGATTCAATAGTTTCGGGCAGCGCAATTACGACCTGACTCAACCGCAACTTGCACTTCCGGGTTACATCGGAAATCTGCCACTCCAGATTGCCTACGATGGAGGGCTGCTTGCTCTCACTTTGGTCATTCTTTCGGCCGCGATCGCAATTTGCCGCCTCGCCGTTAAGAGACAGCTCGGCCTGGTAGTGACATTCGCAGTGCCTTACCTGCTGTTTTCTGTCGCTACGAGCGCCCTATGGTTCTTGGAGACGTGGTTTTTCGTCGGGCTCGCATGGGGAATCTACGAAGAGCGGACGAGTCGTCAGGAACACGAGCCGGCGGGATCCTCTCTCCGTCCGCTTGACCAGTCCGCACGCTCCATCGAAGCAAAACCTTCGTGAAGTTCCTGTCGGATGGCGCCTATCTGCTTGCGGCCCAGCTTGTGGCGCGACTCCTCGCCTTCTCTCTCACGTTCGTCGTCGCGAGGACGCTCGGATTAGAGCAGTTAGCCATGTTGGGCCTCGCGCAGTCGCTGGTCGGCTTCGCTACCGTGGCCGGCGATGCGGGTCTCGGGACATCAGCCGTGCAGCGAATTGCGCGGGGAGAAGACTCGCACCAAGTGGTGCACGATACGGCGAGGGCTCAGGTCTGGATCTCTATCGTCGCCTCACTCGCCATGGTGCCCATCATCGCGACACAGACCGATATCTTGCTTGCGTTGAGCTTGTGCCTTACACCAATGGTCATCGCGGCTACAGCCACTTACGTCCTGCAAGCCCGACTGCAAGCTCGCAAGATCGCCGTGGGTCAGATAGCAGGAAATCTGCTCGTCGCTTCAGTGGGGATTCTGCTGGCCGTCATCGGCCTCCCCCTTGGCGTTGTGGCGCTCGTCTACCCGGCGGGCCTGTTCCTCACGATGATCATCGTCAACGCGCAGGCGAAGGTCAGCATTCGTGACATCGTGGGTCTTCCTCACTTTGCACACTTCGTGCGCGACGGTCGGTCCTACGCGTCGTTGTTGTTCTACACCCTCGTGGTTCATGCGTACTCCGCGTGCCTGCTGATTCTCAGTCAGAACCTCGCTTCTGGCCGGCATTTCGAGGGCACCGGTCTTGCATCGCGGATGCTTATTCTGATGGTCATTCCGTCGGTCATCCTCGGGTCCATGATGCTTCCGAGGTTCGCCGCGGTACCGCCGTCTGCAAAGCGGTTGTCTCTGCTCACGGGTGCCGCCTTCTTGGCTGGTGCTTTGCTCGCAACGGCGAACGCGCTCCTCGCGCCCGTATACGTTCCGTTGCTGTTCGGGCCTGAAGCGGTCCCATACATCGGCGCCGTGCAGCTCGTGGGAGCGCAGGTTCCGTTCTCCTTTGCCTGCACCATCCTCACGTCGGCGGCTCTGGCTGAGCGGAGGTTTGTGAGTACGGGTCTGGCGTACGCCCTCGCCCTGCTGTCGCAGATCACGTTCGCATTACTTTTCTCCCAGTTCTCTACGTCCGTGTTTGTATTGGCTATCAGTGTCAGCGAGTGCATCTTTCTGATGGTGCTGGCTTCACAGCGCTTTCTGCTTTCGCGAGGCACCTCTTGATCTGCGTCCCCCCGATCCATGAGGTTTGTCATGAAGCGAGTGTTGTTCGTCGGAGCCGCGGGGTGGACGAACGTCGGGGATGACCTGATCGCCCTTCGGTTGCGTGAGTGGGCTGCGGCTAGAGGGGCATCTTCCCGGCTCGTCGGAGGACCCGACGTGGGATCCGTTGGGCCTGGTGTGACGTTGAGCGGCTCGCTTCGGAGCCGGGTAGGGGTCATCCGTGAGGTCGCTCGAGCCGACTGGACGCTGATCGGAGGCGGTGGCCTCCTCGACGACAGGCGCCCGAACTTCTATCGCCCCTTCACTCGCATCGCCCACGTAGCGCGCTCGTTGCAGAGACCGTACGGCTTCATCGGCATCGGCGTCGGCCCCGTTCGATCCTCTGCGACGGCGCGCGACTACCGGTCGGCATTGCTGCACGCGTCTTTCATTCACGTACGTGACGACGAGTCGAAGAAGCGACTCACCGACATCGACGTCCCCGAATCATCCATCGCCGTTTCGGGCGACGTGGTGACATGGCAACGATCGAACGAGAACGAGCATCGCGAGGATGTCAAATACGATCTCGCCATCAACCTTCGCCAGTGGGAGTACTCCTCTGATCCCGGCGCGGTAGCCAACATCGCTAGATCGCTCGCCTCGGTTGTGACGTCCCACGGGCTTCGTGTCGCCTTGTTCGCGATGAGCGGCATGGAAGACGATGATGACCGAGAAGCGCTCAGGCCACTCTTCGAGCGCGCGCAGATCGTGGTCGGACCAGAACAGGCGCTGGCCGTCGAGAAGACCATCGCGCAGAGCCGAGCCGTCATCTCGATGCGTCTGCACGGTTGCCTGATCGCCGCCAGCATGGGGCGGCCTGTCGTCGGCATCGCGTACGACCCCAAGGTCGCTCAGCAGGCGGACAGGCTTGGTTTCCGCTCTCTCGACCTGGCGGAAGCGGGTGCCCGCGGGATCATCGAACCCGCCATCCTCGACGCGCTCGCGGCAGAGTCGCGTGACGCGCTGACAGAGCCTCCGTCAGCGCCGTGGTGAGCTGCCGCGCCGACGCGCACCGATAACGTTCGCAAGCGGGCAGTGTTGGTTCCCCGGGCCCCACCGTCAGATGGCGTTCCGAACTCTGTCGAATCCCCGCCGGCGCGAGGCGCGTCAGGCCGACAGCCCGCCAGCCATGGAGACGAGCAGGAATGTGACGTTGTAGACGATGTGAAGGCATACTGCGCCCCATATCCGCCCGGTCAGCAGCACGAGAGCGGCGGACGTGGATCCCAGCACGAACAGCATGAGCCCCTCGTCGAGGGCAACCGGGGCGAAGGCGCAGTGAAGCAATACGAATGTACCGGCAGAGAACAGCAGTGCCGTGGCTCCGGCTGACAACGATCCGAGGCTCCGACGGAGCGCCTGGAAGATCACCACCAGCACGACCGCTCTGAAGAACATCTCTTCGACGACGGGTCCGCCCACGCCCGCCGGAATGAACTCACCCCACAGCCAGGGCAGGAAGTCGCCGCGGGCGGGTGAGAAGGGTGTGGGGAACGTCTTCGAGTTCGCCCCGCTGACGACCCCCTGAAGGAGTCTCAGCCCAACACCCAACCCGATCGCGTAGACGAGGTCGATGGGACGAAACCGCAAGAGCCCTGCCGGTCGTCCCCTCGTGAACGCGTATGCGGCTGCCGAGCTCAGCCCGAGCCAGGTGAGCCACAGTGACAGAGACCCGCCGCCCGCCGGCCACGCGTTACGCACGAGCAACCCGCCACAGATGGCGAAGGCGGCCCCACCCAGTGAGACCGCGAGAACACGTCCGTCCCAGTTACTGACAGCTCGTCCGCCGAGCCGCCAGTCCGTTCGACTCCGCCTCTGCCCCTTCTCCGAGTGCCGTCGTGATCCCGTGTTCACTTCCCCGACGTCGGTTGGGCGCGTGCGCGACGACGCCTCTGTGGCGTCGTTAAACTCAGTGTGCACTTCGTCAACATACCGGGCCGAGTATGAAATGGATTGCGATCGCTCTAATTGAGGACAGCAATGCTCAACATTCTCGTCGTCTGTACCGGCAACATCTGCCGCTCTCCGCTCGTCGAACGACTGCTGATGAATCACCTCGTCGATAGCCCTGTCCGAGTGGCCAGCGCGGGCACACGGGCCCGGGCCGGCGCGCCGATGACACCCGAGGCGACGCACATGGCCCTGCGGAACGGGTGCGAGCCCGAGGGCGTCGCGCGTCATACGGCCACGCTCCTCGGTGCCAGCGCCCTCAGCTGGGCCGACTGGACTATCGCGATGGACCGGAGTCACCGACGCCACGTCGTCGAGATGCAACCAGGGCTGATGAGCCGCGCCTTCACCCTGCGCGAGCTCGCCCGTCTCGTCGAGGGAGTCAGCGACGACACATTGCTCGAGATCGCACGGCGTTCCGGGGATGCGAGCGCAGGCCGCCGGGTCGCCGATATGCTCACCTTCGCCGCTACCCGCCGCGGTCTGGTCGAGCCGCCGGCTTCACCCGAGGACGACGATGTGGTGGACCCATACCGCCGGTCGATGACGACGTATGAGAGGTCGACCTCCCAGATTCTTTCGGCGCTGCCGGCCGTCGAACGGGTGGCGCGCCTGGCGTTACGTGACATAGCGCCTGAGCAGACGGTGTGACGACCGGTGGTTCCGTTCGCACTCGTCCTCGATGCCGAGGCGCGGTCGTGCCGCTCACTCGTCAAACCAGCGCAATTCATTCCTTGTGTCACAATGTGCTAAACCCCCGAGCGCCGTCCTCTTTGGCCAGCGCGTCCTCGAAAGGCACCATGGAGCTCAGCGACTACATCCGCATCCTCCGTAAGAATTGGCTTCTCATCCTGGTGCTCACGATGATCGGACTGGCGGGCTCGACGGCATTCACGTTGACGCGCACTCCCGCATACGAATCGTCCAGCACGATTTTTGTCTCCACCCAGGGCGGCAGCACGACGGCGGAGTTGCAGCAGGGTTCGACATTCACTCAAGCTCGAATCAATACGTATGTAGGTCTGGTCGCGACTCCGAGCGTCCTTGACCCGGTCATCAGAGAACTGGGTCTGTCTACGACGGCCGAGGCGCTGTCGAAAGAGATCAAAGCTGCGGCGGCTTTGAACTCCACCCTGATCACGATCACTGTGTTGGATTCCGACCCGGCACGCGCGTCTGCGATCGCCAATTCCGTCGCTACGAGCCTCTCGACCGTCGTTCCGCAGCTCGAGCCGGCCGTCGACGGGGGCGCGAGCCCCGTTCGCCTCACGCGCGTCAGCGACGCTCAGCCAGCTCTCCAGCCGACTTCGCCCAACGTTCCGCTGAACTTGCTTCTGGGAACGCTTGTCGGGCTCGTCGTCGGCTTGGGGGCAGCCGTCCTCAGGACCACACTCGACAACCGAGTGCGCACTCCGCGGGACGCGGAGCAGGTGACGGGAGCACCCGCCATCGGTGCTATCGCCTACGACGCCAAGGCGAAGGAACGACCCCTTATCGTCCACGCGGATCCGCTGAGCCCGCGGGCCGAATCCTTCCGCGCGTTGCGTACGAACCTCCAGTTCCTCGACATGGGTGGGCGTTCGAGCTTCGTCGTGACCAGTTCGATCCCGAGTGAGGGGAAGTCGACGACCACGATCAACCTGGCGATCGCACTCGCCGACGCCGGCAAGCGGGTCGCGCTGCTCGACACCGACCTGCGCAAGCCCAAGGTCGCGGAATACCTCAGCATCGAGGGTGGCGCCGGGCTGACGGACGTTCTCATCGGCCGGGCCAAAGTCAATGAGGTCATGCTCCCCTGGGGTGGCCGCAGCCTCTACGTGCTGCCCGCGGGGAAGATCCCGCCCAACCCGAGCGAGCTGCTGGGGTCGCAGCAGATGACCGTGCTGCTCGACATGCTCGAGCGCGACTTCGACGTCGTGCTGTGCGACGCTCCCCCGTTGTTGCCCGTCACCGACGCCGCGATCCTCGCCCGCGCCACGAGCGGTGCACTGATGGTCGTGTCGGCGGGGAAGACCACCAAGCATCAGCTGACGGGCGCCACCGAGGCGCTCAACACCGTGGGGGCCAAGCTCGCCGGTTTCATCATGTCGATGGTGCCGACCCGAGGGCCGGACTCGTACTACGCCGCCTATGGATACGGATACGGGTACGGCTATCGCGAACTGCCGGCGAAGACCAGCCGCTTCTCGCGGAAGAAGGAGAAAAGCGTCGCCGACGCGGACGCCTCGGACGAGATCTCGCTCGACGAGCTGGGCTTCTCGCCGCGCCGTACCTCGCGAGAAGCACAGCGCGAAGGCTGACCCACAGATCCACCTCGGGTCGGCAAGGGTCTCACGGTAGCGAACGGAGACCGCCGTGACCACGGAAACGAAGGGCACCCGCGTGAGCTCCTCCCCTCTCCCCCCGGCCATGCTCAAAGTCGGTCGCGTTGCGGCCTGGGTCGTCGGCACATTCCTCGTCCTCCTCGTCGTCATGGCCGCCTGGGTGGGCGTGCGCGGGTGGATGGCTTATCAGCACCTGTCGCGCATCGAAGCGGGGATCAGCGCGGCCTCGTCGGCGCTCGCCTCCGACCCGGGCGCCGCGGGCGCCACCGTCGCTCGCTTGGCGACGGACGCCTCCGCCGCGCACGACCTCACCTCCGACCCGGTGTGGCACCTCGCGGAGGGTGCGCCGTGGATCGGTCCACAGCTGCAGGCCTTCGGCACGGTGGCGTCCGCGGGCGACACTCTGCTCAGCGATGCCCTCCTGCCCCTGGTGACGGCGGCCCAAGACACATCTTTCGACGCGTTGAAGCCGGTCAACGGTCGCATCGATACGACCGGCCTCGCCGTTCTCGCCCAGCCCGCCCAGTCCGCGGCATCCGCAGCTGCAAATGCCTCCGGTCAACTGCTGGCCCTCAATCGCACGCCTCTCGTGGGGGTGCTGGCGCGCGCGGTCGACAAGTCGACCGCGGTCTTCGAGCAGGCCGCCACCAGTCTCGACGCCCTGTCGCGGGCGACGCGTCTGCTCCCCGACGTTCTGGGGCAGAACGGTGCGCGCAACTACCTGCTGCTCGTGCAGAACAACGCGGAGTGGCGGTCGTTGGGCGGCATAGCGGGAACGGCGATTCTTCTCAAGACAGATCAAGGCGCAATCAGCCTGGCGAACACCGAGTCCGGCACCGCGCTGTCGCAGGGGATCAAGAACCCAGTGGTCGACCTTCCGACCGACGTGCAGAACATCTACGAGACACGACCCGCGCGGTTCTTCCAGAACCTCACGCAGATTCCGGACTTCACGTTCGACGGACCGCTCGCTCGCGAGATGTACAAGCAGCGAACCGGCGTCGAGGTCGACGGCGTGATCACGCTCGACCCCGTCGTCCTGTCGTACCTCCTGCGCGCAACCGGGCCCGTTGCACTGCCCGATGGCGAGACGCTTTCCTCTGACAACGCCGTGCAGATGCTTTTGAGCGACGTGTACCAGAGGTACCCGGATCCATCGGCACAGGATGCATTCTTCGCCTCCGCAACGGGAGCGGTCTTCACTGCATTCCTCGAGGGGCGCGGGTCGACGGTGGGCCTGCTGACCAATCTCGCGACCGCGGCCGATCAGCGCCGTGTCTTGATGTGGAGCGCCGATCCCGAGGAACAGGACATTCTCGAAGGATCGTCCGTGGCGGGCGAATTGCCGGTAACGGATGAGGAGACGGCCCGTTTCGGGGTGTATCTGAACGACGGCGGCGGCTCGAAGATGAGCTACTACGTCAAGCCCGACGTCTCTCTCGCGTGGGACCAGTGCGCGCCCGACGGACGTAAGGGGGCGCGTCAGCTGACTCTGAAGATGACTCTCACGAATACCGCTCCGGCGGACGCCGCGACGTCGCTCCCGAGATACGTGACCGCGAACGGCGCTTTCGCCACGGCACCGGGCACCGCAACGGTCGTGAGCAACGTCTACCTCCCCGAGGGGTACGAACTCGTGTCCGGCGAGACCGCCACGGGAACGGCATCCGTGACTGGGTCCTTCGAGGGGCGGCAAGTGCTGACTTTCGGCTTCCAACTGCTTCCGCAGGCGTCCGCCGATCTCACCGTGACCGTGCGCGCCACGACGACCGCGTCGAAAGCGGAAGCCCTCGTCACACCGACGGCCGATGCCGCCATCGATCCGACGGCCGCCACGGCCTGTGAGACGTCGGGAACGGCGACCCTCGGATAAACAATGCGGTTGCGTAAATGCGCCGCGGACTGCGCGTCAGCGTAAATTTACGTAGTTGAAACCTCGCGAGTTTGCAATCCAGGGAACGCCTAGGCAATACTCAGGAAGGGTCTCAGCACAGCCCACCGCTTCATTGTTGTCCTTCCCCTTGCAGCTCCATCGGGATAGCACGGACGCGGACCACCACCTCACCGGTAGCCCGGATTCGAAAGCAGGCACTCATGAAGCTCTCCCTCAAGAAGGCTGGCGTCTCCGCCGCCCTCGCCGGCGCGCTGCTGTTCGCAGCTCCCGCCGTGGCACAGGCATACGTCCCCAACGCTCCCGGCACGCAGACCGTGACGATCACCAACAACGGCCCGGTCACGTTCAACGTGGCTCCCGGCGCCACCGTCAACTTCGTTCTCGTCGGCTACAACGCCGACCAGGCCGGCCTCGCCACGGCGAACCTGCCCGTCAGCTCGAAGTCGATCACGAAGGTCGCCGACGCCTCGGGCAACGCGACCGCGGTCGTCACGCTCCCCGCGGACGCCCGTGGCACCTACACGCTCTCCGCGACGCCCACCGGCGGCACCGCCGGCGGCTCGGGCTCGGGCACGAACGCGGGCGGCTCGACCGGCCTCCCCGCGACCGGCTTCGACGCCAACTCGATGCTCGGCCTCTGGGTCGGCGGCGGCGCTCTCGCGCTCGCCGGTGGCACGATCGCCGTGGCCACCACGGTTCGTCGCAACCGCGCCGAGGGCAAGGCCTGACGCACACTGCGTTCCTGAAGGGGCGCCGTCGACTTCGGTCGGCGGCGCCCCTTCATCGTTGGCACCGGCACCCGGCATCCACCCCTGTCGTCAACCCTCCGCTCCCCCGCACCGCGCGCGGTTGACTCGACCCATGGACACGACCACCACCGCCCGCCTCGCCAACGACGGGCGAGACGCCGAAACACCTCCGACGCTGCCCTTCGTCCACATGTGGACGGGACTCGACGGAAAGAGCCGGCTCGACGAGTCGGTCATGCGCGGCTTCGGCCTGCAGAGCGTGGGCGGCGGGGCCGACCCGCAGTGGATGCGGCCGTTCCCCGGCGAGGTGTCGGCGGTGATGTTCGCGGCGCTCCCGGTCGGGTGGGTGGGGCAATGGCATCCCTCCCCCCATCCTCAGTGGGTGATCCCGCTGCGGGGGCGCTGGTTCCTCGAGACGCAGGACGGCTCACGCGTCGAGATGGGGCCCGGCGACATCCACTTCGGGCAGGATCTCGAGACCGCCGAGGTGGACGGTGAAGAGGGGCACCTCTCGGGCACCGTCGGAGACGAACCCTGCCTGCAGGTGCTCATCCAGTTCGCATCGTCGCCGGCCGCGCCGACGCCCCACCCCTTCGGCTGAGCGCGTCAACCCGGCTCGCGCCATGGCACGCACACGTTTGACTGGCACCATGCCCCGCATTCCCCTCGACGGTCAGATCCTGCAGAGTCCCCGCTCGCCCGAGCCGGTCGATGTCGCGCCTCCCCGCGTGTGGGACGAGCGCCTCACCGCGGTGCTCCCCCGCACCTCGCGCCTGCTCTCGCTCTACAGCGACGCCACGTGGGCCGAGGGCCCGGTGTGGTGGCCCGAGGAGCGCTCGCTCGTCTTCAGCGACGTGATCGGTCGTCGGACGCTCGCCTGGCGCGAAGACGGCAGCATCGTCACGGTGCGCGACCGATCCAACTTCGCCAACGGAAACGCGATGGATGCCGAGGGCCGCCTCGTGCAGGCCGAGCACGGGCGCCGTGGTGTCAGCCGCACCGACGAGAACGGCACCGAGCTGCTCGTCGACGCCTTCGAGGGCGAGCCGCTGAACTCGCCGAACGACCTGGTCGTGGCATCCGATGGCTGGATCTGGTTCACCGACCCCACGTACGGCATCTCGGATCCGCGCGAGGGGTACCCCGCCGACCCCGCACTCCCCCACCAGAGCGTGTACCGCTGGCGTGACGGCGACGGGATCGAGCGCATGATCGACCTCGACCAGCCCAACGGCCTGGCCTTCAGCCGCGACGAGAAGACGCTCTACGTCGCCGAGTCGAACGCCGAGCGCCTCCCCCGCATCGTCGCGTGCGACTGGGACGGCCAGACGCTCGGCGCCCCGCGCACCTTCGCAACGGTGGATGCCGGCATCCCGGACGGGTTCGTCGTCGACAGCCGCGACTGGCTCTGGATCTCGAGTGAGGCCGGCGTGGTCATCGTCGACGAGACGGGCGCGCGCCTGGGCGTCATCCCCACCCCGCACGTCGTCAGCAACTGCACGTTCGACGCCGACGAGAAGCGCCTGTTCATCACGGGCGACAGCGACCTGTGGATGGTGGAACTCGCGTGACAGACGTCGAGATGGCGCGGATCCCCGCGGGCAGCGTGCTGCGCGGAGACCTTCGGGGTGCCGAGCGGCGCGAAATCGTCGTCGACGCCTTCGAGATCGGCGTGTACCCCATCACCGAGGAGCAGATGGCCGAGCTGCTCGGCATCCCGTCGCGCTATCCGCGGCGACCCGCCATCCAACTGAGCTGGCTGCGGGCGATTCGCCTCTGCAACGCCCTCAGCGAGTGGGAAGGCCTCGACCCGGTCTACTCCTTCGATGGCGAGGTCGTGACGGGACACCCCGACTCCGACGGCTTCCGCCTGCCCACCGAAGACGAGTGGGAGTACGCCTGCCGCGCGGGCTCGACCTCGTCGACCTATGGACCCGTGCGCGAGGTGGCGTGGACGGCCGCGGACGGCCTGAACTTCCCCGCCGAGGTCGGAGGACGGATGCCGAACCTCCACGGACTCTTCGACACTCTCGGCAACGTGTGGGAGTGGTGCGCCGACCTGTACGACCCGGAGGGAGACGGCGACGCGCGGGTCTTGCGCGGCGGCGGGTGGTCGGACGCGCCGGCGCAGGTGCGAGCGACGGCCCGGCGGGGCGGGCGTCAGCGCGACGCATTCGACGACGTCGGGGTGCGGGTCGCGCGCAGCTAGAACCCCTCAGGCCTCGGTGGTGATCGACTCGGTCAGCTCGTCGAGGAACGCGACGATCGTGTCGAGCTCGGTGTCGTCGAAGCGCCCCGCCACCTCGCGCATGGCGCCCAGGTGCACGCCGAAATGCTGGAAGAACTCTCGCCGCGACTTGTCCGTCAACACGACGACGCGCGCCCGACCGTCGGAGGGGTGCGGCAGACGCTCGAGGTGACCCGACGCGACGAGGCGGTCGATGAGCTTCGTCGTCGACGCGGTCGAGATGCGCAGATGGGTGGCCACGTCGTGCGGGCTGACCATCTGACCCCGGTATTCGCGGATGGTCAGCATGCGCAGCGTCGCGAGATCGCTGGCATTCATCTCCATTTCGCCTTTCATGCCGGAATGCATGCGGTCGAGGGCGTCGCTGAGCGTCTGAACAGCGCGTAATGTGTCGGTCACGGCAGGCCTCGTATCAGAGGCCGACACGGCCTTCGTCACGGTGGACACCCCCTTTCGGCGTCGGTATAGTCAAGCCCACATCGCTAGCTAAACTAGCAAACAGGAGGCACGATGAGCGAGACCGAATACGTCGTCCTCCTGGACGACTTCGGTAACGAGATCGGCACGGCGCCCAAGGCTACCGTCCACGACACAGACACCCCTCTGCACCTGGCGTTCTCGTGTCACGTCGTCAACTCCGCGGGCGACGTTCTCGTCACGCGCCGCGCCCTTCACAAGAAGACCTGGCCAGGTGTCTGGACCAATTCGTTCTGCGGTCACCCCGGTCCCGCCGAGCCCGCGCTGTCGGCGGTCCACCGCCGCGCCGAGTTCGAGGTGGGCCTGGTCATCCGCGACCTCGAGCTGGCGCTGCCGACCTTCCGCTACCGCGCGGTCGATGCGAGCGGCATCGTCGAGCACGAGATCTGCCCCGTCTACATCGCTCGCGCCGACGTCGACCCTCGGCCCAACCCCGACGAGGTCGCCGAGTACCGCTGGGTCGACCCGCTCGAGCTCGCTGCTTCTCTCGAGTCCACGCCCTGGGCGTTCAGCCCCTGGCTCGTGCTGCAGGCGCAGCAGCTCCCCCTCTTCCAGACCCCTCAGCAGGTGAGGCGCGCCTCATGATCAGTCTCGACTCCTCGCCCGTCGCCCGGCAGGGCATCGAACGCGAGATCGACGGCGCTCTCTCGCGCCTGCAGCGCCGCGCCACCAACCTCGGCGACGGCGCCCGGTACCTGGCATCTGCTATCCGTCGTGCGACCGAGGGCGGCAAGCGTTTCCGCCCGCTGCTCGTCGCGTCTGCCTTCCAGACGCTCGGCGGCGACGACGATCACCGCATCGGCGTCTACCAGGTGGCCGCGGCCTTCGAACTGCTGCACACCGCCTTCGTCATTCACGACGACGTCATCGACCACGACACCGAGCGCCGCGGCCTGCCCAACGTGGCCGGCGAGTTCCGCGATCGCGGAACCCAGAAGGGGGCGGATGCCGAGGGTGCGGCCCTGCTCGGAGACGCCGCCGCGATCCTCGCCGGAGACCTCCTGCTGCACGAGGCCGGACGAATGATCGCGCTCGCGCAGCTCCCCGACCACATGCGCCACCCTCTTCTCGAGATGCTCGACGACGCCGTGCTGATCTCGGCCATGGGCGAGTTGTCGGACGTGGAGCACTCCGTCTCGGCGGGCGAGGTCGACGCCGAGGCGATCCTGCGCACCACGCGCGACAAGACCGCCGCGTACTCGTTCTCGGCCCCGCTGCAGGCCGGGGCCCTCATGGCCGGAGCCCCGACCCCGTCGATCTACGCGCTCGAGCGGTTCGGCCAGAAGCTCGGGCTGGCCTACCAGCTCGTCGACGATCTGATCGGCGCCTTCGGCTCGTCCGCGCTGTCGGGCAAAGAAGAGGGCTGCGACCTCCGCGAAGCGAAGAAGACGCACCTCATCTCGCTCGCGCGTCAGTCGCCGTACTGGCCCGAGGTCAGCGAGGCCCTCGCCCAGGCCCACACCGGCCCGATCGCCGTGCGCGCCGCTCAAGACGCCCTCGCCCTGTCGGGGGCCCGCGCCGACCTCGAGTGCCTCATCTTCGACACCCTCGAAGACACCCTCGGCATCATCGAAGCCTCGACCCTGCCCGAGGCCTGCCGCGGCATGCTCCGCGGTCTCGTGCGCGCCGTTCAGGAGCGCATTCCGTGAGTCATGCGCCCACGGGCCTCGAACTGTATTCGCAGACGGCAGATGACGCCGCCGCCGCGGTGATCCAGCGCTACTCGACGTCGTTCGGCATCGCCGCACGCCTGCTCGGACCCCGCCCCCGCCCCCACGTGCGCAACATCTACGCACTCGTGCGCGTGGCCGACGAGATCGTCGACGGCCCCGCGCACGACGCCGGGCTCAGCCCCGAGCGGGAGCGCGCGGTGCTCGACAACCTCGAGAACGAGGTTCGGGATGCCATCGCCACCGGCTTCAGCGCCAACCTCGTCGTGCACGCCTTCGCCCGGACGGCGCGGGAGTGCGGCATCACCGACGAGCTGATCGCCCCGTTCTTCACGTCGATGCGCACCGACCTCGACACCGCGGAGCACGACGACCTCTCGCACGACGCGTACGTCTACGGCTCCGCCGAGGTCGTCGGGCTGATGTGCCTGCAGGTGTTCCTCAACGCCGGCATGTCGGCCCCCGCGCAGCCCGCCGCCGACCTGGTGGACGGCGCCCGACGCCTGGGCGCGGCCTTCCAAGACGTGAACTTCCTCCGCGACCTGGCCGACGACGCCACCCGCCTCGGCCGCGACTACCTCGACGGCGCGGCCGACGACGAACGACGCATCGCCGTGCTCGACCGGATCGACGCCGACCTCGCCGCCGCGGCCTCCGTCATCCCCCACCTGCCGCCCGACTGCCGCGCCGCCGTCACGACCGCCCACGACCTGTTCGCCGAGCTGTCTCGCCGCCTTCGCTCCTCCCCCGCCGGCGCCCCGCGCGTCCGCGTCCCCGACGGTGTCAAAGCCACCCTCGCCGCCCGCGCCCTTCTGGGCCGTCCCCCGAAAGGTTCACGCTCATGAGCGCCCAGCGCATCGTCGTCGTCGGAGGCGGGATCGCCGGTCTCGGTACCGCGGCCCTGCTCGCCGACCGCGGACACGACGTCCACCTCTTCGAGGCGCGCGACGCCCTCGGTGGCCGCGCGGGCTCGTGGGAGAAGGACGGCTTCCGCTTCGACACCGGCCCCAGCTGGTACCTCATGCCCGAGGTGTTCGACCACTTCTTCCGCCTGCTCGGAACGAGTGCCGACGAACAGCTCGACCTCGTGCGCCTCGACCCGGCGTACCGCGTCTACGGTCCTCCCGGAAAGGGCGAGCCGATCGACATCGTCTCGGGCCGCGAAGCCGTACGCGCCCTGTTCGAAGAGCACGAGCCCGGTTCGGGGCCGAACCTCGAGGCGTACCTCGACTCGGCGAAGGACGCCTACGAGCTGTCGACGTCGAAGTTCCTGTACGACCCGTACTCCTCGACGAAGGGCCTGCGCGACCCCGCGCTCGTGAAGCGCCTGCCCACCCTCATCCCGCTGCTCACCCGCACGCTGTGGAAGCGCGTCACCACCGACTTCCAGAACAAGCGGCTGCAACAGATCCTGGCGTACCCCGCCGTGTTCCTCGGCGGGTCGCCCTTCGAGGTGCCGAGCCTGTACCACCTGATGAGCCACCTCGATCTGGGCGACGGTGTGCTGTACCCCAAGGGCGGCATGACCGAGATCATCGCGGCGATCGAGAAGCTCGCCCGCGAGCGCGGCGTCACGATCGAGACGTCGACCCCCGTCGAGGCCATCATCACGCAGTCGGGCACGGCCCGCGGTGTGCGTCTCGCCGACGGGCGGGTCGTCGCCGCGGATGCCGTGGTCTCGGGCGCCGACCTGCACCACACCGAGAACGACCTGCTCGAGGCGAAAGACCGCCAGTACCCCGAGAAGTGGTGGAAGGACAAGGTGCCGAGCCCCGGCGCCCTGCTCCTGCTGCTCGGTGTGAAGGGCGAGCTGCCGCAGCTCACCCACCACACGCTGCTGTTCACCGACGACTGGCACACCAACTTCGACGCCATCTTCGGCGAGAACAAGCGCATCCCCGACCCCGCGTCGATCTACATCTGCCGCCCCAGCGCCTCGGACGACTCCGTCGCCCCCGAAGGCCACGAGAACCTCTTCGTCCTCGTCCCCGTGCCCGCCGACCCCGACAGCGGGCGCGGAGGCGTCTCGGGCGCCGGCGACGAGCGCATCGAGAAGGCCGCGGACCGCGTCATCGCCCAGATCGGCGAGTGGACCGGCATCCCTGATCTGGCCGATCGGATCGTGGTGCGCAAGACGATCGCGCCCGAGGACTTCGCAGAAGACCTGCACGCGTGGCATGGCAACTCGCTGGGGCTCGCGCACACGCTCAACCAGAGCGCGATCTTCCGCCCCAAGAACCGCTCGCGCAAGGTCGACAACCTCTACTACGCGGGCACCTCGGTGCTGCCGGGCATCGGCCTGCCGATGTGCCTCATCTCGGCCGAACTCGTGGTCAAGCGCCTGACGGGCGACACCACGGCCGGTCCCCTCGCGGAACCCGCGCGCGCGGCGGTCTGACATGCCCGGGATCTACCTGGGCGCGATCCTCTTCTCGTTGGTCGGCATGATGCTGATCGATTGGAAGTGGTCGCTCGCGCTGCGGGTCGCCCCGCGGCGCACGGTGCTGGCCGTGCTGGGAGGAACGGTGTTCTTCCTCGCGTGGGACCTCGTCGGAATCATCACGGGCGTCTTCGTGAAGGGCGAGAGCCCGCTCTTCGTCGGAATCGTGCTCGCACCGCACCTACCGCTCGAGGAAGTGTTCTTCCTGCTGTTCCTGAGCTACCTGGCGGTGGTGATGTTCGCCGTGTTCGAGCGGCGTTCCCGTGCTCGGGCCCGCCGCGCCGACGCCCCGGCGGTCGACAGGCGGTCCGCGTGACGTACCCGCTCATCGTGCTGCCGTTCGTGGTGGTGACGATCATCGTGACCCTCGCGACGCTGCGGCGACCGCGGTTCCGGGAGCGCATGGCATCCTCAGGCCTGACCGCGCTCGTACTGGTGGGCCTCACGCTCGTGTTCGACAACCTCATGATCGCCGTCGATCTGTTCTCGTATCCTCAAGAGCACCTGAGCGGGATCAAGCTCGGTCTCGCGCCGATCGAGGACTTCGCGTATCCGCTGTGCGCGGCCTTCCTCGTGCCGGCGTTGTTCACGCTCGTCGCTCCCCTCCCCTCGAAGGACACCGCATGACCGCCCCCGCCGCCCTCACCCCCGGCCGCGTGCTGCGGGAGCTGTTCGTGTCGTCGCGACCGGTCAGCTGGATCAACACCGCGTTCCCGTTCGCCGCCGCCTACCTGCTGACCACCCGGACGATCGATGCGCCGTTGATCATCGGCATCCTGTTCTTCCTCGTTCCCTACAACCTCGCCATGTACGGCGTGAACGACGTCTTCGACTACGAATCCGACCTGCGGAACCCGCGAAAGGGAGGAACGCACGGCGCGGTGCTCGACAAGCGGATGCACACGATTACGCTGCGGGCCTCGGCACTGTCGTGCCTGCCGTTCGTCGTGTACCTCGTGGTCATCGGATCGCCCCTGTCGTGGCTCGTGCTGGCGCTCAGCCTGTTCTTCGTCGTGTTCTACTCCGCGCCGCCGCTGCGGCTCAAGGAACGGCCCTTCGCCGACTCGATGACGAGCAGCATCCACTTCTTCTCGCCCGCCGTGTACGGGCTCGTACTCGCCGGAGCCATGTGGACGCCGCAGCTCGTCTTTGTGCTGGTGGCGTTCGCCCTGTGGGGCATCGCCTCGCACGCCTTCGGCGCCGTGCAAGACGTCGAAGCCGACCGCGCCGCCGACATCTCGTCGATCGCCACCGCCCGCGGGGCCCGCTGGACCGTGCGTTTCGCGCTCGTGGCGTACCTCCTGGCGGGGGTGGCCATGCTGTTCACGGCGTGGCCCGGACCGTTGGCCGCCGTGCTGGTCGTGCCGTACCTCGTGGTCTGCTGGCCCTACCGCAACGTCACGGACGCCGACAGCGACCGCGCCACCGTCGGCTGGAACCGCTTCCTGTGGCTGAACCAGATCGCCGGGTTCGGCACGACGATGCTGTTGATCTGGTGGTGGTTCTTGACCGCGTGAGCGCGGGCGGGGCGCGGGGGCGTTTGCGCGCGTGGGTCGCGTGAGCGCGCCCGTCGCGTGAGCGCGCGGGTCGCGTGAGCGCGTGGGGGCACGCGGGCGGTGTGTTCCGCGCGGCGGGCGGGCGCCGGCATCCGGTGTTTCCTCGTTCAGTGTCCAAAACACCCGGACGAAATTCGAAACCGTCCGGGTGTTTTGGACACTCAACAGCGATCACGCCGGGGGCACCGCGGGGACGTCGCAGGGATGACGCGGGGCCGGATGCCGGCACCCCGGCGTTGAGTGTCCATGACACGCCGGGGGCGGGGCGAGCCATGCGGCGTGTTCTGGACACACAACGGGGCGACGGCCGCGAGACTCCCGGGCGGCGGGTTCGCGCGGCGGGCGGACGTCGGCATCCAGTGTTCCCCGTTGAGCGTCCAAAACACCCGGGCGAAGTCCGAAAAACCGTCCGGGTGTTTTGGACACTGAACGGAGATCACGAGGGTGCACCGCGGCACGGTCGCGGCGCACCGCGCGCGACAAGAGACGCGCGACGTGGCGCCGGATGCAGGCATCACGGCGTTGAGTGTCCAGAACACGCCGCGTGCGAGCCGGAGCATGCGGCGTGTTCTGGACACTCAACGAGGCAACGGACGCAGAACACCGGGGCGGCGCGGTCCGCGCGGCCGGCGGGCTACCCCCCGGTTGAGTGTCCAAAACACCCGGACGAAATTCGAAACCGTCCGGGTGTTTTGGACACTCAACAGCAGTCACGCGGGGACAGCGCAAGACGCGGG
>Ga0308159_1001846_pt1 | contig 27506 bp, 25 predicted proteins | sample PhyCR1_FD_201040 | JGI IMG/M metagenome (GOLD analysis project Ga0308159, IMG submission 201040) | Phyllosphere microbial communities from UC Gill Tract Community Farm, Albany, California, United States - DLSLC.R1 | ecosystem: Host-associated > Plants > Phyllosphere > Unclassified | place: USA...
GCAGCGGCGTCGGCGTCGGCGTCTGGCTGGCGGCGGGCCAGGCCAGCAGTATGAGCGCGCAGGCAGCCGCGGCCCGGAAAACCTGGTGCATGGGATCCCCCCCGGTGGTGGAAAAGCTCTGCAGCGGCGTGCGTCCGGTGACGGCGCGGGACCGCTTTCAATGTCGAGCATTCTCCACGCGCATCCTCGCGCCAGGCAAGGATTTTCCGCGGGACGGAACTGCGTAAAAACGACACCCGTGGCGTGGGTCGGGTTCAGTCCCTGGACGGTCCGGGCCGGCCGTCTTCCACCACGAACCGCGCGAGCGTGGAGCAGCCGCTGTCGGGCCGCAGCGGGTCGTCCACCGTGCGCAGCACCGTGGTCCAGCGCTGCGGCGTGACCTCGGCCAGGCCCCAGCCGCGCAGGTCGCTGCGCGCCAGCAGCACGTGGGGGTTGAGCCGCGCGATGGCGTCCACCCGCTCCTGGGTGGTGCCGGCCCGCGAGCTGATCGAGGTGCCGCAGAACTCGCTGGCCAGGACGGCGCCGTCCGGCCCCGGGGCGCGCACTTCGCAGACGTAGTTCTGGTGGATGTCTCCGCCCAGCAGCACGGTGTTGCGCGGCGAGCGGTCAGCGATCGTGGCGAGCAGGCGGTCGCGCGCCGCGGGGTACCCGTCCCAGCTGTCCGTGCCCTGGCGCCCGGACGGCGTGCGGCGCGGCGAGAACAGCGTCTGCTGCGCGATCACGCTCCAGCGCGGTGCCGCGCCGGCATCGCCGCCCCGGTCCGCGTCTTCCGCCAGCCCCGCATCCAGCCAGCGCTCCTGCCGCATTCCGAGGAAACTGCGCGACGGGTCCGCCAGTTCGGCGCATGCGTCCGGCCGCACCGCGCCCGCCCCGGCGCCCGTCACGCGGCAGGCCTGCCGGGTGCGGAACTGGCGCGCGTCGAGCAGGTGCAGCCGGGCCAGGCGCCCCCAGGCGAGGCGCCGGTACAGTTGCAGGCCGCCGAAGCCGCCGGCGGCCTGCAGCGCCGCGGCGCGCAGCGGCATGTGCTCGTAGAACGCTTGGTAGGCCGCGTCGCGCAGCGCCGCGAATGCGGCGGGGTCCGTCTCCCGTCCTGTCGTTCCGGCGTAGTCGTTCTCCACCTCGTGGTCGTCCCAGGTCACGGCCCAGGGGGCCGCGGCGTGGGCCGACTGCAGGGCCGGGTCGCTGCGGTGCAGCGCGTAGCGGTCGCGGAAGTCGGCCAGCGTGCGGGCGTGGCGCAGTGCATGGACGCGCGCCAGCCCCGACGCGTCGGCCGGGCTCGCGTATTCGTAGATGTAGTCGCCCAGGAACAGCACCAGATCGGGCGCGTGGCGGCAGACGTCGGCCCAGGCGGCGTAGTGCCCGTGCTCCCAGCGCTGGCAGGAGGCGAACGCGAGGCGCAGGCGCGGCGCGCGGTCGTCCGGCGCCGGCGCGGTCCGCGTGCGGCCGGTGGCGCTCGCGGCGTCGCCGTGCAGGAACCGGTAGAAATACCAGCGTCCGGGCTCCAGGCCGCGCAGTTCCACGTGCACGCTGTGCCCCAGTTCCGGAAGGGCGGTGGCCGTGCCCTGGCGCACGATGCGGCGGAACCGGTCGTCGTGCGCGAGTTCCCAGCGCACGGTCGCCGGGACGGATGCGGCGCCGGGCTCGGGCGGCATCAGCCGGGTCCAGAGGACGACGCCGTCGGGCGCCGGGTCGCCGCTCGCCACGCCGAGCGCGAACGGGTCGTGTCGCCACCCGGAGGACGCCCAGGCCCAGCGGGGCAGGGCGCAGGGCGCCGCCGCCGAAGCCGCCAGCCGCAGCAGCGTGCGGCGGTCCAGCGCCTGCCGGACCGGATCAGGCCGCCATGACACGGTTCTTGCCCGAGCGCTTGGCGAGGTACATGCCCTGGTCGGCGCGGCGGATGGCGTCGGCGGTGGTCTCCTGCGGGGCCACCTGCGCCACGCCGGCGCTGAAGGTGATGAGCACCTTCTCCTGGTCCTTGAGGAAGTAGCGGGTGGTCAGTTCGCGCTGCAGGCGCGCCATGGCCTCCACGCCCTGGGCCAGCGCGGTGTCGGGCAGGACGATCACGAACTCCTCGCCGCCGTAGCGCGCGAGCTGGTCCTGCGGGCGCATGACCTCGCGGGTCACGCCCGCCAGGTGCTTCAGCGCCTCGTCCCCGGCGGTGTGGCCCAGCCGGTCGTTGATGGCCTTGAAGTTGTCGACGTCCAGCAGCGCCACGCAGAGCGGCGCGTCGTTGCGCAGCGCGCGCGCCACCTCGCGCTCCAGCGCCTCGTCCAGTCCCTTGCGGTTCAGCGATCCCGTGAGCGGATCGTGGCGCGCCTGGGCGCTGGCGCGGTCCAGCTCCTCCTGCAGCTTGGCGATCTCGGCATGGCGCGCCTCCGAGCGCTCGCGCAGGTCCTGCAGTTCATCGCGCGTCAGGCGGGTGTCGAGCGCCATCGCGCGCGTGGCGCCCATGACCTCCTCCAGCAGCGGCGTGATCTGGTCGAGGCTCGTGGCCCGGCCGATCTGCTCGGCGCAGCGCTCCATCTTCTCGTGGTAGGTGCTGCTGGAGGCGGTGATCTGCGCGAGGCGCTCGATGAAGGTGGCCAGCAGGTCCTTCATCTGCTGCTGGGCCTGCACGGAGCGCTCGCGCGCCTCGTTCTGCTTGAAGATCACGTCCTTCAAGCGGCGCTGCACGTCGTCCAGGCGCCTGAGCGTGAGCGGCGGGGCGGAGGCGGCCATCAGCGCTTCGGCCTGGCCCTGCAGCCACTGGTCGTCCTGGCTCAGCACCGCGATGTTCTCGAACACCATGCGCAGCAGGGCGAGCAGCCCGGCGCGTATCGATGCCTGGTCCTCGGTGGCGAACGAGAGGCGGTAGCTGAAGTTGTTCAGCATCAGCACCAGCGTGGAGACCGGCGGCGCGGGCTGGCGCAGGAACTGGGTGAGCTGCGCGGCCAGCTCGTGCACGCGCGCGTCGTCCTCGCCCAGGCCGGGCAGGGTGTTCTCGATGAGCCGCGCCAGTTGCTCGGCCATGTCGTCGGGCAGGATGCCGGGGGACGCCGCGGCCGCGCCGGGCGCGGGTGGCGGGGCCACCTCCACCGGCGCGGTGCTGCCGCTGTGCAGGCCGAGGTTGGCATAGCCGACGAGCACGCCCTGCAGCTGCGACCAGTCGCCCTGGTCGATGGCGGCCTCGAACTGGCCCAGCAGGCGCCTCTGCGCGGGCGTCTGGCCCGGCAGCACCCGCAGGATGTGGCGCAGCGGGCCTTCCGGGAAAGCGCCCGCCATGCGCGTGCCGGCAATCTCCTCGTAGAGCGCCTGGTAGTTGTCGGGCGTGGGCGCGAGGCGGCGGGCCGCCAGCTGTTTGAGGGTTTCTCGCGCGATCTCTGAAGGGGGGCGGTCGGCCATCGGCGTGCACGGCGGGTAGAAGAGGGCCCGAGTGTGACAGACGGCCCGGGGCTTGAACAGGACGGCGGGGCCGCCGGCCCGTCAGTTCACCAGCACCAGCTTTCCCTGCACGGCACGCGAGGCCATGCGTTCATAGGCGGCATGCAGCTGCGCCATGGGCATCGTGCGGTCGATCACCGGCTTGACGGCGCCTTCGCCGTACCAGCGCGCCAGCTCGGCCATCATGGCCGCATTCGCCTTCGGCTCGCGCCGCGAGAATTCGCCCCAGAACACGCCGACGATCGACGCGCCCTTGAGCAGGGGCAGGTTGAGCGGCAGGGCGGGAATGGGGCCGGCCGCGAAGCCCACCACCAGGTAGCGGCCGCGCCAGGCGATCGAGCGGAACGCCGGCTCGGTGAAATCGCCGCCGACGGGGTCGTAGATCACGTCCGGGCCCTTGCCGTCGGTGAGGCGCTTGATCGCCTCGCGCAGGTTCTCGGCGCCGTAGTTGATGACGGCGTCGGCGCCGGTGGACAGGCACAGCGCGCACTTCTCGTCGGTCGATGCCGCCGCGATCACGCGCGCCCCCATCTTCTTGGCGATCTGGATCGCCGCGGTGCCCACGCCGCCGGCCGCGCCCAGCACCAGCACCGTCTCGCCGGCCTTCAGCTGCGCGCGGTCCACGAGCGCATGGTGCGAGGTGGCGTAGATCATGATGAAGGCCGCCGCATCCACGTGCGGGAAGCCGTCGGGCAGCGGCATGCAGAGCGCCGCGGGCGCGACGGTGTGCGTGCCGAAGCCGCCGGTGCCGGTGAGGCACGCCACGTTCTGGCCGACACGCAGGTGCTCCACGCCCTCGCCCACGGCCTGCACGACGCCGGCGTATTCCGAGCCGGGAACGAACGGCGGATCGGGCTTCATCTGGTACTTGTTCTGCACGATCAGCAGATCGGGGAAGTTCAGGCTCGCGGCGCGGATCTCGATCAGCACCTCGCCGCGCTTCGGCGCCGGCGTGGGCAGTTCGGTCCAGGCGAGGTTGTCCACGCCCGTGGGCTGGGTGCAAAGCCATGCGTGCATGCGGTGTCTCCTTCGGTCGATGGCGGGCATCATAGGCGGCGGCCGCGCGGCGCCGATGTCCCAGGAGCGACGGCCGGCCGGCGGCGCGGCCCCCCGGGGCGCGGCCTACAATCTTCGCGCACTCCGCCCTCCGCGACCCATGAAGATCCTCCTCTCCAACGACGACGGCTACCAGGCGCCCGGCATCGTGGCGCTCCACCAGGCGCTGCGGGACATGCCCGGCGTCGAGGTCGACGTCGTGGCGCCCGAGCACAACAACAGCGCCAAATCGAACGCCCTGACGCTGCATTCGCCGCTCTACGTCCAGCGCGCGCCCAATGGCTTCCGCTACGTGAACGGCACCCCGGCCGATTGCGTGCACATCGCGCTCACCGGGCTGCTGGGCTACCGGCCCGACCTGGTGGTCTCCGGCATCAACAACGGCGCCAACATGGGCGACGACACCATCTATTCCGGCACCGTCGGCGCGGCCATGGAGGGCTATCTCTTCGGCGTGCCGGCGATCGCGTTCTCGCAGGTCGACAAGGGCTGGGGCGAGATCGAATCCGCCGCCCGCAAGGCGGCCGAGATCGTGGCGCAGATGCAGGCGCAGCACCTCGTCGGCGAAGTGCCGTGGCTGCTCAACATCAACATTCCCAATCTGCCGTTCGAGCGCCTGCTCGACGTGAAGGTGTGCCGCCTGGGCCGCCGGCACGCGGCCGAGCGCGTGATCGAGCAGGAGAGCCCGCGCGGCGAGCGCATGTACTGGATCGGCGGCGCCGGCCCTGCCAAGGACGATTCCGAGGGCACGGACTTCCATGCCACGGCGCTCGGGCACGTGGCGCTCACGCCGCTGAAGGTGGACCTGACCGACCACGAGGGCCTGGCCTACTGGAACGACACGGCCGTCCGCCTGGCGCCGCGGCCCGCGGACGAGGATGGTGCCGGCGCGCCCCGCGCCCAGGCCGCCGGGGCGCTCTGATGCAGCGCCGCCCCGGTTTTCCCGCACAGCTCGATCGGGCGCCCGCGCCCGGCGCGCCGCGCGCCCCCGCGCCCGCCCGGCTGCCGCCGGGGAGCACGGCGGCCGCTGCCGTGCCGGTGCCGCAGGGGCTGGGGCTGGATTCGGCCGCCGTGCGCGCGCGCATGGTGCAGCGGCTCGCGGCAGGCGGCATCACGTCGCCGGCCGTCCTGCAGGCGATGGGGGCCGTGGAGCGGCACCGCTTCGTCGACACCGCGCTCGTCAACCAGGCCTATGAGGACACCAGCCTGCCGATCGGCCTGGGGCAGACCATCTCCAAGCCCAGCGTGGTGGCGCGCATGACCGAACTGCTGCTCGGCGCCGAAGGCGCGCGCAGCGCGGGCCTCGGGCGGGTGCTGGAAATCGGCACCGGCTGCGGCTACCAGGCGGCGGTGCTCGCGCGGGTGGCCCGCGAGGTGTACACCATCGAGCGGCTGCGCGCGTTGCATGAGAAGGCCCGCGACAATCTGCGGCCCTGGCGGCTCACCAATGCGCACCTGATCCTGGGCGACGGCATGGTGGGCTATGCCAAAGGGGCGCCGTACGCCGCCATCATCGCGGCCGCGGGCGGGGACGCCATTCCCGAGGCCTGGCTCGAGCAACTCGCCGTGGGAGGCCGCCTGGTGGCGCCCATGGCGGCGGCGGCGGGGCGGCAGGTTCTCGTGGTGATCGACCGGACTCCCCAAGGGCTTCAGCAGCGCACGCTGGAGGCCGTTCATTTTGTCCCTCTAAAATCGGGGATTGCCTGAAGGAATTGCTTATGCTGGTATCGCGTGGTCTTGTGGCTTGGAGTTCGGTGGCGTTGGCGGTCGTGGTGCTGTCCGGCTGCGGAACCCCGGTCAACAGGGCTCCGGTGGAAGACCGCGGCACCGCCGCCGGTGGTTCCGCATCGTCCCAGGCCGGCGTGGTCGTCGCGCCGGCCAAGCCCCTGCCCGGGGCCGAGAACGCCGGCAAGCCCGGCTACTACACCGTCAAGCCCGGCGACACCCTCATCCGCATCGGCCTCGAGTCCGGCCAGAGCTGGAAGGACATCGCCCGCTGGAACGGCCTGGACAACCCCAACCTGATCGAGGTCGGCCAGGTGCTGCGCGTCGTGCCGCCCGGCAGCGTGCCCTCCACCCAGGTGGCCTCCGATTCGGGCGTGGTCACGCGCCCGGTGGCGCCCAACACGCTGTCGCCGGCACCGGCGTCGGGCGCGAGCGCGCCGCGCGGCGGCGCATCGGCCTCCGCCACGCCGGCTCCGGCCCCCGCTCCCGCGCCGGCCCCTGCCGCCGCCGGCGGTGACGACGACATGGCCTTCATCTGGCCCGCGTCCGGCTCGCTCGTGGCGGGCTTCGACGAGGCGCGCAACAAGGGCTACGACATCGCCGGCAAGGCGGGCGATCCGGTGCTGGCGGCCGCCGACGGCCGCGTGGTGTATGCCGGCGCGGGCCTGCGCGGCTACGGCAACCTGGTCATCCTCAAGCACAACAACACCTACCTCACGGCGTATGCGCACAACCAGACGCTGCTCGTGAAGGAAGACCAGAGCGTGCGCCGCGGCCAGAAGATCGCCGAGATGGGCAGCTCCGATACCGACCGCGTGAAGCTGCACTTCGAGATCCGCCGGCAGGGCAAGCCCGTGGACCCGTCCCGCTACCTGCCCGCGCGTTGAGCCGCGTTCCTCCTCCGACCGCCGCAGACGAGGACCGCGCTGCGGCGGCAGCCGCGACCGCGGCAGAGGCCGAGGCGGCGGTGGACGATCCGTCCGACACCGATTCCCCCGACGGCGCCGAGGCCGAGACGCGCACCGTCGAGGCCGCCCCGGCGCAGCACGGTATCCGCCTCGACAAGGCGCTGGCCGAGCTGGTGCCCGAGTTCTCCCGCAGCTACCTCCAGCAATTGCTGGGGGAGGGCGGGGTGCGCGTCAACGGCCGTGCCGCCGCCAAGCCCTCCGCGCGGGTGCAGGCCGGCGACGTGCTCTCGGTCGAACTCCGCCCCACGCCGCAGAGCCAGGCGTTCCGCCCCGAGGCGATGCCGCTGGACGTCGTCTACGAGGACGAGCACCTGCTGGTCATCGACAAGCCCGCCGGGCTCGTCGTGCACCCGGCCCCCGGCAACTGGAGCGGCACGCTGCTCAACGGCCTGCTGGCGCGCGATGCGAAGGCATGCCTGGTGCCGCGGGCGGGCATCGTCCACCGGCTCGACAAGGACACCAGCGGCCTGATGGTCGTGGCGCGCGAGCGCGGCGTGATGGATGCGCTGGTGCGCATGATCGCCGCGCGCGAGGTGAGCCGCCAGTACCTGGCCATCGCCCACCGCCCCTGGCAGGGGGCATCCCCCCGCACGGTGCAGGAGCCGATCGGGCGCGATCCGCGCAACCGCCTGCGCATGGCGGCGGTCGATCTCTCGCTGCATGCGGGCAAGCCGGCGCGCACCGATGTCGCCTTGCTCGACAGCTGCGCGCAGGGCTGCCTCGTCCACTGCACCCTGCACACCGGTCGCACCCACCAGATCCGCGTCCACATGGCCTGGCTGCGCCATCCGCTGGTGGCCGATGCGCTCTACGGCGGCGAGCCGGCGGCAGGCCTCGGGCGCCAGGCCCTGCATGCGTGGCGGCTCGCGTTCACCCATCCCGTCACCGGCGAGGACCTGGTCTTCCATGCGCCGCTGCCGCAGGACATGGCCGGGGCGCTCGCGCTCTGGGGCCTGCGCTACAATCCCGCCTGACTGCGGCCTTCCGGCCCCGGGCCGCCCTGCGTGCCGCCCGCCCCGCATGCCGCGCCTTCTACGGCCGAGCGCCCGCCGCTCCTGCGGCCCTGCCTGCCCGGCACACCCCGACCGCACGGCGCCCCGCGCCTGCGGCATCCCCTCTTCGCCATCGCTGAACCATGAATACGGTGGACGCCAAACGGGTCCTCGAAACCGCGCTGATCTGTGCGCCGCAGCCCACGACCCTGCGGGAGTTGCGCACGCTCTTCAACGATGCGTTGGGCTCGGACACCCTCAAGCTGCTCCTGCTGGAACTGCAGCAGGAGTGGTCGCAGCGCGGCGTCGAGCTGGTGCAGGTCGCCTCCGGCTGGCGCTTCCAGAGCCGCCCCGAGATGCGCGAATACCTCGACCGGCTGCATCCCGAGAAGCCCCCGCGCTACACCCGCGCCACGCTGGAGACGCTGGCGATCATCGCCTACCGCCAGCCCGTCACGCGCGGCGACATCGAGGAGATCCGCGGCGTCACCGTGAACAGCCTGATCATCAAGCAGCTCGAGGACCGCGGCTGGGTCGAAGTGATCGGCCACCGCGAGACCGTGGGCCGACCGGCCCTCTTCGCCACCACGCGCCAGTTCCTCGACGATCTGGGCCTGAAATCCCTCGACGAGCTGCCGATGCTCGAAAACCCCGCGGTGCAGTCCAGCGTCCTGGAGGCCCTGGAGCGCGGGGCGGCGGAAGCCGGTGCCGGTGCCGAGCCGCAGGATGCCGGCCCCGCGGAAGAGGGCGCGGAAGCCGATGCCGCCGCGCTTCCGGACCCGGCGCCTTCCGCTGCCGGCGACCCGGTGCCTGCACCCGACCCAGAACATGAACCCGGTCCGGAATCCGGCCCGGAACCCGAACCCCGCCGGCCCGAACCGCCCGCCTCCTCCGAAAGCACGCCATGAATCCCTCCCAGCCCGAACACGACGACACCGCTCCCGCTCCGGAGGCAGCAGGCACCGAGGCCGCTGCGCCCGTGAAAAAGCCCGCGCGCCGTCCGCGCAAGCCTGCGGCGCCTGCCGAGGCCGCGCCGGCTGCCGATGCGCCGGGCGCTGTGCAGGAGGCCGCATCGACGCAGCCGAATGACGGCGCCCAGGCGGTGGAGCAGGGCGCCTCCACCCCGCCGGCCCCTGCGCCGGAGAACGGGCGGGCAGCCGGCGAGGAACTGCCGGCAGACGGCGGCCCGCAGGTCGGCCGGAAGGCGGCTCCCGCGCCGCGCGGCCCCCGCGCCGCCCGCGCCCCCAAGGGCGAGGCCGCGGCGGCCGGCGCGGGCGCCGATGAGGGCTATCGCTTCGACGACGTGGTCTCCGGCCAGCTGGACGCGGACGAAGAGCGCGCCGACGTCGCGCCCGCCAAGCGCGTGCTGCCGCCCCAGGTGGAAATGCCCAAGCTGCACAAGGTGCTCGCGCAGGCGGGCCTGGGGTCGCGGCTGGAGATGGAGCAGCTCATCCTCGAAGGCCGCATCTCCGTCAACAACGAGCCGGCCCACATCGGCCAGCGCGTGCAGTTCGGCGACCAGGTCAAGGTCAACGGCCGCCCGATCCGCTACCGCATCGATCCGCCGCCGGCGCGCGTCATCGCCTACCACAAGCCCGTCGGCGAGGTCGTCACGCACGATGATCCGCAGAACCGGCCGACCGTGTTCCGCAAGCTCCCGCGCCTGCAGCACGGCAAATGGCAGTCCGTCGGGCGGCTGGACCTGAACACCGAAGGCCTGCTGCTCTTCACGAGCGCGGGCGAACTCGCCAACAAACTCATGCACCCGCGCTTCGGCCTGGAGCGCGAATACGCCGTGCGCGTGCTGGGCGCGCTGAGCAATGAGGAAAAGCAGCGGCTGCTCGACGGGGTACAGCTCGACGACGGCATGGCCGCCTTCGGCTCCATCGAGGACGGCGGCGGCGAGGGCTCGAACTGCTGGTACCGCGTCACCATCTCGGAAGGGCGCAACCGCGAAGTGCGGCGCCTCTTCGAGGCCGTCGGGCACGCGGTGAGCCGGCTCATCCGCATCCGCTACGGCTCGATGATGCTGCCGCGCGGCCTGAAGCGCGGCGCCTGGCTGGAACTGGACGAGCGCGACATCCGTGCGCTCATGCAGGCGGCCGGGGCCGAGACCGCTCGGCCGGCCGCTGCCGCCCCGGGCTCCGCGGCCGGCGACCGCCGGGGCGGTGGCGGCGGCCTGCGCGGCAAGGGTCCGGTCCGTGGCGGCCGGGGTGCGGGAGGCCCTCCGCCGCGGGGCGCGAATGACGGCGGCCCGCGTGCCGGCGGGTCCGGCAAGCGCGCGGCGGCGCCGAGCCAGCCCGACCCGATGAAGACCTCGGTCGGCTACATCGGCAGCGACAGCCTCTCGCGCCAACGCCAGGAGCAGAAGCAAAAGCGCAAGGCATTCAACAAGCGGGGCGGCCGCTGAGCGCCTTGCCACAATGTGGACAAATCCCGCCGTTTAGAATCGAGGGCTTTGTCCGCGGGACAAACGATTTTTCACACCGTCATTAGGAAAACACCATGGCTATCGAACGCACCCTCTCCATCATCAAGCCCGACGCAGTGGCCAAGAACGTGATCGGCCAGATCTACGCCCGCTTCGAAGCCGCCGGCCTGAAGATCGCCGCCGCCCGCATGGCCCACCTGTCGCGCCGCGAAGCCGAGCAGTTCTACGCCGTGCACAGCGAGCGTCCCTTCTTCAAGGACCTGGTGGACTTCATGATCTCCGGCCCCGTGATGATCCAGGTGCTCGAAGGCGAGAACGCCATCCTGAAGAACCGCGAACTGATGGGCGCCACCGACCCGAAGAAGGCCGCTCCCGGCACCATCCGCGCCGACTTCGCCGACAGCATCGACGCCAACGCCGTCCACGGCTCCGACGCTCCCGAAACCGCCCAGGTCGAAGTCTCGTTCTTCTTCCCCGGCCTGAACGTCTACTCGCGCTGATGCGCCGGTCCGGGCCGCGCGCCGCCGCCAGCCGGCAGCGCGCCACCCGGCCACCCGCCATCGGACAACGCCTCTCCTCCCGCCGATGACCCAAAATCTTCTCGACTTCGATCTGGACGGGCTCGCCGCATTCTGCGAACGGCTCGGGGAGAAGCGTTTCCGCGCCGTGCAGCTCTTCCGCTGGATCCACCAGCGCGGGGCGAGCGACTTCACCCAGATGAGCGATCTCGCGAAATCGCTGCGCGAGAAGCTCGCCGGCTGCGCGCACGTCGCGGCACTGCCGGTGGTGAGCGAGCACGTCTCCGCCGACGGCACCGTGAAGTGGCTCTTCGACGTGGGCGACGGCAACGCCGTGGAGTCCGTCTTCATTCCCGAAGACGACCGCGGCACCCTCTGCATTTCCTCCCAGGCCGGCTGCGCCGTGGGCTGCCGCTTCTGCTCGACCGGGCACCAGGGCTTCAGCCGCAACCTGACCAGCGGCGAGATCGTCGCCCAGCTCTGGTTCGCCGAGCATGCGCTGCGCGCGCGGCTGGGCACCGAGGAGCGCGTCATCTCCAACGTGGTGATGATGGGCATGGGCGAGCCGCTGCAGAACTATTCCGCGCTGGTGCCCGCCCTGCGCACCATGCTCGACGACCATGGCTATGGTCTGTCGCGCCGCCGCCTCACCGTGTCCACCTCCGGCGTCGTGCCCATGATGGACCGGCTGTCCCAGGACTGCCCCGTGGCGCTCGCCGTCTCGCTGCATGCGCCCAACGACGCGCTGCGCGACCCGCTGGTGCCGCTCAACCGCAAGTACCCTTTGCGCGAACTGCTGGAGGCCTGCAACCGCTACCTCGAGCATGCTCCCCGCGACTTCATCACCTTCGAATACTGCATGCTCGACGGCGTCAACGACCAGCCCGAGCATGCGCGCGAACTCATCGACCTCGTGCGGCCGCGCACCGGCGAAGGCGTGCGCTGCAAGTTCAACCTGATTCCCTTCAACCCGTTCCCCGCCTCGGGGTTGCGGCGTTCCAGCGCCCCGCAGGTGGCGGCTTTCGCGAAAATGCTGAGCGATGCGGGTATCGTTACGACCGTGCGCAAGACCCGCGGCGACGACATCGACGCGGCCTGCGGACAACTGGCCGGCGACGTGAAGGACCGCACCCGTGCGGCCGAACGCATGGCCCGCCAGCGCACGATCGTTCTCAAACCGGTGGCCTGAAGGCCGCCCCCGTTTCTGGAGGCCTGGATGGAACAGCACCCCCCTGTGCGGCTTCGCCGCTTCCCTCGCTTTCTCGCCATGGGGGGCGGACTGTGCCTTGCCGCGTTCCTGGGCGGTTGCGCCGCCCGGCCGGACGCCGGCACCGCTTCCAGCGCGGCCGCCGTGGCGCTCGGCCCCGAGGCCAATCCGACGTCCGAGGCGGCCGAACTGCGCCGCCGCGCGCGCATCCGGCTGGAGCTGGCCGCCAACTACCTGGAAATGGGCCAGACCCAGGTGGCCCTGGAAGAGGTGCAGCAGTCCATCGCCACCGATCCTTCGTTCGGCGATGGCTACAACCTGCGGGGCCTCGTCTTCATGCGCCTGGGCGACTGGGCCGCGGCCGACGAAAGCTTCCGCCGCGCGCTGGCCCTCAACCCGGCCGAGCCCTACCTGCTGCACAACTACGGCTGGCTGCGCTGCCAGCAGAAGAACTATGCCGAGGCCGAGCAGTTTTTCGACCGCGCCCTGGCCGTGCCGGCCTACACCGCGCGCGCGAAGACGCTCATGGCGCAGGGCCTGTGCCAGGAGCGCGCCAGCCGCGTGGCCGATGCCGAGAAGACGCTCGGCAAGGCCTACGAACTCGACGCCGGCAATCCGGTCGTCGGCTACAACCTGGCTTCGATGGCCTTGCGCCGCGGAGACCTCCAGCGTGCGCAGTTCTACAGCCGGCGGCTGAACAACAGCGAACTGGCCAATGCGGAATCGCTCTGGCTGGGCATCAAGATCGAGCGCGGCCTGGGCAATGCCCTGGAGATGCGCCAGTTGGGCGAACAATTGCACAAGCGTTTCCCGGATTCCAAGGAAGCGCTGGCATTCGATCGGGGGGCATTCAATGAGTGAACCGGTGGCGCAGGACGCGCAGGTCTCCGGAGCGGAAATGGAAAAGGCGATGGCCGACGCCGTGGCGGCGGGCGCCATGCTCCGCGAGGCGCGGGAGCAGGCCGGCATGCATGCCGCCGCACTGGCCGTGGCGCTCAAGGTGCCCGTGCACAAGCTCGAGGCGCTCGAAGCGGGCGAACTGGGCGTGTTCCCGGACGCCGTCTTCGTGCGTGCCCTCGTGTCCAGCATCTGCCGCACCCTCAAGATCGATGCGGCGCCGGTGCTGGCGCTGCTGCCCCGCAACCAGGCGCCGCGCCTGTCGTCCCACGAAGGCATCAACGCATCGTTCAAGCCCGGTTCGGGCCGGATGGCTTCCTCGTCCGGAGCGCCCGGCTCGCGCAAGGTGGCCGTGGCCGTGGCCGCGCTGCTGGTCGCGGCCGTCGCGCTGGTGTTCGTCCCGCGCGAATGGCTGGACCGGCTGCAGGCCCCCTCCGCAGGCATGACCAGCGAGACTGCCTCGGTCCCCGGCGACCACGCCGGCCCGTCCACCGGATCCGCATCCCCGGTGGCCGCCGCCTCCGATGCCGCGGTGGCGGCTGCTTCGGTGCCCTTCGCGCTGCGCCAGGACTCCGCGATCGCCGCGGGGCCGGCGGCAGCAGCCGCTTCCGTGCCTGCCCCCGCGGCCGCACCCGCCGCCGTGGCCTCCGCAGGCGCGACTCCGGCGGCCACGCCCACTGCTGCGGCAGCAGCAGCCGCCGCCGCCCAGAGCGCCCTCGTGATCCGTGCCCGGGGCGACTCGTGGGTCCAGATCCGCGGCGCGAACGGCGCCACGGTGCTCCAGAAACTCGTGCGCACCGGTGAGACGGTGGCCGTTCCCGGCTCGCCGCCCTGGTCGGTGGTGATCGGCAAGGCCGACGCGACCGAAGTGATGGTGCGCGGCCAACCCATGGACCTCGCGGCCGTCGCGCGCGAGAACGTTGCCCGGTTCGAGGTGAAATAAGTGCTCTCCATTCCCAACGCCGGACCCGCCGAGGGCTCTCCCATCGCCATGGCATCGCCGTTGCCGAGGCGCTCGCGCCAGGCCCGCGTCGTCTGGGGCGACCGCGTGGTGACCGTGGGCGGCGATGCGCCCGTGCGCGTGCAGTCCATGACCAACACCGACACGGTGGATGCCATCGCCACGGCCATCCAGGTGAAGGAGCTGGCGCAGGCCGGCTCCGAGTTCGTCCGCATCACCGTCAACACGCCCGAGGCCGCCGCCGCCGTCCCCTACATCCGCGAGCAGCTCGACCGCATGGGCGAGACGGTGCCGCTGGTGGGCGACTTCCACTACAACGGCCACCGCCTGCTGACCGAATTCCCGGACTGCGCGCAGGCGCTGTCCAAATACCGCATCAACCCCGGCAACGTCGGCAAGGGCGACAAGCGCGACCGCCAGTTCGGCCAGATGATCGAGGCCGCCATGCGCTGGGACAAGGCCGTGCGCATCGGCGTGAACTGGGGCAGCCTCGACCAGGAACTGCTCGCCGGCCTCATGGACGCCAACAGCCGGCGTGCCCAGCCCTGGGACGCCCGCCAGGTCATGTACGAGGCGCTCATCACCTCCGCGATCGAGTCCGCGCAGCGCGCCGAAGCGATGGGCCTCGACGGCAACCAGATCATCCTGTCGTGCAAGGTGAGCGGCGTTCAGGACCTGATCGCCGTCTACCGCGAACTGGCGCGCCGCTGCGACTACGCACTGCACCTCGGCCTGACCGAAGCCGGCATGGGCACCAAGGGCACGGTCGCCTCCGCGGCGGCGCTGTCGGTGCTGCTGCAGGAGGGCATTGGCGACACCATCCGCGTCTCGCTCACGCCGCAACCCGGCGAGGCCCGCACCCAGGAAGTGGTCGTCGCCTCCGAGATCCTGCAGGCCCTGGGGCTGCGCATCTTCGTGCCCAGCGTCACCGCCTGCCCGGGCTGCGGCCGCACCACCAGCACCACCTTCCAGGAGCTGGCCAAGCAGATCGACGATTTCCTGCGCTCGCAGATGCCCGTCTGGCGCACCCGCTACCCCGGCGTCGAGAACATCAAGGTGGCCGTCATGGGCTGCATCGTGAACGGTCCCGGCGAAAGCAAGCATGCCGACATCGGCATCAGCCTGCCCGGCACCGGCGAGGCGCCGTCCGCGCCGGTCTTCATCGACGGCGAGAAGGCGATGACCCTGCGGGGCGAACACATCGCCCAGGAATTCCAGCAGGTCGTCGAGGACTACATTTCCCGCCGCTTCGGCGCCACCGCCGAAGCTCTCTGATCCGATCCGGGCCGGTGCCCCGCCTTCCCGGCGGGCGCCGACCCTGCCCGCACCGGGGCCGCAGCCCCTTCTTTCGCCGTATGTCCGCCAGCAACTCCCCCAGTCCGTCCCCGGCCGCCAAGCCGGCCAAGCTCGCCGCCGTCAAGGGCATGAACGACATCATGCCGCCCGACTCCTCCCGCTGGGAGTGGCTGGAGGAGAAGGTGCGCCGCCTCATGGGGCAGTTCGCCTACCGCAACATGCGCACGCCCATCCTGGAGCACACGGCGCTGTTCGTGCGCGGCATCGGCGAAGTGACCGACATCGTCGAGAAGGAGATGTACTCCTTCCACGACCGCTCCGACAAGTACGGCGACAACGACCACCTCAGCCTGCGCCCGGAGAACACCGCGGGCGTGGTGCGCGCGGCCATCGAGCACAACATGCTCTACGACGGCCCCAAGCGCCTCTGGTACACCGGCCCGATGTTCCGCCGCGAGAAGCCCCAGCGCGGGCGCTTCCGCCAGTTCCACCAGATCGGCGCCGAAGCCCTCGGCTTCGCCGGCCCCGACGTGGATGCCGAACTCATCCTCCTGGCGGACGCTCTCTGGAAATCCATCGGCCTCACCGACGTGCGGCTGGAGCTCAACAGCCTCGGCCAGCCCGCGGAGCGCGCCCGCCACCGCGAGCAGCTCATCGCGCACTTCGAACGGCACGCCGATCTGCTCGACGAAGACGGCAAGCGCCGCCTGCACACCAATCCGCTGCGCATCCTCGACACCAAGAACCCGGCGATGAAGCCGGTGGTGGAGTCCGCGCCCCAGCTCATGGACTTCCTGGGCGAGGAGTCGCTCGCCCACTTCAACGGGCTGCGCGCCATCCTCGATGCCAACGGCATCGCCTACACCATCAACCCCCGCCTCGTGCGCGGGCTCGATTACTACAACCTCACCGTCTTCGAGTTCATCACCGACCGCCTGGGCTCCCAGGGCACGGTCTGCGCCGGCGGCCGCTACGACGACCTGATCGCCCAGGTGGGCGGCAAGCCCGCGCCCGCCGTCGGCTGGGCGATCGGCGTGGAGCGCGTGCTGGAACTGCTCAAGGAGCAGGGCGCCGCCATCCCCGAAGCCCGCCCGGACGTCTACGCCGTCGTGCCCGACGCAGCCGCCGCGCCCGTCGTGCTGCGCACCCTGCGGCAGCTGCGCGAGGCGGGCGTCTCGGTGCAGATGCATGCGGCCAGCGCCGAAGGGCAGGGCAGCTTCAAGTCCCAGTTCAAGCGGGCGGATGCGAGCGGCGCGGCCTATGCGCTCGTCTTCGGCGCCGACGAACTCGCGCGGGGTGCGGTCACGCTCAAGCCGCTGCGGGAGCAGGGCGCCGAACAGGTCGAGCGCCGGCTCGACGACGTCCCCGCCTGGGCGCCCACCCTACAATCCCCCCGCTAAACCCTGTCGCGAACCATTCATGGCACAACACCTCGACCTCGAAGAACAAGAACAGATAGACCAGCTCAAGCATTTCTGGAATGCCTGGGGCACCCTCATCAGCGGCGTGCTGGTCGTGATCTTCGGCGGCGTCGCCGCCTGGAACGGCTACCAGTACTGGCAGAACCGCCAGGCCGGCCAGGCGGCCGCGCTGTCCGATGCCGTGCAGGTGGCGGTGCAGGGCGGTGACGCCGCGCGCGCCACGCAGGCGTTCGACGACCTCAAGTCCCGCTACGGCGGTACCGTGCAGGCCGCGCAGGCAGGCCTGCTGGCCGCCAAGGCGCTGGTCGACTCCGGCAAGGCGGAAGAGGCGAAGCCCGTTCTCCAGTGGCTGGCCGAGAACGCCTCCGACGACGGCTACAAGGCCATCGCCTCGCTGCGCCTCGCGGCCCTGCTCATCGACCAGAAGGCCTACGACCAGGCCCTGGCACGCCTGTCGGGCAAGTTCCCTCCGCAGTTCGACGCGCTCGTCGCCGACCGCAAGGGCGACGTGCTGCTGCTGCAGGACAAGAAGGCCGAGGCGATCACCGAGTACCAGAAGGCCTACAAGGGCCTCGAAGAAGGCACCGAATTCCGGCGCGTGGTCGAGGTGAAGCTGGGCAGCCTGGGCGTCCAGGCGCGTACCGACGGAGAAGCTGCAAAGTGACCATCGACACCATCTCTCGCGGCGCGCGCCGCGCCTTCCCGCTCCGCCGTGCCGGGCTGGCCCTCGTGGTGGCCGCCGCGACCCTGTCCTCGGGCTGCTCGCTCTGGAACGGTTCCCTGTGGGGCGGCTCCTCCAAGCCCAAGCCCGCCGAACTGGGGCCGGTCGTGCCCGTCATCGGCGTGCGCCAGGCCTGGACCTCGAAGATCGGCAACATCGGCCGGCTGCCGCTGGACGTCCACGTCAACGGCACCACGGTGACGGTGGCTTCCGCGGACGGCACCGTCGCCGCGATCGACGCGCGCACCGGCGGCGACCTCTGGCGGGCCACCATCGGCGAATCCCTGTCCGCGGGCGTGGGCAGCGACGGCAAGTGGACCGCGGTCGTCACCCAGTCCAACCAGCTCGTCGTGCTGGCGCAGGGCCGCGAAGCCTGGCGCCAGCCGCTGACCGCGCAGACCTACACCGCGCCGCTCGTGGCCGGCAACCGTGTCTTCGTCCTCGGCGGCGACCGCTCGCTCACGGCCTTCGATGCGGCAGGCGGCACGAAGCTCTGGAACCAGCAGCGCCCCGGCGAACCCCTGGTGCTGCGGCAGGACGGCCTGCTCACCGCCGTGGGCGACACGCTGATCGCCGGCATGTCCGGCCGCATGGTCGGCTTCAATCCCGACAACGGCACCGTGCGCTGGGAAGCCCCGCTCGCCAGCCCGCGCGGCACCAACGACGTGGAGCGGCTCGTGGAGCTGCTGGGCCGCGTCAGCCGCGAAGGCGACAACGTCTGCGCGCGCGCCTACCTGGCCACCGTGGGCTGCGTGGACACCTCCCGCGGCACCGTCGCCTGGACGCGTCCCGCCAGCGGCACCGAGGGCATCCACGGCGACGGCACCATGCTCTTCGGCACCGAGAGCAACGGCACCGTCATCGCCTGGAAACGCAGCGACGGCGCCCAGGCCTGGTCGCTCGACAAACTCCGCTACCGCCGCCTGACCGCGCCGCTGCTGCTGGGCCGCTCGGTGGTCGTCGGCGACGACTCCGGCCTCGTGCACCTGCTCTCGCGCGACGACGGCGCGTTCCTCAACCGCCTCACCACCGACGGCTCGGGCGTCGCGGCCGCACCGGTCGCCGCCGGCGAGACGCTGGTGGTGGTGACGCGCAACGGCGGCATCTACGGATTCCGGCCCGAATGACCGGCGCCATGCCAGACAGGAAAATGCTCGGATGAAGCCAGTCATCGCTCTGGTGGGCCGCCCCAACGTGGGCAAGTCCACCCTGTTCAACCGGCTCACGAAATCGCGCGACGCGATCGTCGCGGATTTCGCGGGCCTCACGCGCGATCGGCACTACGGCAACGGCCGGCTGGGCAAGCACGAATACATCGTCATCGACACCGGGGGCTTCGAGCCCGATGCCTCCTCGGGCATCTACCGCGAGATGGCCAAGCAGACGCAGCAGGCCGTGGCCGAAGCGGACGTGGTCATCTTCGTCGTGGACGCGCGCGCCGGCATCTCCGCGCAGGACCACGACATCGCCAACTACCTGCGGCGCCTGGGCAAGCCCTGCCTGCTCGTCGGCAACAAGGCCGAGGGCATGCTGGGGGGCTCCCAACTGGCCGAGTTCTACGAACTGGGCCTGGGCGAGGTCCTCCCCGTCTCCGCGGCCCATGGCCAGGGCGTGCGCAGCCTGCTGGAAATGGCGCTGGAAACGCTCCAGCTCCCCGAACCCGACGACGAAGAGGACGACGGCGAGGACAAGCCCATCCGCCTGGCGGTCGCCGGCCGCCCCAACGTCGGCAAGTCCACGCTCATCAACACCTGGCTCGGCGAGGAGCGCCTCGTCGCCTTCGACATGCCAGGCACGACGCGGGACGCGATCTCCGTGCCCTTTGAGCGCAACGGCCAGAAGTTCGAGCTCATCGACACCGCGGGCCTGCGGCGCAAGGGCAAAGTATTCGAGGCGATCGAGAAGTTCTCGGTGGTCAAGACCCTGCAGGCCATCGAGTCCGCCAACGTCGTGCTGCTGCTGCTGGACGCCACCCAGGGCGTCACCGACCAGGATGCCCACATCGCCGGCTACATCCTCGAGAGCGGCCGCGCCGTCGTGCTCGCCGTGAACAAATGGGACGCCGTGGACGACTACGGCCGCCAGATGCTCGAGCGTTCCATCGAGACGCGGCTGTCGTTCCTGAAGTTCGCCACCCTGCATTTCATCTCCGCGAAGAAGCGCCAGGGCCTGGGCCCGCTGTGGACCTCGATCGCGCAGGCGCACAAGTCCGCCACGTGCAAGATGCCCACCCCGGTGCTGACCCGGCTGCTGCTCGAGGCCGTGCAGTTCCAGACGCCCAAGCGTTCGGGCATGTACCGCCCCAAGATGCGGTACGCCCACCAGGGCGGCATGAACCCTCCCGTCATCGTGATCCACGGCAACTCGCTGGAGCACGTCACCGACGCCTACAAGCGTTTCCTCGAAGGCCGGTTCCGCAAGGAATTCAACCTCGTGGGCACGCCGCTGCGCATCGAAATGAAGACGTCGCACAACCCGTACGCCGACGACGGCGATTCGTAGGCGCACATCCCGTCATTGCCCCGTCTTTGTCTGGGGCGACGAAAGGCTGTGGTAAGGTGCAGCTTTACAACAATATTCCTGAACACGGAGAATATCGTGAGCAACAAAGGTCAACTTCTTCAAGACCCCTTCCTGAACGCACTGCGCCGCGAGCACGTGCCCGTCTCCATCTACCTGGTCAACGGTATCAAGCTGCAGGGGCAGATCGAATCCTTCGACCAATACGTGGTCCTGCTGCGCAACACCGTCACCCAGATGGTCTACAAGCACGCGATCTCCACCATCGTTCCCGGGCGCGCCGTCAATTTCTCGACGGCCGAGCCTGCGGAAACCGATCCCGGCCATTGAAACTCCTGCGCCCGTGTAGGTACATCCTGTGCGGGGCACACGCCCCGTCCAGGCTGCTGTCTTGAGTTCCTCCTCCTCCCCTGAACCGCAATCCGCTCCCGTCCTCCTGGTGGGGGTGGATTTCGGTCTTCCCCATTTCGACGCCGAGCTGGAAGAGCTCGGCCTGCTGGCGCAGACCGCCGGGCTGCAGCCCGTGGCGCGCCTGACCTGCAAGCGCAAGGCGCCCGACGCCGCGCTCTTCGTGGGCAGCGGCAAGGCGGACGAGATCCGTACCCTCGCCCAGATGCACGGTGCCGTCGAGGTGCTGTTCGACCAGGCCCTGAGCCCGGCGCAGCAGCGCAATCTCGAGCGGCATCTCGAACTGCCGGTCACCGACCGGACCCTGCTCATCCTGGAAATCTTCGCCCAGCGCGCCCGCAGCCACGAGGGCAAGCTGCAGGTGGAACTGGCCCGGCTGCAGTACCTGAGCACCCGCCTGGTCCGCCGCTGGTCCCACCTGGAGCGCCAGCGCGGCGGGATCGGCGCGCGCGGCGGCCCCGGCGAAACCCAGATCGAGCTTGACCGCCGCATGATCGACGATGCGATCAAGCGCACCCGCGAGCGGCTGCAGAAGGTCAAGCGCCAGCGTGCGACCCAGCGGCGCCAGCGCGCGCGCCGGGAGACCTTCAACATCTCCCTGGTGGGCTACACCAATGCCGGCAAGTCCACGCTCTTCAATGCCCTCGTGAAGGCGCGGGCGTATGCCGCCGACCAGCTGTTCGCGACGCTCGACACGACGACGCGCCAGCTCTATTTGTCCGAACTCGAGGGCACGGTCTCCCTCTCGGACACGGTGGGCTTCATCCGCGACCTGCCGCACGGGCTGATCGACGCCTTCCAGGCCACGCTGCAGGAGGCCGTCGATGCGGACCTGCTGCTGCACGTCGTGGATGCGTCCAATCCCGACTTTCCCGAGCAGATCGCCGAAGTGCAGAAGGTGCTCGGGGAGATCGGAGCCGGCGACATCCCGCAGCTCCTGGTGTTCAACAAGCTCGATGCCGTGCCGGAAGGCCAGCAGCCGCTCACGATGCAGGACACCTATGAATGGGATGGCCGCCAGCTGCCGAAGCTGTTCGTGAGTGCGCGCACGGGGCAGGGCCTGCCCGAACTGCGGGGCCAGCTGGCGGCCGCGGCGCGGTCCGGCCGGGATCAGCCGGCCATGACCCCAGGCCCCGATGCTGAATTTCCGGCGCAGTGAGGCCAGTTGGGCACAATGCCGCGAGACCATCTTCTCGAAAACCAGAGACCTATCGCATGAATCATCCTCTCAGAGCCTGGCGCTGGGCGACGCTGCCTGAACGCATCCGGGGCATGTTCAACTTGAATGATCCGCGCTGGGGGCGCAGCGATGAGAAGGGTGAAGGCGGAAACCGTCCCGATTCCGAGCGGCCGTTGCCGCCGTCCGGCAACCGCGGCCGCGATCCGCAGGGCCAGCCGCCCGACCTCGACGAACTCTGGCGCGACCTCAACCGCAAGCTCGGCGGCCTGTTCGGCGGCCGCAACGGCGGCGGGCGCGGCCCGGGCAACGGCAACGGCTCCGGCGGCGGCTTCCAGCCCGACATGAAGAACACCGGGGTGGGCGTCGGCCTCATCGCCGGCGTGGCGGTCCTGATCTGGCTCGGCTCCGGCTTCTTCATCGTGCAGGAAGGCCAGCAGGCCGTCATCACCCAGTTCGGCAAGTACAAGAGCACGGTGAACGCCGGCTTCAACTGGCGCCTGCCGTATCCCATCCAGCGGCATGAACTGGTGTTCGTCACGCAGATCCGCTCGGTGGACGTCGGCCGCGACAGCATCATCAAGAGCACCGGCCTGCGCGAATCGGCCATGCTCACGCAGGACGAGAACATCGTCGAGATCAAGTTCGCCGTGCAGTACCGGCTGAACGATGCGCGCGCCTGGCTGTTCGAGAGCCGCAACCCGGCCGAGGCCGTCATCCAGGTGGCGGAAACCTCGGTGCGCGAGATCGTGGGCAGCATGCGCATGGACACGGCGCTCGCCGAGGAGCGCGACCAGATCGCCCCGCGCGTGCGCAAGCTCATGCAGTCCATCCTCGACCGCTACAAGATCGGCGTGGAAGTGGTGGGCATCAACCTGCAGCAGGGCGGCGTGCGCCCGCCCGAGCAGGTGCAGGCGTCGTTCGACGACGTGCTCAAGGCCGGCCAGGAGCGCGAGCGCGCCAAGAACGAGGCCCAGGCCTATGCCAACGACGTGATTCCGCGCGCCGTCGGTACCGCTTCCCGCCTCACCGAGGAGGCCGCCGCGTACAAGGCGCGCATCGTCGCCCAGTCCCAGGGCGATGCGCAGCGCTTCAGCTCCGTCCTGGCCGAATACCAGAAGGCGCCGCAGGTCACCCGCGACCGCCTCTACATCGAGTCCATGCAGCAGATCTACTCGAACGTCACCAAGGTGCTGGTCGATTCCCGCCAGGGCTCGAACCTGCTCTACCTGCCGCTCGACAAGATCATGCAGAACGTGTCCCAGAGCGGTGCCGCCGCCGCGACCACGCCGGAGGCACCCCCCGCATCGGCCTCGTCGTCGATACCTTCCAGCACCACCCAGGCATTCCCCATCGACCCACGGGCGCGCGACACCAGCCGCACCCGGGATCGTGAAGTCCGCTAATCCGAGGGAGCAACAGTCGTGAACAGAGTCGGATTCATCGTTTCCTCCCTGCTGGTGGTGCTCGCCCTGCTCAGCTCCATGCTTTTCGTCGTCGACCAGCGCCAGTTCGGCGTGGTCTACCAGCTGGGGCAGATCAAGGACGTCATCACCGAGCCGGGCCTGAACTTCAAGCTGCCGCCGCCGTTCCAGAACGTGCGCTACATCGACAAGCGCCTGCTCACGCTCGACAGCACCGACACCGAGTCGATGCTCACGGCCGAGAAGCAGCGCGTCGTGATCGACTGGTACGTCCGCTGGCGCATCTCCGAGCCGTCGGAATACATCCGCAACGTGGGCCTGGACGAGAACGCCGGTGCCCTGCAGCTCAACCGCGTGGTGCGCAACGCCTTCCAGGAGGAAGTCAACCGCCGCACGGTCCGGGAACTGCTGTCCGACAAGCGCGATGCGCTCATGTCGGACGTGAAGAAGGAAGTGCTGGAAGTCGTCAAGGGCGCCAAGCCCTGGGGCGTGGACGTCGTGGACGTACGCATCACCCGCGTGGACTACGTCGAGGCCATCACCGAGTCGGTCTACCGCCGCATGGAGGCCGAGCGCAAGCGCGTGGCCAACGAGCTGCGCTCCACTGGTGCCGCCGAGGGCGAGAAGATCCGCGCCGATGCCGATCGGCAGCGCGAGATCACCATCGCCAACGCCTACCGCGACGCCCAGAAGATCAAGGGCGAGGGCGATGCCGACGCCGCGCGCGTCTACGCCGAAGCCTTCGGCCGCGATCCCCAGTTCGCCCAGTTCTACCGCAGCCTGGAAGCCTACAAGTCCAGCTTCAGCAAGAAGAGCGACGTGATGGTGGTGGACCCGTCGTCCTCGGAATTCTTCAAGAATTTCCGCGGCGCCGCTCCCGCTCCGGCTCCCCGCAACTGAGCCCCGTGCGGCGGCAGGTGTGCCGGGCCCTCGCGGGCCGGCATCCTGTCCGGGCCGCCCACCGCAGGCGTCTCCCCATCCGCCGGATGCCGGTGCTGCGGACCCGCGCGTCCGCGGCGTGACCCTCCTGCCGGCCAGTGCCCGGTAGAATCGCGTTTTTAACAGACCTCCCTTTCTCATGTCCGCTTGGGTCCTGCCGGATCACATTGCCGATGTCCTGCCTTCGGAGGCCCGGCACATCGAAGAACTGCGTCGAGGGCTCATCGACACCGCACGGGGTTACGGCTACGAGCTCGTCATGCCGCCTCTGCTGGAGCACCTGGAATCCCTGCTGTCCGGCACGGGAGAAGCGCTCGATCTCCAGACGTTCAAACTGGTCGACCAGCTGTCCGGCCGGTCCATCGGCCTGCGGGCCGACATGACGCAGCAGGTCGCCCGCATCGACGCCCACCTCCTGAACCGCACGGGCGTCACCCGGCTCTGCTACTGCGGTCCCGTGCTGCACACGCGCCCCGACCGGCCCCGCGCCACCCGCGAGCCGCTGCAGTTCGGCGCGGAAATCTACGGCCATGCCGGCATGGAAGCCGATCTGGAATCTGTGCTGCTCGCGCTCGACTGCCTCAACCTCGCCGGGGTCCAGGGCATCAGCGTCGACCTGTCGGACGCCCGCATCGTGCGTGCCTTGCTGGAACCGGCGGCGCCGGACCCGCACACCGTGCGGAAGATCCACGCCGCGCTGGCCGCCAAGGATGTGTCGGAACTCGCCAGCGCATCGGCCCAGCTGCCCGCCGCCACGCGCGACGCGCTCATGGCGGTGTCGCGCCTCTACGGCGACGAACGCGTGCTGGACGAAGCGCGGCACGCGCTGCGCGGCTTCCCCGGTGTCGACGCGGCGCTCGCCCATCTGAAATCCATCGCCTCGCACCTGCCGGGCCACGCCGTCTCGTTCGATCTCGCCGACCTCCGCGGTTATTCGTACTACAGCGGCGCGCGCTTCACCATCTATGCCCGCGGCGCCTCCGATGCCGTGGTGCGCGGCGGACGCTACGACGAGGTCGGCGCCGCCTTCGGCAGGACCCGGCCCGCCGCGGGGTTCAGCCTCGACGTCAAACAACTGGTCGGCCTCGTGCCCCCCCGGACGCTCAAGGCCGCCATCAAGGCACCCTGGGCCGACACGCCGGAGGCCCACCAATGCATCGCGCGGCTCCGCCAGGCAGGTGAAACCGTGGTGTGCGTGCTCCCCGGGCACGAAAGCGAAGTCCAGGAATTCCAGTGCGACCGCGAACTGGTGTTCGAGCAGGGCCAGTGGGCCGTGCGGACCCTCCCCCATTGATTGAACATTGAATCGAAGCAGGTCAGACATGGAAGCAGCTATCAAAGGACGGAACGTAGTGGTGGTGGGCACCCAGTGGGGCGACGAGGGCAAGGGCAAGCTCGTCGATTGGCTCACCGAAAGCGCGCAGGGCGTCGTCCGGTTCCAGGGCGGGCACAACGCCGGCCACACCCTCGTCATCAACGGCGTGAAGACCGCGCTCCACCTGATTCCCAGCGGGATCATGCGTCCCGGCGTGAAGTGCTACATCGGCAACGGCGTGGTGCTGTCGGCCGCCAAGCTCTTCGAAGAGATCGAAGGCCTGGAGAAGGCGGGCGTGGAAGTGCGTTCGCGCCTGCGCATCAGCGAGGCCTGCCCGCTGATCCTCCCGTTCCACGCGGCACTCGACGTGGCCCGCGAAGCGGCCCGCGAGCACGGCGGCAGCGAGAAGATCGGCACCACCGGCCGCGGCATCGGTCCCGCCTATGAAGACAAGGTGGCGCGCCGCGCCCTGCGCGTCCAGGACCTGAAGCACCCCGAGCGCTTCGCCGCCAAGCTCAAGGACCTGCTGGCCCTGCACAACCACGTCCTCAAGACGTTCCTGAATTCCGGCTCCTTCCAGTTCGGCAGCGCACTGCAGCCCTATCTGAAGGACGGCGAAGTGCAGTTCGACGCGGTCTATGAAGAGGCCATGCGCCATGCCGAACTGCTCAAGCCGATGATCGCGGACGTGTCCCGCGAGCTCAACGACGCGCACACCGCCGGTGCCAACCTGCTGTTCGAAGGCGCGCAGGGCACGCTCCTCGACGTGGACCACGGCACCTATCCGTATGTGACCTCCAGCAACTGCGTGGCGGGCAATGCGGCGGCCGGTGCCGGCGTGGGCCCGAACCTGCTGCATTACGTGCTCGGCATCACCAAGGCCTACTGCACCCGTGTCGGCGGCGGCCCGTTCCCCACCGAACTCGACTGGGAAAAGCCCGGCACTCCCGGCTACCACATGAGCACCGTCGGCGCCGAGAAGGGCGTGACCACGGGCCGCAGCCGCCGTTGCGGCTGGTTCGACGCCGCGCTGCTCAAGCGCAGCGCCCAGGTCAACGGCCTCACGGGCCTGTGCATCACCAAGCTCGACGTGCTGGACGGCCTGGAGGAGCTCAAGCTCTGCGTCGGCTACGACCTGGACGGCGAACGCATCGACATCCTGCCCATGGGCGCCGAAGAGATCGCACGCTGCGTGCCCGTCTATGAAACTCTTGCGGGCTGGAGCGACTCCACCGTCGGTGTCACGCGCTACGACGCGCTGCCCGCCAACGCACGCCGCTACCTCGAGCGCATCGCCGAAGTGACGGGCGTGCCGATCGCCGTCATCTCCACCAGCCCCGACCGCGATCACACCATCATGATGCAGCACCCCTACGCTGCCCAGTGACCGACCGCGCCCCGAACAGCAACCCATTTCAGGCACAGAGCCCCCGGAGCCCCCATCCATGTTGACAGAAGACGGCAAGCACCTCTACGTAAGCTACGACGAATACCACGGCCTCATCGAAAAGCTGGCGTTGAAGGTGCACCAGTCGGGCTGGCAGTTCGACACCATCCTGTGCCTGGCCCGTGGCGGCCTGCGCCCGGGCGACATCCTGAGCCGGATCTTCGACAAGCCCCTGGCGATCATGTCCACCAGCTCCTACCGTGCCGAGGCCGGCACGGTGCAGGGCCACCTGGACATCGCACGCTTCATCACCACGCCCAAGGGCGAGATCGCCGGCCGCGTGCTGCTGGTGGACGACCTGGCGGATTCCGGCCACACCCTGAACGCCGTGATCTCCATGCTCAAGACCAACTACGCTCCCATCACCGAGCTGCGCAGCGCGGTGATCTGGACCAAGGCCATGTCGACCTTCACGCCCGACTATTCCGTGGAGTTCCTGCCCACCAATCCGTGGATCCATCAGCCGTTCGAGGGGTACGACCACCTCACGCCGGAAAAATTGATGGAAAAATGGACCCTGTGACGAAAACTGTGTGTATACTCGTGGGCTTCGCTACTGAAGATTAGCAACAGCCGGAAGGTGGTTGCGGAGATTGCAGGTGGCGAGGGTGGTTGAGAAAAGTTTTGAAAAACTTGCGCTGGTGCTAAAAACTGGTGTAGAAT
>Ga0308159_1001847_pt1 | contig 27506 bp, 22 predicted proteins | sample PhyCR1_FD_201040 | JGI IMG/M metagenome (GOLD analysis project Ga0308159, IMG submission 201040) | Phyllosphere microbial communities from UC Gill Tract Community Farm, Albany, California, United States - DLSLC.R1 | ecosystem: Host-associated > Plants > Phyllosphere > Unclassified | place: USA...
ATTCTCCAAAAATCAAATCAGCTCGAGCTTCGTATAGGGTATGGCCGCCTCGTCAGGCTTTGAGAGCCCATCTCAGCAAACTCCACTGAGAACCGACTCACTGTCGTCGGGTAAAAACCGTATATCATCAGGCCGAAACCTGCTGAGATAGGCTCTTAACGCCAAACCCAAGATTCTCAAAGGTGGCGTAGTATACGCTCTAGAGCGTAAGTGCTCAAGTCCCGAACAGCTAAAGATCCCAAAGGATCTCCAAAAATAGGCTAAATCCAACCGCGCTCGGCAAAAGAAACCGTTTCTCCGCCCCCTACCACCAGGTGGTCGAGTACGCGAATATCCAGCAGTTGGCACGCTTTTATTATCTGTTCGGTTACCCTTCTGTCCGCAAAACTGGGTTCAGCTTTGCCGGACGGGTGATTATGCGCCAGAATCAGCGCCGTCGCATTAACCTTCATCGCTTCGCGCACAATTTCACGCGGATGAATTTCGACGCTGCTAATGGTACCAGCAAACATCTCCTCATGGCGAATAACACGGTGTTGATTGTCGAGAAAAAGTACCAAAAAGACCTCTCTTTCACGATCGGAGAGCAAATTTTGTAAATATTGGCGGGTAATCGAGGGGTTGAGCAGGACATTTTCACGCGCCAACTGACCCGCGTAACGTCGCTGCGTCAGTTCGGTTACCGCCGATAACTTGGCAAACTTGGCCGCGCCCATGCCGTGAAAGCCGACAATGGCCGCGTAATCCGCGCCTAAAATCTCGTATATCGAGCCAAAATGCGCCACCAGACTCTCGGCGAGCGCCATAACATTCATGCCGCGCACACCCGTATGCAGAAAAATGGCCAGCAGTTCGCAGTCCGATAGGCTGGCTGCCCCCAGCTCGATAAGTTTCTCGCGTGGCCCTGCGCCGTGCTGCCAGACCCGATTATGATTTTTCACCGTTGTGCCTTTTTATCGAAAATTATCTCGTCGGCAAAAATTGTCGCACAGCCCGTCCGGCGGCGGTTTCACTACGCTTTGATTCTCCAGCACAGCTCGCAGGATGCAGAGCCTTCATCGCTAATAACGAAACCGTATAGCTGTCATGAATAATCATTATGCTAAAATATCGCCTCTCAAGACTCTCAATCGGACAATCATGATGACGGGAATTTCCGGCAAACATATTGTGCTCGGCGTCAGCGGCGGCATCGCAGCTTACAAGGCACCCGAGCTGGTAAGGCGTTTACGCGATCGCGGCGCTGAAGTGCGCGTTGTCATGACTGACGCGGCAAAGGCTTTTATCACGCCGCTCAGCCTTCAGGCCGTATCGGGTTATCCCGTCTCCGACTCGCTGCTGGATCCCGCCGCCGAAGCGGCCATGGGTCACATCGAGCTCGGCAAATGGGCCGATCTGGTGATTGTCGCCCCCGCGACCGCCGATGTTCTGGCCCGCATCAACGCGGGCATGGCCAACGACCTGCTGACCACGATTTGTCTGGCAACCGCCGCGCCTGTTGCCGTTGTTCCTGCCATGAATCAGCAGATGTATCGCGCCGCCGTCACGCAGGAAAACCTGCAGCAGCTGGCGGCACGCGGCACATTATTGTGGGGACCCGACGAGGGCAGTCAGGCCTGCGGCGACGTCGGTCCGGGGCGCATGCTCGACCCGCTGGTCATTGTCGACATGGCGGTTGAACACTTTTCACCCCGTCAGGACTTGCAGCATCTGAATATCATGGTGACCGCCGGCCCTACGCGTGAAGCGCTGGATCCCGTGCGTTATATCTCCAATCACAGCTCCGGAAAGATGGGCTTTGCCATTGCCGAAGCGGCCGCCAAACGCGGCGCACGGGTAACGCTTGTCAGCGGCCCGGTTGCCTTGTCCACGCCGGTCAGGGTTTCAAGAGTAGATGTCACCACGGCGCTTGAAATGCAGACAGCAGTTGGCGCCAGCATTGCCGAACAGCATATTTTCATCTCCTGTGCCGCCGTTGCCGACTATCGCGCCGTCGCGGTCGCCGAAGAAAAAATAAAAAAACAGGGCGATGAAATCACCCTCAAAATGGTGAAAAACCCTGACATCGTGGCCGGTGTCGGTGCCATGAAAGCACATCGTCCCTATGTCGTAGGGTTTGCCGCTGAAACACAGAATGTGGAAGAATACGCGCAACAAAAACGGATCAGGAAGAATCTGGACCTGATTTGCGCCAACGATGTATCCCTTGCCGGGCATGGTTTTAATAGCGATACCAATGCCTTGCATCTTTTTTGGCAAGATGGAGATCTGCGTTTACCGCTCACCGATAAACAGCAGCTTGCCCAAGCTTTACTCAATGAGATAGTCAGCCGTTATGATGAAAAAAATAGACATTAAGATCCTCGATCCACGCATTGGCAAAGATTTTCCGTTGCCAGCCTACGCCACCCCAGGTTCCGCAGGCCTTGATTTGCGTGCCGTGCTGGACGCCGCGGTCGCGTTGCATCCGGGTGAAACCACGCTGCTGCCAACCGGTCTGGCTATCCACATTGGCGATGCCAATCTGGCCGCAGTCATTCTTCCGCGTTCAGGTCTGGGTCACAAACACGGCGTGGTACTCGGCAATCTGGTGGGTTTGATCGACTCCGATTATCAAGGCCAGTTGATGGTATCCGTATGGAACCGTGGACAAACCACCTTCACAATCGAACCAGGTGAACGCATCGCCCAGATGGTTTTCGTGCCCGTAGTCCAGGCGGAATTTAATCTGGTTGAAGACTTTACCAGCAGCGAACGCGGCGAAGGTGGCTTCGGTCACTCAGGACGCCAGTAAGAATCTGTTCAACATCGCGGTGCAGGGCCGCAGGATATTGAACAGATCCTTATTTATATCAAACCGATACAATAAAAATTAATGAATGCCCACTGCGCGTGACCTCACGGGCTTTGCCCATGGTCGTGCAAATTTTGTGTCGACACAAAGTCTGCGTCGCCACTCGACATACAGGGGCAAAAAAGCCGCACAGTCATCTGATTGATGCGGCAATTGTTCGGTTTTTTTTATATTTGAGCCGTTTTAAGCAAGGGTCTATTCAGACATGGCAGAAAAAGAAAATACCAAAAGGAACCGGCGCGAGGAGATTTTGCAGGCGTTAGCGCAGATGCTGCAATCCAGCGATGGCAGCCAGCGTATTACGACGGCAAAACTTGCCGCCAGTGTCGGGGTCTCTGAGGCAGCACTTTACCGCCATTTTCCCAGCAAAACGCGGATGTTTGATAGCTTAATCGAGTTCATCGAGGACAGTTTGATCTCCCGTATTAACCTGATTTTGCAGGATGAAAAGGAAACGCTAAATAGGCTTCGTCTCATTCTGCTTCTGGTGCTTGGCTTTGCCGAACGTAATCCGGGCCTGACTCGCATTATGACCGGGCATGCGCTCATGTTTGAACAAGACCGCCTGCAAGGCCGAATCAATCAGTTGTTCGAGCGTATTGAAGTTCAGCTTCGTCAGGTGCTGCGCGAGAAGAAAATGCGTGAAGGCAGTGGTTTCGAGACAGACGAAACCCTGTTGGCCAGCCAACTTTTGGCAGTTTGCGAAGGGTTACTGTCACGGTTTGTGCGTTCTGAATTCAAATATCGCCCAACGCAGGATTTCGATACCCGCTGGCCATTGATAGCTGCACAGCTGCTGTAAGCCTGTCTCACATTTCTTGAAAGAATGACAGAACGCAAAAAAGGGCCGAAGGCCCTTTTATTTTTATCGCGTTAACGACGTTTATCAGATGCCGTACTGCTGACGATAGGCGCGAACCGCGGCCAGATGATCGGCCATCTCGGTTTTTTCTTCAAGATAATCAATCAAATCAGCCAGAGTAATGATTGAGATGACCTTGCAGCCATAGTCACGCTCAACTTCCTGAATGGCCGAGATATCCGCACGACCGCGTTCCTGACGGTCAAGAGAAATCAGCACACCCGCAAGCGTAGCCTGATTGGCATTGATGATTTCCATCGATTCACGAATTGCGGTGCCTGCGGTTATCACGTCATCGACCAGCATGACTTTACCCTGCAACGGACTGCCGACCAGCGTGCCGCCTTCGCCGTGGTCTTTCGCTTCTTTGCGGTTAAAGCAGTAAGGCACATCGCGCTCGTGCTGTTCCGCCAGTGCAACCACCGTAGTGGTCGCGATCGGAATACCTTTATAAGCCGGGCCAAAGACCAGGTCGAAGTCGATACCCGAGTCGATCAGCGCTTCGGCATAAAAACGTCCCAGTAAAGCCAGGTCGCGACCGGTATTGAACAGGCCTGCATTGAAGAAGTACGGGCTGACACGGCCAGATTTCAGGGTGAATTCGCCGAATTTCAAAACCTGTTTGTTCAATGCAAACTCAATAAACTGGCGCTGATAGGCTTTCATGGGGACTTTTCCTCGTGTGTTCTTAATTTATTAAATTTATCTCATTGCACCCACTCACTGCGTGGATATCAATATAAAAAAGGCGACTTATAAAGTCGCCTAAATCATTAACTTTCCAGAACCGCTTTCTGCGCCTGGAAGATAGTGTCGATACCCCCACGGGCGAGGGCCAGCAAACTCAACAGCTCTTCATGGCTGAACGGTTCACCTTCTGCGGTGCCCTGCACTTCAATCATGCGGCCATCTTCCATCATGACGACATTCATGTCGGTTTCCGCTGCGGAATCTTCTACATATTCCAAATCACACAGCGCTTCGCCTTTAACGATACCCACAGAAACCGCCGCAACCAGACCTTTCATCGGGTTGGCTTTCAGTTTGCCTGCCGCGACCAGCGCGTTAAGGGCATCGGCCAGCGCTACGCAAGCGCCTGAAATGGAAGCAGTACGGGTGCCGCCATCGGCCTGCAAGACGTCGCAGTCCAGCGTGATGGTGAACTCACCCAGTTTTTTCAAATCAACGGCGGCGCGCAGTGAGCGGGCAATCAGGCGCTGAATCTCCAAAGTACGGCCGCCCTGCTTGCCTTTCGCCGCTTCACGCGGGTTACGGCTATGGGTAGAACGCGGCAGCATGCCGTATTCGGCCGTGATCCAACCTTGACCCTGGCCTTTCAGAAAGCGTGGAACCCCTTCTTCAACCGTCGCGGTGCAAAGGACTTTGGTATCACCAAATTCAACCAAAACAGAACCTTCAGCGTGTTTTGTGTAGTTTCTGGTCAGGGTTAGGGGGCGCACTTGTTGTGCATTTCGGCCTGCTGGACGCATGGGGGTTGTTCTCCGGCTCGCAAATCATAGATGGCTGCGCATTATACGGGCTTAGTGAGGTAATGCCTATCATGACGGGTTCAGCGAAGCTATAATCCTTTCATCTTTACATTAACAGGTACACAGACATGATCCGTAGTATGACCGCTTATGCCCGACGTGAAATAAAGGGTAACTGGGGCAGCGCAGCGTGGGAACTTCGCTCCGTCAACCAACGTTATCTTGAGACCTATATCCGTCTGCCCGAGCAGTTTCGCAGTCTGGAGCCGGTTATTCGTGAACGAGTCCGCGCTCGACTGACTCGCGGCAAGGTTGAATGCAACCTGCGTTTTGACCTCGACCCAAGTGCTCAAGGCACCTTGCAGCTCAATGAAAAACTGGCTAAACAGCTGGTCGAAGCGGCACAGTGGGTAAAAATGCAAAGTGACGAAGGTGAAATCGATCCGCTCGACGTGCTGCGTTGGCCGGGTGTGATGGTTGCCGAAGAACAAGATCTCGACGCCATCAGCAATGAACTGCTGGTCGCGCTCGACGGCGCGCTGGATGACTTTATTCTGGCTCGCGAAAGCGAAGGCGATTCCCTTAAAGCGCTTATCGAACAACGCCTCGACGGCGTAAGCGCCGAAGTGCTCAAAGTCCGCGCCCAGATGCCAAACGTCTTGCTGTGGCAGCGCGAGCGTCTGGTCAGCAAGCTTGAAGACGCGCAGGTTCAGCTTGAAAACAACCGTCTGGAGCAAGAACTGGTGCTGATGGCGCAACGCGTCGACGTCGCCGAAGAACTGGATCGCCTCGAAGCCCACGTGAAAGAGACCCATAAAATCCTCAAAAAACCGGAAGCCGTCGGCCGCCGTCTGGACTTTATGATGCAGGAATTCAACCGCGAATCGAACACGCTGGCGTCGAAATCCATCAACTCCGATGTCACCACCTCCGCCATCGAGCTGAAGGTCCTTATCGAGCAAATGCGCGAGCAGATTCAGAATATAGAGTAATGTTGTTTGGGTATTGTGACGTTTTGTAGAAGCCCGCTTAGGCGGGCTTTTTGTTGCCAGATATCAAAGCTTCTCTGTAAATTGCTTCGACCTCATTGAATCGATGAGCTTTCTGCAATCGAGTCAGGGTCGTAAATCTTAGGGAATTGAGGATTGGCCGATGAGGAACGCCGAGAATTGGTTTGCTCAATGTTAATGCTGCTCCAAGATGGAAAAGATAATACAACTCTTCCGAATCTGAGCTTTTCCCAGCCTGTTCCACAGTAATTTGTGATCTTCTTACGAGCGTAACTTTATTAACAGGCCAAATTCTGTCGATTTGTTTTGTGGTCGAATCCGTTAAAGACGTACCAGCTAATGCAAGGAAACGGATTTCATCCACAACATGAGACTCGTACTTTTGCAAAAAGGTATCCTTTTTTAGGTGATACCAACGAAACTCCCCTGAGTTAAATGCCGCCATATAGGAAGCATGTCGCCCGCTCATTCCCCCTAACGCTGCCGTCATTAATAAGTCGGGGTACAATATTTGCTTCATACCGTAATGAGGAATACGTGCAGGGTTGCTCGTTAACAGCTTTTCCTGTAATTCTTGTACTGCATAAGCTGACTCTGTAACACCGAGTTGTTTTTTTAAAAAGTCTATTAACCACTTCCGCCCTGAACGACGCTTTTCACCTTCAATAATTTCATCAGGAAGCATCGCAAATGCTCCAATCCCTACATCTTCAATTGCATCATGGTAAGGATTGTTTTCGATTTTTTGATCGAAATAGCCTGGATAAAGAGCAAATGCACCAAAGATAGGGCGAGCTTTCTTCGAAACTGATGAGCTAAGGGCATTGAATTCATTTGTGGTGCAAATTAGTGCATCGCGATAACGGTGCATTTGGTTGATAGCATCGTCTGGCACAAAATCTATTTTTTGGATATCTGAATTATCAAACCTATCGCTTTTCGTTTTGATACGGTATTTTGCATCAAATAGCCAGATGCACTTTTTCCCTTCCGGGAAAGTAATTTCAAGTAGAATGTCTGGACGTTGCGTTACCAAATAGGAACGAATTATTTTACCTTTTGGAAAAAATATAGGCTCATGAGCTAGCCTAGCCTTTAATCCATCTTGACGTGTAAATTCAAATGCGCCGGCAAACCCATCCTTTAATTGATATTCCATGTAATCGTTAGTTTCTAACGTCTTTTTACTTACACTGACATCTCTAAAACTTAATTCATCGATTAGGATTTCTCGTAAGGTTAAAAAGCACCACACTTCATAAATTTCAGCGACGGATTTCATTGATACCGTGGCTTGATGAGCAAAAATATCAAGGTAGAATTTCAATTGCTGCCAAATGCGGTAAACAGTGCTGTATCCCGTCTTTTGCTGCAAAACCAACGACTCTCGAGTATGACCATTAAATGCCCCAACCTCGCGTAAAAAACTTTGGTTCTGCATTTTTGTGAGGGGAATCTGCCAACTCGCAATTTCTTCTAGAAACTGTGTTGAAAGGCGTTGCTTGTCTGGAGACTGATTTGCTTGTTTAAGCTTATGATGGAAGCTCTCCAAGCTCGCTTTACTATGCTGAACGACCATTTTGATAAAACGGTTTTCAGGCGTATCGACGCTTAAAAATTTCTTTTCCGTGTAATAGCTTTTGTCTTTTTGACCGCCACGAATATCTTCTCTAATACGTTCCGTTAAGCGATTAGAAAGTTTGCCTTTTAGACGATCCGCTTTGCTATGGCCTGCGTGACTTTGTAGGCGATTATGGGGAGCTTGAGCAATAACTTTAAGACTTTCTTCAAGCTTTATACGAAGCGCCGTGAAATTTGCCAGCCATAATAGGGGAAAATTGCCGCGTCTTTTACTTTGAGCGGAGTCCTGCTCTGTCCTCTCGGCTAAACTAAACCGCCATAGCGGATATGCCTTATCAATCGATTGATACATCGCAGCAAGATCGCTGTGTAGATCCATTTTTGTTGGTAATACTTCGAACGACATCGTCAATTCATGTAACTGACCCGTTACCTCATAAAATAGAGGTAATTTAAGCCAACCAACGTCATTGCCAGTATTTAATGTTCCGACCAACCTTGACGGACTATTCCCTTTTCCACGAGTAAAACGGAAACTTTCGTTTATAGAATGTAAGCGGTGAGCGATTTGGGCTTGCTCAACTTCTGGAGCGTTAAAAACCCACTCCATCTGATACTGTACGTTTTCAAAAAATAATGGCCTTGATGTTTGAAACGTAGAAATCTTCTTTAGCTCTCCGTCTATATACTCTACCGCAGAGGCTTGCCCTTCAACGAGGACGTCACTGGTAAGAGTTAACTCGGGTGAAAAACGAATTTCACTGCCTGACTCTTCATATTTACCGCGTTTATCTAAAGTCGTGTCATAAACTTGCTGACGTTTAATGATATTGCTGCACCACATTGAGAATTCAAAATGTTCAGTCTTTATGTTCAGTAAATCTAACATTCATCCCTCTCGTTCTATGGCCAGAAACTTGTGAAGCCCAAAGCCAGCCGCTTTTGCATCCATTCAAGTTTAGCTTTACTGCGGCAAGGTATGAAAATGACTTTGTTTAGTCCTTCAAGCTTTTCACGATGCAGATCTGGTCTTGTTTCGAGATACCAGATTTCACTGAACTGTGATCCCAATAATTGAGTCAGCTCCAGCAAGAGAGAATCTTGACCTTTTTTACCCTGCAGTTTGTCCGCATCACCTTCAATTCGAGGTAAAACCTTACACATTAAAAAATCATCCCAGACAGCTTGAAGTTCAGACCCGCTTTTTGGTTGATGACTTATTATACTAAGAAGCAGTTCATTCAATGCTCTAAACGCCAGTTTAAATGGGGAATCACTGAGCACCTGATTTACAGCCGTTAGGAAAGCTATACTTTTTGCCCCATCCTGATCTATTGCAGGCAGCTTGTCTTTACTAGATTTTGCATTAGACCATATAGGATATGAAAAAACCTTCGGTGCAGACTGCGGAGAGAAATACTCTTCATAATTATTTGGGAAGTATTCGCCAAAATCGTAACTCAGTGCCCTATCAATGACTTTCCTTGAGAATCCGTGAGTAGTTTCATCCATATTGACTGTGCCTGCGACAATCAAATTAAAGGGGATACCGATACCGTAGGTCTGGAAATAGTGCCAAAGAGGATCAAACTGGGTCTCAGCCAATCCCAAAGTTAGGCGAAGTTTCTGTTGCCCAACTGTAGACAGCGTATTAATAACATTTGCTGTTAATAAAGCATCTGTGTCGTACATGAAATTATCGCCTGACCACTGCCAATCTCGTGTTTCTAACACAGAAAGATAGTCAGCGAAATACTGCTCGACCGGGGCTAAATTCATTTCATCAAGGCAAAGCCAAAACGGACGAATTTTATCGAGATGATATCGATTACCCTCAAATGTGCGGCTCGAAAAATCGACACCTGCCCGCGTTATTTCAATCCATGACTTCACAATAAATTGCAGCACTTCGGTAGTCACATATTCACTGTCGCCACTTAAGCGCGAGGTATAACCCAGTAAATCCGAAGGCTCGTGCCAGTCTGGACGCACCGAAATTAGGCAGTACGTTTCTCCTAATTCACCAGTGGGATTACTTGCCTTCGCTTGCTGACGGACGAATCGAGTTTTACCCGTACCTGAAATACCAGCAAGAAGTAGAAAAGGTTTAGATAGTGAGGTTAAATCAGCAACATTGACTAAGCTCTCTTCCATTATTGGACTCTCCGGCAACCAGCTAATATTTTCAATCTGCTTGTAAAACTCTAAGAGGGTTTCGAGATCTTGCTGGAGCTTATCATCAGAAGGGATATTATTCACATCGTAATATTTGGCGGTGATATTCGACTTTTCATAGGACTGCCCCAATGATGTTGTGGCCTTTAAGTCAATATCCTTTATTCCCCACTCTTTTAAACCTGGGATCAGAGCTAAAACTTTATCCTTTATTTGGCTTGCTTGTAATTCAGCTGCTACCTTGCCGAATTTTTTTGTAGGATTTGTCGTTCCCTGCATCAGGGATAAATAAAATCCTGAGCCATCCGCGTTAAAGAGATAAACCGGATAAATCCCTTCTTGGGTTGTGTTGGTAATTTTTGGATTGAGGATTGATAGCCAAGGAACGTTGGCCCAATTTCCAGCACCGACGCTGGCTTTCACCTCATAAAGTGGATCGAATGCTTTTACGATAGCGGCAATTTTCGCACAAAAATCTTGGCGGAACAGGGTAGCCGTTGGGTGTGCAGTAAAAGGTTCTTTACTGGCCTGCACCCAGCCCTGCATAAAGTCCTGTAAAATTTTTTGCAATTGCATTCTTTCCTCCACCAAAAAATGTCTATAAGCAGAATGAAAAATATTGAATACATCTACTTAAAAAAAAATTTATCGATATTTGAGCAGCTATTTATGATATGCGGTTTATAAACTTTTACAACCTACCAAATCCCTTGTCATCCAAGTCACAATGTAGACAAATAAATATGAGACTTACTCACTCTTTACCTACCATTTGTCAGTTTTCCTCCACGCCGTGAGGATACCGTACTGAGTTGTAACGGCGTGTGTAAAAGGCGGTGTTGAGATTGACGGCGGGCGGTTTAGGTCTTATATCAGTCGGGAGAGTTTGTATTAGTCTGAAGTTTGACCCCTGAGGGGAATGAAATGAAAAAGCTTGCTGCATCACTATTAACCCTGAGCCTGCTGACTCCTACGCTGGCAATGGCGCATGGAGGCGGTGGTGGTCACGGTGGACCTGGATTCAACTTCTTGCCTGAGGCTGCTGCGGCCGTGGTGATTGGTGGGTTGACCTACTGGGCGTTGAACGGAAATTACTATCAGAAACAAGGCGATCAATACGTTGAAGTGAACGCGCCACCTCGTGACGATGGCCCACCGCCGCCACCGCCAGAGGAAGAAGATGAATATGATTCTGCGCCGCCTGACCTCGCACCGATGGATTACCACGGCGAGCGTTTCTATGTCAGCCACGGCCACTACTACAAGCGCGACCCATCGGGTCAATATTACGAAGTCCCGCGCCCATACGGCCTTTAAGTGCCCTACTCTCTTCATGAAGCAGCAGGCTCAATGCCTGCTGTTTTTTTATGGTCCTCATGATGACTCACTTCAATAGACCGAAATCTAGCGTGAAACGGGCGGGACTTTTTCGCGATCGCCGAGAGACGCAGGCAGTTTAACTTTGAAGATTTTATAAGGTCGCTGTACGAGATCTTTACCATTCGGACCGCGGTTATAGGCCAGTCTGGCGGTCTGCGGACACGGAATGTAAAGCTCGCGCTGATGGGTAATAAACAGCGCATCGGGACCCCAAATCCTGTCGTCTTCAACAATAACCTTCACATCGCCTTCTGGCGTCAGCAGGGTAATTCTAGGCCGCTGCGCTTCAGCCATATAAATATTGCCCTGCGTGTCTATCGCCGTGCCCGAAAGTGCAGGTGTATCATAGACATACTCCACTTCTTCGCCGAGCGCCTGTTCGCTATGTTTCTCATCACGCAATGAGGCAGTCGGCACGCGGTAAAGCGGGCCTGAAAGGGGCTGATAGTATAACCATTTGCCGTCTGGACTTAGCTCAAGCGGATCGGAGTTGACTATTTTCGGGCTGCCGTCTTCTTTCTGCATTACGGTGCCGGTTTCGTCCAGCGCGGGGCGTTTGACATTGGCTTTTACGGAAGGGTGAGCGGCCAATCGCCGAATGGATGTTCCCGTTTTTAAATCGGTAATGATAATGGCGCCAAGGCCGGAGTCTGTGAAATAGGCGTATTGTGCATCAAGCCGCAGGTCGTTGATATTGCCGCCCTTAGGCAAAACCTGTTCATTGAAGGTGATCCTCTTCAATAGCTTGCCGCTTGTAATATCAAATTGCAGGATCTTTTGTGCATCGCGAGGAAGTTTGGGATCACCCTGATCGACTACCCAGAGCGTGTCGTCATCAAAGATATGCACGGTGTTGACCATCACAAAGGCATCTTCGCCTGACTGACCAGACTGCCACGCGTTCCAGCTTCCGCCGGGAAAAGGTTTCAGTGAGCCATCAGGCAGAAGCTCGGCGACGGAGGGGGTATCTTCGTTCGTCGGCCAACGCGGCAGGCCGACAAAGGTTCGCCCGGATTGGCTAACGGTAACGGCATTGGCCAGCCATTTCAGGCTCGCAACCTGTTGCAGCTCAGGACCCAGCCCTTTACTCAACCCATAATCCGTGGCTTTCATGGCTGCCTGCGCCAAATTATTGCCCAGCAATGCCGCCGCTGCCGTGGAAATAAGCGAAGCCTTGCAGAAATTTCTCCTGTTCATTATTTTCCCTCTTGTCCGGTAAAACCGTTCGTGCAAAGTCTGAATTTTTATTTCAACAACTCTACGAGTGAAAAATAATTATAATTAAGGATGAGGATCGTGCAGAAAAAAGCCCGAATTAACGGGCTTTTAGAGAAGTGAAGGCAGAATTACGCTTCCCAGCGTTTCAACAATACGCAGGCATTTACGCCGCCGAAACCGAAGCCGTTGGACAGGGCATAGGTGATTTCATGGGGCTGCGCCTTATTACCGATGATGTTCAAACCTTCGGCTGCCGGGTCTTTGTTGTCCAGATTCAGCGTAGGCGGAACGATTTGGTCGCGAACGGCCAGCACGGTAAAGATGGTTTCCAGACCGCCAGCCGCACCCAGCAAGTGACCAGTCGCAGATTTGGTGGAGGTCACTGCCAGTTTGTCGCCGGTGCCAAACAGGTTTTTGATGGCATTGATTTCGCCCAGATCGCCGACCGGTGTTGAGGTCGCGTGCGCGTTCAGGTGGTCAACCTGTTCTGGTTTGATCCCGCCCTGACGCAGTGCAATCTTCATGGCACGACCTGCGCCGTTGCCGTCTTCGGCACCGGACGTCATGTGGTAGGCATCGCCGCTTGTGCCGTAACCGATAATTTCGGCCAACGGTTTCGCGCCGCGTGCCAGCGCGTGTTCCAGCTCTTCAATAACCAGCATGCCTGCGCCTTCGCCCATGACAAAGCCGTCGCGCGCGCTGTCGAATGGACGCGAGGCTTGCTCTGGACTCTCTTCATGACCCGTCGACATGGCTTTCGCCGCTGCGAAGCTTGCGAGCGTCACGGTATCGATCGTCGCTTCGGCTCCGCCGCACAGGGCAACATCGGCTTCGTCGTTACGAATCAGACGAACAGCATCGCCGATGGCCTGTACACCCGCCGCACAGGCGGTAACCGGCGCACCTATTGGGCCTTTGAACTGATGCTTGATTGAAACCTGACCCGCTGCCAGATTCACCAGGAAGGAAGGAATAGTGAACGGAGACAGACGTTTAGGACCACGAGTGTCGTTGGTTCTTACGGCATTGGCAATCGCCGGGAAGCCGCCGATACCGGAACCGATAACGGTTGCAGAACGTTCCTGCTGTTCTGCGGTTTCGGCTTTCCAGCCCGATTCGGCAATCGCTTTATCAGCCGCCGCCATGGCGAACAGAATGAAGCGGTCCATTTTTTTCTGGTCTTTCGGCAACACATAGTGGTCTGCGTCAAAACCAGACTCAGGATCCTGTTCCACAGTTTGAACCTGACCACCGATTTTAACGGTCAGGGTTTCGCTGATTTCGGTTGGCAGCACACGGATACCAGACTGACCGGCTAGCAGTCGTTTCCAGATAGTATCGATGTCACAACCGAGCGGGCTCACCGCCCCCATGCCAGTAATTACTACGCGACGATGAGTCATATTAATTCCTCTGCGGACCATTCCGCTTAAGTAAGGATGTGAATTACACATCTTTTTTATCAGTCGGATTATTTTGTCAGACTGCGTAAAACCAAATTCGTGATGACGATAACCCGCTCTTTCAGCTGCTCGGGCGTTTTCTCTTCAAGCATTAGCGGATGTGAGAAGGGGGTCATTACGCTGGCGATAGCCATGCAGACCTCCTCGAGCGGCGTTTCGGATTCGAACTCACCGGAATCTCGTCCGTCAATGATGACCTGTTTCAAAATCCCGTAGAGCGCAACCCGATGATTCTTAGCCGAATCCCAATGATTTGAAACGGCGACAGCAGCAATGTCATGCAGTTTACGTTCTTCAAAAAACAGCGCCAGACTTTTGGTCAGCAGAGACGAGAACAGCTCGCGCAAACGGGCAGCGGCACTCTGGTTACTGGCCGCGATGTCTCTCAAGGCATCATCAATCTGCCCAAGAGAATGGCTGCAAACCGCCTCACCTATAGCCTGCTTGGACTCGAAAAACTTGTAAACATAAGCACTTGAAACGCCGATGGCTTTTGCCAGATCGGCCACGGAGGTTTTTGAATAACCATAGTGGCGGAAATGGTCAAGTGCGGCACAGATAATCTGCTCTCGGCGCTCATGCAAAGCGGGACCACGCTGGGGCAGTACAACCGGCTTTTCGGATTTCATGAAGCTCTCCAGGCAAATACATCAGCTATATCTAGCTTAGGTTAACAGGTGACAAATATACACATTCGTTACCTGAATGGAACACCTATGTTTATTCGCTCAAGAGTTTACGGGCGTAAAAGAGAAGGAATTATCGTTTTTGGAATGAAAATTAATTAATGCGAGCACTGACCTAAAAATCAACAAGCAGCACTTTATGGCGGAATAAATCAACGAGAAGGATTATATAAACTAATCCGACATACACCTGAGCAGAAAAATTCAGTCGAGAGACCAGGCAAAGCTCATTACCCTACATTGAGAAAATCCCCGCAGAATGTCGATTGGCGAAACTTATGTTGCTCACTGTTCTTTATATTATTGGAATTACGGCGGAAGGCATGACCGGCGCGCTGGCCGCTGGCCGTCGGAAAATGGACGTTTTTGGCGTCATTATTATCGCCTGCGCCACGGCGATTGGTGGCGGGACTGTACGCGACATGGTACTGGGTCATTATCCCCTAGGTTGGGTCAAACATCCGCAGTACATCTTGATTGTCGCCGCCGCCGCGATTCTGACGACCTGGTTAGCGCCGTTAATGAAGCATCTGCGCAAACTGTTTTTGGTGCTCGATGCCTTGGGTCTGGTCGTATTCTCGATTATCGGGACACAAATAGCGCTCGATGCCGGTCATGGGCCGTTGATCGCCTCGATTGCTGCCGTAATTACCGGCGTGTTTGGCGGTGTGCTGCGCGACATGCTGTGCAACCAGATCCCGCTGGTGTTCCAGAAAGAGATTTATGGCGGCATATCCTTTGCGGCGGCCTGGCTTTACATCGTTTTGCAGTACTTCGCGGTACCGCAAAATATGGTGGTGATTATTACTCTGCTGGCCGGGTTTGTGGCTCGCCTACTGGCGCTGCGCTTTAAACTGGGTCTGCCAGTATTTAATTATCCCGATTCGGATCACTGAGCGATTCTTCAGGGCTGTCGGATTGCGTGAATGCCGGCAGCCGCTCTTTAACGAGAATATCAAACATCGCGATAACCTCGGGATGCTGCATAAAACGCTGAATCTGTCTCGCGCGCTTCTCGCCTACGCCCCTTACCTTCTGCCACTGCTCCCTGGTCATCGCATTAAGTTGCGACCAGTCAAGGGATTCAATTTTTGCCAAACCGGCGGTGGGGAAACCTAGTGCCGAAATCCATCGCCGCAAACTCTGTTGTCGCGCAAGCTGCATTTCGGCAAAGAGTTTTTTCACCTGCTTTTCCCCAAGAGTAGGCACGGTATTGAGTTGGGCTTCGGTAAGTGAAAGCCAACTTACTAAAGAAGAAACAAGATGGGCATCCAGCAGTTTCTTCCAGGTTTCGGGGCCAAGACCACGAATCTGTAATGCCTGGGGTCCGCTAAGCCACACCAGTCGTGACAAATACTGTGCTCGGCAAGAAGTGTCAGGCGTAAAGCAGGTAAACGCATCAAACTTCCCTGCTTTATCCGCCAGCACTTTCTCGCGAACCGCGACGCGCCAGACTACGTCATCCAGCCGGGGGATCCCTTGTCCCGCAAGGCTGACTGCCACCCGGTCACCAATATTAATATCCCATTCCGCCAACTTTTCAGGTGATCCTATACTGACGCGGGTGACCTTTTTGTCATCGATCATGACGGGCTGGAGCCTTAACACCACGGCCTGTTTCCCGCTTCTTCCGACAGTCGTGTCAATTCCCATCACGTCAGTGAGTTTGCGCACGGCGGGATATTTCCACGCCACTGCCCAATTCGCGGGTCGATTGCGCCAGTATCGTCCTTCCGGTTCGGCCTGCTGGCGAATAACAATACCGTCGGTGGCAAAGGGCAAGGCGTGGCGATACCAGAACTCACGCCACTGCGCTGCCTGCGTAAAGGTAGAGACCGGTTGGGTAAATTCGGCAGTAAGTGGAAAGCCCAAGTCTTTGAGCCGTTCCAGTCGGGCAGTCATGGTCGGCGGGCCATCAGGCCATTCCCAAACAAAAAGGCCGATAGCCGGCATGACAGAGTGCGAGGTGCGGCGCATCATTGCTCCCGCTACCGTCGAGCGCGCATTGACACCGCCAGCCACATTCTGCCGATGACCGTTCATCATGAGAAACAGCTCTCCTTGCAGTATCAGTTGCTCGGCGTTGTCTGGAATGTGTTGAGGGATTGCAGAGATGGCCCTGGCTTTTGATGTCCAGTCCTGACCGCGAACACCATCGCCCCGGCTTAACAATGAAACCAGCTGGCCACGCCGATAAACCAAGGTAACGGCGATACCATCGACTTTTGGCTGCACCCAGAGGTCGGGTTTGCCCTTCATCCAGCCTGCAACGTCCTCTGCGGTCGCGAGTTTTTTTAGACCGGTATGGGAGACGGGATGACGCGAAGTTGCCGACCCTGCAGGCGGTAGCACTTCACCCTGTGATTTTCCGGCGCAACGTAGCCAACTGCGGTGTTTTTCACGCAGGCTATCGTAAACCGCATCGTCTACAAGGCTCTCCCCTCTCGAATGATAGGCAAGGTCCCAGCCTTCAAGCTTTACCGATAGCCGGGCGATTTCCTGTTCAAGACGGGCCGCTTGCCATGAAGGGCACTGGCTATTTTGGAGAGAAACTTTTTCTGTTTCGCTCTTGGCCGGTAAGGAAGTCAGAATAATAAAAAACAGCAATAAATAGCGCATGACGATTCTCCTCGTTGCGGCTATTCAATGCGCTTTTAATCGAGTCATCCAGCGGGGAAATACGTTTTTCCGCGAATCCTCGACAAGTTAATCAAGGTTTGCATAATTGCCGTTATTTATTGGAATAATCCTCGCAAAGAGGTCAACTTGGGCTGTTTTATCCTGATTACTTGCGTTGAAATGTATCGGAACGCTGCACCCCAAGCGGTGAACGTGTATACTGTGCCGAAGATCACTCTTCTGTATTTCCATTTCAACCCAATCAGCTGAAACGTCAACATGGTCCAAGGCACGCTATATATTGTCTCCGCCCCCAGTGGAGCAGGTAAATCAAGCCTGATTCAGGCTTTACTAAAAACTCAACCGCTCTACGACACGCAGGTCTCGATTTCCCACACTACTCGTCAAGTACGACCTGGTGAGAAACACGGCGAGCACTACTTCTTTGTTTCCAAGGAGGAGTTCTGCGAGATGATCGAGCATGATGACTTTTTAGAACACGCAGAGGTTTTCGGTAACTATTACGGCACCTCACGTAAAGCCATTGAACAGGTTTTATCAACGGGCGTAGATGTGTTTCTGGACATCGACTGGCAGGGCGCGAAGCAGATTCGCCAGCGCATGCCGCATGCACGCAGCATTTTCGTGCTGCCGCCGTCGAAAGACGAACTTGACCGCCGCCTGCGCGGACGCGGTCAGGACAGCGAAGAAGTCATTGCCAAACGTATGGCGCAGGCCGTGGCCGAAATGACGCACTACGCCGAGTACGACTATTTAATTGTGAATGATGATTTTGACCTGGCCTTGTCAGACCTTAAAACCATTATTCGTGCAGAACGTCTCCGTCTGGGCCGTCAAAAGCTCCGTCATGACGGATTAATCACCAAACTATTGGCAGACTGAAGTCACTTTCAGTATTATGCCCAGTCTTTCGTCACCCTGTGGAGTAGCACATATATGGCACGCGTAACTGTTCAAGACGCTGTAGAAAAAATTGGTAACCGTTTTGACCTGGTGTTGGTGGCTGCTCGTCGCGCACGCCAGCTGCAATCTGGTGGTAAAGATCCACTGGTCGCTGAAGAAAACGACAAGTTTACCGTTATTGCCCTGCGTGAAATCGAAGAAGGTCTGATTACAAACCAGATCCTCGACGCGCGCGATCGTCAGGAGCAAAAAGACCAGGAAGCTAACGAGATTCAAGCGGTTACTGCTATCGCTGAAGGCCGTCGTCCTACTTAATTAGCGGGTCTACCTTGTACATCTTTGAAAGCCTGAATCAGCTGATTCAAAAATACCTGCCAGAGGACCAGATCAAGCGCCTCGTGCAGGCATACCTCGTCGCGCGGGACGCGCACGAGGGTCAGACACGCTCAAGTGGTGAGCCCTACATTACTCACCCGGTAGCCGTGGCCTGCATATTAGCTGAAATGAGACTCGACCACGAAACGTTGATGGCGGCGCTGCTGCATGACGTTATCGAAGACACGCCGGCCACCTACCAGGACATGGAGCAGTTGTTTGGTAAAAGCGTTGCCGAACTGGTTGAAGGTGTTTCAAAGCTGGACAAGCTGAAATTCCGCGACAAGAAAGAAGCCCAGGCGGAGAACTTCCGCAAGATGATCATGGCGATGGTGCAAGACATCCGCGTCATTTTGATCAAACTGGCTGACCGTACCCATAATATGCGCACGCTGGGCTCGCTTCGCCCGGACAAACGTCGCCGCATTGCCCGTGAAACGCTGGAGATTTACAGTCCTCTGGCGCACAGGCTGGGTATTCATCACCTTAAAACCGAGCTTGAAGAGCTGGGCTTTGAGGCGCTGTACCCCAATCGATATCGTGTTATCAAGGAAGTGGTGAAAGCCGCGCGTGGTAACCGTAAAGAGATGATTCAAAAGATTCTCTCCGAGATTGAGGGTCGTCTGACCGAAGCCGGCATTCAGTGTCGGGTCAGCGGACGTGAAAAACACCTCTATTCGATTTACCTGAAGATGCACCTGAAAGAACAGCGTTTCCATTCGATTATGGATATCTACGCGTTCCGGGTGATCGTGAAAGAATTTGATACCTGCTATCGCGTTCTGGGTCAGGCGCACAGCCTTTACAAGCCTCGTCCGGGGCGGGTTAAAGACTATATCGCCATTCCAAAAGCCAACGGCTATCAGTCTCTGCATACCTCGTTAATCGGGCCTCACGGCGTGCCGGTAGAAGTACAGATCCGTACCGAAGATATGGATCAGATGGCAGAGATGGGGGTCGCGGCGCACTGGGCCTATAAAGAGAACGGCGAGAGCAACGGCACGACGGCGCAAATCCGCGCCCAGCGTTGGTTGCAGAGTCTGCTTGAACTCCAGCAGAGCGCAGGTAACTCGTTTGAATTCATCGAGAGCGTCAAATCCGACCTCTTCCCTGATGAAATCTACGTCTTTACACCGGAAGGTCGCATTGTCGAGCTGCCTGCCGGTGCTACGCCGGTCGATTTTGCCTATGCCGTGCATACCGATATCGGCCATGCCTGCGTGGGCGCGCGCGTCGACAGACAGCCTTATCCGCTCTCGCAGCCTCTGACCAGCGGTCAGACCATCGAAATCATTACTGCACCGGGCGCACGTCCGAATGCGGCATGGCTAAACTTCGTGGTCAGTTCGCGGGCGCGGGCAAAAATTCGCCAGATGCTGAAAAACCTCAAACGTGACGACTCGGTTTCACTCGGTCGCCGTCTGTTGAATCACGCACTGGGCAGCGGGCGTAAACTCGCCGACCTGCCACCGGAGAATATCAAGAAAGAGCTCGATCGCATGAGGCTTCACGCGATGGACGACCTGCTGGCCGAAATCGGTCTCGGGAATGCCATGAGCCTGGTGGTTGCCAAAAACCTGATGGGCGATCAGTCCTCGATGGCGACGTCGGGTTCACGCAATCTGCCTATCAAAGGCGCAGACGGCGTGCTGATTACCTTTGCGAAATGCTGTCGACCGATTCCGGGTGACCCGATCATTGCCCACGTCAGTCCTGGTAAAGGTCTGGTGGTTCACCATGAATCCTGCCGCAACATCCGTGGTTACCAGAAAGAGCCGGAGAAGTTTATGGCTGTGGAATGGGATAACCAGGAAACCGAGCAGGAGTTTATCGCCGAGATCAAGGTTGATATGTTCAACCATCAGGGCGGTCTGGCCAATCTGACGGCGGCAATCAATGCAGCCCAGTCGAACATCCAGAGCCTGAGCAGCGAAGAGAAAGACGGCCGCGTCTACAGCGCGATTATTCGCCTGAGCACCCGTGACCGTGTTCATCTGGCCAACATCATGCGCAAGATTCGCATCATGCCGGATGTTATTAAAGTCACCCGTAACAGAAACTGATCCCATGACTCCCGAACGTTATGCGCGCATTCAAGAAATGCTGGCGGCTCGCCAACCTGACCTGACCGTGTGTATGGAACAGGTACACAAGCCGCATAACGTGTCGGCGGTGATTCGCACAGCCGATGCCGTGGGCGTCAATGAAGTTCACGCCGTCTGGCCCACCAGCAAGATGCGCACGCAGGGCTCTTTTGCGGCGGGCGCCAACAGCTGGGTTCAGGTCAAAACGCACAAAACTATTCAGGAAGCCGTCGCCAAAATGAAGGCGATGGGTATGCAGGTTCTGGCGACCAATCTCTCTGAAAAAGCGGTCGATTTTCGCGAGATTGATTACACGCGTCCCACCTGTATTCTGCTGGGCCAGGAAAAAACCGGCATTACGCCAGAAGCCCTGGCTCTTGCCGACAGCGATATCATTATTCCGATGGTCGGCATGGTGCAATCGCTGAACGTGTCTGTGGCCTCCGCACTGATCCTTTACGAAGCCCAGCGTCAGCGCCAAAACGCCGGCATGTATACGCGCAAAACCAGCCTGCTCAAAGAGAAAGAGCAACAGCGCCTGCTGTTTGAAGGCGGCTATCCGGTGCTGGCAAACGTTGCGCTGCGCAAAAAGCTCCCCCGCCCACTGATTGACGACACCGGTAATATTGTTGCCGATGACGCATGGTGGGCCGCAATGCAAATGACGGTTGCCAGATGAAGGGCCGCCTGCTGGATGCCGTCCCGCTGACGTCTTTGACCGGCGTTGGCGCAAGTCAGGCGGAAAAGCTCGCAAAAATCGGCCTCGAAACCATTCAGGATCTGCTCCTTCATTTACCTTTGCGTTATGAAGACCGCACCCGTCTCTATGCCATAAACGATCTGCTTCCCAATATTTTCGCCACTGTCGAAGGTGAAGTCCTGCGTACGGACATAAGCTTTGGCCGTCGTCGTATGCTGACCTGCCAGATAAGTGACGGCACCGGCCTGCTGACGCTGCGTTTCTTCAACTTCAATGCGGCGATGAAAAACAGCCTGGCACCCGGCCGACGCGTTACGGCGTACGGCGAGATAAAGCGCGGCACGATTGGCGCAGAGATTATTCATCCCGAATATCGGGTGCAGGGCGAGAACAGCGAGGTGGTTTTACAGGAATCCCTGACGCCGGTTTATCCCACGACAGAAGGTATCCGTCAGGCCACACTGCGCAAGCTTACCGATCAGGCGCTGGCATTGCTGGATACCCAGCCTATCGCCGAGCTTTTGCCGCAGGAACTCAGCCGTTCGCTTATCCCGCTGTCGCAGGCGCTGCACCTTTTACATCGTCCGCCGCCCGACATGCAGCTCGAAGACCTCGAAAAGGGTCAACATCCTGCGCAGCGCCGACTGATCATGGAAGAGTTGCTGGCGCATAATCTCAGCATGCTGGCGGTTCGAGCCGGTACGCAGAGTTATAAAGCGCTGCCGCTGGTGAAAGATCATCATCTGATCGATGCCTTCCTGGCTTCGCTGCCCTTCAGCCCGACCGGGGCGCAGAAACGCGTTGTCGATGAAATTGAACACGACCTTGCGCAAGGGTATCCGATGATGCGTCTGGTGCAGGGCGATGTCGGCTCGGGCAAGACACTGGTCGCCGCGCTGGCGGCGCTTTGCGCGATTGCGCAGGGCAAGCAGGTTGGCCTGATGGCCCCGACCGAGCTACTCGCCGAACAGCATGCCAATAACTTCCGCCAGTGGTTTGAACCCCTGGGTATTCAGGTCGGCTGGCTTGCCGGAAAACAGAAAGGCAAGGCGCGGATTGCGCAGCAAGAGGCGATTGCCAGCGGACAAGTATCGATGATTGTCGGCACGCACGCTATCTTCCAGGAACAGATTCAATTCTCGGCGCTTGCGCTGGTAATTATCGACGAGCAGCACCGTTTTGGTGTCCACCAGCGTCTGGCGCTGTGGGAAAAGGGCAAGCAGCAGGGCTTCCATCCGCATCAGCTGATCATGACCGCCACCCCGATTCCGCGCACCCTGGCGATGACCGCCTATGCCGATCTCGATACCTCCGTCATCGACGAACTGCCGCCGGGTCGAACGCCGGTCACCACCGTTGCCATTCCCGATACGCGCCGCAACGACATCATCCAGCGGGTGAAAAGCGCCTGCATGGACGAAAATCGTCAGGCCTACTGGGTCTGTACGTTGATTGAAGAGTCGGAAATGCTCGAAGCGCAGGCGGCGGAAGCGACCTGGGAAGGGCTCAAGCTGGCGCTGCCCGAGCTTAACATCGGACTGGTTCATGGCCGCATGAAGGCACAGGAAAAACAAGCGGTTATGGAAGCGTTCAAACAGGGCGAGATTAAGCTGCTGGTCGCCACCACCGTTATCGAAGTCGGCGTGGATGTTCCCAACGCCAGCCTGATGATTATCGAAAACCCCGAGCGCCTGGGTCTGGCACAGCTGCACCAGTTGCGTGGACGCGTAGGCCGTGGCGCTGTCGCCTCCCACTGCGTCCTGCTCTATAAAACACCGCTCAGCAAAACTGCGCAAAAGCGCTTGCAGGTTTTACGCGACAGCAGCGACGGCTTTGTGATTGCCCAGCAGGATCTCGAAATTCGTGGTCCGGGCGAGCTATTGGGTACGCGCCAAACAGGCAGCGCCGAGTTCAAGGTCGCCGACCTGCTGCGCGATCAGGCCATGATCCCCGAGGTTCAGCGCGTTGCGCGTCACCTTCATCAGCAATATCCCGAGCACGCGCGGGCGCTTATCGAGCGCTGGCTGCCGGAACGGGTTCGTTACACCAACGCGTAATCGCACTGTTCGACATATCTTCCCGTTTTCCTGCTTCTTTTGGTCGTTTGCATGCTCCCCTATTGCCGATAATGGCCTGAAAATGCTGGCGGCAAACGATTGCTTTTACCCCTGATATCATGAAAAATGCCCGCTTTGTGGCTTAATGGGGGTGCCAAAACAATGCCTACACAATCTGCCGAGCCAGAAGCTCAGCACTCAGCGCCGGAAACGACGCGCAGCAGTGAACTAATTTATCGACTGGAAGACCGCCCGCCGTTGCCCCAAACGCTGTTTGCGGCCGGTCAGCATCTGCTGGCCATGTTTGTGGCGGTCATCACTCCCGCACTGCTGATTTGTCAGGCATTGGGCCTGCCAGCGCAGGATACGCAGCACATCATCAGCATGTCGCTGTTCGCCTCCGGTCTGGCGTCCATTTTGCAGATTAAAACCTGGGGTCCAGTGGGTTCCGGTCTGCTGTCGATTCAGGGCACCAGCTTCAACTTCGTCGCCCCACTGATTATGGGCGGCATGGCGCTGAAAAATGGCGGTGCCGATGTGCCGACCATGATGGCCGCGCTATTCGGTACGCTGATGGTCGCGTCCTGCACCGAAATCCTGCTGTCGCGCGTGCTGCATCTGGCTCGTCGCGTCATTACTCCGCTGGTTTCCGGCATTGTGGTGATGATTATCGGGCTGTCGCTGATTCAGGTCGGGTTGACCTCCATTGGCGGCGGTTATGCGGCAATGAGCGACCACACCTTTGGCTCGCCGAAAAACCTGCTGCTTGCCGCCGTGGTGCTGGTGGTGATTATTCTGCTAAACCGTCAGCGCAATCCGTATCTGCGCGTGGCCTCGCTGGTCATTGCAATGGCCGTGGGCTATGTCGTCGCCTGGGCGATGGGCATGTTGCCTGCCTCGACGCCCGCTGCACCCCCTCACCTTATCAACATTCCTACGCCGCTCTACTATGGTCTGGGTTTCGACTGGAATCTGCTGGTGCCGCTGATGCTTATCTTTATGGTGACGTCGCTTGAAACCATCGGCGATATCACCGCAACCTCCGACGTTTCCGAGCAACCGGTCAGTGGCCCTGTCTATATGAAGCGTATCAAGGGTGGCGTGCTGGCGAACGGTTTGAACTCCCTGCTTTCGGCGGTGTTCAACACCTTCCCGAACTCCTGTTTTGGTCAGAACAACGGCGTGATTCAGCTGACCGGTGTTGCCAGCCGCTATGTCGGTTTTGTCGTGGCGCTGATGCTTATCGTGCTGGGGCTGTTCCCGGCGGTAGCAGGCTTTGTGCAGCACATTCCCGAGCCGGTTCTGGGCGGGGCGACTATCGTGATGTTCGGCACCATTGCTGCATCGGGCGTACGTATTGTTTCGCGCGAGCGTCTTAACCGTCGTGCCATCATGATCATGGCGCTGTCGCTGGCCGTCGGCATGGGCGTTTCACAACAGCCGCTTATTCTGCAATTTGCACCGGACTGGCTCAAAACACTGCTCTCTTCCGGCATCGCGGCGGGCGGGATCACTGCAATCGTGTTGAATCTTGTGTTCCCGCGCGAACCTTAAACGCAATCTTGCTTAAACAACGGCGACGGGTTATTCCCCTCGCCGTTTTTTATTGCCGTCAACATGGTAACCTGTTGAGAACGGCTGCTGATTACGGCATAAACAACATAACGGTTTCAACGGATATGGATTCAGACGATGAAATTTCTCGGTAGATTGCTGCTGACAATACTTCTGTTGTTGGTTTTGGTGCTGGTCATTGTGTACGTATTTATCCAGACCCGCTGGGCCGCTGGCTCGATTAGCCGCTGGGTAACCGACAACAGCGAGTATCGCCTGTCTATCGATGCCATCAGCCACAGCTGGTCATCCCCTTCCCGGCTGACGCTGTCCGGTGTGAAATTCGCCGAAAAAAATCAGCCTGATGTACTCGATGCCAAAGAGGTCGACCTCGACCTGAGCTGGGCGCAAATCACCGAGCCGCACACCTTTGACCGCGTCGTGCTGGTTAACGGAAACCTTAATCTTTCGCCTCAAACGCTGAATCTGCCTCTAAAGGCCAATACGTTGCAACTGAGCAATATCGCACTCAGCGGCGCACTTGAACAGTGGAAAGTCGACGGTAAAAACGTCAATGCCGGAATATCGCCCTGGCAACCGACCGCGAATGCCGTGCTGGGCAACAATGCCCAGTTTCAGCTCAGTGCCGACACGCTGTCGCTCGACGATATTCCTGCCACCAATGTGCTGATTCAGGGCCGAATCGATAATCGGCAGCTGACGCTGGGCAACTTCGGGGCCGACCTGGCGCGGGGACAACTGACCGGCAAAGCCAGCCGCAGCGCGGACGGCGACTGGACGCTGGATAACCTGCGCCTGAGCAATGTCAGGCTGCAAAGCGCCCAACCGCTCGAAACTTTCTGGCAGGAGTTTATCAAACTGCCGAAGGTGGATATCAAGCGCCTGGATCTCATTGACGCCCGTTTGCAGGGGCAAAACTGGTCGGTCAGCGATCTGGATTTAACCGTCACCGATGTCACCCTGCAAAAAGGCGACTGGCAGAGCGCCGACGGTCAGCTGTCGCTCAACGCCACCGATATGATTAACGGCAATCTGCACTTTATCGATCCCAACCTTAACCTCGACCTTTCACCGCAGGGCGTCGCGATTCGCCAGTTCGGCACGCGCTGGGAAGGCGGTTTGCTGCGTGCATCCGGCAACTGGACCCGTGCATCGCGTAATCTCGAACTCGACCAGCTCAGCGTGGCGGCGCTGGAGTACACGTTGCCGGAAAACTGGCGTCAGCTGTGGCTCGATACACTGCCCGACTGGCTGTCCGATGTGTCCGTGACAAAATTTACGGCCAACCGCAATCTGATCATCGATATCTCACCCGATTCCCCTTTCCAGATAACCGGCCTCGACGGTTTCGGCACCCAACTCAAGTTGGCGCGCGATCATCAGTGGGGGATCTGGTCAGGAAAACTGAATCTGAACGCCAGCGATGCAACCTTTATTCGCAATGACGTGCGCCGACCTTCTCTGGCGCTGGAGGCCAGCGACGACGCCATTACTATCACAGAGCTTAGCGCCTTCACCAAAGAGGGACTGCTTGAAGCCACTGCCAAAGTCAGCCAGCAGCCTCAGCGCGACTTCTCTGTCTCGCTAACGGGACGCGCCGTTCCGGCCAACGAATTGCAGAATTGGGGATGGTCGGCGCTGCCCATTGAAGGCAACGCCAATATGCAGTTGACGCTGAAAGGCCAGATGCCCGCTCATGTCGATTTCAGGCCGACACTTAACGGATCGTTGCGCGCCACCGGCAACGAGGGCAAAGAGATTCATCAGCAGATAAATAACGGCGTGGTGAGTGAGGCTCCCTAGGGATGTCAGGCCTCGAAGGGGAGAGGCCTACGGAATGCACGAATAATCGGGTTGCACAGCGCCAAGAACAGCGAACCTTTCAGTTTATGGAAGGTTCAAGCGGCGCATTGGGAGAGGCCGGAAGCACCAGATAGGTCCCTTCAAATATCGCGCCTTCGCCCTCTTCGCCCATCAACTTTACCTCCAGCTGCACGCGGGCTTTGCGCCCTTTCGCCAGACGATCCAGATCACCGCTGATGGAGCTGAGATCGGCAATCGCCCGCGGGCGGCCGGTCACAGGTGAGCTATAGCGGATATGGGCGTCGGCCAGCACGATGGTGCCGCCCAGATGCCGCTCGCGCAGCAGCAGCCAGATTAATCCCCAGCCGGTCAGGGTCGCCAGCGAAAACAGGCTGCCCGCGAATAACGTATGGTGAGGATTCTGGTTGCCCGTCTCGGGCATGGTGGTCACAAAACGCTGGCCGGTGTACTGACTGATGCGCACACCCATCTTTTCACTGAGCGGGATATGGTCATACCACGCCTGCTGAAGCTGACCGCACCAGTCGGGGCGGTGCAGGATATCGTCCAGCGTTTCGACCGGTTTTATCATTAAAAAGTGTCGCACCGGCGTACTTTGCGGCGTTGTTATCTCACCCTGATTGATAAAG
>Ga0308159_1001848_pt1 | contig 27497 bp, 44 predicted proteins | sample PhyCR1_FD_201040 | JGI IMG/M metagenome (GOLD analysis project Ga0308159, IMG submission 201040) | Phyllosphere microbial communities from UC Gill Tract Community Farm, Albany, California, United States - DLSLC.R1 | ecosystem: Host-associated > Plants > Phyllosphere > Unclassified | place: USA...
CCGCCGGCGGCGGCGCCGTCGGTGCGGGGCTGATCGGCGCGGCCCTGGAAGCCGAGCGCATTCTCAACGACGGCCGCAGCTGGTGCGTCATCACCGGGCCCAATCTTCCCGCGGAGGATTTCGACCGGATCTCGGCAGAGGCCGGCTCCCGCGTGACGGTCATCCGTTTCCGCCCCGACTTCCCGTCGCTTCTGGCAAATGCCCAAATCTCCGTCTCGCAGGCCGGCTACAACACCGTCTGCGACCTGTTCCGCACTACCTGCCGGCCAGTCCTCATCCCGTTCGCGACCGGCGGCGAGACTGAGCAGACTGTGCGCGCCGAAAAGCTCAAAGCGCTCGGACTTGCGCAAGTGGTGGACGAGGCATCGCTGACCGGCCAAGCACTGGCAGAGGCCATCCGTAGGGCGAGCGGGATCACTGGCGTTTCGGAACTGCCGTTTTCGCTAAATGGTGCGGAGAAGTCGGCAGAGATCGTGGCGGAGATGCTGGAGAGGCAGGAATGAATTGCGGCAGATGCTCTCGTGCCCCGTAGGAAGCAAACTGCGCGCGTAAGTCACGTTGACCATGCTGCACACGCCCACTCAAATTAAACTTGGTGCGCCGCGCGATCATACCGCGCAAAGCCATCGTCTTCTTACGCTACTCGAACCCGCTAGATCGTAAAAATGAACGATTGCGATGGGACAATGGTTACTATCCACAACGAGCAATGCCGCAATGCCGCAATGCTATGTATGTTAAGGAGCGCCATAGCCGCAGTTGCGACCATATCCTCATTTACCGTCTTAGGATGTCTCGTCAGACATTTTCCACATCCATTTGCGCCAGGTTGCTGTCGAGGTGGCGTGCGAGGTCACCTTCAGTTACGCCCTTTGAAGGCGACCATCGCTGTCGACTACACCAACACAGCCAAACCGCTTGCGTGATAGTTCATGAATCGCGTCCGACATCGATACTCCGCCCTTGACCAAAGAAAGCCGATCTCCGACGTGCATAAGTTCACTGACATGAGATAGAGAGGTGGCTCGGTTTGTCTGAATAGTTCCGGGCGTTTTGCTAAGCGGATTTCAACCTTGATTATGCTGCCACCATCATCGGTGCCAGTGCGTTGAAGTAGGCCTGATCCGGCGTCTGCCGGTCAAGGGATGAATGTGGGCGTCGGCTGTTGTAGAAAGTCAGATATCGACCGATGCCAGCGCGGGCCTCGGACACGGTCTTGTAGGCGTGGAGATAGACCTCCTCGTATTTGATCGACCGCCAGAGCCGCTCGACGAAGACATTGTCCCGCCACGCACCCTTGCCGTCCATCGAGATGGCGATCTCGGCTTTCTTCAGCGCCGCCGTGAAGTCCACCGAAGTGAACTGCGATCTCTGGTCGGTGTTGAAGATGTCGGGCTTGCCATAACGGGCAAGTGCCTCCTCGACCGCCTCTATGCAGAAAGCGGTTTCCATCGTGATCGATAGCCGCCACGACAGCACCCTCCGGCTGAACCAGTGCACGACGGCGCAGAGATAGACGAAGCCGCGAGCCATCGGAATATATGTCAGGTCCATCGCCCAGACCTGGTTGGGCCGGGTGACTGCCAGCTTGCGCAGGAGGTAGGGGTGGATTTTGTGCCCAGGCGCTGGTTTGGATGTGTTCGGGCGAGATAGATTGCCTCGATGCCCAGCTTCTTCATGAGCGTGGCGACGTGCAGCCGCCCAGCTTCCATCCCTTCTCCCCGCAAGAGCCCTTGCAACATCCGACTTCCGGCAAACGGGTAGTCGAGGTGCAGTTCGTCGATCCGGCGCATAAGGGCAAGATCTGCTCATCCTGGACGAGTTGGGATACCTACCGTTCAGCGCCTCGGGCGGAGCACTACTCTTCCACATGCTGAGCAAGCTCTACGAGCGATCCAGCGTCGTGATTACAACCAACCTCAGGTTCAGCTAGTGGGCAACCGTCTTCGGCAATGCCAAGATGGTAATCCCCCCATTCTTAACGGGGCTCCGCAGTAGAAAGAGGTGGCTCGGTTTGTCTGAACAGTTTCGGGCGTTTCGTTAAGTGGATTTCCGCCTCGATTATGCCGCCACCATCATTGGTGCCAGCGCGTTGAAGTAGGCCTGATCCGGGGTCTGCCGGTCAACGGATGAATGTGGGCGTCGGCTGTTGTAAAAGGTCAGATATCGGCCGATGCCAGCGCGGGCCTCGGACACGGTCTTGTAGGCATGGAGGCAGACCTCCCCGTATTTGATCGACCGCCAAAGCCGCTCGACGAAGACGTTGTCTCGCCATGCGCCCTTGCCGTCCATCGAAATGGCAATCTCAGCCTTCTTCAGTACGGCAGTGAAGTCGATGGAGGTGAACTGCGATCCCTGATCCGTATTGAAGATTTTCGGCTTGCCATAGCGGGCAAGTGCTTCTCCACCGCTTCGATGCAGAAGGCCGCTTCCATCGTTATCGACAGCCGCCACGACAGGACCTTCCGGCTGAACCAGTCGACGACGGCGCACAGATAGACAAAGCCGCGCGCCATCGGCACATAGGTTATGTCCATTGCCCAGACCTGGTTGGGCCGGGTGACTGCCAGCTTGCGCAGGATGTAGGGATAGATTTTGTGACCAGGCGCTGGTTTGGATGTGTTCGGGCGACGTTAGATTGCCTCGATGCCCATCTTCTTCATCAGCGTGGCGACGTGCAGCCGCCCAGCTTCCAGCCCTTCTCCTCTCAAAAGCCACTGTAACATCCGACTTCCGGCAAACGGGTAGTCGAGATGCAGTTCGTCAATCCGGCGCATCAGGGCAAGATCGCCGTCAGGCACTGGACGAGGCAGATAATAGACACTGCCACGGCTGAAGCCGAGAAGCTTCGCCTGGCGCGTCACCGACAGTTCGTGCTCGCGGTCGATCATTTTTTCCGCCCAGCAATCCCGCCTTGCCGAGCGCTCCGGATAAAAAATCGTTCTCCAGTGTCAGTTCGCCGATCTCCGTGCAAACGCAGTTTGTCACGTGGCGTGCAGTGTTTTGACATCGACCGTTGGCCCCCCTGGTTCCGCCTTCGTTTCATCACCGAAAACGCCTGTCGCCCCCTCAAGGAGCTGATCTTTCCATTGCTTAATCTGGTTGGCGTGCACATCGAACTGCTGGGATAGCTCCACCAGCGTCTGCTCACCTCGGATAGCGGCAAGTGCCACCTTCGCCTTGAAAGCCGGGCTGTGGTTCCGGCGCGGTCGTCTCGTCATGGTATCTCCTGTTCCCGGCATCTAAGCCGAAGTCAGGCAGAAATTCCACTTATACCAGCTGTGCAGATTTCCCGAGCCACCTCTAGAATTCACGCGGCCATTTTCAGTTTCTGCGCGGGCGTTATGCCGCAAATGCCCATATTGGGCCGTTCATTGTTGTACGTCCAGAGCCACTGCGTGGCGAATTCCTGTGCCTCCTCGATGCTTTCGATAATGTATTGGTCGAGCCATTCATGCCGGACGGTGCGGTTATAGCGCTCGACATAGGCATTCTGTTGCGGCTTTCCGGGCTGGATGTGGTTCAAGGCAATCCCTTGTTTCTCTGCCCGTTCCATGAGCTTGCCGCTGACATATTCCGGGCCGTTGTCCACCCGAATGGCGTATGGTTTGCCTCTCCATTCGATAATCTGGTTCAGACTGCGGATCACGCGTTCAGCCGGTAGAGAAAAGTCCACCTCGATGCCGAGCCCCTCGCGGTTGAAGTCATCCAGCACATTCAGCAGCCGAAACTGCCTGCCGTCCTCCAGGCGGTCTGCCATGAAGTCCATCGACCAGACCATGTTCGGTTGATCCGGGACGGTCAGCTATCGGGGCTGCTCGTCTTCATCAAAACTCCTCGATCATAAAGCCCGAGAAAATTCTACTTTTGAAGCCCGTTGATTGCCGGGGGTATTAGCAAAGAAGCTGGTCTTTCCAGCTATACAATGTCGGCCTCGAGACGCCCAGCCGGTCAGCCACCTGTTGAGCGCTTTCATCTCCACTAAAGAGCCTTATGCCCCCCGCTTGCCGGATCTCATCGGAATAGCCACGGCGCCAAGATCGACCAACCATGGATGAGCGCGCCGTCGGAAAGGCCTCCCTGACCCATGCGGTTAGAGTTCCGCGACCAGGGTAGCCAAGCGCTCTCATCGTCGCAGAGATGCAACGATCGTGAGTGCGGTAATGCTCAAGGGCAGCCTGCTTCTGGGCCTCGGAAATTTTTGGCGCTCGAGCTACCGCCTGAACACGCAAGTCGCGATTCTCCACATACTCTCGGCACCAACCCCTCAGGGCATTCTTTGTGGGATATGTTGATTTCCACCCGGAACTGAGCCGGGTTAGCGCATAATTTCCATTGAGAACTGAGCCATGTGACCTTTTCCCCAACGCGGTTTGCGACGGGGGTAACGGAGTGATCCACATGGGGTTTTTAAACATCATCCGGCGAATGGCGCTGCGAGAGAAGCAGTCGATCCGCGATATCCGTCGGCGCACTGGATTGTCGCGCAATACGATCGCGAAGTATCTGAGCGCTGGTACGATCGAGCCGACCTTTACGATACCAGACCGTCCGAGCAAGCTTGATCCTTTCGCGGACAAGCTCGCCGTTTGGCTGAAGATCGAAGCCGGCAAGTCGCGCAAACAGCGTAGGACGTTGAAGCAGGTTCACGCCGATCTGGTGGCTCTCGGCTTTACCGGGTCCTACGGTCGCGTAGCTGCTTTTGCACGCGACTGGCGCGATGATCGGCAACGTGAACAACAAACCACCGGGCGCGGCGTATTCGTTCGGCTGTCTTTCCGTCCGGGCGAGGCATTCCAGTTTGACTGGAGCGAGGATTATGCGGTGCTGGGCGGCGAGCGCACCAAGCTGCAGGTCGCCAATATCAAGCTATCGCACAGCCGGGCTTTTCTGGTCAGGGCATACCTGCTGCAGACGCACGAGATGCTCTTCGACGCCCATTGGCACGGCTTCCGTGTGTTTTGCGGCGTACGGTCGTGGCATCTACGATAACATGAGGACAGCAGTTGATCGTGTCGGCCGGGGCAAGGAGCGACAGGTCAATATCCGCTTCCTCGCGATGACAAACCACTACGTCTTCGAGCCGGAGTTCTGCAATCCGGCTGCGGGCTGGGAGAAAGGTCAGGTCGAGAAGAACGTCCAGGATGCTCGACCACGCCTGTGGCAACAGATGCCAGACTTCCAGAATCTGACAGCGCTGAACGCCTGGTTGGAACAGCATTGCCAGGCCCTGTGGCGGGAGACGCCGCATGGCACCTTGTCCGGCACGATCGCGGATGTTTGGGCTGATGAACGGGCAGCATTGATGGCGCTCCCCGCCATGTTTGACGGCTTCATCGAGCACAGCAAGCGTGTCTCGCCCACGTGCTTGATCACTTTCGAGCGTAATCGCTACAGCGTACCTGCGTCTTTTGCGAACCGGCCGGTAAGCCTGCGGGTTTATCCCGATCGATTGGTGGTTGCGGCCGAGGGCAGTATCCTTTGCGAACACGAGCGGGTCATTGAACGTAGCCACGACAAGCTACCGCGGACGATCTACGACTGGCGGCATTACCTTGCCGTCATCCAGCGCAAGCCCGGCGCTTTACGCAATGGCGCACCGTTTTTGGAATTGCCGCCCGCCTTTAGGCAGTTGCAGGACCAGATGCTTCGCCGCCCCGGCGGTGATCGGGAGATGGCTGATATTCTTGCCCTCGTCCTTCACCATGACGAACAGGTCGTACTCAGGGCTGTAGAACTGGCCCTGGAGGGCGGGGTCGCGACCAAAACGCATGTGCTAAACCTGCTGCACCGGTTGATCGACGGTAAGACGATCGACGGTCCCGACATCGATACACCGCAAGCTCTGACCTTGCTGCGTGAACCCAAGGCCAATGTCGAACGCTATGATGGCCTTCGCGCCCGGATCGTAGGAGGTCGCCATGCGTCATGATCCTGCAAGTGCTGCCGTCGTCATCATGCTCCGGAGCTTTAAGATGTATGGAATGGCCCAAGCCGTTACGGACCTGATCGAGCAAGGTGCTCCAGCCTTTGATGCAGCCGTGCCGATCCTGTCTCAGTTGCTGAAGGCCGAATTGGCCGAGCGAGAGGTTCGCTCCATTGCCTATCATATGAAGGCTGCCCGCTTCCCGGCTTACAAAGACCTGTCCGGCTTCGACTTTACGACCAGCGAGATCAACGAGGCCACGGTACGTCAGCTCCACCGATGCGAGTTCATGGACGGGGCGCAAAACGTTGTGCTTATCGGCGGACCGGGAACTGGCAAAACTCATGTTGCGACTGCTCTTGGCGTTCAGGCTATCGAGCATCATCGCCGAAAGGTCCGCTTCTTCTCCACGATCGAATTGGTCAATGCGCTGGAGCAGGAGAAGGCCAAGGGCAAAGCGGGGCAGATCGCTGAGGCCCTGGTCCGGCTCGACATGGTGATCCTGGATGAATTGGGATACCTGCCGTTCAGCGCATCCGGCGGGGCACTGCTCTTCCATCTGCTAAGCAAACTCTACGAGCGGACCAGCGTCGTCATCACAACCAATCTCAGCTTCAGCGAATGGGCCAGCGTCTTTGGCGACGCAAAGATGACGACCGCTCTCCTCGATCGTTTGACCCACCGTTGTCACATCCTCGAAACCGGGAATGACAGCTTCCGCTTCAAAGCCAGCTCAGCCGTCGCAGCCCAAAAGAAAAAGGAAACCGGCAATGCCTTGACCAACACCTGATCGGAAAACCATACTCAGAGGTGGCTCACTTCTCGATGGAAAACCCGGCTCAGTTCCGCGTGGAAATCAACACTAATCCAGCCTGCACAATGGCAAAAGCGTTCCGTTTGCAAGGCCGTTGCTGAAGACATAGCTTCCAAAAAAATCAAGGCTTTTGCCCCGAAATCGACATTTCATTGAACGTCAATTGGCTGCCCTTCACTGTTACACTCCACTCTTTCGAGCACCTGCTTATTTGAAGGATGACGTCACAGTCGCCGGAGACACTCCCTGTGCCCGCTTAAGTTCGTCGACATCGAAGGCCGTCATCTTGCCGACAGCATTTCGCCAGACGAAAGGTCTTTTCGTTCACAAAATCTGGGTGTAAGCGTGCCACGAAAAGCTTCAAGTTGATTGGACGCCGTGTGAACGCTCTTAAAGTACACCTCCGAGTTGTCTGCGCCTTTATTGTCCGTGAAATAGCTACGCGATACGGCACTAAAGCCGGTGGCTACCTATGGGCGTTCGTACAGCCCATAGCGTTCATTGCGATAATGGGTACCCTCATGGGATCGATCGGTCGAGCGCCGGCGATGGGAGAAAGCTTCATACTGTTTTACTCGACAGGATACATGGCATTCAACATGTACCGAGCCATGGGAGACTACCTCACATCATCCATAAGCGCCAACCGGGCGTTATTAACCTATCCGGTTGTCGCGCCGATCGACGCTGTGGTAGGTCGGTTCGCTTTGGAAGCTCTGACGTCAATTCTGGTCGCCGCAATAATCATTGGCTCCGCATTCCATTACGCTCGTCATACCTCGTCAATAATTTGGCGAGATGTTTTCGAAGCCATCGTGTTCGCTTGGGTATTCGCGCTAGGCGTGGCGATGACAAATATGGTGCTTTTCTTCCACTACCCGCTCTATGCAAAATTCTATGCGATCGTCTCTCGTCCATTATTTCTGCTATCTGGCGTATTCTATGTGCCTGCCGCAATGCCCGCACCTTTCAGCACATACCTCCTATACAATCCGATTACGCACATTGTGATCCTTTTCCGAGAAGGATTCTACGGTGAGTCTCCAGTGAATGGCCTCGACATACCGTTCCTGTTGGGAACGTCGGGTGTGGCTCTAGCTTTGGGAGGCTTCCTTTTTACGTTCTTCAACGTGGCGCGGGTGCGCGAAAAGTGAAACAGGTCGGCTTACTTCCAATCATGGTTGGCCGCCGTGCTCGCGCTGCTATGCACATTTCGTCGTCAGGGAAGTCGCTTACATAAATGATGAGAGGAGCGAATTAGTGAAAGTCGCCAGGCAACTTCTAGAGGATTAATTTCGCTCTCCCGTCAATATTTTGCTACGCGACTCCTACCCGCAAGAGATCATGGAAGTGTACGATCCCAATCGGCTGATGGTCGTCGTCGACAACGAGCAGTGCCCCAATGCTGTGCTCGTTCAGAATTGCCATAGCAGCGGTAGCAAGCATGCCTTTCTGCACCGTCTTCGGGTTGCGCGTCATCACATCTTCCACGCACATCTCTGAAAGATTGCTATCGAGATGCCGCGCGAGATCTCCATCTGTCACAACGCCCTGGAGACAGCCAAAGTTGTCCACCACACCAACACAGCCGAAGCGCTTACGCGATAGTTCCTGGATGGCGTCCGCCATAGACATCCCAACCTGAACCAAAGGGAGATGATCGCCGATGTGCATAAGGTCGGCAACGTGAGATAGCATAGCCCCGAGTTTGCCGCCGGGATGATAGACCCGGAAGTCAACGGCCGAAAATCCACGGGCCTCAAGCAACGCTACGGCAAGAGCGTCGCCGATCGCCAACTGCATTAGCGTTGACGTAGTCGGCGCCAAACCATGGGGACAAGCTTCAGTCGCCTTTGGCAACAACAGCACAATGTCGGACCCGCGTGACAGGGCGGAGCTCTCTCCGGAAGTGAGTGCGATCAGTGGAACGGAAAAACGACGAGTGAAAGCAACGATACCCTGCAACTCCGCCGTCTCACCACTCCATGAAAGCGCCAGCACTACGTCCCTTGGGGTGATCATGCCAAGATCGCCGTGATTTGCTTCGACCGGATGAACGAAAAATGACGGCGTTCCGGTGGATGCGAGGCTCGCTGCGATCTTGCGACCGATATGGCCACTCTTACCAATGCCGGTTATAATAAGCCGGCCATCAATACGACCCACTAGCTCTGTCGTCTTGCGAAACGCTTCGCCTAAGCCTCCACGCATCGCGTCCGTCAAAGCCTCCAGCCCCTGCTTCCCGAAGGAAAGGGTTCGATTCGCGGACTCAATCACGTCGTATTCTTCTACTTGCACAGCGGGCGTCGTCATACCGTATCCTTCAGTACCGAAACAATTCGTTTGTGAGCTGTGGTTAGCCTTAAGACTTCGCGATGGCGTCGAAGGCCAAGAGCTTTTCCAGGAGCCGCGGCATGTCCTTCAGGTGGACCATGTTCGGACCGTCGGACGGCGCGTTGTCAGGGTCTTCGTGGGTTTCGATGAAGACGCCGGCAACGCCGACTGCGACGGCTGCCCGGGCAAGCGTTTCGACAAACTCGCGCTGGCCGCCGGAAGAGCCGCCCTGGCCACCCGGCTGCTGCACGGAATGGGTTGCGTCGAAGATGACAGGGCTTCCGAGAGCCGCCATGATCGGCAGCGAACGCATGTCGGAGACAAGCGTGTTGTAGCCGAACGACGCGCCGCGCTCGCACAGCATCACGTTGGGATTGCCGCTTTCAAGGAACTTCGCCTGAACATTCTTCATGTCCCAGGGTGCCAGGAACTGGCCCTTTTTCACATTGATGGCGCAACCCGTCTTTGCGGCAGCGACAAGCAAGTCAGTCTGGCGCGACAGGAAGGCGGGGATCTGCAGGATATCGATCGTATCCGCCACGAGGCCGCACTGCTCTTCCGTGTGAATGTCGGACAGAACAGGAAAGCCGAATTCCGTCTTGAGATCGGCAAAGATCGCCATCGCGTTGTCCAACCCGATGCCGCGCTTTCCGGAGATCGATGTGCGGTTCGCCTTGTCGAAGGAGGACTTGTAGACGAGGCCGATACCAAGCTTTTTGCAGAGCTCGAAAAGTGTGCCGGCGATCATGAACGCATGATCACGGCTTTCCATCTGGCAGGGACCGGCAATCAGCGACAGCTTTGCCGTGTTTGAGAAAACGACTTTCGAACTCCCCTCGCCCACGGACACCTCAGAATTGGCGGCGACTGTCATTTCACTTTTCCTCGAAACCGAAAACCAAACCTTGTCCCAGGGCTGCCGACACGATCACGCGGCCATCCCTGCGGATGAATGCGACGTCATTAGCAGCAAGGGTGATATCTGTCACTGCGAGAAACGCGTTGGGACCGTGCTACGCGAGGCTAACGCCCCCCGATCCCCTGACCTAGAAAACCGCAGCACATATCCAGCCCATAAAAACTAAGGTCTCCTACTGTCTGAAAGAATGCGTTCTTGCTCGACACGATCGAGCCGCTGACGCAAATCGAGGATCACATCCCGGACGCCATAGACACTTCCGTGCGCTTGTTTGTTCGCCGACCTGCCGCTGCAGATCATCGTCTGTATTGGTATAGTTCTGCCATACGCGTTCGTGCTCGGCGCGGGGTACGAGGCTTTCGAATATCCTTGGCGGCTGCCTCGGTGCGCTGGCGATCCTCCACGCCGAGGGCCGTGCGCCACTCAAGTTCCTTCTGTGTCACCATCCGCTCGGTGATAAAAAGGATCGATGCCTTGACACCCGTATGGTCCTCCTTGATTGGCCAGTAGACCAGCCCACCGACGATAGTGCAAAACGACAAGGCGACGGCGATCGCTACCATTGCGGTTATTGCGCTCGGCGATTCTTGGCGACAGGGCCGACACCGCGCTGAGCATCTCGGTCGACATCGAGGACATCGAAGATTCGATTTGCTTGAAGCCAGATCGCATCTCCGTTTCTAGATCGGACTGCCGGCGGTTCAGGTTCGTCACCCGCTCTCTGAGCTGTGCCGTCAGAGCATCTTGCTAGATACGGTTCACGTCCGACCGCTGTTCATGTCATCTCCGCTCATTTGTCTCTATGCCCTTTCGGATCGCCCATCTTAATCTCATGAATTGCAGTGCAGGCAGTAGCTGTCCCGAGCTGCATTGGTCTGCCCCATCGGGTGATCCCGGTTTAATGCTAGAGCATACTGGGTCCTGCCGCCACTGGTGGCGTTGAGGCCGGTCCGTTCTGGCGCGGCCAGACGGTGGCTTCAGGTGCCGGTGGCTTGTAGTTCAGTGATGAATGCGGACGCACGGTGTTGTAGTGCCTCCGCCAGCCCTCGATAATGATCTTAGCCTCTGAGCGTGTAGAAGATTTTGAATAGCCCCGAGTTTCGTAGACACCCTCCGGTTACGTTTTCTGCTGCTTTTCGAACTCGACGGGCGACAGCATTCCGTTTCTGACATGCTTGCGTTTCGGATTGTAGAACATTTCGATGTAATCGAACACGTCCTGGCGGGCTTCGTCGCGGGATCGATAGACCCTACGGCGTATGCGTTCGCGCTTCAGAAGGTTGAAGAAGCTTTCGACGACCGCGTTGTCGTGGCAGTTGCCACGACGGCTCATTGAGTGAACCAGGTTGTGGTGCTTCAGGAATGAAGCCCAGTCCATGCTGGTGAACTGCGAGCCCTGATCCGAATGGACCAGAACCTGATCCTTGGACTTGCGTCGCCAAACCGCCATGAGCAAGGCCTGCAGCACGACGTCCGTGGTTTGCCGGCTCTGCATTGCCCAGCCAATCACCCGGCGGGAATAGAGATCGATGACGACCGCGAGTTAGGCGAAGCCCTCGCAGGTCCGGATATAGGTGATATCAGTGACCCAGGCTTTGTCCGCAGCCTCGGCGTCGAATTGCCGGTCGAGCGTATTGTCGACCACGACGGAGGGGCAACCGCCATATTTGCCGGGACGGCGCTTGTAACCGATCTCAGCCTTGATCCCGGCAAGCCGTGTCAGACGTGCGACGCGGTTCGGGCAACACATCTCTCCCTGGTCGAGCAGATCGTCATGAAGCTTGCGATAGCCATAGACCTTGCCGCTCTCACGCCAAGCCTGAAAAAGGAGATCGGTCTGTCGTTTGTCTTCGCTGGCCCGTTTGCTCAACGGGTTCTTCGGCCAGGCGTAGAACCCGCTCGGGTGAACATGGAGAAGCCGACACATCGTCCGCACCGAGAAGCTCAGGCGATGCAGAGCTATGAACGCGTACTTCACTTTGCATCCCTGGCGAAGTACGCGGCCGCTTTTTTTAGGATGTCGCGCTCCTCGCTGACGCGGGCCAGTTCTCTCTTTAGCCGTCTGATCTCCTCGGCCTCATCGTTAGCCTTGGCGTTCAATGTGCCGAACTTCTTCTTCCACTCGTAGAGTGAATGCTGGCTGACCCCGAGCCGCTGCGAAACCTCCGCTACCGGATAGCCCCGCTCGGTGATCTGACGCACCGCGTCGCGCTTGAAATCTTCCGTGAAATTGCCTTTGCCCATGTAGGCCTCCTGCCTCAAATTTAGGGGAGAAGGCGTCTACAAATCTAGGGGCTATTCAACTGGAAGAAAAAATACGCGGGTATGCTGCCACCAGAGATGAAGCGTCTGAAGCAGCTTGAGGAAGAGAATTCGCGACTGAAGAAGATTGTCGCGGATCTAACGCTTGACCGCGAGATGTTGCAGGATGTCATCCGCCGAAAGCTCTGAGGCCTGCTCGGAAGCGGGAGATGGTGAAGGGCATGTGCCGCGATTGGATGATCTCGATCCGGCGTGCCTGTGTAGCGTTGAACTTCGATCGGTCAACCTACCACTATGCCTCTCGCCGTGCTGATCAGGCCGGCCTGGAGCGTCGTATTCGCGAGATCTGCGAAATCCGTGTGCGGTACGGCTATCGGCGCGTGCATGTGCTCCTGGAACGCGAGGGTTGGGGCACCAACATCAAGCGAACATATCGGATTTACAGAGACTTAGGGCTGCAGTTGCGGAACAAGACACCCAAGCGCAGGGTGAAAGCCAAACTTAGGGAGGATCGGCAAATGGCGATCGGACCGAACGATGTCTGGGCAATGGACTTCGTCCACGATCAACTTGCAACCGGCAAAAAGCTGCGTGTGCTGACGGTGGTCGACACCTTCTCCCGCTATGTGCCGGTGCTTGATCCACGCCATAGCTATCGCGGCGAAGACGTTGTGCAAACCCTCGAACGGGTGTGCTCGAAAGCAGGCTATCCAAAGACGATCCGTGTCGACCAAGGGACGGAGTTCGTGTCGCGCGATTTGGACCTCTGGGCCTATTCCAAGGGCGTTACGTTAGACTTCTCACGCCCTGGAAAGCCAACCGACAACGCCTTTATCGAGGCGTTCAATGGCCGCTTCCGCGCCGAGTGCCTGAACCAGCATTGGTTCCTGACACTTGCGGACGCCCGCGAAAAGATGGAGGATTGGCGTAGATACTACAATGAAGAACGACCACATGGTGCGATTGGCAACAAGGTACCGATCTCACTGATAAATTCGGGAAGCGCAACCAGCCCGCTCCCCTGAATGAAGCCGGAAAACTCTAGCTTCCGCTGGTCCAACGTTTGGGAGCGGTTCAAAACCGCCGAGGCTCTAATCGCAGCCGGATGAAAGTTTAGTGGCAGTCAGGTTCAGCAGTGACCGAGGATGAGGTCGGCTACGGCCGCAAGCTCGATGAGCCGCAGCGACCAGACGCGCGAAAGCACGCGCCGCCAGTCTTGGAGGAGCATGGAGTTTCCAATCCGAAGAAGCGGTTGATGAAGTTTGGTTGTGGGAGGGTTGGCTCAGTTCATAGAGTAGTTGATAGGCGCGAGCCGATGCTAGTTATATCCCTTAAAAGTCGCTATTGAAGTCGTCAGTATTGAGAGGTAGGGCTATGAATGAAGACGTGGTTGGGAATGCTATGCAAAACGATGCAGCGGAAGTGAGTAAAACGGCGGTTCAACCGAGCCTGACGCCACACCAAAAACTAAAGCAGACCGTCAAGAAGCTCGAAGATCGGGTTGAAAAGCTCGAGAGACCATTCAAGGAGTTGCGCCTGCTAAGCTTGGATCCGGGCGTCCAGAATATGGCGGCTGAGCTTTTCCCCCACATGGCGCCGGCAGACCCAACAGGACTTGAATTCGAAAGGGTGGGCCGCGACTACGACGGTGGGTACGTGATGGTTAAACGTGAGAGTGACACTAAGGTCGCGTACTCTCTTGGTATAAACCGGGACGTGTCTTGGGACATTACCATGGCCGAGCGGGGCTATGACGTTTACCAGTATGACCACACGATTAGTAATCTCCCCGAAAGCCATCCCCGCTTCCATTGGAAAAAGCTTGGCATCACTGGGAAGAGCCAGGCGACGGGCGATCTCACGTCGCTAGAGCAGGAGCTTGCAGCCAATGGACATTCCGATACATGCGACATAGTTCTCAAGATCGACATTGAAGGCCACGAGTGGGAGGTGTTCAGCGAGATGTCACGAGACCACCTCTCGAAGTTTAGCCAGATTTTGGTCGAATGCCATAGCTTCAAAAAGCTGAATGGATTGGCTAAGTTCCGCAAGATGCGGCAATCGCTTCGCAACCTCGCCGAGACGCATCAAGTCATTCACGTTCATGGCAACAACAACAGTCCCATGGTTGTGGTTGGGGGCGTCCCGACGCCCCAGACACTCGAGCTAACGTGGCTCCGGCGTGACATATGCGAATTTGCTCCGTGCACACGTATATTTCCGACGGAATTGGACCAGCCGAACAACCCGAATTTCGCCGATCACAAACTAGGGCGTTTCTCTTTCTTCTGAACCTGAAGTGAGCCAACCTCAGCTAAAGCGTTGACTTGTTCGGAGCCTTACAACCTGCGGCAAGAGCCAGCAGGTTGATAAGGCTTGTTGCATCAGATAGGCGGCTTATCATGATAGATCGGTTTATTGGAATGTTGGATCTCGCATTTGTGTTAACTGTCTTGGCTACAGCAGCGCCTGATGTTGTCATGCTGGCCTTACGCTGATTAACCACCGCAGCCCTGTAAATTCAAACTGATCTCCGCGATGCCAGACCGAGCAACCGATGATCGACCTTGACCTCTCGAAGTTGAATTTCGCTGAATTTCTCCAACTGTGGGATGAGGTAGACAAACGAATCACGCAATTGGCCGCAGATCGCCGGGCGGAACTTCTAATTAGATCGAGGAGCTTGACGCATTGGCCGGGATCAGCGGAACGAAGAACTCAAAGGCACATAGTAAAGAGGGTATCAAGTACCGAGGTCCAAACGGTCAGCAGTGGAGCGTATTTGGGCGCGTCCCTGAATGGATAGTGACGTGGGAAAAGGAAGGCCGTTCGCACAAAGAACTTTTGGCGGCGAAGTAGTTTTACAACTCTGACCGGAGAAGTTTGAACGATGAACTGAAAGCTCCACACCGGTCTGCGACGGAGAGAATACTCAAGGGATGCCACATGGTACAAACACCGAATGACGTCACTGATGATCAAGGAGCAGCTCGTCTTGACGCCGTGATTCGTGATCTCCAATCAGCTCCATCTGGCTCGCGATCGCTGGACGGCCAGATCGCCTATCTTCTCGGCTGGGAGCGTCGCGCTTTCCCCTATCTGGACAAGAAGAGCAACGAAACCCGTGAACGGCTATTTTGGGTTAATCCGGGAACGGCCGACCCGGATAAGGTTCCTAGCTACACAACTAACCTTCAATCTGGCTACGAGCTTGCTAAGCAACTTGCGCCGGCGCTCGTATGCGCGCTGACTTGGGGGGTGGACGGAGGTAAAGCGTCGGCCCTACACGGCGAACGCCAGGTTGATACGCATGCACCTACAGCACCGCTTGCTCTATGCATAGCAGTGCTCACCCTATGCAGTTAAGGCTTAGGCGCCACTCAGGCTTAAGCCAAGTCACTATAGCAAGTCTTGATCTATAAGATTGTATTTAAACTTACGTGGTTCCGCCCCGTGCCTCTCACGCTCAGCAAGTTGGTCGAGTGCATCGGCCGGGCTGCTAAACTTCAAGCCGCTCAAATCTTTCGCGTCGAATCGCCACCATTTGACCTGAAGCATACGGTCTACCAGGGCCTCATCGAACCTCATGCGGATCAACTTGGCCGGAATTCCACCCACAATAGCATAGGAAGCAACATCTTTAGTAACGACTGACCCGGCGGCAATGACTGCGCCATCGCCGATAGTCACGCCACGCATTACTGTGACATTTGATCCGATCCATACATCATGGCCAACGATCGGGTCACCTCGTCCAACCGCTGGATCATTTTCCACCGTCCGTTGCTCAAACTCGAAGTCGCCGATCAACCGGTCAAACTCGAACTTGTTGTCGGAATACTGGAACGGAGATGTACTTAGCCAACCCAAAGGGTGGCTAGCCTCTCCACAAGTGAAACCAGGCGCTACGCTACAGTATCTTCCGATCTTCGCGAGCCTCCACAGGTCTGCGCCACGGAAGTAAGTGTACGCCCCGATCTGCACACTCGATCGGAACTTCACATCGTTGAAGCGCACTGGAGCCTCAACACGCACCTTTATTCCCGGAGCGAACGCTACTTTTTTGGTGAAGATACCCTTCATGATTTAAAAGGCCCAAGGGTATTGCTTTGTGGGGATAGCGATTGTTTCACAATAGGGTCCCGGATTAGGCCGCGAGCGTCGTCTTCGAGCCATCGCTGTTGATGAGGCTGACACGTGTGTCGGCTTTTAGAACGTTTTTTAAAACGTAGTCTCGTTCACCAGCAGGATCATGTGGCCACTTTCCGCCGGCTTGTAGAACGTTAGGTGTTGTTCGCGCGATATGTCCGGAGGCGAAAAAATCAAAACCGTAAAGATCAAGCGACTTCAATTTCGTTCGTGTGAGGTACTCAATCCATATGAGACCGGACGTCGGTTCCAATTTCAGGGACGTGCTCAGGTCCTCGAAGATAGGATGCTTGAGCCGCAGAACTTTGTTCTTCAGTAGAAGCTTCCACGAAAGGTGCTCGTATGCTGGATGGCAAGCGACCTTGATGCAGTTGAATACCGTCGCATACGTAGTTTGCCGAAGCCGATCACTCGTAGAACACGACCAGATATCAGTCTTTCTCCCAGTCGAACTCATTCCGCTTACGCCAGCAGCCACTTCATCAGGCACATCTGGGCGAAGCAGAGTGAACGTCTCACGGCCGGTCGATTTTTGATCAATAAAACGTGAGTGGATCCACTCAGCATCAACGCGCGACACGTCAACATCTGACCTGACAGTCAAAGGATAGCCAAGGTTCATCCGTATGACTATGTCATGCTGATCTATCTCTTTTCCGAACGTTCCTTTCCTAAGTGAAGCGGCATTGCCGACCAATGCCACGCTTTTTCCATGAAAGAAGTTGTCGTCCAGGTCCCCCAGAAAAAGCGCCTTAACCTGCGCATCCAATTGATTGGTGTTGGACTTACGAAAGCGTCGCCAGTTCCTGTTAACGGCGCGATCCCACCGACGCAGCACATGTTCAGTCCGTGCACGAAGGCGTCTCCAGCGCTGCTTAGACTTTAGCTTGACGACTTTGACGCCTCGTGTGTTCGCTAGTTCTTCAGCTTTAAGATCCCAATATACAGGATTTGGCCCGTCAGTAGGTTCGGCAACACGATCATCGGCAAGATTGAGCCTCTGCTCGTTGATTTTGACGCCCACCACATACACGTACCACGAGATGAATTTCCTGTAGCGCTCGGTGCGAGTTAAACCCTCCTCGGACAAGATCTGCGCGTAGACTTCATCGATATTCGCATCCGTAACTCGACCCACGGCGACATCGTAGACTGCACGCCCAAATGAAAGGATTGGCTTGTCGTAGATCATTGCCTCGAAGCCAACGCCGCTGTTTATTACAGCCACGGCCGACGCCAGCTGCAGGACATCATGGATGTGCCCTCGGCTATCGAAAATTACGTGCTCCGAAGAGAACTCGTCCTTCATCCTGTTGTAAAAATCCGTCTCGTCATACGGATGCTTACGGAAAAGAACCGAAACTTTTGCCCTTTCAGCAAACTTGACTAGTGTTTCAACGAACTCTTCTAGCCCAACATCTGCATGGTGGGTTAGAGCGTCGTCACCGGGCACTTGTAATGGGACCAAGATCTCGAAATTTGGCAGAGTAGCGCGATCAGCCTTCCCTTGCGGAGCCTTAGTGGTGCGTGACTTCCTTACCCTGGATAAAAATTCATCTAATCGCGCATCAGGGTCATGATCTAGGAAATCTAGACGGCCGAAAGCTCTAGAGGCCGCGCCCCATCCTTGTTCGTCGATCGTGAAAAGATCCGGCAAAAGCTCCTGCATGTAGTAGCGGGCTTTAGGATGGTCTAGCTGCTCCCTGATGAGGTGGGGAAGGTAAATGTGCTTCAGTTCCTCATCGGAATGCTCAAGTTCTTTCTGAGTGATTTCCCACTGCGGCATAGCTACGATACGGGCATTCCTACCGTTTCGCCACGCCATCTCGGCGAGAAAACGGGCCATAAACCGCCAGTAGATCCGGCCGGGCCTCGATAGGCGGCTAACACGAAGCTTAAAGTGGTTGTTCTTTAGGCTAGCTTTTGTGCCGAGATCTTGTTTCGGGTAGTAAACGATATCCGTAACTACCGCATTGAACCTCGAATTAACTATCTCATGCTCCTGCTGAGCGCTAATCGTCGGTACGCGCTTGGAGAGATCCGAAAGGATGCACGCGGAAGCGTTGTCCTTGCGGTCGCAGAACTTCATCGGCATCGGAGCGACGCGGACGAAGTCGCTGCACCTCAAGAGCGCGAAATAGAAAGCCTTGCGCTCGTCTCCATCCTTCACTTCATCGGATCTTAGGCCGTACAGGTATCTGGTGACTTCCTTGAGGAGGCTTTGCGTATTGTAGTTTGAGGCCAACCAAATTGAACTCAGCCGAACTTTTTCCGCTGAATGCTTTCTATCAAGACGAAGCGGTACGGAACAGTCACACTTCTGCATCTCGGCCGGCAGTAGTGAAAGATCTTTACGAACAAAAGAATCCACGCGAAGGATGAACGTTGGGATCCTTGTCATCTCCAAGATGGCGGCAACATGCGTGTAGCGATCCTTATCACGGATCACTACATCTACTTGTGCCTCATAGAGGGCAACGCTAAGTAGCTGCCGTCCTAGATCAGCAAGTAAAGATCTGGCGCCGCCATCATCATCTGTTAGCAAGACGACGAGGCGCGTGTCCGGAGAATTTAGTTCAAGTGACTGGACGAGCGATGTACCTGACGCGCGGAACTCAGCACCGCTGCATACCACCAGGACCTGCCAAAAATGCCAGTCGTTTCGTTCTCTACTGACCTTCGTCAACTTCATGTCATGATTTCCTAGCGTTGCACGCAGCTGTATGAATTTAGCCGACATGCTGGTTGGCCAGATTTAGGTTGAAATCGAAACACCAGCATTGCTGATGCTGCTCTCGGGTAGCCTCAGCTCCGCGTCCCGCCAAACAGCTGCAACCACCCTACCGCCACCAAGCTTCTTTTCTCTTGGTGTACAGATCGGTCGACCTACTCTTGCCGTCAGACTTCCGGTCACCTTTGAGATGGTCGAGATACCCTCCCAAGACGCTATTGACGAAGATATGGCCAGACGCGCTGTCTGAACCAAGATGCTTAAAGTGGGCCTCGCCTTTCTTCTCCATATCCTTCACAATATCCCAGAACACGAAGCTATCGTGGCTTTCCTTCATCTCGAGGAAGCGCCCCGAGATATAAACCTGTTCAAAACGGTTGGCAAATTCATCAATCTTACGATGATGGAGATTGTACCCCACCCAACCGCATTCCGGGTAGCTTTTACGGTTGAGGTATGCAGCAAGCTGATCTTCGCGAGGAGCAAGATTGTCGATAATTTTTCTGGGTAACGGTGTGTGAGTGACCGTGTCCGCGTCGAGCCAGATCAACTGGTCGAACGAACCCTTGGTCCTTTCGATCGCATCTGTCACAGCGAACACTTTGTTAGAGAACCTTATTGCGTCCCATCGAAAGTTGTTGGACCCGCCCTTGCCGCGGGGATCGGTTCCGTTGGCAAATGGATTGTCCTTGTAAAGCGCCCGGAATTCATGGAGGCGAGGCACGTTCTGCGCCTGATCGATGACAACGACCCGATTATCTTTGACGTCTACATCCACGCCCTCGGCGTAGACGAACATCCTGATGTCGTCCGGCCAGTACTGCAAGAAGGTATCGATGCAGCGCTTCCCATAGACCTCGTAACCTTTTTTGTGGAAGGTCGTCACCACCGCGTGTTTCAGCGGTGGCGTTGAGGCGAAGCGGGACAACAGTCCCTTTAGTAATACGACCGCACTCATCTCTGCGCCACGTATGTAGTCTCTTTAAGGAGAGCATTCCATTCATCCGCATAGTCGCAGTCCGCATAGTCTTTGAAGTAAGGACCACCTTCCGTGTAGTGCACGATCGCTGCGTGAGGATCATAATCATACACGCCGACCAAGTGATTCCAATTCAGTGGCAGATCCCCAATGAGGTTGTCCCTTTCGAGCCACTTGAACTGATGCAATTCGAGACCGCTACGTGTAGAAACGTACTCCGGCGTCAAAGCGGTGCAGCGTTCATTGTTGAACAGCATCACACTCGACCAGTTCTTTTTCTCATACTTCGTCTGCACCTGGCCCAAGAACTTAACGTCTTCCTTAGGCTGATAGTCATGCTTGCAGACCATCACGGAGTACTGCTCGTCCCGGAGCGCCCACAACTCCGCAATGTCTCGGCGGGCGATCATGTCGCAGTCCATGAACAACGACCAGCCTTCGAAATTGGAAAGGTATGGCGCCAGGAAGCGACTGAACGAGAATTCGGTGGACTGCAGGCTGTTCCGCTCGCGCGTAAAGATGCTTGCAACATTATCCAGCGCGATCGGCGTGATTGCGAGCGGCAGACTCGAATGCTTGATAAGGCTCTGAGCAAGTACGTGATATGCAGCCACTTCCTTGGAGTCGTAGCCTATAAAAACGTTAACGGTGTTCTGGTTCTTCACAACGTGCCCTTTCAACATTGAGATTCGCCCTTGAGCAGGAGCAACATAAAAGGGCGGCAGATAGGGGTCAATCTGTTAAATTATCCGCAAGATCTCAAGAATTGTGCGCCTACACCACTCCAGCCCTGAGCAAATCGTGGAAGTGCACGACGCCGATCGGCCGACCGTCCTCGTCCACGACTAGCAGAGCTGCGATGCTGTGGGCCTCAAGGACTGCCATAGCAGCGGTGGCAAGCGTGTCTTGTCCACCGTCTTCGGGTTGCGCGTCATCACGTCCTCGACGCACATCTGCGACAGGTTGCTATCGAGGTGATGGGTAAGGTCACCGTCGGTCACCACGCCCTGCAGCTGGCCCTCTTAGTCCACCACGCCGACGCAGCCGAAGCGCTTGTGCGTCAGTTCGTGGATCGCCTCCGACATCGACGCGCCCACACGTACCAGCGAAAGCTGATCGTCGACATGCATCAGGTCACTGACACTGGACAGCATCGCCCCAAGCTTGCCGCCCGGATGATAAACACGGAAATCCGTGGCAGAGAAACCGTGTGCTTCCAGAAGCGCCACAGCCAGCGTGTCGCCCAGCGCAAGCTGCATCAGGGTAGAGGTGGTAGGCGCAAGCCCATGGGGACAAGTTTCCGTGGCCTTCGGCAGGAGCAGCACGATATCGACATCGCGCCGAGCGCCGATGCTTCGCCCGACGTCAACGCGATCAACGGCACGGAAAAGCGGCGAGTGAACGAAACCACGCCTCGCAGTTCAGCCGTTTCGCCGCTCCACGAGAGCGCCAGCACCACATCGCGAGAGGTAATCATGCCCAGATCGGGATGCACGAAGAAGGCCTTCGTACCGGTGGATGCAAGGCTTGCCGCGATCTTGCGACCAATATGGCCGCTCTTGCCAATGCCGGTCACGATCACCCGGCCATCGATCGAGCCGATCAGCTCCGTTGCTCGGCGGAAGCTTCACCCAGTCCACCGCCAAGCGCCTCCTCGAGAGCATCAAACCGCTGCTTGTCAAAAGCCAAGGTCCGCACGGCGGAGTCGATCGCATCGGTCTCATCTAGTTGCAAAGCGCGCTTGATCATGCCCTTGTTTAGTCCCTTGTACACCAAGTGTCCCGTGGAAGGATCCTTCCTTGATCATGAATGCGCCCACGTCATCGCGGTTGATGTGTCCGTCTTGCCGATGCTACTGGACACTATAGTTTGACCAACAACCTGGAGGACATGCTATCCGGCGCCAGTAGGCGCATGTCATCACCCGCCAGAAGAAGATAGGTTGAGAATGAGTTACGCGGATTTAATTCGAGAGTTAGTGAGCTCGATAGAAGGCTCCCGTGATCTAGATATGAAGATCGCTAAGCTGCTTGGTTGGCGTAGAGCGGAGCGACGAGGTCAAGATCCGGCCGATGAATCGGAAACCGTTGAGACGCTTTGGCTACCTCCAAATTCGCACGATCCGGCAAAGGTCCCTGTCTATACGAGCAATCTGCAAACCGCATACGAGCTTGCGGAAGCAATCTCACCTGACCATAGGGGAGGATGCGGCTGGGAAGAGGGGCTCGCTAGCGCCTCTCTTGGTTACCAGAATAAGCTCGTTCAGGCCGCCACCCCCGCTCTAGCCATCTGCGTTGCTGCGCTATTGTTAAAAGCCAACCTCGAGCGCAGATAGCGACAATCTTTATAACAGTCGTCGGTAAGTGTGACTCTCTTGGGATTCCCATCGGCGGACGAATCTGAATGTTTAGTGCAAACAGGAGGTTTGCGATGGGTTCAGCGCTTTCATTGCGGTCGGATTTGACGGGGCCAGGTTGCGGAGGCTAGCTCGTCAGACACGCGATGCCGATCAGGCGCGGCGGCGTCTTTCGCTCGCATTTATCTATGACGGCGGTTCACGCGCCGATGCCGCTCAGCTCGGCAGCGTGACAGTTCAGATCGTGCGCGATTGGGTGGTGCGCTTCAATGCTCGCGGTCCCGACGGACTGATCAACGGCAAGGCTCCGGGAAAGCCTTCTCTCCTGAACGACGAACAGCGATCGGCCCTGGCGAAAGCCATCGAGCGCGGACCGACACCCTATCTGGATGGCGTCGTTCGGCGGCGTCTGTGTGATCTGGCCCGTAGGCATCCGGCGTGGGCCGCGGACGGGCCGGTTTCCCGTCAGTGGCGGCTGTTCTCGCTTTTTGCGAGCCCAGCTTTTCCAAGGGTTCGGCGACGCGCCAGTTTCGCTATCCTCTCATTGATCGTATCGACGCCAATATCGGCCGGCTGGAAGCGACCGCCATACCATTCCGCGACTTCGCGATGTTGCGGATGTCGCGGCTTTGCCATTGCGTTGAGGATGTCCTCGAAGCCGGGCAAGGCGCCGACATCTTCGGGCGGCGCGCGCCGGTCGCCGTCGATGAAGCGCGGATATTCGACTGCCGGATGGGCGTGCGTGACGGCCTCGACAGTGATTGAATGCCGCCAGTCGTCGCCGAAGTCATAGGTATAGTTGAAGGTGGTGATGCCGCGATCCACCAGAGCGCCGATCCTGACGTTGCGGGCGGCATAGGTCTCGCGACCCATGTCCCATTCGGGATCAGGAACGCTATAACGCTTGCCGCCGGCATTGAACTCGAAGAGGTGATAATCCTGGAACAGCAGGACGGCCTGGATGACGTCGTGCAGCCCCTTCAGGCTGGTGGTGATCGGGACCTCGACCCTGCGCCATATGTTTGGCTCGATATGATCGAGCTTGATGTGAAGCCGGGCGATGCGGTCGCTGGAGGTCATGATGCCAATGCCATGGGTGCCTGTGCCGGTGTCCAGTTCCACGGCAGCAATTGCTCCAGCCTACTGATCGGCGTGTCGGCAGTGTTGGCGAGGACGTCGACAAGCCAGGCCTGCGGGTCGATGTCATTGAGTTTGGCACTCATGATCAGTGTCGCATGAACGCCGCACGTTCAGCACCACGATCTGATCCGGCGAAGAGCCATGACTTCCTGCCGAGTGCAAAGCCTCTGAGCGCTCGTTCGGCAGCATTGATCGTCAGGCAAATCCCGCCGTCATCGAGGAATGACGTAAAGCCGTTCCAACGCTTCAGCATGTAGTCGGTGGCCTCTGCGACGGGAGAACTGCGCGATAGCTTTGCTCGCTCGGTTTGGAGCCAATCATGCAGCTCTTAAACTAGCGGCTGGCTGTCTTTGCGGCGCCGCTCCAGGCGCTGCTCGGCGGCAAGACCGTTGATGTCGCGTTCAATATCGAACAGGGCATCGATCCGTTTGACGGCCTCCAGCGCCATCGGCGAGATCGACGCAGCTTTGCTGCCACGTTTGGCGTTCATGGCAATGTCGGCCAGCACGAAGAACTTGCGGCGTGCGTGTGCCCAGTAGAGTGCTTGGCGCAGAGGCGCGGGATCGCGATCTATCTTGAACAGCGGGTTCTAGCCGCCATAGGCATCCGCCTGCAGAATGCCAGTGAAGGTCTTCAGGTGGCGCTCGGGGTGCTCCTGTCGCCGGTCTCGCGACGCGTAGAATAGAGCGACAGGTGGTGACTGCCCGCCGAAGGGTCTGTCATCCCGGACGTGGGTCCAGATTCGGCCCGTATCGGTCTTTCCTTTCGCTAGAAACGGCACGGTCGTGTCGTCTCCATGCAGCCGCTCGGCGTCCAGGACATGGGCCTCGATCAACGAATGGATTGGCTTCAGGGCCGCAGCACACGCGCCGACCTGATCGGCAAGCGTTGACAGGCTGAGGTCGATCCCCTCTCGGGCATAGCGCTCGCTCTGCCGGTTGAGCGGCTGATGCTGGGCGAACTTCTCGAACAGGATCATCGCCAGAAGGTTCGGGCCGGCAAAGCCACGGGGTGTCACATGGAAGGGTGCTTGCGGCTGGTTCGGATAGATCCTCACCTTCTCACACTCGCGGCAGGAGAACTTCTCCCGCACGGTCTGAATGACCTTCCACTGACGCGGAATGACCTCCAGGGTCTCGGTCACGTCCTCACCAAGCTTCGACAGCTTGGCCGAGCCGCAGCAGGAGCAGTTTGTCGGGGCAGCAATGACGACACGTTCGCGTGGGAGATGCTCGGGAAACGGCTTGCGTGAGGGACGCTTGCGCTCGAAGGCCCTGATGGTCGAGGCACTGGCTGCGATCTCTGCTGCCAGTTCATCTTCGCCAGCATCAGCCTCCAGCTCCTCGAGCTGCAGTTCCATCTGTTCGAGAAGCCGCGCCTTGCGCTCGGAGCGGCTGCCGTAGAGGTCGCGCCGGACCTTCTCGATCTCTAGCTTCAACCGCGCGATCAGCGCCTCGGAACGCGATACGAGGGCCTTTGCGCTGGCGGCTTCTGCCTTGGCGGCCGCTGCCTCGGCCTCGGCTGTGATGCGTCGCACGCTCCGCCGCCAGGGCCGTAAGTGCGCTGGCAAGGTCGTCAGGAAGCTGTTCAGCCGCATCGTTCATGACCTGGTGGAATCATATTCTATCCAGCGTTTCCAGCGTTTTTGCTTATCCGGCCGAGGTCGGTCGCCAGGTTTTTTGCGGCATCCGCCAGTCGAATCCTTCCAGCAAATAACCGAGCTGCCCAGGGGTGATCACCACCGAGCCGTCGGTGGCAGACGGCCATATAGAGCGTCCACGTTCCAGCTTCTTCGTGAACAGGCAAGCGCCTTGGCCATCGTGCCAGATGACCTTGATCAGACCGCCGCCACGACCGCGGAACACGAATAGATGGCCACACATCGGATCGCGCTTCAGCGTCTCTTGCACCATCAGCGACAGGCCGGGAAAGCCTTTGCGCATATCCGTATAGCCGGTTGCCAGCCAGACCTTCACACCAGCAGGGACCGGGATCATCGCCGACCCAGCTCACAGTCGAGAATGCGACCGAGCGCCTCCGTGTCGATGTCGCTGTCCACGCGGACACGGCGACCGCGGCCCAGCTCAATCGTCACATCGCTACGCTTCCGGCGGGGCTGCGATGGGGCCGGCGCTTCTAAGGCAGCCGGCTGGGCTGCCGGCGCGGCCTCCGAAACGATCACGGGCACCAAGGTGCTCGATACCTGCATCGACGGATCCTCGTTCCGGCAGAGTTCCTTGCGCCACCGAAAGAGCTGGCTGACGTGGATGCCGGCCGATCGAGCAATCTCGGAGAGAACCGCATCAGGCTCAAGGCAAGCCCCACGAGCCGCTCTTTGTCCTCGCGAGACCAGCGCCGACGGCGCTCGACAGACGCAATCACTTCAATCGGATGCTTGGTCACAGGACTACTCCTAGTGTTTGCACTAGGACTTCCGATGTTCGCATCAACCTCGCAAGGCGGCTTTCACCGGGGGCTTACTCTGGCCCAATGGATTTGGGAAGAGTTCCGCATCTCGTCGAGCAGGGAAACCCTGGGTCGCGAGGTGCGGACCATGGGCTACCGTAAGCTCTCGGCTCGCCCAAGACATCATGCGCAAGATCCGGAGGCGGCCCAGGCATTTAAAAAACTTCCCCGCCGCTGTGGCTGAAATCGCCGCCGGTCCCGCCAAGGGCAAAGTGATCGAAATTTGGTTCCAAGACGAAGCTCGGATAGGCCAGAAGAACAAGATCACCCGCCGCTGGGGCAAGCGGGGCTCAAGGCCGTCCGCGCCGCACGACCAGCGAACACGATCGGCCTATATCTTTGGTGCCATCTGCCCCAGGCAGGGCAAGGCTGCCGCTCTTGTTATGCCCTGGTGCGACACCCATGCCATGAACCAGCACCTGATCGAGATCTCCCGCAACGTCGCCGACAATGCCCACGCCATCCTCATCATGGACCAGGCGGGATGGCATATGTCCAACAATTTCGTCGTTCAAATACGAAGAGCGATCCCGCATCAGAGTCGTCGTCTTTGACACTGATGACGCTGACGATCACATCACGGAAGGATTTCTCGTGATCTTTGTCATCTCGATCCGAAGTTGCCCGGTCAGGGTCACGTACATAGGCGGCAACAATTTCATCGCGCTCGATCTGTCCCAATCCAGTGATCGCATAGCCGGTTCGTTTTGTGGCGCGCTTGATCTTTGAAAATCGCAACTGGTTGTACTTTCAAAGCCCTGTGGTGTTCTTTCCCGCCAGTCGTCACCGCCTTGATAGTTGTCGAAAACGTTCTTTTCGAAATCATGCTCGAACCCTCCGACGGCTTTGATCAGATCATAATCCGACAGAAGGATTTCGATCGTATGCCAGTGCTCGAAGTAGTGCAGCCATTCGAGATGCCGAAGGAGATCGCATTCGTCCGGGTAAACTCTAGGTCTTTTTCCATGCACCCCACTCAAGATAACTATCTTCTACCAATTAGTTGCATCATGCCGCCGACGGATACACAATTCAACTACGCCTTGCCGTGATGCGCCTACATCCCGGACATCCGAACTGCCGGTGGTTAGACGCCTGATCAGGGCTGGTTCCGGCTCAGGGGGACTGGGATAGTTTTAGGATCGAAGATGCTCTGGTTTCCCACAATCTCAAAGTCCGTCGTCCGCGACACCGACAACCTGTCGACCGGCAAGTGGCTGGTGCGCATCGGTGTGCCAGATACCGCCGGAATTTGGGAAGAGATCGAAAATGCGGCGGTCGAAGGCAAGTCGAACGCAGTCAAGAAATCGACGAGAGAGGTGGCTCGGGAAATCTGCACAGCTGGTATAAGTGGAATTTCTGCCTGACTTCGGCTTAGATGCCGGGAACAGGAGATACCATGACGAGACGACCGCGCCGGA
>Ga0308159_1001850_pt1 | contig 27466 bp, 30 predicted proteins | sample PhyCR1_FD_201040 | JGI IMG/M metagenome (GOLD analysis project Ga0308159, IMG submission 201040) | Phyllosphere microbial communities from UC Gill Tract Community Farm, Albany, California, United States - DLSLC.R1 | ecosystem: Host-associated > Plants > Phyllosphere > Unclassified | place: USA...
GGTTGAACAGGTTGAACAGGTTGAACAGGTTGAACAGGTTGAACAGGTTGAACAGGTTGAACAGGTTGAACAGGTTGAACAGGTTGAACAGGTTGAACAGGTTGAACAGGTTGAACAGGTTGATTGTTTATCACCTCTTCTTTTTTTCTAATCAAATCTATTTTATTTTTTCCAAAATAAATTAAAAAGGTAATAGTGCCAACAATACTGAGAAGAAATAGAATAATATCTATATTAGATGGTTGAGTAGTTCCATCGCCAGGAATAAAAATAGCTAGTAATACAAATAAAATAAAAATTGCTAAAATATGATGCAGAAATATTTGAAGCCTTGGAAAAGGTGTTTTTTCTTTCACTAGAAAATAGCTAGTAGGTCTGATGATATACCAGAGTATTGTCCAGCATAAAACGCACAAAATACCCATTAAAACATATGGAATATAAAGCATTTTCACCCACCCTTATTTAAAAATTTCTTATCAAAGTCAAGTTGCTTACATAGTATCCAAGATACTATTAACAATCTATATTTTTCTTAATTCTTAAGACCTTATAGAGGTAACTTTAGTCTAATTACTTCCTGTCTTTTTAAGTATTTCCATAGCTGCTTTAACCATTTCAGTAGTGTTTTTCATTTGATCTTGCAAGATATTACTTGTTTCATCATTTGTTTTATTATCAAGCTCTCTACCAAAATACTTCAATGCAAGCTCTTTCCTAATTTCAATAATTTGAGGGTCCTCGGTAGTAAAACTTGCAACAAAACTTGGAAAAGCTTCTAATTCCATCTTCGTCTGACGACATTGGTCAGCAATCTTTTGATATTTAACTGATTGCTTTAAAAAGTAAGTAATGAGAGTTACAGAAGTTAAGACTAATGTTCCCTTAAAAAACCAATAATCATATTCTTTTAGAGAAAAATATGTTTTGGTAACAGAAAAAAACCAAACTAGAATTATCGAAAACACTATTAAAAGTATGAAGACCATTCTAGAAATATCTGCTCTTTCCTGATTTTCATTTGCAGCCAACTCATAAATATCATGTGTATCTTTATTCTTGATCTTCTCTTTTAACTCATTTACATCTTTAATACTTGTATCTAAATACTCAATTTTTTTATTTATTTCTCTATTTGAATAATTAGCCCTTAATTCATTGAAAAATTTTTCTAATATATCAATAAGCTCCCCATAATATTTATCTATTTTATTCGAGTCATTGTTTACTGTAAGACTCTCAATGACATGTTCTAAATCACCTATATAAAAATTAATAATATTAAAATTTATTGATTCAAGGCTACCATCCTTTAGAAACTGTTCAAATAACGTATTTATATCTTTTTTAAAGCTTTCTAAAACATTCATTCTAGTTGAAGCAAAGCCAGCAAAATCAGGAGTATAATAATTATCAATTACAGTAAATAATTTATTAAAAGACTTATAAGCCTCATTGAACTTATTTGTTAATGTAGGATCCCTCACCCCAAAAATTATTATAAAGTCTTGATGTGCAATAGTATCTAAGCTTTTCTAAACTTTCTACAATAAAAATTAGCCCAACAAAAAACCCCTAAGCCGTTAACTTAGGGGTTTTCGTAGAATCTAATAGATTCTGAATCTGGTCCCGAGGGTCGGAACCAAAGTAATGTGTTAAATCAAGGTAATGAATCAAAACAGGTGGAAAAAAGGTGGAATAAGTACGTTTTATGGTGATTTTTATCCGAGATATATCTACAATGAAAGCTAGGGCAAAATTTGGTAATTAAAAAAAGTATGCTCGGGTATCGGAAAAGAGTAATAAAGGTAATTGGTTGACGAATTTTATATTTAACCTTATGTTTTATATATACAAATACAAGAATAATAAAAGGTAATTTAGTGGTAATCAAAGAGTAATTAATTACCTTAAAAAAAGGTAATCAACACTTACCTTTTATATTATTGATTTAAAATAACTTATTAAGTAAATAAATATTCTGATTACTTGATATTACCTCATAAAGGTAATCAATAAATAATATTAAAAATCAGATACTTAATATTATATTTCCATATGTATTTTCTCTTGTTTACCTTTTTTTGGAATTTTTATTAATTTGTTTTGCCACTGGTTTTTAAGACCATTAGAAATACAAATTTTAATCTGTAGAATTTTGAAGGGGGGATGTAGAAATTTGTAGAAGGAATATTTTTACTCTTTTCTGTCTTATATGCTGTATATGGTATAGCTTTGACTACAAAACCGCTGGTCTGATTTTTTGTAGAGTATTCGACATATTTACTGCCCAGGTGTGGTGGGGGGACAACCGCCCGCGCTGAAGGAGAATGAGCAACTTTGGCCCATTCTCTCCAGATTTTAGTCAGGCTTTGATTTGTTGGCAGATCTCGTGGACTTGAAGGTGTAAACTGCACATGATGGCGTTGAACTCATCACTAGGCAGATCATCGTCATAGTGCATACGAGATAGAGCTGAAAGGTAGTGTTCGAGTTTAGAAAGTGAGTCGTTGACTGTTTGAAGTAAGTCTTCTGGATTTGATGGCTTGTTACCAGCTTTTAATAATGGAGTCATAGTTCTATTCACCTGTGTTTGGTTTTCAATGCCATCCCAGCGACCAAACTAGGGTGGCAGACCGAACGGGGTTGGTCGACCGTGAAACACAGGTAAAACGGCAGGCGTTAGCCTCCCCATCCGATCCACCATAACAACGGGTGCGCCGAATTATAGACATAAAAAATCCGCTAGTAGCGGCTGTCTACCATATGTTTCTAAACGAGCGACCAAACTCGACCACCAATGTGGGTGGTAAATTTAGAGTAGCTTAGATACTATACGCGGGTCAAGACTTTATAAAAAATTCGAAATGATTCTATTTATTCTTTATGGGTTAATTGCTTGTTTATTAGTGTTTATTAAATATCATGTTGATTTAAAATTTATTCAAGATAAAAGAAAGTGGTATGAAAAGATAAGATTTATATTACCAATTTTTTTACTGCCAATTTTTTTTAGTATCTATTATTTTTGGGATCACTATCCTGAACAGTTAATTAAAAAAGATACTCAAATTGAGATGGCTGCAAATCCGGATTTAGGAATTATTAGCTGGCCTTTATCAACCTCAATAATATATTCACCCTCTCAAGATATTGAAGCACCAAAATCCAAATTTCAGGAAATTGGTGAAAAGTATGGAACCTATGGTGATTCTTATGGTTCTTTAAATACTTTATTTACTGGTCTAGCATTTGCTGGACTAATTATTTCTATTTTTATTCAACTTTTAGAGCTTAGACAAACAAGAAAGGAACTTGCTGAGCAAAGTAAAGCTATGGTTGATCAAAAAATTGAATTTGCAGCGCAAACACAAATTTTAGATAAGCAAACTAAAATTAATATTACTCAACAAAAAATTATCAATGATCAATTTAAAGAAAACCAGAAAGCTAATCTTTCAAATCATTTTTTTAAATTAATAGACCAAAAAAATTTACTCATGAACGATCTTAAGTTTCCATTTGAGGAATCAATAATTTTAGGGCAAAGTGTTTTTATTAAATATATGGATGAGTTCCATAGCATAATTGAAACTTTTGACCCCGAAAAACATGATTATAATTATTTCTATAAATGTTGGGAAAGTTTTACTTCTCATGCACACGGGTTTAATAACTTTCAATTACTTTCGTATTTTAAAATTTATAATATTATTTTCCACACAATAGACAATTCAAAAAACATTAGTGAACGTGAAAAACGTTTTTATGCTGATACTTTCAGAATGTTGATTAGTATCGAAGAACAATATGTACTTATGTGGACTGCAATTTTCGTAGAACCATTAATGGAATATTGTAATAAATATAATTTATTACTAGGTGTGAATGGTGATGAAATATTTAAGGTTGGGTTAAAATTCTTTAAGCCAACAGCTTTTGATTCTGACATTTGAAGTATAAACAAAAAAAAGATAAAGACTCTAAGTATCTCTATCTTTTTATATTTTTAATTAAATTGAATCTTAATTTGTAGGTGGTTTAACTTCATTAAATGTTTTAAATTTTACAATTTCATCCCCTGCCCATTCATTCACCGAGTTCGCAAATACGTTTTGAAGTGGAATAATTTCTGAAAACCAGTAGGCTTCACGAGCCTCACTTATGGAACCGAAGCCACCTGCATTGGATGGAATGATGCCAAGTAATTGTGGTGGGGTACGTTGGGATGCAAGAACGTCATCACGTGTGACATTTTTAATATTTAGGAATTCATCTTTGGCAGCCAATTCGCTAATAGGAATGAGTTGTAAGCCATCCTTTTTCCCACCAGGTGCGTGAAGGAATAAATTTCTGAAGTTACCTGGTCCACGTGCGTCCTTCATTGCCTGTTTGATTCCATCGACATCCTCATCATCAATTTGAGTATCAGTGAGATATAGAATGAAACCAGCATGTGAACCGTTGTTGTAATACTTACGACGGAATAAAGTCGCTGATTCATTTAGCCAAATCGACTGAAGTGCAGCGATATATTCAGGTGTCCCGTAGATTTCTTGATCGACATCGATGCCCTTGATATGGCAGACCGTACCAGGTTTAAAAATATGTTCTTCAAAACCATTAAGCAGCTGCAAAAATTCATCAGAATTTTTCATACGTCTGGTGTACTTGGCCATGAGTCCATCATAGTGATGCGGTTCATTTAAACGGTTCTCGATCCGTTGCAAGTAGCCATTACCAAAAACCAAATAATCAAACGCGATGCGTTCAAACTCTGAAGAACTGATCAATTTGTTTGGTTTGAACGACGACACCAGTTGATTCTTTTTATAAAACACAGCAGTCGATAAATATGGCATTGCTTTAAATGATTTTGCCAAAGCATTCATGCTGATATGTGGTTCGTAGTATTTGCCACATAGCCATGTTTCATAGAACTGGGATAAGTCTCGGCCATTCATCACCGGTTCAGGTTCACCGAAGGTAAATGCATGCACTTTGCTATCGGACATTAGTAAATCTCCATAGAGGATTTTTTAGATTTTGTTTGGTTATCAAGTGAAAGTGGCTCATTGAAAAAGGCATGAAAAATGGCAAAAGCCAAATCAGCATGGCCGATGTTTTCAGCACGAGATGCTTCAAATGTCATTTGTCTTTGGGATGCAGTCAGTGTTTTACGAATCGCCATAATTGACATGGCCACATCAGTAGATCCTGCATCAAATTCAAAACGTCCTTTGTTGATCACATCCATTGCTTTCATGACCAACTGTGTTTTGACATCGACGCTATAATTGAAGGTGGTTAAATTTGGGAAAAACTCAGTAACTAATTGCGCCACACCAGTTCCCAAACCTGACTTATCTAAGCCGATATATTTGACGTTATATTTTGTGGTTAATTTTTTGATGTATTGCGCTTGGCTGGCAAAGTCCATACCTTTGAACTGATGATGTTCAAGAAGTCGGAATTTCGGATAATCAGGTTCAGGTGGAGCAATAACTACAAGCCCGGCACTATCACCACTTTCTGCTGGATCATATCCAATCCAAATCGGTTTATTACCAAATGGGCGTAAAGCCAACGGCTTAAAGTCTTTAGACCATAATTCCCAAGAGTCGACCATACATGGCTGAATAATGGAAAGCGGAAAAACACTGTGGCCATCATCAACGAATTCACACATATATAAATTTGCGAATTCTTCAGGACTGTTTTCAGCAATCAATTCTTCAATATCAAATAAGTCACAGCCTTGGCGTTCAGCATCGTAAATATTGACGATGTGTCGCCACATCTTGTCACTACACAAAGCCCCGTTTTTCAAAGTGCCGTGGTCAGTATTAATCTCAACTCGGTTTTCTTTAGTACGACCTTTATTGAATGCATCACCTGTCCAGAATGCATATGCTTCATGCGTTTTGCTTGAGGGTGTACTGAAGTAGGTTTTTTTATATTGTTTTTGGGCAGCCATTGCCGATGCAACTTTTTTTAATGTTGCAAAACCATGCACCCAGAAGAACTCATCAAAATATAAATCACCATGATATGACTGAGCTGTTTTGGCATTTGTACCCAAGAAAATGAGCTGTACTGTATTGCCACATGGCAACGTGATCGAAATTGGATCACCTTGCAGATCCAATTCAATAGACTGCATGACGAAGTTTTTAATGTAAGTTTTAAAACCATGTGCCTGTGCTTTAGAGGCAGACAAGAAAATTTGATTTCGACCAGTGGTGACAGCTTTGATTAATGCTTCACGTGCAAAATAGAATGTCGCACCAATTTGACGTGATTTTAACAAGGCACGGTTACGCTGTTCACGTGCTCGGTACCATACTTTTTGATATTCAAATAAACCCTCGTCAAAATCTTCACATAACTTTTCAATTTGTTCTTCAGTGAGCTGATTTTTGGCAACGGGCTTACGGGGTCCAGCAGTTCTATTTTTTAGTTTTGGATTGAGGTCGGTTTCATTGCCTCCGTCTGCATATTTATCGATACGTGCCATACGCTCCAGCTGACGCATGAGCAAATCAATTTCTTTAAAATCACCAGGTGTTTTCTTCTCCAGAATAATTAGTTTGACCAGCTGTGCTTCTAATGCCTGGGCAACACGACCTGACGGGACATCTTTATCCCATTCATCACGTGCTTTCCACGCATGAACATTTTTATCATTCTCTTTTAAGAATTCTGCAATCGAGCTTATTCGCCACCCCATCCAATATAAAAATTTGGCAGTGAGACGGTTATCGAAGGTCAGTTTTGTCGGGGTATTAAGTGCATTATCCATTGGCTCATTAAGCCAATACACAAGTATTTATTCATTTAGGTGGCATTGTGAAAACTGTTTTCACAAGTGGGTTTTATTGATTCTTTTTACTGTAATTCCGATTCTGCTTACTACATAAATTATGAATTTTTCACATATAAGCAGGATTCACCATTCATGAGTAAGAAATCCAAGTTTTATCGGGTTGCGGTGGCTGGAGCAACTACCGATGGTCGCACAATTGAACCTGAATGGATTCAACAAATGGCGAAAAACTATAGCCAAAACACTTATACAGCCTTGGCAAATATTGAACATATCCGTGGTTTTACACCCGATTCAACATTTGGGAACTACGCAAAAGTTGTTGGGCTAAAAGCTCAAGAAGATGAAATTGCTGGTCAAAAGAAATGGGCTTTATATGCTCAATTAGAAGCCTTTGACAATCTAATTGAAATGCATAGTAAAAACCAAAAACTATTCAATTCAATTGAAGTGAATCCAAACTTTGCTGATACCAATGAAGCGTATTTAGTAGGTATCGCATTTACAGATACCCCTGCTTCATTAGGTACTCAAATTATGGAATTTGCATCTAAAAACCCAGATGTAAATCCTTTTACTTCTAAAAAACAGCATAAAGATAACCTCTTCACTGCAGCCGAAGAAATTGCGCTTGAATTTGAAGAAGAGTCTCCTGTTTCAAATTTATTTTCCAAAGTTATTGACTGGCTAAATCCAAAACAAGAAGAACAAAGTCAAAAGAATAATGGCCAGTTCAATGAAATTGCCAAGTCAGTTGAAGAAATTGCCAAGACCTTTGGCAATACCGTCAAAGAACAGAATGATCTGAAAGAAAAGTATTCAAAACTTCAAAGTGACTTCAATGAATTGAAGAACAAATTACAAGGCGAAGAAAACCCACGTACGCCACCAGCCCCTGAAAATACTGGGAACTTCTCTGAACAAATCGAGTGCTAAATAATGAAAAAACTAACACGTCAAAAATTTAATCATGCTACTGGTTCAGTCGCTTCATTAAATGGTATTGATAATGCTGCAGTAAAATTTGCTGTAGAACCATCTGTTGCACAGAAAATGGTGGATACACTTCAAGAATCTTCAGAGTTTTTGCAAAAGATTAATATCCACCCTGTTGATGAACTTGAAGGTGATACGATTGGCCTGACTCAAGGATCAACTATTGCTGGCCGTTCAAATACTAAAGGTGGTAATAAGCGTACACCAGTAGACCCAACTGGCTTAAAGTCAAATACATACAAATGCCATAAAACTGATTTTGATGTCGCTATTCGTTATGAAAAAATGGATGCTTGGGCAAAATTCCCAGACTTTTATGCGCGTTGGAAAAAGTTCGTTGACCGTGCTATTGCGTTAGACATGATTATGATTGGGTGGAATGGAACCAGTGCAGCCGTAGATACTGACCGTGCAACAAATCCATTACTTCAAGATGTAAATATTGGTTGGCTTGAGCAGATTCGTACTAAAGCGCCTGAGCGTTATATGAAAGAAGTCGTTGAAGCTTCAGGGAAAGTAAAAATTGGTGCTACTGGTGATTATAATAATTTAGACGCTTTGGTTACCGACGTAGTTAGTAACCTGATCAGTGAAATTCATCAAGATGATACAGATCTCGTCGTTATTTGTGGTCGTCAATTACTTAATGATAAGAACTTCCCATTAGTCAATAATTCAAAAGACAATACCGATGCTTTAGCTGGGCAGATCTTATTAAGTCAAAAACAGATCGGAGGTTTAACTGCTGTACGTGTTCCATTCTTTCCTGAAAACGCATTGTTAGTTACTTCACTTGATAACCTTTCAATTTACTTCCAAGAGTCAGGTAAACGTCGTCAAATTATTGACCGCTCGGAACTAGATCAAGTTGAAGAATACCAATCTTCAAATGATGCCTACGTCATTGAGAACTACGAAAAAGTAGGTTTCGTGGAAAACATCGAAATTTTATAAAGAGGCGAATTATGTTGAGTCCAGCTCGACGTCACCTCCTGAAAGCTAAGGCAGCTATTGAGGCTGCCAAGGCTGACGAATTTGGTGGTGTACGTCCAGACGCAAGCGTCTACCAATTACAACTGACTGAACTCAAAAATGACATTCATGTCTTGCGTTCAATTCAGTCACAAGAAAAACGCGCTGAAGCAAAAAAAGAATTGATTCCAAAGCACATGCCCTATGTGGATGGTGTAATTAAATCTGGAGCCAAAGTTGATCAAGATGAAGTGATCACGACCATTATGTTGTGGTGCTTTGACTGTGGCTTGTTTGATCAAGGTTTAAGTCTTGCCGAGTATGCTTTGCAGAATGAACTGAAAATGCCTGATTCATTCAGTCGTTCAACTGCCACTGTCATTGTTGAAGAAATTGGCAATGCTGCACGTGTTGCACATAAAGCAGGTGAAGACTTCAATTTAGAAAATTTAGAAAAAGCTTTTGAACTGACAGCTGAACATGACATGCCAGATGAAGTCCGTGCAAAACTTTATGTTGGTCTTGGTCGTTCAAGTTTTAATAAAAAGTCTTATCGTGCAGCAGTTTCTTATTTTGAATCTGCTTTGAAACTGCATGAAAACTGTGGCTGTAAACAAGAACTCCAAAAAGCTGAAAAGCTATTAACAGAACAAAATGTCGAAGATCAAGACAATTCAAATTCTGATCCGGCGTAACGAGTGCCCAGCACCCACCGAGGGGCAGATCTGACCAAATACAAACATTCTTTTGTTCTGTTTTTGGTTCTGATCTCCACCCCTCACCTAACCGAGAATAAAAATGTCTGGATTAATTGCTAACGGTACTTTTTCAACTCAGGACGTTGTAATCAATAGTGATCCGTTCTTTCCGTCGGTATCAAGCAACTATGTCCGTGAAGTTTTACGTTTAGATTCAAGTGTCACCAATCAACGTTTAATTCCTGCAATTGAAGCTTCTGTAATCCATGTAAATGAACAACTAGAAAGTTTACTGAGTAAAGCTCCAACATTAGTAGAAATTACAACTAAACAGGTCAATGGACAATCTATAACTGCAGTTTTGTATTTCCGAGCAGTTGCAGCAGCTGTTGGAGCTGAAATTTGTGAACGTTACCGGTCCTATGACACTACGAACAATGGCAGCCAAAAAGCTGAAGAACTGACACTTACAATTGATGACTATAAGCGCGATTTACGTTTCGCCATACGCGATTTAAAAAATGTTCGTCGCCTCAATGTGGAGTTGGTTTAGATGAAAGAAATCTATGCAATCCAACACGATACAGTTGACGCAATTTGCTGGCGTGAATATGGCCGTAGCACTGGTGTAGTTGAGCAAGTACTAGAAGCTAATCCACATCTTTCGGAATTTGGTCCATTTGTTCCGATGGGTACCAAAGTCCAATTACCAGACATACCAACTCCACAAAATAAAGTTCAAAGCGTTCAGCTTTGGGATTGAGAGAATTTATGCCAGAACCAACAACCTCTACAGCAACCATTGCCACTCTAAGTGCAGTGTCATTGCTTTCATTTATTAATGGTAATGCGTTGCTAGGTGCAGTACTTGGGGCAGCATTTATTGCAACATTTGAAAAAGATTTAAATGCTTACCAACGTATTCGCAATATGTTATTGGCCACTGGTATTGGTTATATCAGTGCACCACTCATTACAGAACATACATTATTAAAAGCCGATGCAGTTGCAGCCCTTATCACTTCAACACTTTGTTTATTCATATTAATCAAGGTTGTTGATTGGGTTAAAACTGCAAAGCTATCAGATATTTTGAACATCTTTCGAGGTGGCAAGTCATGATCGAATTGTTATTTCAAACCGTTGCTGTTTTAGCTTATCTCATTTGCGGTTTTCGTATTGCAACCTTTAGTCATGGTGGAAATTTTCACCGTGGCTATTCCTTCTTTGCAGCAACTTTGATTGCAGCATTTTTAGGCCAATCGGTGCATATCTTATTTTTTAAGGATCCAGTTACGCTCTGGGATGCCATCTTTGCAATCCTTCTTGCAGTACTCATCTGGCGAACAAAAGGTAATGTGGCCAAACTCATTTGGAGTACGACATGATTTTAAAATTTGGTTCAAAAGGTGATGCCGTAGCAACTCTTCAAAAGCAGTTAGCTAAGATGGGTTACAAGGGTGTTAAAGGTAAACCACTTTCGGTTGACGGTCATTTTGGTGAAAGTACTGAATTTGCAGTAATTCAACTCCAGCGTAAATTTGGCTTAGTAGCTGACGGTAAAGTCGGTGATAAAACGCGCCAAGCTTTAGCTGGTGATTCAGTAAGTAAGTTTTTAAAAGATGAAGACTATAAAAAAGCTGCAATACGTTTAAAAGTTCCTGAATTAGTTATTCGAGTTTTCGGAGCTGTTGAAGGTCGTGGTGTAGGTTTTCTATCAAATGGGAAAGCTAAAATTTTATTTGAACGACATCGAATGTATTTTTACTTATGCCAAACATTAGGAAAAACATTTGCTAATAACCAAATAAAAATTACTCCAAATTTGGTGAATTCCTTAACTGGGGGTTACAAAGGTGATGCAGCTGAATATACCCGTCTAAGTATGGCTATTAATATTCATAAAGAATCTGCTCTGATGTCAACGAGTTGGGGACAATTTCAAATTATGGGCGAAAACTGGAAAGATCTCGGTTACTCATCTGTTCAAGAATTTGTTGATCAGCAGCAACTTAGTGAAGGTCACCAGCTTGAAGCATTTATTCGTTTTATTGAGTGGAAACCTGGCTTATTAGAAGCCTTACAAAAACAAGATTGGCATACAGTCTTTACACTCTACAACGGCAAAAACTATAAAAAACTTGGCTATCAAGCAAAATTCCAAAAAGAATGGGATCATCTTGAACCAATTTATGGGGAGAAAACTGCAGCATGAAAAAGCCCCATGCTTTGCGTGAATATTTGCTAAATGCGATTCCGGATCTACCACAGGATCCGGATCGCCTGCTCATTTTTGCTAATGACGGTAAATTAATGAGTACTGCAGCAAATGGATATAGCTTTGAAATGGCCTATACACTAGATATGATCATTACTGATTATGCTGGTGATGTCGATGTTTTTGGCGTTGTACTTTTCACCTGGATTATGGACAACCAATCCGAACTCATGGCCAATTTAGATAAAGTAAAAGAAGCCATCACTTTTGAAGCTGAACTCATTGATAACAGCAAATATGATTTGCACTTTAAAATCCCTTTAACTGAACGTGTCATTGTGAAAAAGAATACTGAAGGGAAATTTGAGATCTCATATCCGGCTGAACCACAATATACTGAATTTGGTCCACCTACAGATTTTGAATTAATAGATAAGGATGGATCTACCCTTGCAACCTGGCGTACAGCTGATATGCAAGGACGTTCGTTGGATATGCCTTTTCCAGGGAAAAGCCCATGAATAATATTCAGGATCTTGCTCTTTATCTTCAGCCATTATTGGATCGATTGTCTCCAGGTGAAAGGGCAAAACTGGCTAAGAATATTGGACGAGATCTTCGTACAAGCCAACGGCAGCGTATTACAGCGCAGCAAAATACAGATGGTTCAGCTTATACGGCAAGACGTACCCGTTTACGTGACCAGAAAGGAAAAATTAAAAGAAAAATGTTCTCCCAGATTAAATCTAATACGCATCTGAAAGTACTAAGTAATAGTGAATCAATTGCCGTAGGTTTTATTGGACGTATTAATCGAATTGCGAAGGTACACCAATTTGGTTTAAGAGACCGGGCAACTAGATCTGCTCCTGATACAGTTTACCCAAAACGTGAGTTATTAGGATTTACAGATAAAGAAATTAATCTGGTTGAGTCATCATTCATTAAGCACATCAATATTAAGTAGATCAACTTGTGAAAACCATTTTCACAAGCTCCAATTGCTGAAAACAAAAAAACTCTAACGCAAAGTGTTGGCATGAATGCTGACATCAATCGTCGTCTTGAAAATCTGATTCGGTTCGGAACTATCAAGACCGTAAATCCGTCTAAACCAATCCCCCTTGTCACTGTTGATCTTGACGATATCGTTACGCCTGAAATTCGCTTTTTTAATGCACGTTCTGGAAACGACTCAACTTGGGACCCACCCTCTGAAAACGAGGAAGTTATGGTGATTTCACCTTGTGGTGAGATAGGACCTACAAGCGTTGTTTTTTATGGGCTTTATAACAATGAACACCCAGCCCCATCTGATGATTTAAATAAAAAAATACGAGTATTTGGCGATGGTTGTGTGATTGCCTATGACGTTGCTGCACATCATTTGTCTGCCATCCTGCCCCCTACTGGAACAGTTGAACTAACTGCAAATGGCGGTGTCACTTTAAATGCAAATGGTGGTGTCACCATAAACGCAAATGATGGTCTAACTATAAATTCTGTTTCAGGCGGTACAACTCATAATGGAAACCTACTCATAAACGGCAGTTCAGTCACTACAGGAAATAATACTGTCGGTGGTAGTCAACTGGTTCAAGGAAGCAGTCATTCAAAAGGCGATTTCAGTACTGAAGGTGATGTTAAAGCTGGAGACATTAGTCTCAAAAATCACAGAACATCTGGTGTTCAGCCTGGATCCGGAGAGTCTGGAGGACCAATTCAATGATGTCACGTACAACAGGAAAAAATATTGTTGTAGATCTAGATCATATCTACCAATCCATTCAAGACGTTGTGACTACACCAGTTGGCACAAGAATAATGCGTCGAGAATATGGTTCGTTAGTTTTTCAATTAATGGATGGACCATTTGATGACGTCTTACAGATGCAAATTTATGCAGCAATAGCAACTGCAATTATCAGATGGGAACCAAGAGTTTTATTACATTCTGTTTCACTGAACATTGCAGATTTAGGAGCGTATGTCCTGGATCTAAATTTCACACTTGTTGATAACAATCAATTTTCTTCTCTAAGCGTCCCTTTGGCATTTGGCGCAGCTAATTAGGATAAGTATGGCTAATTTATTAACAGCAATTGATCTATCCCAACTCCCTGCTCCAGACGTAGTTGAGCAGATTGATTATGAAGTCATCCTAAAAGAAGGATTAGATGATTTTCATCAAAGAATGAAAAATGATGGAATTGATTATGTCGTTTTAGAATCTGATCCCGCTTATAAATTAGCTGAAACTTTTGCTTATCGTGAAATGATTGTACGTCATGATTCTAATGAACAAGCTAAGTCAGTTTTATTAGCTTATGCTGCTGGAAAAGATTTAGAACATAAAGCTGCTGAGCGTGGTCTTGTACGAAAACAAATTTCCGCTGATGTGATGGAAACGGATGATTCATTACGTCGTCGTGTACAAATGGCCCCTGAAGGTGATACAACCGCTGGCAGTGAAGGATCTTATATTTTTCATAGTCTCAATGCCGATGTGCGGGTTAAAGATGCTTATCCTGATGCACCGTTAGATCCTAATGGGGACCCAAAAGGGATTTGTAATGTCTACATTTTATCAACAGAATCGGATGGTATTGCTCCAGAAGATTTAATTGATAATGTTAAAAATGCTTTAAATAAAAAATTTGTTCGCCCACTTACAGATCATGTCAATGTTCTTTCAGCGACAATCCTGAACTATGAAATTTCAGCTGAAATCGAAATTGAACAAGGTCCTGATGCTAGCATTATTTTGCAAAGTGCATATGAAGAAATCAAAAAATATGCCGCCAAAACACATGCTTTCGGAATCGCTCCAAGTCTCTCCGGTATTTATCAAGCCTTGCATCGCCCTGGTGTAACTAAAGTAAATTTAATTAGTCCGACTCAGAACATTACAACGGTACTTGGCCAAGTCGCCTACTGCACCTTATTTGATTTAAAAATAAAGGGAGATAGTAATGCCTAGTTTATTGCCTCCCAATACCACCAAATTTGAATCAAATTTTGATTCAACTTTCTCTCGAATTTCACAAATCGAGATTTCAACTCGTCAATTTAACGATCCAATGAAAGCCCCGTATTCAGTATTACCGTGGCTTGCATGGGAAAAATCAGTTGATATCTGGAATAAAAACTGGAGTGAAAGCCAGAAACGACAAACGATTCAGAATGCCTACAAAGTGCATAGTTCTAAGGGAACAATTGGATCACTTGAAACTGCTTTAAGTTCACTTGGTTATCAAACCAAAATTCAGGAATGGTTTACCTCATCACCACCACTTAAGCCTTATACCTTCAAATTATTTATTGAAATCTCACAAGAACGTTTAAGAGCTGGTGATTTAAAAGATATTTTCGAGGTCGTCCAAACAAGTAAAAACCTTCGTTCAAAACTTTTAACGACAAGCCTTAGCATTCGTTCTGATGCAGAAATTTATCTAGCAGCTGGCTTAACAGCTGGACATGAAACTCAATTCTCACGTGCACCGGGTGGCCTTTATCTTGATGGGACTTGGGCACTCGATGGCGAAAAACAATTAAATGGAGTCGATTTTTAAAATGGCTGAAATCATTGGTGAAGGCAATTGGTCCCCGGTACGCTTACTTGAAACGTATGAGTTAGCAAGAGGGGGTATGAATGGAAACATGAACGAACAAGCTAAGTCATTAGTGGAGCGGACAGAATTCCTAAAGAAAAATTCAGCAACTAAAGAAGAGCTTTCCTCCATTTCAGGCGGATCTTATGCATTTGGTACAAAGGCTCAAGCTGAAGCAGCTGGTGCAGCAAATAAATTACCAGCGAATTCTAAAATTGAAGTACAAAATGATGGAACAAATAATGGTTATTATCGGTGGACAGGATCTGCTCTTGTGCCTTCGGACTTTAATCCATTAAATGGTGCCAATGGATATACGGATGAAAAGTTTTTAGAGGCAAATGGTATAAGCCGTGAACTTTATCAAGCGCTTGCAAACTATCTTTTAAACGTTTTATTCCTTCAAAATAACAGTGATGGATCACTCATCAAGCAAGTCGATAAAGATGGTGAAGCTTTTTATCATGTTGATAAAGACACGCGCTTTTGGTTCGCTGGACTGGCAAAAGATCTTGTCACTGAAATCTATGAACGTACGCGATATGAAACTGGTACGGATATTGAAGTTAAACGAGATCCAGAAGGGGAAGAATATTTCAAGATTGATAAAGATACTAAGTTTTGGTTTGCAGGATTAACCAAAGATTTAGTTACAGAACTATATGAACGTACGCGATATGAAACTGGTACGGATATTGAAGTTAAACGAGATCCAGATGGCGAAGAATATTTTAAAATTGATAAAAATACTAAGTTCTGGTTTGCAGGATTAGCAAAGGATCTAGTCACTGAAATCTATGAGCGTACGCGATATGAAACTGGTACGGATATCGAAGTGAAGCGTGATGTAGATGGTGAGGAATATTATAAAGTTGATAAGAACACAAAGTTTTGGTTTGCCGGGTTAGATACTGATTTAGTTACTGCAATCAACAGCAAAGCTGAAAGTGGTCTTTCATTAACAGATACAAGTAATCTAACGAACTATTCTTATAGAGATACATTCATTCCGAAAGCAGAAAGACTTTTAAGTTTTTTCCGAAATACACAGAATTCAGGTTTGCTTGCACCGGTTCCGCTACACAGCTTTGAGCAAAACTTTTCAATTTCTGATACATGGCTTGACCAAGCAAAAATATCAACATGGGGTAACTACATCCCCGTTAAAACACCTTATGGAGATGACCGAGGTGTAGTTCACCCTCAGATTCTAGAGTTCCCCAATAAGTTCATGGGATATCGCTATATTGTCTCTATCACTGGTTATACAAATGGTTCTTTAGCGGAAGAAAATCCATTCTTATTGGGTTCAAATGATCTCCAGGGCTTTGAATTACTCACAGGTTTGATTGATGAGCCTGATAGTTACACATGGGAGCACGGCACCGTTTATAACTCTGATGTTTTTACTTTTTATGATGTAAAAACTGGCGAATTATGTATGGTTTTTAGAACGTATTGGGCTGATACAGATGGAATTGCGCCAAATGAAACATACGAAAAATTATTTATTCGCCGCACCAAAGATGGCAAAACATGGTCGGATCGTGAAGTTTTAAATGATAAGTTTCCGCTTGTTGCTCCAGCTGTCATTTATGACGTTAAAACCGAAACGTATCATTTATATGGTGTAGATAATGGTATCAGACACTACACAAGTAAAACTGCAAAAAATGATTGGGTACTAGTTGGCGTTGTTGCAGCACCAGCTGACAAAGCACCTTGGCATGTGGATGTGAAATTTATCGGAGACAAGCAAGTCATCGTTGTTCATGACCGGATCTGGTCACCAGCAAGTAAAAACCGTGGATTTTTTCTTGGGATTGCCTCTGACTTTCACAATTTCAAATGGGCTTCCGACTTTTGGAATATCGATACACGTGGAATTTACAAAGCTACCTTCCTGCCTGAATTCAATGATCAAAATCAATTGCGCTTGATGTGTCTATGGACTTCTGACAGCTCAAATCCTGACATCAATTTACGTTACAAACTATTTGTACAGCCAACCCCATTTTTAGATGTAAATTTCGTGGAGAAGTAATAATGACTTTGGTAATCACATCAAATCAGAAAACCAAATTATCTTTAGGTAATGTAAATGGAATCAAAGGATCACAAGACTGGTGCTTATTTCTAGACTTTGCCAAGAATGAGTTTGTTAAAAAAAATACAGCTGGTGTTCGAACAAATATAACTGAAGCTGATGCGTTGGTTTGCACATCAAATAAGAATTTGGCCACAAAGCCAATGACAATGGATCAGTTTGGAAGCAAATCATATATTTCAGCTACAAACCAATTACGTCATTGGGGAATTTCGAATGCTTTCGGTTCATTTTTTGGTTTGTTAATCGAATCTGAACAGACAAACTGGTTTTTGAATAGTTCTGCCCCAGCTACGCAAACAATCGCAAGTATTCCTGCTGGTTCAACACTTGTCGCATCATGTATTGGAACGGGGTCGCTTAAAATTTCAGGTAATGGAATTAATACTGTCACCGTTACAGAGAATACCCCTGCAACAATTACACCACAGGCAATTGGAACAGAAGTAACATTAAATGTTGAAGTTGTAGGATCTTTAACTCATGCACAAGTTGTACGTTGTGCAGGATTTGCCACAGTCCATACTCCAATTACAACAACGGGAGCAAAACCTTCATCTGGCTTTGATCGTGTTGAAATTAATCAAAATTTACTTACTGAACTCATTGATACTAATAAAGCACTTACAGTTCTGGTTCAATCTGTGGCAGTTAATAACACTAAAGATGACCGTGTCCAATACAATGAGAACCGTATCGTATTAGAAACAGATACATTGGTTGCAGGGCTTGGTTTAAATAAAGATGCGCGTGGATATGTGGGGAACCGATGTGTCTCGACATTTAAATCTGATTCTTCAAATCAGGCTAGTGCTGGCGAAATTTCTAACGGAATGGCACTGAATCAACCTATCACTCAAGCATTCTTTGTTAATGAGCTTGGATTTAAAGGTTGCATTGCTGGAGGCAGAATTTATGAAGTTGCCTCAGCTGTAAACTTAAATAAAGTGAAACGCATTCGACTTGCCGAAAACATTGCAGCACCTTCAGTCATGCAGGGAGGCAACTGTATTATCACTAAAATTGCAATTTTTAATAAGACATTGACGAATACTGAAATTCAAGAAATTTCGAAATCTTGGTTATAACTTTCGCAATAAAAGCGTTATTCATTTTTTGGATAACGCTACTTTTTAAGTGATAGCAAATATGAATTATAAAATCATCTACACAAAAATCGGCCTCCAGCTTTTCTCACAAGCAATGACGAGTGGCATACCAGTTGAACTCGGTGATTTTGCTATTGGCGATGGTGGTGGGCGAAACGTAATACCCGATCCCAATATGACCGCTCTTGTACGTCAAAAGTATCGTGCAGCTATCAACCGTGTCTATCAGGATCCAGAATTTGAAAACCAATTTATTGCGGAATTAATTATCCCGCTTGCGGTCGAAGGTTTTGTACAACGTGAAGTAGGTATTTTTGATAAAAATAATAATCTGGTGATGATTGGTAACCTTCCAGAAGTCATTAAACCTATGGCTTCAGATGGAGCATTTACAGATACCGTTTATCGAGTCCCTTTTATAGTCAGTAATACTTCAGACGTTGAACTTAAAATTAACCCCAATACTGCAATAGCTACGCAGAGCTGGATCATCAATACATTAACACCCGCTTATTTTTTCCCTGGTGGAACAACGAGCCAAGTGCTCAAGAAAAAAAGCAATAGTGACGGTGATATTGAGTGGGGCGATGCAGGCTCGGCTGAAGTATTTGTCGATACCATTCAGGAAGAACAAGATCTTGTTGCCGATCAAACAATTGTAGATCTAAATACAGTGACCACCACAGGCATAGCTGTCTACATTAATGGTTTACGAATCACTCAAAAAGCAGGTGTGGATGGCTTTACCGTCAACTCTGCAACGAGAATTACATTAGGTAAATCTTACGGTTCAGCCAAAATTCTGATTGTTCAAAATGAGCCACAAGGCGCAGCACCATACCCATTAGCTAAAGCTTTAAACTTGTCTGATGTTGAAAATAAAACACAGGCCAGAAAGAATTTAAATGTCTTTAGTAAAGAGGAAAGCAAAGCAAATGGCGTTCCTCCTGGTGCGATTGTTTGTTTTGCTATGAATAAAGCCCCAACAGGTTATTTGAAAGCAAATGGAGCCGCAATTTCACGTACTGTTTACGCTGATCTATTTGCCGAAATTGGTACCAGTTATGGCGCGGGTGATGGGGTAAATACGTTCAATGTGCCAGATGCACGAGCTGAATTTATCCGTGCATTAGATGATGGTCGCGGTATTGATATTGGCCGTGTCATTGGTAGTAAGCAAACTCAACAAGTTTTAAAACATAAACATCTGAGTTTTGGTGAAGCCTATGACGGTGGTTGGATTTTTGGTAATTCGGAATCAAAAGGACATATGGGTACTAATGGCGGGTTGGATTATGACAATTACTTATATTTCACTAATGATGGTACTGAATACAAAGGTGAAAATCCAAATCCTATAGGAGATGTCGGTAATGAAAACCGTCCACGGAATATCGCTTTTTTAGCTTGTATTAAATACTAGGTGAAAATATGACTGGAAAAATTGTTTATCAAACTGATACAGCTGGTTTATTTGTTGGAAAAACATGGGCTGATTTATCCCCTAAAGAAAAGGATGTGTACCATATTCCGAAAGGTTGTGTGGAAGCGCCTCCCCCGAATGATTGGAGTGATGACGTTTGGCCCCGTTGGGATGGAGCTGAATGGGTATTAATTCCAAAACCAAAGGTTCAAGTTCCTTTAACTGCAGAGCAAAAGTTAGCAGAGTTTTTGCAGAGTAATCCAGATGTTTTAAAGCTGATAGAAAAAGATCCAATCTTGTAGAAACCATTTTCACAGACCAAGAAACTTACACTTTTGATTTAGTCATGCAAGCCTGTTTGTTGAATTAAAACCTCAATTAACAGGCTTTTTTATGGCTATAGATCAATACCACCACGGAATCCGTGTCCTTGAACTCAATGATGGGATCCGGCCAATCCGAACCATTGCAACAGCAATTCCAGGCTTTGTTGCAACTGCAGATGATGCAGATCCATTAGTATTTCCAGAAAACCAAGCAGTACTAATTACAAATATACAAGCTGCAATAGCTAAAGCCGGGAAAAACGGAACATTAGCAAAAGCACTTCAAAATATGGCCAACCAAACCAACGCTATTTGTGTCGTGGTTCGTGTACCCACTGCAGTTGATGAAGCAGCTCAAACTGCAAACGTCGTTGGAACCGTAACTGCTGAAGGTAAATATACAGGCCTTAAAGCTTTACTTGTTGCTAAATCAAAATTAGGCGTTCAACCACGTATTTTAGGTGCACCTGGCTTAGATACTGAAGCTGTAGCTCAGGAACTGGTTGTTATTGCCAAAAAGTTACGTGCTATGGCCTATGCCTATGCATGGGGCTGTAAAACAAAAGAAGAAGTTGTGGCTTATCGTGAAGCATTTGCTGCACGTGAGCTCATGATCATTTGGCCAAATTTTGTAGCATTCAACACCACTACAGCTCAAACAGAAACAGTTCCAGCTGTAGCAGTCGCTATGGGCCTACGAGCCAAAATTGATAATGAAATCGGCTGGCATAAAACCCTTTCAAACGTTGCAGTATCAGGTGTGACTGGTATTGATGCTGATGTGACTTGGGATCTGCAAGACCCAGCAACTGATGCTGGCTATCTCAACAGCAATGAAGTGACAACCCTCATTCAACATGAAGGCTTTCGTTTCTGGGGATCTCGTACTTGTTCAGACGATCCTTTATTTGCTTTTGAAAACTATACACGTACTGCTCAAGTGTTGGCCGACACCATGGCTGAAGCACATATGTGGGCAAACGATTTACCACTTCATGGTTCATTGGCCACAGACATTATCGAAGGTCAAAAAGCCAAGCTTCGTGAACTCACACGCAATAAATACCTCATTGGTGGTGACGCCTGGTTCGATCCTGAAGCAAATACTCCAGATACGTTAAAGGTGGGTAAATTGGCCACTGATTACGATTACACCCCTGTCCCACCTCTTGAAGATTTGACCTTCCGTCAACGTATTACGGATCGTTATCTCGCTAACTTTGCTGCATCTGTAAAAGCTTAAGGAGCATAACGCATGGCTTTACCTCCAAAATTAAAAAATATGAACTTCTTTAATGAAGGGAATAGCTACTTGGGCAAAGTTAAAACTGTGACTTTACCCAAGTTAGCGCGTAAAACCGAAGACTACCGTGGCGGTGGTATGAACGGGACCCTAAAAGTCGATTTAGGCATGTCCGATGATGGCTTAGTACTTGAGTCAACTTATGGTGGTCTAGATCTTTTGACACTCCGTCAATTCGGTATGGAAAAAATTGACGGTGTTTATCTCCGTTTTGCTGGGGCATACCAGCGCGATGATGATGGCGAATATGATGCCGTTGAAGTGGTTGTTAAAGGTCGCCATGAAGAAATTGATGGTGGTGAATCAACACCTGGTGAAGACACAGAACATAAAGTTGTGACGAACTGTGTTTACTACAAGCTGACGGTGAATGGTGTCGTTGAAGTCGAAATTGACATTCTTGGCATGAAAGAAGTGATCGGTGGCGTAGATCGTCTTGAAAAACAACGCAACATCTTAGGCATTTTATAAGTTTCCTTCCCTTCTGTAGTCCAGTACTGCAGAAGGTTTTTTTATTTAACTTTTAGGATATTTCCACATGAATCAAATTGATCAAGCGATTAACCAGGAACAAATTAAAAACCCAAATGAAGAAGTGGTGACTTTAGAAGAGCCAATTCGTATGGGCGACCAGATGATTACCCAAGTCACCATCCGTAAACCAGGTGTAAAAGCATTAAGTGGTACCAGTCTTCAGGCTATTTACAATCATGATGTAGATGCCCTTTGTAAAGTAATTCCACGTGTTACATCACCAGCACTGACACCTCAGCAGATCTACCAAATGGACCCTGTAGATTTTGCCAATTTAGGAGGGCATTTGGTCACTTTTTTGTACCCGAAAGCCTTACAGAAGGAAATCAAGGCTCAGACAGCTTAGAGCTAGTCGATGATGTAGATGAGGCAATAGCAAATATTGCCGTCGTCTTCGGTTGGCCACCGAGCACCTACGATGACATGGATATTATTGAATTGAGCAAATGGCATCGTAGAGCGCTCAAAAGAAATCAATCTAACTAATTAGAGTCCACCAATGTCGAACCTAAAATTAGAAGTCCTATTTAACGCAGTTGATAAATTATCAGGCCCTATTAAAACAATCATTGGTGGCTCTAGAACCTTATCAGATGCTTTTAAAAAGACATCATCTGAACTGAAGGCACTAGAAGCCCAACAAAGAAAAGTATCGGGGTTCAGACAACTTAAAGAACAATCTGAAAAAACTGCTCAGGCAATTGAACAAAATAAGGAAACCCTTAAACAGCTCAAAACGGCTATGAATATTGGTGCCCCTACTGAGCAAATGGTTAAGGATCTCGCACGTGCTGAAGCAGCACAGAAACGTCTGAAGACAGCTCAGAAAAATCAAGGCTCTGAAATGACAGCTTTAGTGCGTGAACTTAATCAGGCTGGTATCAGTGTTGACAACCTGGCTGATGATGAATCTGAGCTGAAGAATAAAATCCATCTCACCACGATGGAAATTAACAAACAAAAAGAATCTTTAGAACGTCACCAGAAAGCCCAGAAGCAATATGAACAAATGCAAGGACGTATGGCCAAAGCTTCAGATCTGGCCAAAAAGGGACTAATGGTTGCTGGAGCTGGAGCTGCTGTAATGGCTATTCCTGTACATCTGGCAATTGACTATGAATCTGCTATGGCTGATGTAAAAAAGGTGGTCAATTTTGAAACCCCTCAACAGTTCAAAATCATGGGTGATGACATTATCCGGTTATCAACCAAACTCCCTATGGCTGCCAAGGATATTGCAGCTATTGTTGCAGCTGGTGGCCAATCTGGAATTGCAAAAAATGAACTACTTGGTTTTGCAGAATCTGCAGTAAAAATGGGTGTTGCTTTTGACATTTCTGCTCAAGAGTCAGGTCAAGCTATGGCTGAAATGCGTACAGCTTTTAAAATGTCCCAAACAGAAGTCGTCTCACTTGCTGACAAAATTAATTACCTAGGCAATAACACTCCAGCTGCAGCAAAAGGCATCATGGATATTGTTCAACGTATTGGGCCACTCGGTGAAGTTGGTGGTTTTGCTTCTGGATCTATTGCAGCACTTGGTGCCACTATCCGGGGAATGGGTGTTGCAGAAGAAATTGCCGCAACCGGTATCAAGAATATGATGCTTGCTTTAGTTGCTGGAGAATCTGCAACTAAAGGTCAGAGAGCTGCTTATAAAGATCTAGGCCTAGATGCTGGCCAAGTAGCTAAAGATATGCAAATTGATGCTGAAACCACAACTTTAAAAGTAATCAAATCAATTTCTAAATTAGATAAATATAAACAGGCTGCAACCTTAAAAGAGCTTTTTGGATCTGAGTCATTAGGTTCAATTGCACCATTACTTACCAATATGGAAGCGCTTGAAAAGAACCTTTCAATGGTAGGTGATAAAACTAAGTATGCTGGTTCAATGCAAGCTGAATATGCCGCACGTGCAGCAACTACAGCCAATAATATTCAGTTGGCTAAGAACCAAGTAGCGGGCCTAGCAATCAATATTGGTAATGTGCTTCTTCCTCCAATTAATACCATGCTTGGTAAATTCACTGCTGTGATGACAGTTGTTCAAGATTGGGCATCACGCAACCCAGCATTAGCCTCAACACTGGTAAAAATTGCTGTTGGAGGTATAGCTATTATTGGGGTTATAAGCGCTTTATCACTAGGAGTGTTAGCGCTACTTGGTCCACTTGCTATGCTCAAAATGACCTTTTCCACATTAGGCATTGGGTTTAGTGCCTTAGGAGCAATTTTCTCTCCAGCTGGCTTAGTCATCCTTGGCGTTATTGCAGCCGTGGCTGGAGCTGCTTATCTCATTTATAAGAATTGGGAACCGATCAAAGGTTTCTTTGTGGGCATTTGGAATACAGTTAAAACTGCCTTCAATGGTGGGATTATGGGGGTGTCTGCCCTAATTATTAATTGGTCCCCAATTGGGCTTTTCTATGCTGCATTTGCAAAGGTCCTGTCTTGGTTCGGTGTAGATCTGCCATCCAAATTCACAGGCTTTGGCGCAATGATTTTAACTGGGTTAAAAAATGGGATCCTTTCTAAAATTGGTGAGGTTAAAGCAGCTCTCTCCGGAGCAGTCACAGGCGTCATTGATAAAGCCAGGAATATCCTAGGTATCCACTCTCCTTCTCGTGTGTTTATGGGTATTGGTGACTACACCATGCAAGGCATGGCTTTAGGTATTTCACAGAACCATAACTTACCCGTTAGAGCTACACAGCAAGCAACACAGAATGTTGTTGGTGCCGGCACTACAGCCAAGGTCACTCCAGTGACACCGATCCGGGCACAACGCGGTGGCAGCTTCATTAGTAACGATACTATTCAAATCACCATTAAAGCAGAGCACGGCCAACCAGTGCGTGAAACAGCACGTGCGTTACGAGCTGAAATGGTACGCCTACAACAAGAAGAACGCGATGCTCGTCGTAGATTCTTAACTGACACGGAGTAAACAAGATGATGATGGCGCTAGGGCTGTTCGTATTTTCATTACGAACAGCTGCTTACCAAGAACTTCAACGTGTCACCAACTGGCGACATCCAAGTAATAGCCGGGTAGGTTCTACCCCGGCTTATCAGTTTACTGGTAAAGGTGAGGACACTATTACCCTGAAGGGGGAAATTTACCACGAGCTTACAAACAACCGAGTTGTTCTGGACCAAGTCCGTCGAATGGCAGACACAGGTATGGCTTACACACTCATTGAAGGTACTGGAAAAATTTATGGCCTAGTGATTATTGACAATATGGAAGAGACAAAAACCTATTTCTTTAAAGATGGTGCAGCACGTAAAACAGAATTTACCCTGACATTAAAAATCGTAAAGGCATGGGAACCTACTTTAATTGGAACACTACTAGGTATGGCTGGTGGCGTAGCAAATAGGTTGATATAAATGTTTAATCAAGTCACCAATACGCTAAATGAAGCAACTGCTTCATATCAGGCTGAAACTAAATATCCTTTTCCAATTTATCGACTTGAAGTTGATGGAAATGACATCTCACCTCTCGTTGTCGACCGCTTAATTTCACTCAGTATTAAAGACAATCGAGGTCTTGTTGTGGACTCGGTGGATATTGAGCTTGATGATTCAGATGGGCAATTAGAAATTCCACCTGAAGGCGCAATTATTCAGGTGTGGATTGGTTGGTCTAATACAGGCCTGGTCGACAAAGGAAAATACAAAGTTGAATCCGTCACCCACCGCGGTGCACCAGACGTTTTAAGCATTTCGGCCTTCAGTAATGATGTATCTGAAGGTTTAAAACAAAAGCGTGAACGTAGCTTTAGTAATAAAACAATTCAGGTGATTTTTGAAACCGTTGGTGCGGAATATGCGCTTAAAACAATTGTGCATAACACACTGGCCAACCGGGTAATTTCATACATTGCTCAGAATGAAAGTGATGCCAATCTGATTACCCGGATAGCCGATGAACATGATGCTATTGCTACCGTAAAAAATGGCCACTTAATTTTATTGCCTCGTGGAGCTAGTCAAACTGTATCCGGATTACCTCTTCCTACAGCCCAAATTTTTCGATCAGATGGTGATGGACACAATTACACGACTGGTACTGGCACTGACCGAATTACAGGCGTTAAAGCGTTCTATTACGATGCTGGTAAATCTAAAAAGCTATATGTGGTTATTGGTGATAATGAGGAAAATTTAAAAGAGATCCGTTACGTCCACCGCGACAAAAAAACAGCTGAACTTGCTTGCCAGGCTGAATTCAACCGTTGCAAACGTTCTTCCCAAAAATTGTCTTATACCTTTGCCTTTGGCCAACCTGAACTTATCCCGGAACAAGAGTTTGTATTCACCGGTTTAAAACCACAAATCGATGACATTGTATGGCTGGGTACTAACGTTACTCACAATTTAACTGATAGCGGATTTACTACAAGTGTTGAATTAGAGGTACAACTCCCAAATGCGGATGATGTTTCTACCCTTTTTGAGCCTGATAAAGAGGGAGATAAAGAATTAAGAAAACAAAATAAAAAACGGACCGGTCGCAACTACGCCGACTACTCCGGAGTAATCGTTTTTTATCGAGAGAATGGAAAAGACCTGAAGCTTACTTCCGGAGATCAAAGCAATCCGCTAAAGCTTATTAAAATCTATAAAACAAAAAAAACAGCGACCATTGCTTTAAAAAGAGAACAAGCCCGAATTGATAAAGCTAAAAAGGGCTAATAAAAAAAATCCTTGCTTTGGGGGAAGCAAGGACAAAATGGTAATCAATTTTCGATACAAATTATTATAAATCACCATTTATAGTGATTTTGTTATAAAATCGTAAATAATTAAACCAACAGGTAGCGAAATGGCTCGACCAAGATCCCGTTATAAATGCCCTCACTGCGGTGAACCTTTTTCAATCCGTTCAAGTACTGAACTTAATCCTTTACTCCGTTCATTTCAGGGACAGTGTCAAAACTTAGAGTGTGGCTTTACCGCTCAAGGATTTTTTGAATTAAAGATCCAGCTTTCCCCTCCAGCTCATCCTAATCCTGAAATTAATTTACCTACTCCAGACCGTACTTGGAAAATGGATCACGCATGACAGACAAAATCGATATTGCCCAAGAACTACAACTTAAACAGGTTCAAATTCAACCTAAAGACTTTAGCCGCCCTTCACTTACCGAATGTGAAGAATGCGGAAATGATATTCCTGTTGAGCGTCAGCGCTATGGTTCTGTAACCCTTTGTGTGGAATGTAAAAATACACAAGAAAAACTTTCAAAAAGGTACTTTTAAATGACAAATTTCCTCATCTTTTTCATCGTTATTCTTGTTTTAGCCCTCATTATTTTTTGGATGATCCTA
>Ga0308159_1001852_pt1 | contig 27451 bp, 25 predicted proteins | sample PhyCR1_FD_201040 | JGI IMG/M metagenome (GOLD analysis project Ga0308159, IMG submission 201040) | Phyllosphere microbial communities from UC Gill Tract Community Farm, Albany, California, United States - DLSLC.R1 | ecosystem: Host-associated > Plants > Phyllosphere > Unclassified | place: USA...
CCATGACGCAGGCCAAGGCGGTGAGCAACTACAGCAACTCCATCCTCGCCAACATGGAAGCGCTGGACGACGGCTACGACGAGGCCCTGCTGCTCGACGCGGCCGGCTTCGTGTCCGAAGGCGCCGGCGAGAACATCTTCGTGGTGAAGAACGGCGTGATCTACACACCCGACCTGTCGGCCGGCGCGCTCAACGGCATCACGCGCAACACCATCCTGCACATCGCCAAGGACCTCGGCATCGAAGTGGTGCAGAAGCGCATCACGCGCGACGAGGTCTACATCGCCGACGAGGCCTTCTTCACCGGCACCGCCGCCGAGGTCACTCCCATCCGCGAGCTCGACCGCATCGAGATCGGCATCGGTTCGCGCGGCCCGGTCACCGAGAAGGTCCAGTCGGCCTTCTTCGACATCGTGAACGGCAAGAACCCCAAGTACGCCCACTGGCTCACGAAGGTCTGACCCCCATGTCCACCCACAACAGCACGCTCGTCGACCAGGTCCAGTCCGCCGACCGCCGCTCGCTGGTCGAGCTGGCCGCCAAGGACCTGAACCACCAGGGCGGCATCTTCTGCCCCAGCCCCAAGGCCGACATGAAGCTCTGGAACAGCCACCCCAAGGTCTACCTGGACGTGGGCCGCACCGGCGAGGCCAAATGCCCGTACTGCGGCACGGTGTACCGCCTCAAGGCGGGCGAGCACTTCGGCGCGGGGCACTGAGCGGCCTGTCGCATGCGCGTCCGCGGGGAGTGGGGTTAACGCGGTGCAGCGTCCCGCGGTGCGGGGCAAGAATGGCGGCCGTGGAACACCTTGCCGTCGACACCCGCCGCATCCCGGAGCGCGACCGCATCGACGCCTGGCAGCAGATCCTCTCGGACATCGGCGGGCCGATCAGCGTCGACCCGATCCCCGGCGAGCCGTTCATGGGCGAGCTGAAGCTGGTGCGCCGCGGGGCCATCGCCTTCTACGACATGTGCTACAGCGGCATGCGCCTGTGGCGGCGGCCCGTGGACGTGGCGAGGATGGACAAGGAAATGTTCGCCCTGTCGTTGACGCAGCCGTCCTGCAGCCTGCGGGTCGAACGCGGCGGCCAGGCGCTCGAACTGCAGGGCGGCCGCTCGTACCTGTTCGATCACGCCGCCCCCTACCGCACCGAACCGCCGAGCGCCTACAAGACGCGCAGCATCGCCTTTCCGAGCAGCCTGCTGCGGCGGCGCGTGCATGACCTGCGGCCCTTCTATGCCTTGGCCGACTGCACCCGGAGCACCGCGGGCCTGGAGCTGGTCAACGTGTTCGGGCAGCATTTCGCGCAGGGCGCGGCCACGTGGTCCGACGACGAGGTCGACACCCTGTCCGGGCAGCTGCTGGACCTGCTGGCGCTCTTCCTCACCACCGGCGATTGCGCGGCCGCCGGGTCCGAGTCCTCGCTGCGCGCGAGCCACCGCCAGCGTGCGCTCGACCACATCCGCACGCACGCGCACGATCCCGAGCTGACCCCCGCCCGGGTCGCCCAGGCCTGCGGCATCTCGCTGGGGTACCTCAACGAGGTGTTCCGCGGCCGCGATGCCGGCGTGGAAGACACCATCTTCGAGGAGCGGCTGGACGCCGCGCGCCGCCTGCTGGGCGACGCGCGCCGCCGGCGGGTGCCGATCCAGACGCTGGCCTACGAGGCCGGCTTCAGCGACCCCTCGCATTTCTCGCGTCGCTTCAAGCGCCGCTTCGGCGTGACGCCGGGCGAGCTGCGCGCCGAAGCCGCGAAGGCGACGGCCTCGCACTGAGCGCCGTGCGGCAGCGCACGGCTCAGCCGGCGGCGGCCGCCGCTGTGGCGGCTGTGGCGGCCGCGGCCACTTCCGCGTGCAGCTCCTTCTTCGACAGCTTGCCCACCGGCGTCTTGGGCAGCGCCTCGCGCAGTTCCAGGGCCGTCGGCATCTCGTGCCTGCCGAGCCGCTCGCGCAGGAAGGCACGCAGCTCGTCCAGCGACAGCGGCGCGGCGCCGGCCTTGAGCTTGACGAAGGCCTTGGGCGTCTGGCCGCGGTAGGCGTCGGGCAGGCCGATCACGATCACCTCTTCCACCGCGGGATGCTGGTAGATCGCCTCCTCGATGTGGCGCGGGTACACGTTGAAGCCGCCGCAGATCATCATGTCCTTGGTGCGGTCCACCAGGTAGACCAGGCCCTGCGCCGTCATGTAGCCGACATCGCCGGTGCGCAGGTAGCCGTCGCCGTGAAAGCTCTGCGCGGTCTCGTCCGGCCGCTGCCAGTAGCCCGCCATCACGTTGGGGCCGCGGATGCACAGCTCGCCCTTCTCGCCCGGCGGGACCTCGCGCCCGGTCTGCGTGTCGAGGAACACCAGGTCGGCATGGGCCACCGGCACGCCGGCCGAGCCGATGGCATGCTCGCCGAAGCCCGTCGAGAGCGTGCCCAGGCCGCAGGTCTCGGTCATGCCCCAGCCTTCCAGCAGCCGGCAGCGTGCCTTGTCGACGAAGCGGCGATAGCTTTCCTGCGACAGCGGGGCGCCGCCCGAGTTGCACAGCTTCAGCGAGCGCAAGTGCCGGTGGGTCACGGCCTCGTGCGTGGCCAGCGCCACGAAGAGCGTCGGCACGCCGAAGAACACCGTGATGCGCTCGTGCTCGATCGCGTTTGCGGCGCTCGGCGTGTCGAAGCGCTGGTGCAGGGTCAGCTCGGCGCCCACGCTCAGCCCGAACAGCATGTTGGCCACGAGCGAGTAGATGTGGAACAGCGGCAGCACCACCAGGAAGCGCTCTTCGCCCTCGGCGACGAGCCCGCCGTCGAGCCACATGGCGCGCAGCTGGCCCAGCGCGCTGCTCAGGTTGGCGTGCGTGAGCATCGCGCCCTTGGGGTGGCCGGTGGTGCCGCCGGTGTACTGCAGCACGGCCAGCGCCTGCAGCTCGGCGGGCGGGCGCGCCGTGGCGGGCTGCGGCGTGGCGTCCTGCGCCTGGGCAGCGGCTTCGGCGGCGAGCATGTCGGCAAAGCGGACGCAGCGCGCGTCGCCATCGGCGGCGGGCGGGTGCCGGGCCGGTGCGGCCGGCCGGAAGTCCTCCACCCCGCCCAGCACCAGCGTGGCCAGCCGCGTGCTGTCCAGGAAGCCGCGCATCCGGTCGGCCAGCTCCGGCACGTCCAGCGTCAGGATCAGGTCGGTGCGGCTGTCCTCGATCTTGTGGGCGAGCACGGGGCCGGCATCCAGCGGCGAGTAGTTGACCACCGTGCCACCCGCCCGCAACACCGCGAAGAAGCCGATCACGTAGTGCGGCGTGTTGGGCAGGTACAGCCCGACGTGCGAGCCCGGCCGCACGCCCAGCCGCGTCAGCGCCCGCGCGAAACGGTCGCAGGCCTGGTCGAGCTGGGCATAGCTCAGTGCGGCGCCCTCGAAGCGCAGCGCCGTGCGCGTCGGCCACCGCACCGCGGCCCGCGCCAGCACCTCGGGCAGGGCGCAGGGGTGCAGGGGCGCGTCCCAGCGGGTGCCGGGCGGGTAGGCGTCGATCCAGGGGTGAGCGCTCATGCGTGCCTCCTCAGGCCGGCGGGCGCTCCATCTGGCAGGTGGTGGGCTGCATGCTCTCGGCCGGGCTCCACACCTTTTCCGAGCGGAAGCCGTAGCTGGTGCGCTCGGCCTCGTACTTCACGCCGGGGCTGCCCTTCTTCGCCCAGATGCCCAGGTACAGCGGCGCCTGCAGCTGGTGGTCGTCCTTGCGCATCTCGATCTCGCCCATGGGGCTCTTGTATTTCATGCCTTCCAGCGCGAAGGCGACCTTCTTCGGGTCCGTGGACTTCGCCTGGCGCATCGCCTCGCGCAGCATGTGCATGCTGTTCCAGTGCGCGGCGTAGATGAAGTCCTCGCCGTATTTGTCCTTGTACGCCACGGCGATCTTCTCCAGCTCGGGCGTCGGCGCGTTCGAGCCCCAGTTCCAGATCACGCCCACCTTGTCCGCGCCCCACGACCCCATCTGGGTCGGGATGCCCGGGTTGTTGGCGTTCATGGTGTAGAAGTTGATGTTCAGCCCGTAGTCGCGCGCGGCCTTGAGCAGCAGGCCCAGGTCGCTGCCCCAGTTGGAGGTGATGACCGTGTCGGCACCCGACGACGCGATGCTGGTGACGTAGGGCGCGAAGTCGCGCACGGTGGCGATGGGCACGTACTGCTCGCCCACGATCTCGATGTCGGGCCGCTTCTTCGCCAGATAGGCGCGCGCGGCTTTCGCCGTCTGCTGGCCGTGGGTGTAGTTCTGGTTCAGCAGGAAGACCTTCTTCACCTCCGGCTTGCCCTGCAGGTACGAGCTCAGCGCCTCGATCTTCATCTCGCTCGACGGGTAGAAGCGGAAGTGCCAGAAGTTGCACTTGTCGTTGGTCAGGCCCGGGTCCATGGCCGAATAGTTCAGGTAGACCATGGCGCTGTTGGGATCGCGTCGGGTCTGCTTGTTGATCGCGTCGACCAGTGCGAAGGCCACGCCCGAGCCCCCGCCCTGCGTCACGTAGTGGATATTCTGGTCGTAGGCCGAGCGCAGCACGTTGGTGCTTTCCTGCGGCGTGCCCTTGCCGTCGAAGGGCACCACCTCGAACTTCGGATCCTGCGGGCCCGACGAGGCGTTGAGCTGGCTCACCACGTCGCGCAGCTGGTTGAGCGAGCCCATCCCGGTCTGCGCGAAGGGGCCCGACAGCACTTCGATGAAGGCGATCTTGACGGTTTCGGCGGCACCGGCCAGCGAGCCGGCGGCCAGGGCCGCGATGCACAGGGCCGCGCGGGCCGTGCGGGTGATGACGAAGCGGGGCATGTCTGTCTCCAGGCGCCGGCTCGGGCCGGTGCACGTTGGTCGATGAAGGAAGCGGCACCCGGGGTGGCACGGCGGGGCGATCGATGGCCGCCATCGCCGGCCCCTCGGGCGGCCTTCATCGTAGGGACAGTCCTGCCGATGCCGTTGACCCAGCGGCTGCCATTTCTTGACCCAGCCGCAGGCCGCGACGGCGCGCGCGGCGCCGCAGGGCCCGTGGCGGGTGCTTGGTCTCAGGCCCGGGCGGTGGACCTCAGGCGGCGCGCTGCCAGCGCACGGGCGGCACCTCGCGCCACGGTTCGCCCGAGTCGACCGGCTCGCGCGCCAGCCGCAGGCACACCATCGCGATCCACAGCAGCGACAGGCCGATCTGCGCGTCGCGCAGCGCCGAGTTCACGCTCGTGGCCATGAGCAGGACCAGCATGGCGGCGAAGGCGATGCGCCCGGTCAGGTCGGGCCGCTTCCAGCCCTGCCACACGCCCGTGAGCACGATCGCCAGCAGCGCCAGCAGCCCCGGGAAACCGGTCTGCGAGCCCATCCACAGGTAGTCGTTGTGCGGCATGTTGTAGTCGGCCAGCAGGGCCGGCCCGCGCTGGCGCCACTCGCTGTTCCAGGCGCCGATGCCCCAGCCGGTCAGCGGCTTCTCCAAGATCATGCGGGCCGTCTCGGTGTACATGTAGTAGCGCACCACCCAGCTGCCTTCGGACACCGTGCCCGACTTGGCCGCCTCGATCTCCTGCACGCCGGTGGCCAGCTTCTGCTCGATGAAGGGCGGCGCGTTCCACACCGCCACCGCGAGCACCGCGGCGCCCGCGAGCAGCACCGCCAGCAACACGCGCCAGCGCCGGCGCCAGTGGTGGATGCAGATGGCAGGCAGCACCAGCAGCAGCGCCAGCAGCGAGGTGCGCGAAGGCAGGTTGGAGTTCACGATGACCAGCGCCGCAACCGTCACCCCGAAGGACGCGAAGGCCAGGTACGGCCGCTGCTGCGTGAGCACGTGGAAGCCGTAGGCGGCGGCCGCCGCACCCAGCAGCGTGAACAGCAGCGCGTTGTTGATCGACTTGTTGCCCACCAGCATGATCATCGGCTTGAGCAGCGCCGGCATCGGCGGCATGACGCCCAGCTTCAGCAGGATGGCGTAGAAGACCGCCAGGTACACGATGTTGAAGAAGGCGATGGCCAGGAAGCCGCGCGCCGCCCACACCGCCTCGTCGCGCGTGAGGGCCAGCGCCATCAGCATCGTGGCCGTGAGCCGCAGGCCGTGCCACAGGTTCACCGGCGTCTCGGGGTAGTGGCGGCCGAAGGCCAGCACCGCCAGCTGCCACACCAGGAAGGCCATCACCGGCCACCACAGCGGGTGCTGGCGCACGCGCGCCGCACGTTCGCGCCAGTCGCCGGCCACGAGCATGGCCAGCAGCAGCAGGAAGAAGCCGAGGTAGTTCACGCCGACCGGCATGAAGACCACCGCGCCCCACAGGCACGCTGCGGCGCGGGGGAGGAGAAGTCTGCGCATGTTGGCCGCGATTCTAGGCGGTGGCCTTCTTCGGCGCGCTATCGAAACCGTAGCTGACCGCGCAGTCAGCGCGGGCGCTGGCGCCCGATTCGATGCCTGCTGCTAGTCGGAGAGGCATCGATGGGTGCGCCCCCTTCCCGCGTGCGGGAGAAGGGGGAGCCGCGAAGCGGCATGGGGGATGCTTTTATCCCTTCGGCAGCTCGATCACGAAGCTCGCGCCGCCGCCGGGCCGGTCCTCGCAGCGCACCTGGCCGCCGTGGCGTTCGACGATCGACTTGACCAGCGCCAGCCCCAGGCCCACGCCGCCTTCGCGCTCGCTGGCGCCGGGCAGGCGGTAGAAGGGCTCGAAGATGCGCTCGCGCAGGGCGGCCGGCACGCCGGGGCCGCGGTCGCTCACGCGCACCACGGCGCGCGTGCCGTCGGCGCTGGCGGCGAGCTGCGCCTCGATCGGCGTGCCGTCGCCGTAGCGGCGCGCGTTCTCCAGCAGGTTGCGCACCGCGCGACGCAGCAGCCGCGGCACGCCGCGCACCGTCAGCGCGGCGATGTCGGTGCCCTCGGCGATGTCCAGGTCGGCCTCGACGCGCGCACATTCCTCGGCGGCCAGGCCCATCAGGTCCACCGCCTCGACGGTGCCCATGTCGGCCTCGCGCGCATCGAGCCGGCTGGACAGCAGGATCTCGTCGATCAACTGGTCCAGCTCGGCGATGTTGCGCGAGATCTCGGCCTTGGCCGTGGGGCTGGCCTTGTCGCCCATGAGTTCGAGGCCCATGCGGATGCGAGTGAGCGGCGAGCGCAGTTCGTGCGACGCATTGGCCAGCAGCGACTTGTGCGAACGGATCAGCTGCTCGATGCGCGTCGCCGCGTCGTTGAAGCGCCGCGCCAGGTCGGCCACCTCGTCCTCGCCGTCGTCGCGCGCGCGGGCGCTCAGGTCGCCCTCGCCGAAACGCTGCACGCTGCGCTGCACGCTCTCCAGCCGCTGCGTCAGCCGGCGCACGATCGGGAACAGCCCCAGCGCCGTCGCCAGGCCCACCATGCCCAGCAGCCAGAAGATGCCGGTGCGCGGATTCAGCCAGGGCGGCGGCGAGGGGCGCCGCTCGCCACGCGGCCCCAGCTCCATCACGAACTGCTGGCCGTTGTTCAGCGTGATCGTGAACTCCAGCGGCTCGCCGGGCCGGCTGGTGCGCAGCGACTTGCCGGTGCCGATGAGCTGGTCCTGCGTGTCGTGCAGCGTCACGTCGCGCGGCAGCGGCTGCGTGCGCTGCTCGTCCGCCTCGCGCCAGGCCCACCCGGCCGCAAACACGACCACCGCCACCCCGGCCAGCACGGCCAGCCAGATGCGCACGTAGAGGTGGCGGGTGAAGAGCTTGATCATCAGGGGGCGGGAGGGTGTTCGTGTCGATCCCGAGCGGGCGGGGTGGCGCTGGGTCCGAATCAGTCCTGCTGTTTGGCGAACACATACCCCACGCCGCGCACCGTCAGGATGCGCTTGGGGTTCTTGGGGTCGGCCTCGATGGCGGCGCGGATGCGGCCCATGTGCACGTCGATGCTGCGGTCGAAGGCTTCGAGCTCGCGGCCGCGCACGGCCTCCATGATCTGGTCGCGCGTGAGCACGCGGCCGGCACGCTCGGCCATGGTCACGAGCAGGTCGAACTGGTACGAAGTGAGCTCGGCCTGCTGGCCGGCCACCGTCACGGTGCGGGCATCGCGGTCGATCTCGAGCGAGCCGAAGCGGATCAGCGTCGCCGGCGCCGCGGCCGCCGCCTGCGCGCCTTCGCCACGGCGGCGCAGCACGGCGCGGATGCGCGCCAGCAGCTCGCGCGGCTCGAAGGGCTTGGGCAGGTAGTCGTCGGCGCCCAGCTCCAGGCCGATGATGCGGTCCATCGGGTCGCCCTTGGCCGTGAGCATCAGCACCGGCACCTTGGCCTGTGCGCCGGGCAGCGCGCGGATGCGGCGGCACACGTCCAGCCCGTCGGTGTCGGGCAGCATGAGGTCGAGGATCACCAGGTCCGGCGTGCGCGCCTGCAGCTGCTCCAGGCCCTTGGCGCCGTCGCCGGCGTGCACCACCTCGAAACCCGACTGCGTGAGGTACTCGCTCACCATCTGCGCCAGGCGCACGTCGTCTTCGATCATCAGGAGTTGAGGCGTCGTCATGCGGTCTCTTCTTTCTTCGCGGCCCGCAATGCCGGGCCGAATGCGTTCATGCTGCCCGCGCGCGGGCAAGGGGTCTTGAATGCCCTGTAAAGCTGCCGTAAAGCGCGGCCGCGCCTCACCCTCAGGCGGCGGCGAAAAGCATCGCGCCCTGTGCCCGGTCCACCGGCGTGGCGGGCATGTCCTGCGCCAGGAGCGCATCGAGCGCCGCGGCCTGCAGCTGCGGATGCGCGCCCTGTGCCTCGTCGCGGATCTGCGCCGCCAGCGTGCGCAGCTGCGCCACGCAGCCGCGCACCCGGGCCTGGAACTCGCGGCTGTCGGCGCAGGGCCGGCGCAGGCTGGCGTTGAGCTCGGCGAACCACGGCAGCGAGGCCTGGTCCAGCATCGCCGGCGGGTTGGCGCGCTCGCTCACGGCCGACCAGTCGCGCAGGAAGTCCTGCATCGCGATGTTCAGCTGCTGGCAGTGCTGCAGCTCCTCGCGCAGGTTGCCCAGCGACGCGAGGTCGGTCAGCCGCTCCTGGAAGAACAGCTGCGACAGCACCCCCCAGTAGTAGGTGTAGTCCCAGATCACCTTCACGGGCAGCACCTCGGGGTCGCCGAAGAGCGGGTACTGGTCTTGATAAAGCGCCAGCGTGCTCTCGTAGAACGAGTGGTAGATCTGGTCGTACAGCTGCGCACGTGCATCGACCGAGCGGCCCGCGCGGTCGTGCGCGATCAGGTCGCAGATGAAGGTGTTGCTCATCGCGATGAAGTCGCTGCCCGGCGAGTAGAACGGGTCGAGGAAGAGGCCCGCCTCGCCCGTCAGCGCCCAGCGGTCGCCGCTGAAGACCTGCTTGCAGCCGTACGAGAACTTGCGGAAGAACGCGAAGTCCTGCAGCAGGTGGCGCTTGTCGTCGAGCGCGTCGAACAGGCGCGGCTGGTAGGTGCGCAGCCATTCCATCGCCTTGTCGAAGCTGTCCATCGTGTCCAGCGGGTGCAGCTTGGGGTCGGCCACGATGCCCACCGAGTGCGAGCCCGAGGCCAGCGGGATCAGCCACACCCAGTAGCCCGCGCCGCACAGGTGGTTGGTCGACAGCCAGCGTCGGCCCTCGGGCTCGCAGCGCGCGCGCCAGGCGGGGTCGTCGCTCCAGTCGTCGATGGCGATGCGCTCGCCGATGCGGAACCACACTGCGTTCGCGTCGTGCGCGTTGGGCTCGGCCAGCCCCAGCTTGCGCTTGAGCAGCCCGGCGCGCCCGCAGGCGTCGATCAGCCAGCGGCATTCGGCCTCGTGAGATTCGCCGTTCTCGGTCCAGCCGATGCGGTGCCGGCCCGCGGCGGCGTCGAGCGAGATGCTGCGCACCAGCGCGCTGTCGACGAAGCGCACGCCGCGCGCGGCGGCTTCCTCGCCAAGGTAGTTCTCGAAGATGCCGCGGTCGATCTGGTAGCTGGGCGTGGCCAGCACACGGCTGGCGCCGATCTCGGTCACGCGGTCGATGTCGCGCCGGCCCTCGCTGAAGAAGAAGCGGAAGCCGAACTTGCGCAGCTGCGCCTGGTCGAGGTGGTCCTTCAGGCCCAGCACCGTGTCGAAGTAGTGCGCGCCGATCTCCACCGACGATTCGCCCACCTTGTGCGCAGCATGCGGCACCGGGTGCGCGCGGCGTTCCAGCACCAGCACGTCGATGCCCTCGAAGCGCTGCTTGAGCTGCAGCGCGAGCGTCAGGCCCGCCAGCCCGCCGCCCATGATGATCACGTCGTGGTGGTCGAGGGCGGCAGCGGTCATGGGGGCGGGTCCTAAACGGGTCGGAGGGTCAGTTCGAGCGCGAGCTGCGGCGACAGCGGCATGCGCAGCCGGGTGCCGTCGGGCGGCAGGGCGGCCAGCGCCTCGAAGAGCGGCAGCAGGTCGGAGATCGCGTTGGGCGGCAGCGCCTGCGCGGCGCCGGACTGCAGCGGCGCACGCTCGCTCGGCCCGTGCACCAGCGTCCAGTCCACCGCGGCCACGGTGCGCTCGGTGCGCTCCGGTGCCAGCACGAAGCCGCCGGCCAGCAGGCCTTCGCTCACGTGCACCTGCTTGAGCGGCCCCACCGCCTCGGCGTCGAAGCCCACCAGCAGCAGCGGCTGTGCGTCGGCCGCGCACTGAGCGGCGGCCTCCAGCAGCGCGGCGGCGAAGGTGTTCTCGAAGGCGCTGAGCGAGTTGCTGGCCTGCTGGCAGCCGGTGCCGATGGTCCAGTAGCCCACCGCGGCGTTGTGCACCGAGTTGTGGAACTTGATCGGCGACAGCTGCGTGGGCGCCGTGGCGAGCGTGGCGCACATGTAGTCGTTGATCGCCAGGTCGCCATGGGCCGATGCGAACACGCAGGGCAGGTCGGCGGCGGCGCGGCCCGAGGCGGCGACGCTCGCGCCCGCCACTTCGAGTGCCAGCGCCACCGTGTCGGGCGCGCGGCGGCGCTCGGCCGGGGCCAGCACCTGGGGCGACGGCCGCTTGGCCGGCGGGTCGGTCGGCGCGCCTTCGCCGCGGAAGGCGGCGCGGGCGATGTCCCAGCCGGGCAGGGTCGGTGCCCAGAAGGCGACGCCTTCGATGTACAGCGTGGGGGTGCTCATGCCGCCGCTCCCTTGCCGAAGATCAGCGCGCAGTTGTTGCCGCCGAAGCCGAACGAATTCGACAGCGCATAGCGCACCTCGCCCCGGGCCGGCTCAAGGCGGATCTGCGGCCCGCACACCGGGTCGGGCGTCACGCTGTTCACGGTGCCGGGCATCAGGCCCGTCTCCAGCGCCAGCAGGCTCACCACCGCCTCGACGATGCCGGCCGCGCCCAGCGTGTGGCCGGTGAAGCCCTTGGTCGAGCTCGCATGCGTGCGCGCCGGGAAGCGGCGCGCCACCAGCGCGGCCTCGACCTCGTCGTTCTTGGCGCTCGCGGTGCCGTGCATGTTGATGTAGTCGATCGCGTCGGGCGCGAGGCCGGCACGCGCCAGCGCATCGTTGAGCGCGCGCTCGGCGCCTGCGCCCTCGGGGTGCGGCGTCGACATGTGGTGCGCGTCGCTCGCCTCGCCGTAGCCCAGCAGCTCCAGCGGGCCGGTGCCACGCTCCAGCAGCGCGAAGCCCGCCGCTTCACCGAGCGAGATGCCGCCGCGGTCCACGTCGAAGGGCTGGCAGGGCTTGTTCGACACCAGCTCCAGCGAGTTGAAGCCGAAGAGCACGCTGCCGCACAGCGTGTCGACGCCGCCGACCACGGCCGCGTCGATCAGCCCCAGGCGCATCAGCCGCTCGGCCGAGGCGAACACCTTGGCGCTGGACGAGCAGGCCGTCGACAGCGTCTCGTTCGGCCCTTCCAGCCCCAGCGCCGCGGCCACGAACAGGCCCAGCGAGTGCGTGGTGTGCAGCTCGCTGTGGCGCATGCGTTCGGGAAAGCGCCCTTCGGCGTCCATCTGCGTGTAGGCCAGCTCGGTGTCGCCGATGCTGGAGGTGGAGGTGCCCACGATCACCGCCACACGGTGCGCGCCGTAGCGCTCGCGGGCGGCAAGCGCCGCCTCGATGAAGCCGTCGGCGTTCAACCCCTTCCAGGCCAGGCGGTTGTTGCGGCAGTCCCAGGTGGACAGTTCGGGCGGCAGGCGCACGTCCTCGACCCCGTCGACGCGGCCGATGAAGGTGGCCAGGCGCTGCTCGGCCGGTTCGCCGAAATCGTTGGCGCGCAGGCCGCTTCTGGAGTGTTCGAGCCCCTCGAGCAGCGCGGCCTTGCCGGTGCCCAGGGCGGTGGTGGCCGTGAAGGCGCTGATCTTCAGGGGGGGGATTCGCTGGGGCACGGTCGGTGTGTCAGGAATGTGGCCGGGAGGGGGAGCGCAGAGCGTACCAGCCCGCCTGCCGCCGGCTGTCGGCGCACAGCGCAAACCAGGGCGCGGCGTAGCGCTATCGGATCGATAGCTGCTCGCGCCCGAATGACGGGCGCTCAGGCCTTTTTGGCCCGCGACGCCAGGGCCACCAGCACCAGCACCGGCACCCCCAGCAGAGCGGTGCCGACGAAGAACATCTGGTAACCAAAAGCATCGACGAACACGCCCGAATAGCCCGCGATGAACTTCGGCAGCAACAGCATCATGGAGCTGAACAGCGCGTACTGCGTGGCCGAGTAGCTCACGTTCGTCAGGCTCGACAGGTAGGCGATGAAGGCCGCCGAGGCGATGCCCCCGGCCAGGTTGTCGGCCGACACCACCGCCACCAGCGCCGTCACGTCGTGCCCGCGCGTGCCCAGCCAGGCAAAGAGCAGGTTGCTCGCGGCGCTGAGCACCGCGCCCAGCATCAGCACCCGCATCACGCCCAGCCGCATCGACAGCACGCCGCCCACGAAGGCGCCTACCAGCGTCATCACCACGCCGTAGATCTTGCTCACCGTGGCCACCTCGTCCTTGGTGAAGCCCATGTCCACGTAGAAGGGGTTGGCCATGATGCCCATCACCACGTCGCTGATGCGGTAGATGGCGATCAGCGCCAGGATCAGCGCCGCCTGCCAGCGGTAGCGGCGGATGAAGTCGGCAAAGGGCTCGACCAGCGCGCTGCGCAGCCAGTCGGCCGCGTTCTTGGCGGGCGGCAGCGCGCGCCGGGCCGGCTCGGGCGACAGCAGCACCGTCAGCACGCCCACCACCATCGACGCGGCCATCACCAGGTAGGCCGTGCGCCAGGCGCCGTCCTGATAGCCGGCGGCGGTGGCCGGAGCGGCCGAGGTCTCGGCCCAGGCCGCCACCCACAGCACGCCCGCGCCGGCCCAGATCATCGCGAGCCGGTAGCCCGTCTGGTAGGCCGCGGCCAGCGCCGCCTGCTTGCGCGACTCGGCCGATTCGATGCGAAAGGCGTCCAGCGCGATGTCCTGCGTGGCCGAGCCGAAGGCCACCAGCAGCGCGCACCACACCAGCGGCTCCAGCCCCGCGCGCGGGTCGTTCATCGCCATGCCCACCAGCCCCACGACCACCATCGCCTGCGCGAACAGCAGCCAGCCCCGCCGGCGCCCCAGCAGCGTCGTTAGCGGCGGCAGCGGCAGCCGGTCGACCAGCGGCGCCCACACCCACTTGAAGCCGTAGGCCAGCCCGACCCAGCTCAGGTAGCCGATCGTGGCGCGGTCGATGCCCGCCTCGCGCAGCCGAAAGCTCAGCGTGCCCAGCACCAGCAGCAGCGGCAGCCCCGCCGCGAAACCCAGCGCGAACATCCGCAGCGTCGCGGGCTCGAGGTACACCTTCAGCGTTTCGTGCCAGGGCAGCCTGGCCGGCGCCTCGGTGGATGCGGCCGGCTCGGCGCGTGAGGCCACCGTGTCGGCAGCGCTGCGTGGGGGAACGGACATGGGCCGCCATTCTCCCCGAGCCGTGCGGCCTTCGGCCTGACCGCATCCCCGCATTCCTCCCTCTCCCGACCAATGCCCTTGCCCCCACCCACCCATCGCTTGGGTTTTCCCCGCCGCGCCTCTATCTTTCCGCCCATGTGCCAACGCTGCGCCTCTGCCTTCTCTTCTCCTTCTTCTTCATCGCCAACGGCCGCCCACCCCGCCTGGCAGCCGCGCCGCGCCTTCCTGCTCGCGGCCGCAGCCGTGGCGGCCACGCCCGCGCTGGCCCAGGTCGAGGTCGGCAAACCCTCGATGACGCGCACCCTCGTCCCCGCCGACGCGCTGGAGAACGCCGCCGTGCAGCAGTACGGCCAGCTCCTGCAGCAGGCCCAGGCCAAGAAGGCCCTGGCCGGCGAGAGCAACCCGCAACTGCAGAAGCTGCGCGCCATCGCGAAGAAGATGATCCCCTTCGCGCCCAAGTGGAACGAGCGCGCCGCGGGCTGGAAGTGGGAGGTCAACCTCATCGGCAGCCAGCAGGTCAACGCCTTCTGCATGCCCGGCGGCAAGATCGCCTTCTTCACCGGCATCCTCGACCAGTTGAAGCTCGGCGACGACGAGATCGCCATGGTCATGGGCCACGAAATGGCGCATGCCCTGCGCGAGCACGCCCGCGAGCGCCTGGCCAAGACCACCGGCACCAGCACCGCCCTGCGCCTGGGCGCATCCGTGCTGGGCCTGGGCGACTGGGGCGACCTGGCCGCGCGCGGCGGCTCGCAGCTGCTCGCCCTCAAGTTCAGCCGCGACGACGAGACCGAAGCCGACCTCGTCGGCCTGGAACTGGCCGCCCGCGCCGGCTACGACCCCAAGGCCTCCGTCAGCCTGTGGAACAAGATGGCCCAGGTCGGCAACGGCAAGGGCACCCCCGGCGCATTGAGCTTTCTGTCGACCCACCCCACCGGCCCCGACCGCATCAAGCGCCTGGAAGCCAACGTCCCCAAGGTCGAGGGCCTGTACCGCGCCGCCACCGCCAAGGGCTGAGCAAGCGCCATCCGGCTGCGCCGAGTCCACCCCATCCGTTCGCGCTGAGCTTGTCGAAGCGCCGCGCAAGGCTTCGACCCTTCGACAGGCTCAGGACAGGCCAAGCTCAGCCCGAACGGGTGTGTGTGGGCTGACGCCCGCCTGTCATCCCACCCCGCTAGCATCGATGGCCTGCCGCACCCACCCCGACATGGCCCGCGTGTTGCTTGCCAGCTCGCAAAACGCACACGCCCGCCCGTCTTCCCCCCATGGCCGCCACCCTCATCCGTGACCAGACCCCCGGCGAAGAGATCGCCAACGCCATCAGCCACGGCCTGGGCTGCCTGCTCGCCATCGCGTCGCTGCCCATCCTCGTGCAGCATGCCGCGCAGCGCGGCGACCCGGCCCAGGTCGTCGCCGCCAGCGTCTTCGCCGGCACGGCCATCCTGCTGTACCTCGTCTCCACCCTGTACCACGCGCTGCCGCCCGGCCGCACCAAGCTCTGGTTCAACCGGCTCGACCACGCGTCGATCTACCTCTTCATCGCCGGCAGCTACATGCCCTTCGTCCTGGGCGTGCTCAAGGGCGCCTGGGGCTGGTCGCTCTTCGCCATCGTGTGGGCCGCCGCCGCCATCGGCGTCGGCGCCAAGCTGCTCGACCGGCTGAAGCACCCGCTGTGGTCCACCGGCCTTTACGTGGCCATGGGCTGGGTCGCCGTGGTGGCCGCCGTCCCGCTCATCGAGCGCATGTCGGCCGCGGGGCTGTGGTGGCTGCTGGCCGGGGGCGTGTCGTACACGCTGGGGGCGGTGGTGTTCCTGCTCGATTCACGGGTGCGGTATGCGCACTTCGTGTGGCACCTGTTCGTGCTTGGGGGCAGTACGTGCCACTTCTTTGCGGCGTTGTGGCATTCGGCGGCGTGAGGGCGGCGGTCACAGAGGCACCCTGCGCGAGTTCTGCGGCCACGGCATCGGCCCCATCTACCACGACGAACCCAACGTGCTGCACTACGGCCGCCGCGGCGAAGGCATCGTGCTCGAGCCCGGCATGGTTTTCACCATCGAGCCCATGCTCAACGCCGGCGCCCGCTACATCCGCCACCTGCCCGACGGCTGGACTGTGGTCACCAAGGACCGGTCGCTGTCGGCGCGGTGGGAGTACATGGTGGCGGTGACGGGGGATGGGTGTGAGGTGTTGACGGGGCTAGGTGTGAAGGGCTGACAGGCAGCGACTGCCGTCGGTCGTACCACCGACGCGGTCGTCCGGAGTCCGCTTCAAACGGGTCGGTGAGATGACTCGCATACTCCTCGTGACACGGCTCACTGCACTACTACGCTCTGCGCGACATGTGCGTTCGCTCAGCGCGCAGATTTCGGGTTGATCGCGTGACTCAGTGATGCATAGTCGAGTAAACAACAAGGGAGGGACGTATGGCATCACCAAAGTTTTGCTGGCACAACGGCGCATTGATTGACCCGAGAACGGCCAAGTCGCTCATGCGCAGTGGTCAGCATCCTAGGGATTCCTTCAAGTGCCCGGAGTGCACTGAGCCGCTGCGTGCGGCCGTTGGCGACAAGATAGTCGACCACTTCGAGCACTGGGAGCGGAATCCAGACTGCTCCCTGAGCAACCTGGCGAAAGGTCAGACGCACACACCAGCGGCAAAGCACCGTGCAGACCCGGTTTATTCAGCGACCGAGGGCCGCAGACAGGAGGTCACTGTTCAGGTCGGATCGCGGAACCGCTCGCTGGCAAAGCAGAAACTTGAACAAGATAACTACACCTGCGCCGCTTGCTGCTTCCGCCTCGCGTTTGAAAACCGATTCGTCATCGAATGTCACCACACCAACCCAATCAGCGAGGGCGAGGCGGTCAACACGCTGGAGGACTTGGAATTGCTTTGCCCAACGTGCCAGTCCATCGCACACCTGCGGAAGGACCGACCAATGACGGTTGAAGAAATCCGAAAAGTCCTAGAACTAGCTACCTACGACCGGCCGTAGCCGACCGCTTACGACACTTCTTCCTTGCCCGGCACACGGATTCCATGTACTAAATGTCTGCTGACACAACGTAGCTGTCGCCCTGACGTCCTGCCGCGAATGACTGAGTCACAATCTGCTATTGAAGGGATTGGAACGTGGAAAAATTGATTGATGTAGCCGGCGCAGCTCAAGCGTTGAAGCAGTTCGCACAAGAGCGAGACTGGCAGCAGTTTCATTCCCCCAAGAACCTTGCCATGGCGCTGTCGGGCGAGGTCGGCGAACTCACCGAAATCTTCCAGTGGATGACCGAAGCGGAGTCACATGGCGCCGCATCCTCACCCAAGACGGCACAAGCCGTGCGCGACGAACTGGCCGATGTCGCGCTCTACCTCATCAGGCTGGCCGATGTGCTGGGCGTTGATCTGAACGAAGCAGTCACCAGCAAACTTGCCGCCAACGCAGTCAAGTACCCTGCGGAAGCATCGCGCGGGGTCAGCACCAAGTACGACCAGCTTTCCAAGCCATGATCGTCTATCAAGCCGACAAGACCGAGTTCTTGCGCGACTATGACGAGCGAGACATTGAAGATGTCATTCACGCCAAGTACCAAGCGGCGACAAGCCGCAAGGTAGCTGGCGCAGAAATTCGGTCATGGCGCGAGTCCCTAGGCTACATCGCCCGCGTGCTGCGTGATCCTGCGATTGCCGATGACATCGGTGTCGCAGTTGAATTCATCCTGCCGCAGACGGCCAAGCGCATCGATGTGATCCTTGCAGGGCACGCCGACGATGGTTCGCGGCGACTGGTGGTGGTTGAACTGAAGCAATGGTCATCCGTAGACGCAACGGATCGAGATGCCATCGTGTTGCTTCGCGGTGGCGGTCAATCCGACCGGGTGCGAGTGCATCCCAGCTATCAGGCTTGGTCGTACACAGCCTTCCTCGAAGGGTTCAATGAAGCGGTGTACGAGGGCGGGCTTCAGTTGCGCCCCTGTGCCTACCTGCACAACTACGCGGCTGACGGTGTCATTGACGCATCCCACTACCAACCCTACATCGAGCGCGCCCCGCTGTTCCTGAAGGGCGACGAGGATCGCCTTCGGCTGCGTGAATTCATCAAGCAGCACATCCGGCATGGTCGGGGCAGTCAGGTGCTGTTCGACCTTGAGAATGGGCGCCTACGCCCTTCCAAGGCCCTTGCTGATGTCGTGGGCAAGCTGCTCAAGGGCAACGAGGAATTCGCACTGATCGACGATCAGAAAGAGGTGTTCGAGGCCGTTAAGGCGGCGTGCCGACAGGCCAACGCCACCGGCAAACCCCGCGTAATGATCATCGAAGGTGGGCCGGGAACGGGCAAGTCCGTGGTGGCCGTGAACCTGCTGGCTGCCCTGCGTGAAGGCTTGACGGTCAAGTACATCTCGAAGAACGCGGCCCCCCGCGCGGTCTACAGCGACAAGCTCATCCAGACCCCGGACAACGCCCACCTCGTCAATCTGTTCGGCGGCTCTGGCTCATTCACTGAAACCGAGACTGATGCCTTTGACGTGCTGGTGGTTGATGAGGCACACCGACTCACCGAGAAAAGCGGCTTCTACGGCAACCTTGGCACCCATCAGGTCAAGGAACTGATCGACGCCGCCAAGTGCAGCATCTTCTTCATCGACGAAGACCAGCGGGTGACGCTCAAGGACGTGGGTTCCAAGGCCGTCATCCGCGAATTCGCCGCTGCCCGTGGCGCGGTGGTCGAAGAATATTCCCTGACATCGCAGTTCCGGTGCGCTGGCTCGGATGGCTATCTCGCTTGGGTGGACGATGTGCTTCAAATCCGCCCCACGGCCAACCAGACGCTCGATGACATCCCGTTCGACTTTAAGGTGTTCGACAACCCAGAGGCCATGCACGCAGCCATAAAGGCGAAGAACGGAAACAACCGCGCTCGCGTCGTCGCCGGCTACTGCTGGCCTTGGAACAGCAAGAAGAACCCAAAGCAGATGGATGTGGTCATCGGCGACTACGAACGCCAGTGGAACCTTGACCAGGACGGCAGCCTGTGGATCGTGACCGATGGCTCAGTGGATCAGGTCGGCTGCATTCACACCTGCCAAGGGCTTGAGGTGGACTATGTGGGCGTGATCATTGGCCCTGACCTCGTGATGGACGGCGACAGCCTGAAGTCAGTGCCCAAGGCCCGTGACCGTCACGATAAGACGATGAAGGGCTTCGTGAAGATGTCCAAGGAGACGCCTGACGAAGCAGCGCGGCAGGCGGACATGATCATCAAGAACACTTACCGTACGCTGATGACTCGAGGAATGAAGGGATGCTATGTGTACGCCACAGACCCACAACTTGCGAAGCACTTAAGCAAACGAGCACACTTCAGCTAAATCTCGCTTCGCCAATTTTCCATTGGCGTTGCTCGGCGCTTAAACGACTGCAACTAGCTCGAGTCGACTCTGCAGCGCTTGCAGTCGGTCGCAACTACGTCGTCCAAATTCCGCTATTGGCTCCAAAGATGCCCAACGATTGGGAGCCGTCCGCCCGCCCTTGCCAAAACCACCTTAGAACTCGTACTTCTCTTTGCGCTGAATGAAGGCGTCGCGCCCGCCTTCCAGAATGCTGGCCACCTGATCCCGAATCTCAGGAACGTCAATCGAGCCTTGTGCTTCCAGCCCGAGACACCCTTGGTTCTCGGCAGCCGTGAACACGCCAATCCACTCGGCATCGCCGAACACCGGTATGTTCGCGTTGTGTGTGGCGAACAAAAACTGCCGACTGGTTTTTGCCTCCCTCAGCTCGGCGACGATCCGATCTGCAATGAAGGCGTTGTCTAGGTTGGCGACTGGCTGCAAGCAGTCTGAACCGGTCATCCGCAAGCAACCTACCTCTGCTGCCCCCACCGCCTCACCGTCACCCTCTCCACCACCGCAAACCCCAGACTCTCCACCGCCAACCCGATCAGCACCACCAGTGCCAGTCCGGCGAACACACGGTCCCCGTAGAGCTCGTTCCGGTACTGGAAGATGTACCACCCCAGCCCGCCCTTGCCGGAGCTGGCGCCGAAGACAAGTTCGGCGGCGATGAGGGTGCGCCAGGCGAAGGTCCAGCCGATGTTCAGGCCCGACCGGAGGACGGGCAGGTCGGCGGGCACCAGCAACTGCAACACATAGCGCAGCCCGGTCAGGCCATCCTCGCGACAGCCATGCGCGTCGTCTCGGGCACGCCGTGAAAGTCCGCGTACGTGTTCACCGCCAGTGTGCCTCACCTAACCCCCGGCCCATCGCTCCAGCTCCCGCACCACCACCTCCACTCCCGCTGCCCGAACGTCTCCTCGGCGCAGCACCCCAATCGCCTCCGGCGCCCCCGGCACCGCCACCGGCAACCGCCGCAACTGCCCACCCTCCACGAACCGCCCCATGTGGCTCTCCAGCCCCACGTACAGCAACCGCAGCCGCGCCATCAGCGCCACGCTCAGCGCGACGGTGCGGGTGCCGATGCGGGCCACGGGCGGCGTGGCGCCCCACTGTTCGCACAGCTGCACGAAGGCGCGGTGTGGCGGCGAGTCGACGGGCGGCAGCAGCCAGGTGGCGGTGGCGCAGCTGCGGGCGCTCACGCTGCGGCGTGACGCGAGCGGGTGGTCGGCGGGGGCATACACGGCCAGGCGGTCGTGCACCAGGGGCGTGAAGACGAAACCTGCGGGCACCTCCACGCCGGCGCGGCACAGCACGATGTCGACGCTGTCGTCCTGGCACAGCGCAGGGATGTCGGCGGCCTCGATCTCGCGGTAGTCGATCCACAGCTCGGGGTGGGCGGCGCACAGCGCGGGCAGGGCGGGCGCGGCGATGGCGGTGCTGGCGGCCGCGATGCCGGCGATGCGCACCACGCCGGCGGCGCCCTGGCCGACCTGCGCGGCGTCGTGGGCCAGCCGCTCGAAGCCGGCAATGGCGTGCTTGAGCGCGGGCAGCAGCAGGGCGCCTTCCCGGGTCGGGCGCACGCCGCGCGCGTGGCGGTCGAACAGGGTCACGCCCAGCAGGGCCTCGACGCGGTTGAGCGCCTCGGTGGCCGAGGGCTGGGCCATGCCGAGCGACGCGGCCGCCTTCTGGATCGCGCCCAGCTCGGCCATGCGCACGACCAGCTGCAGCTGGCGCGGCCGCGCGTAGTGCAGCAGGCGGCGGGCGAGGCTGGCTGATGCGTCGGGCAGGGCAGGCGGCATGGGCGGGTGTTCCGGCAAGCTATAGGCCAATTCGATGGCTGGGCTGCATTCTGCCGTTGCGGCCTGCAGCCGGCGCCGAGAAGATCGCGTCGCGCTTCCCTGAACAACGACGAGACCGACGGAGACAGACCGACATGCCGATGCACCGCATCACCACCACCCGCACGACCGCGACCCCCGATTCCTTCCTGCCCGCCCGGCCTGCGCGGCGCCGCGCCTGCCTGCTCGCAGCCGTGGCCGTGCTCGGCGTCGGTGCCGCAACGCTGCACCTGCCGGCCGCGGCGCAGGCGTACCCGTCCAAGTCGATCACCCTCGTGGTGCCCTATCCGGCCGGCGGGGCCACCGACGCGGCGGCGCGCCTGGTCGCCACGCAGCTGGGCCAGGTGCTGGGGCAGACGGTGGTGGTCGACAACGTGGCCGGCGCCTCGGGCGCGATCGCGGCGCAGAAGGTCGTGCGCGCCGCACCCGACGGCTACACGCTGCTGGCCGGCACCATCAACGAGGTGGTGCTGGCGCCCATCGTCAGCGCCGGCACGCCCTACAAGTACCAGGACCTGGCGCCGGTGGGCGAGGTGGGCTCGACGCCCTTCGTGCTGGTGGCCAACCCCAAGGTGCCGGCCAGCCAGATCGACGAGCTGCTGGCGCTGGTGCGCAAGAACCCCGGCAAGGTCAACGTCGGCATTCCGGGCATCGGCACGCTGCAGCACATCGCGGTGGCGGCCCTGGCCGGCCAGGCCAAGCTCGACTGGACGACGGTGCCCTACAAGGGCGCGGCGCCGCTCAATGCCGACCTGCTCGGCGGGCAGGTCGACCTGGCGGTGGTCACGCTGCCCTCGGCCATCGGCTACATCGCCGACGGCAAGCTCAAGTCGCTGGGCCTGATGAGCCTGCAGCGCGACGAGCGCGCCACCGACCTGCCCACCATCAACGAGGGCCGCGAGATCAAGAACTTCAGCACCGACGCCTGGCTGGGCCTGCTGGCGCCATCGAAGACGCCCGCGCCCATCGTCGCCCGGCTCAACGCCGCACTGGCGGAGGTGTTGAAGAAGCCCGAGCTGCGCGAGGGCCTGGTCAAGATCGGCTTCAAGGTCAACCCCGGCAGCGCGGCCGACTTCGGCCAGCGCATGGCGCGCGACGACAAGCGCTACCGCGAGGTGGCCGCGACGGTGAAGCTCGACCGATGAACGACGACAACGCCGAAGCGGCCTGCCGATGATCTGCCTGTCCGACGAGCCGGCGTCCACGCCGGCGGGCCACGCGATGCGCGCCGTCTTTTCCGCGCAGGCGAGCGTGGCGCACATCCTGCAGGTCGAGGCGGCGCTCGCGCGCGTGCAGGCGCGCCACGGCATCGTGCCGCAGGCGGCGGCCGACGACATCACGGCCCGCGCGACGCTGGCCGACTTTCCCGTCGACGAATGGGAGCGCCAGCGCGCACGCGTGGGGCACCCGCTGGTCGCCATCCTCGAAGCCTGGTCGAGCCGCCTCGCGCCCGACAGCCGCGAATGGCTGCACTACGGCGCGACCACGGCCGACCTGTTCAACACCGTGCTGGTGATGCAGCTGCAGGCGGCCGGGCATGCGCTCGTGGCGCAGATGCAGCGCGTCGCGCAGCGCCTCGCGGCCCTGGCCGTGGAGCACCGCGCCACGCCGATGGTCGCGCGCACGCTGGGGCGCCATGCGCTGCCCTTCACCTTCGGCATGAAGGTGGGCACCTGGCTGGCCGAGCACGGGCGCAGCACCGCGCGGCTGCAGCACTGGCTGGTGCAGTACCGCACCGGCATCCTGAGCGGCGCCGTCGGCACCTACGCGTCCTTCGGCGACGCGGGCCCGGCCATCGAGCGCGAGGTGATGGCCGAGCTGGGGCTGGCCGAACCCGAGGCCGTCGACTGGAAGGGCAGCCGCGACCGCTTTGCCGAATTCGGCTGCGCCGTCGCGCTGGCGGCGCGCACTTGCGGGCACGTGGCGCACGAAATCTTCCTCCTGGCCGGCGACGACATCGACGAGCTGCGCGAGGCGAACGGCGCCGTGGGCTCGTCGACCATGCCGCACAAGTCGAACCCCTCGCTGTGCATCGAGGTCGTCTCGCGTGCGCGCGAAGTCAGTGCACGGCTGCAGCCGCTGCTCGACTGGATCGGCATGGTCTACGACCGCGATTCGGCCCAGCACGGCGACGTGCTGCGCGACCAGTGCGTGGGCACGGCCGACCTGCTGGCGCAGCTCGATCGCCTGTTCGACGTGCTGGTGGTCATGCCCGACCACATGGCGGCCAACCTGCAGCGCACCCAGGGCATGGTGCTGTCGGAGGCGCTGACCTTCGCGCTGGCCGCCCGCATGGGCAAGCACAGCGCGCACCACGCGGTGCAACGCCTGGTGCGCACCGCGCGCGAACGCGGCTGTTCGCTGCAGGACGCCGCGCGCGACGACCCGGCCATCGCGCCCTGGCTGGCCGAACAGCCCGACCTGCTCGACGTGAGGGCCTACACCGGCCGCGCGCCGCAGATCGCCGACGCCGCGGCGGCCGCCTGGCGCGGTTGAGTGCGCGGGGGCGGCGAGGCTGCGCTGCTCAGCGCTGCTGCCCCCAGCGCCGCACGGTGAGGCGTTCCAGCGTCGCGAAGGCCAGGCTCTCCACCGCCAGCCCGATCAGCACCACCAGCGCCAACCCCGCGAACACGCGGTCCGTGTAGAGCTCGTTGCGGTTCTGGAAGATGTACCACCCCAGCCCGCCCTTGCCGGAGCTGGCACCGAAGACGAGTTCGGCGGCGATGAGAGTGCGCCACGCGAAGGCCCAGCCGATCTTCAGGCCCGAGAGGATGGCGGGCAGGGCGGCGGGCACCAGGATCTGCAGCACATAGCGCAGGCCGGTCAGGCCGTAGTTGCGGCCGGCCATGCGCAGGGTTTCGGGCACGCCCTGAAAGCCAGCGTACGTGTTCAGCGCCAGCGGCCACAGCACCGAGTGGATGAGCACGAAGACGAGGCTGCCCTGGCCCAGGCCGAACCACAGCAGCGCCAGCGGCAGCAGCGCGATGGCGGGCAAAGGGTTGAACATCGACGTGAGGGTGCTCAGCAGGTCGCGGCCGATCTGGGTCGACACGGCCAAAGTGGTGAGCGCGAAGGCGAGCAGCACGCCGGCCACGTAGCCCTTGAGCAGCACCGACAGCGAGATGGCGGTCTTGGCGACGAGCTCGCCGCTGGCGATGCCCTGCACCAGCGCCTTGGCGGTGGCGGTGAAGGTGGGCAGCAGCAGGTCGTTGTCCTGCCAGCGCGCGAGCAGCTCCCACAGCACGGCCAGCACGACGAGGATCAGGCCCTTGCGCAGCCAGCCTTGCGACCACAGGCGCGTGGTCCATGGCAGTTCGCGTTCGACGGCGTCGCCGGTCCAGGGCTCCAGGGGGCGTTCGTACTCGGGCCGCACGGGCGGCACCGACGGCGTGGGCGGCAGCACGGCGCTCATTGCACGACCCCTTCTTCGTGTTCGAACAGCAGCCGGTGGATGCGCTGCGCGGTGGCCTGGAAGTCGTCGCCGCCCAGGCTCTGCAGCCCGTAGGCGTGGCTGTTGATCTCGGCGCGCATGCGGCCGGGGTGCGGCGACAGCAGCGCGATGCGGCTGCCGACGACGAGCGCCTCCTCGATCGAGTGCGTGACGAAGAGCAGGGTGAAGCGCACCTCGTCCCACAGCGCAAGCAGCTCTTCCTGCATGCGCCGGCGCGTGAGCGCGTCCAGGGCCGCGAAGGGCTCGTCCATGAGCAGCACGCGCGGCTGCATGGCCAGGGCGCGGGCAATGGCCACGCGCTGCTTCATGCCGCCCGACAGCTGGTGCGGGTGCACGTCGGCGAATTGGGCCAGGCCGACCTTGTCGAGGTAGTGCAGCGCGCGCTCGGCGGCTTCCTTGCGGCCCAGGGTGCGGGACGCCAGCAGCGGGAACATCACGTTCTGCTTCACCGTCTTCCACGGCGGCAGCTGGTCGAATTCCTGGAACACGACGATGCGGTCGGGGCCCGGTACGGTCACGGTGCGGCCGTCGAGGCGGATGGCGCCTTCCACCGGCGGGATGAAGCCGGCCACGGCCTTGAGCAGCGTCGACTTGCCGCAGCCCGAGGGGCCGAGCAGCACGAAGCGCTCGGCCTGGTGCACGTCGAAGCTCACGCGGTGCGTGGCGCGAACCACGCGTTCGTGCGTGCGGTACTCCAGGCTCACGCCGTCGACCTGCAGCAGCGCGGCGGTGTCGGCGTGCAGGCCCTGCGCGGGCGTGGCCGGCACGGGGGACGGCGTGGGCGCGGGGCGCACCGGCGCATGGCCGGGCACGGCGCGCCATGCGGTGGCGGCGAGGCTCATGGCATGGGTCCGATCGATGGGGTGGGGCAGGCTCAGCTGCCGGGCTGCGCGTAGGCCTCGGGGAAGAAGTAGTCCTTCCACGACGCGGCCTTGTTCTTGAGCACGCCGAGCTTGTGCAACTCGTCGGCGTACACCTGCGTGCGGTGTGGCGACACCGTGAAGTCGTTCTCGGGGTCTTCGATGATGCGGCGCACCAGCGCGGGGTCGAGCCTGGACTGCTGCACGCGGATGAAGATGTCGGCCGCCTTGGCCTTGTCGGCCTTCACGATCTGCGCGGCCTCGACCAGCGCGGCGTAGAAGGCGCGGTACACCTTGGGGTTCTCGTCGCGGTACTTCTGCGTGGTGTAGAGCACGTTGAAGGTCGCCGGCCCGCCCAGGATGTCGTAGCTGCTGATCACCTTGTGCACCGCCGGGTTGCCCGCCAGCGCCTGGTAGTAGAAGGGCGCGCTCGAGAAGTGGGTGTTGATCTCCGACCCGCCCTTGATGAGCGCGGCCGTCGCGTCGGGGTGCGGCAGGCTGACCGAGATGGTGTCGAAGCGCTTGAAGTCGGCCGCGCCGTAAAGCTTGGCCGTCTCGATCTGCAGCGTGCGCGACTGGAAGCCCACGCCCGCGGCCGGCACGGCGATGCGGTCCTTGTCGCTCAGGTCCTTGAGCGTCTTGACGTTGGGGTTGTTGGTGATGAGGTAGTTGGGCAGCGAGCCCAGGGCCGCCACCGCCTTCACGTTCTGCTTGCCCTGCGTGCGGTCCCACAGCGTGAGCATGGGCGGCACGCCCGCCGAGACGATGTCGAGCGAGCCGGCCAGCAGCGCCTCGTTCATGCCCGTCGCGCCCGAGATGGCCGACCACTCGACCTCGACCACCGGCAGGCCCTGCGCCTTGGCGTGCTTCTCGATCAGCTTCTGGTCGCGCACCACGTCGAGCAGCAGATAACCGATGCCGAACTGCTGCGCGATGCGGATGCGCCCTTCGGCATGCGCCGCCAGCGAGGCCGCGGCCAGGCCCAGGGCGGTGAGGACGGCCGCGGTGCGGCGGGTGATGGGTTTCATGTGAGGGGTGGGGTGTGGAGAGGAGAGAAATTCGGGCAGCCGAACGCAGAGGGCGCAGAGGTTTCGCAGAGGGCGCAGAAGTTTTTGAAAGTTTTCTCTGCGCCCTTTGCGTGTCTTTTGCGACCTCTGCGTTCGGCTGTCCGGCTTCCGGCTGTCCGGCTTCGGCGGCGTGTCAGTTCGCCCCCGCCCCCACCACGTCGTCGAAGAAGTACTCCTTCACCGCCTTCGGTTCGTTCTTGATGGCGCCGACGCGGTGCATGAACTGGCCCAGCAGCAAGGTGTTCTGGGGCTCGGTCTTGAACTGCACCTCGGGGTTGTTGATGATCTTGAGCAGCAGGGCCTTGTCGGTCTTGGCGCCGCTCACCTTCAGGTAGATGTCGGCCGCCTGCTCCGGGTTCTTGCGGATGAACTGCGCGGCCTCGTCCAGCGCGGCGACGAAGGCCTTGTAGGTCTTCGGGTTCTCGGCGCGGAATTTCTCGGTCGCGTACAGCACGGTGGCCGACGAGGGGCCGCCCAGCACGTCGTACGAATTGAGCACGATGCGCGCATTCGGGTTGCCGGCCAGCTCCTGCTCCTGGAAGGGCGGGTTGCCGAAGTGGCCGGTGATCTCGGTGCCGCCCTTGATGATGGCGGCGGCCGCGTCGGGGTGCGGCACGGCGACGCTGATCTTGTCGAGCTTGGCGAATTCCTTGTCGCCCCACAGCTTGGCCGACGCGAGCTGCAGCACGCGCGACTGCACCGACACGCCCACGGCCGGCAGCGCGATGCGGTCCTTCTCGGTGAAGTCGGCAATGGTCTTCACCGCCGGGTTGTTGGTCACCAGGTAGTACGGGAAGTTGCCCAGCGAGGCCACGCCCTTGACGTTCTGCCTGCCCTTGGTGCGGTCCCACAGCGTGAAGAGCGGCCCCACGCCAGCGCCCGCGATGTCGATGCTGCCCGACAGCAGCGCGTCGTTCACCGCCGAGCCGCCCGACAGCTGCAGAAACTCGACCTTGGCATCCACGCCCGCTGCCTTGGCGTGCTTCTCGATCAGCTTCTGTTCCTGCGCCACGTTGAGCAGCAGGTAGACGATGCCGAACTGCTGCGCGATGCGGATCTGCCCTTCGGCGTGGGCGGCGAGCGAGGCGGTGGCCAGGCCGAAC
>Ga0308159_1001854_pt1 | contig 27427 bp, 29 predicted proteins | sample PhyCR1_FD_201040 | JGI IMG/M metagenome (GOLD analysis project Ga0308159, IMG submission 201040) | Phyllosphere microbial communities from UC Gill Tract Community Farm, Albany, California, United States - DLSLC.R1 | ecosystem: Host-associated > Plants > Phyllosphere > Unclassified | place: USA...
CGTCAGGCCGCGGCTGCCGTTGGTGACGAAGTACCGGGCGTTGCCCACGCGGGGAGCGACCAGGTCGAGGAAGCGGAACGACACCGCCAGCACCCGCTCGCGATCCGCCTCGGCACGCCGGAGCGACTGGGTCACCCTCGCCCGGGCTCGGGGCAACGACTCGGCGAGCTGGAGCGCCCGGGCGAACTTACCCTTGTCCTGACGCTTCGACCAGTCCGCGTGGTACGTGTACTGTCGCCGCCCGGCCTCATCGGTACCGACGGCCTGGATGTGCGCGTTCGGCTCGCGAGCGATCCACACCTCGCGCCAGGCGGGAGGGATGACGAGCCCGCGCGCACGCTCGGCCTCTCGCTCCGGAACGCTCGCCCCGGTGTGGTCGACGAAGCGGAACCCCGAACCGGACCGCACCCGGCGGTAACCGGGGTCTTCGTAGGGCCGGACACGGACGAGTCGGGCCATCGCGTCAGTGGGCGCGAAGCATGTCGATCAGCTCCGCCTTCTTCTTGCCGGAGTAGCCGGTCAGGCCGAGCTCCTTCGCGCGCTTCTTCAAGTCGGCGACGGTGCGGTCCTCGTAGTTCTCGGCGTGCCCACCCTTCTCGCCGACCGTGTCACGCCCCTGCGCGGCGGCGGCGTTCGAGATGCGCGCGGCCTTCTCTTTCGAGTCGCCCTGCTTTCGCAGCTCCTCGTACAGCTCGGGGTCCTTCAGACTGTTGGATCCTCGCTCCTGCGGCATGGTCGCTCCTTCCGTCGGCACGTCCGACGCTACGGGCGGGCATGTGGAGCACCGATCGGGGTTGACAAGGCAGGTGGGGCCGCCCGCACCCGCACCGTCGGACCGGTGCGCGCGGCCTCTCTCGTGGCGGGATGCGGCACCCCTCGGCCCGGCAGCCCCCGGCGATCTGGGGGTTGACCTACTCGCGATATATCGCGATACTCAACCCAACGCGATATATCGCGAGTGAGGAGAACTGCCATGGAGAAGTGGATCATCCACCCCGGCGAGACGCGTGTCATCGACATCGACGCTCTGCGTGACCTGAAGATCGGCCTCGTCGGTGGACAGGTCGACGTCATCGCCCACGACGAGCCCGACACCCGCATCGAGGTGCACGGCGTCACCGTCAAAGACCTGCGCATCGAGGTGGTCGACGGCCGCCTCGAGATCGACCACCCGCAGCTGCGGTGGGACAACTTCCTCGAGGTGTTCCGCAACTTCGGCTCCGGCGGCCCGAAAGCCGAGGTGAGCGTCGCGGTGCCCCGCACGGTCGCACTGACCCTCGGGGTCGTCAGCGCGAGCGCGCTCGTGTCGGGCCTTCGCACCGATGTGCGCTTGAACACGGTGTCGGGCGACATCATCGTCGACGGACTCGTCGGCGATGTCGACCTCAACGCCGTCTCGGGCGACGTGCAGGTGCGTGAGCTCGACGGAGCACTCAGCGCCAACAGCGTCTCGGGTGACATCGCCGCGACCGGACGCCTCACGAAGGCATCGATCGACACCGTCTCGGGCGCCATGCTCGTCGACTCCACGGGACCCACCCAATCGATCTCGCTCAACTCCGTCAGTGGCACGGCGACGGTCCGCCTCGACCGCTCGCTCCCCGCCAACTATGTCTCGCGCTCGGTCAGCGGTCGCGTGCAGATCGACGGCCAGGTGCGTTCGGGCAAGGGCCCGACGAACTTCACCGGCTCGACGGGTACCCTCGCGGGGCAGTTCGTCGACGTCCGAGCCAACACCGTCTCGGGAGAGATCACGGTGCTGCGCCGCGGCATCTCGGGGCTTCGTCCGGAAGAACTCGCGGGAGAGGAGGAGTGGTGATGAGCCCCGTCTTCTCGCACGGCGACCTGCGCCTGTACATCCTCAGCCTGCTCGATGAGGCCCCGCGCCACGGCTACGACCTCATGCAGGCGCTGTCGGAGCGCACGGGCGGGACGTACTCCCCCTCCGCCGGCACCATCTACCCCCGCCTCTCGAAGCTCGAGGAAGAGGGCCTCGTCACCAAGACCGTCGACGGCCGCAAGACCGTCTACGAGATCACCGATGCCGGCCGCGCCGAGGTCGCGGCACGGGTCGGCGATCTCGAGGGCATCCAGGCCGGCCTCGCCGACAGCGTGCGCCTGATCGCCGATGAGGTGCGCGGCAGCGTCCGCGATGCGATGCGGAGCCTGCGCGCCGACCTCGCCGCCGCCTCACGCGAGGAACGCGAGCAGGCGCAGTCCACCCCGGCCGACGACGCGCGCTCGCGCAGTCGCGAGCAGCTGTCGCGCGCCGACGCCGCGATCAACGAGTTCCGCGGGCGCGTGCGCTCCGAACTGCGTGCGCACGTCGCGCGCGGCGGGGAGCTCGCGGCATCCGGAGTAGACGACATCGAGGCGGCGCTACGTCACGCGTCCGACGCGGTGACGCGGGCGATGAGCGGCTAGGCGGTCACTCCCACGGCAGCTGATCGTCGGCGCCGACCGGTTCTCCCTGCGGGACCACGAGAATCGGTCGGCGCTGCCGGTGGCTCAACCGCGCCGCCACGGAGCCGGTGAGGAATTCTCGGAGCGATTCGCCGAGACCCCGCTTGCGCGTGCCGACCACGATGAGCGAGGCGTCGATCTCGTCGGCGAGCTGGATCAGAGCCAGCGCCGGGTCTCCGATGATCTGTCGCACGCTCCAGGTCACGGCGCTGCCGGCGAGGGCCTCGCCCGTTGCACGCCGCACCTCGTCGAGGGCGGCCTGCGCAGCCGCCCCGGCCACGTCGACCGTCGAGGAGTGCACGTAGCCGTCGGGATCTTCGAAGGCCACGAACCGCGTCGTGTCGACGTGGGCCACGATCACCTCAGCGCCGGCGAGGGCCGCGTAGTGAGCCGCCTCGCGAACGATCCGGCTGGACTGCCCGGGCACGACGCCCGCGATCACCTTTCCGGCACCCGTGTTCGTGCGGGGTTGATCGGTCATGAGGACTCCTCTCGACGACGGCGAGAGCCCGGTGTCCGCCGCTCGACGGCTCGGCCGGAAGGCGCCGTGATATCCTGGGTGTTACTCTTACCGGCTCGGTCCGGAACCGCAATACGCAGGGCCCGCAGTCGGCCCTCGACGTCGATCGTGAGGGGGTCTCGCATGGGGCGTGGCCGTCAGAAGGCGAAGAACACCAAGATCGCCCGTGAGCTGAAGTACGACACCTATTCGGTGAACTACTCGGCTCTCGAGCGCGAACTGGGTGCACCCGCACAGGGTGAAGACGCGTACGTCGACAAGTGGGCCGACCAGTACAGCGACGAATACGACAACGAGAAGGCCTGACGCCGCCGATTCGTTCGGCGCCACCTACGCGTCGGTGCCTCAGACGCTTCCTCCGGTTCTGCCGGAGAAGCCGGAAGAAGCCGGAAGAAGCGGGGCGGCGACATTCGTCACCGCCCCTTTTCTCTGCCTGCGACGGTGGCGCTTCCCGCACCGGCACATCGCGGGCGATGAGTTTCTGCGCTCGAGAGGCGACGGAGACCGTCGATACCGACGCCGTCATCGCGGGGAGCCATGCAGCTCGCTCGAGAAGGCGGCCTGATCGTGCGCCCGTGACGGCGCACGCTCGGTCCGAGTCAATTTTCGTTACTTTCGGTGTGATGTGATCCGTTTTGATCCGTTTCGTCCCATAGGGTAAATGGCGCGCACCGCTGTGCTGAAGAGCCACAGGGCGCACCCTCCATAGGCGGCATCCGGCGCTTCGAGTCGGGTATCGCCCCTGCCTCAGAACAAGGGACACTCGCATGTCAATTACCTCTCGACGCGGCCGCTCGACGTTGCGGCGCTCCGCGGCCCTCGTGTCCACCGGCCTGCTCACGGCAGTCCTGACGATCGGTGCCGGCGCCGCCGCACGCGCCCAGTCCGACCCAGAGATCGACGTGAGCACGTACACGGCGACCAGTGGAGGCGTTGTCACCGTTTACGTCGCGGGATTCCCGCCCGGCGGAAGCCTCGAGTTCGCCCTCGATGACACGGTTCCGCTGACGACCTACCCGCTTAGCGGCGGGCTGGTCGCCGCCGACGCCGACGGAAGGTACAAAGGCACGGCTGTCCTGCCCGACGGACTCGAGCCCGGCGAGCACTCGCTCTCGGCCGCACATTACGGCGACGCCAACTACGGCGCGTTTGCGTACATCACGGTTGTCGCGCAGCCGGCCTCGTCGGTCGATCGTCAGACGCAGTCGCTGTCGGACTACCTGGCGACCGGCGTGACGGCCACCTTCACCGGGTTCGCCCCGGGCGCCCCGGTCTCGTTCGGCATCTCGACCCCCGCGACGGGCGACTCGGCCGGTCCCGACGCGGAGGCCGACGCGAACGGCGCCGTGACGTTGCGCTTCGTCCCCGAGGCGGGCACGAACTACGCCAACGTCGGCACCTACAACCTGACCGCCTCCTCCGACGAGGGGGCCATCGTCGCAGAACCGCTCAGCTTCACGGTGACCGCCGACACCCCCGAAACCCCCAGCCCCGGCACCACGACCCCGACGACCGCCCCGGCGCCCGTCGCGGGCCCGGCCACACCGGTCAAGCACGCCGCGACCTTCACCGGCTGATCGGCACAGCTGCTCCCCGCCGGGCCGGAACCCTGTTCCGGCCCGGCACCTCTTCGTCACCCGCCCCACCCCCTGGAGCCCCCGTGTTCATCCGAACGACCGCAACCGCCCGCATCGGAGTCCTGACGCTTCTGGTGACCCTCGTGATGTCGGGGTGTTCTCCCGCATCCAGCCCGGAGGCCACGCCTTCACGAGAAACGGAGGTGTCACCCACCCCCACCGCCACCCCGGGGCGGGCCACCGCAGAATCGGCGACGGTTGCGACATCCGCCACCGCCACCGCGGCACTCCTCGATGTCTACGACGCTCCCGAAGGCAGTCCGAAGGCCAGCCTGGCCAACCCACAGGCCTCTGGCGCTCCCCTCACCCTGCTCGTTGCGTCCTCTCAGGGCGAATGGTTGCGGGTGTACCTCGCCCAGCGCCCCAACGGCAGTACAGGATGGGTCAAAGCTGACGCCGTCACACAGCACACCCTCGAGTACAGCCTGAAGGCCTCTACCGCAGACAACACCCTCACTCTGCTCAAGAACGGCCATCCGGTGAAGACTTTCGCGGCCGCCACCGGCACCGGGGGCACGCCTACGCCGCACGGAACGTTCTTCCTCACCGAACTCCTCGAGCCCACCAACGAGGGCTACGGCCCCTACGCGTTCGGCCTGTCGGCGTTCTCCGATGTGCTGTCGAGCTTCGGCGGTGGCCCCGGGCAGATCGGCCTGCACGGCACCGACGACGTCGACAGCATCGGCCAGTCTGCCAGCCACGGGTGCATCCGCCTGTCGAACGCCGACATCACGGAGCTCGCGAAGCTCCTGCCGCTCGGCACCCCCATCACCGTCGATTGAGCGTTCACCATCAGCACCCTTCTCGTCATGGACCCCGTAGCGCATGCATGTCGGGCTCCTTACGGGGATCAATGCGATAGGCGGCCTCACACCTCATGGCGGTGAGGGCGCTCCGCCCAGACGGGCGTCGTCATCGGCGACACGCTCGCCCTCCGTCCCGATCGGCTGCGGCCCCTCCGTGTCGCGGTTCCGCCTGAGACGCCCCCAAGCGGCCCAGGGGCGCAGACGACCCACCGTCACGGGGATTTCCTTATCCGAGACCGCGCTGCGCCGGCTGGAAAGCAACTGACCCCGAGCGCGTTCCCGCGGGGCTCTGCGATCATCCTCCGCCGCACGGACATGCGCTGCCTCGGCATGGAGACCACCTCCCCCCCCCTGGAACGCTGGCCGCGCTTCAGAACAAGAGCGCAAGAGAGAAATGACCGGGATCGACGCCATGCGACCTTAAAGTATCGATCCTCTTTTGGCAACTCCTATGGTTTTAAACCCGTTTTACTCCGTACTGGCCCAATATGGGGTCACCTGAAAAATCGATCCCGACCAGCCTTTAATGGGCGGGGTGGACGTAGAATGAGCCGACCCGTTACCCCGGAGTGAGAACATGGCAAACCACGTCGAGCACCTTTTTGCCGACTACCCCGCGATCCTGTCCGCAAAGGACATCGCGGAGGTTCTCGGGCTGAACAACAAGACCGTTTACGAATATCTTCAGGCCGGGACGTTGCCCGGTTATCACATCGGCACGAAGTGGGTCCTCATCCGTGACGAAGTGGTGGAGTTCATCGCCCGCTCTTCGAACGTCGCGGACCGCGAGTCGCCCCCCATCCGGGCGTGACACCCCACCCTCTTAGCATGAGCACCCCGTTTCAGGGGTGGAGGCCAACTCGTATTACTCTTACCGCGTGCTGGCCGCCGAGGTATCCCGACTTCTGACAACGCCCGCGAACGTCCCGGCGCTGTCCGCCCGTGCGGCGTTCGCGCATCGCCGTGTCACCCTTCGCGTCGACTACGTCACGCACCCCGATGCCGCCCGCATGCTGCTCCCCGAGCCGCTCGACGTTCCGCCGATCGCTCGCGCCAGCATCTACGTGACGCAGTACCACGACATGTTCGCCGAGGCCCCCGTCGTCGAGATGGCCCAGGCTATCGAGGCCGTCAGCCCCGACGGTCGCACGGGAGACTTCGTCCAGGCGGTGTACACCGATAGCGTCCCCGCCCTCATCGGCAATCGGGAAAGCTTTCTCCAGCCCACCCTGTTCGGGTCCGTCTCCATCACGCATCAGAACGCTGTGACCGACTTCGCGCTCAGGATCAACGGCGTAGATGTCGCGAGGGGCAGCGCCGGCTACAAGACCGAAGCCATCAACCATCAAGACGCCGCCGAGCTGTTCGGTCGACCCAAATTCTTCGTCAAGGTCCTCGGCAGCCCGCTACTCGGCGAATCAACCCGGCCCACGCTCTTCGGGTTGGAGCCCGCGAATCTCGTCGTGACCGAGGCGTACAGAGCCCCCGCCCGGATCTCCCTGTCAGGCCACGTCATGGCCCCCCTCGACGATCTGCCGGTCGTGCACGTGGAAAGCTGCCACATGATCGCGGCCAACTGGGTCATGGGCCGCGCCGAAGTTCTCCACCGCTACGCCTGAGCGCATCGCACTGACTCCGCGCGTTCTGCGCGAATCGGGTGAGAGGTAACCGCCCGCCGCTTCGACGCGGGGACGGCCCGTCAGCCCGCATCGGTATGCGTCGACGCGAGCATGCGGCACGCAATCCTGCGGCCGGATTCCGCGAACAGGGAGAGACCTCGCGTTCGCAGCCCCCACCCCTCGACCGATTTCGTCCGAAATATGGTTGCGCTCGCCCTGGTCTTTGCTGTTATGGTGGCTTCGTTCCGTTTCGACCCGTTTCATTCCAGCAAAGACCCGATAACCCGTATCGTCCCGTCACGCGGGGCCGGAGTTGGTCGACGCGGCGCACGTACCACCCGTCACCTGGTGGCAATCATCGATCACGCTGCGGGCAAACACATCCCTGCCCCGTGCGCGCTGGTCACTGTCGCGCAGAGCCATCCGGCCGGCCGCGACGCTCCTTCCACACCCTCTGCGAAAGTGCACCCGCCCATGAAATCCACATCCCGTCCCAGCAAGAAGAAGCTGCTCATCGCCTCCGCGGCACTGCTGAGCATCGGTCTGACCGGTTCCATCGCCACTGGCGCTTACTTCACCGACCAGAAGATCGTCACCGACAATCAGCTCACCGCGGGTACCGTCGTCCTCGGCAACATCGCCGACGACCCCACCTCCGTCACCCCTGTGACGTTTACCAACGTCCTCCCCATCGACGACTCGACCAGCGCCAAGATCGCGGCAAACGCGAAGACGTTCAATGTCAACGTCCGCAACAGCGGGACGGCTGAAATCGACTGGAAAGCGACCTTGAGCCTCACCTCGAGCGCCTTCGCCCGGCAGGTCCGAGTGTCGTACAGCACCGACAACGGCTCGACTTGGTCGGCCCCCACCTTCGCGGACAACCTCAACGGCGTCGCCATCAACAGCACCACCGCTCTCGCCGCCAACGACACGCTGCCCGTCAAGTTCCGGGCGTGGCTCCCCGCCGCTACCGACAACACCGCTCAGGGCAAGAGCCTGACGTTCTCGGTCACCGTCAACGCCATTCAGGCCGGCGCTCCCTGGTCCTGATGCAGACCGGGTGCCGGTCAGCCCCAAACTGACCGGCACCCTCCGCAGTGCGAGTCGACGCACGCAGACCAACGCTCCCCGCGCTCGCCGTGCTTTCTCGGCCTGTCCATCGGGAGAGGCCGAGAGGGGCTCCGGGGAAGCGAACACCACGGCCAGCTCATCCCCCGACTGCGAGACCGCTCCCCTCCCGCGTGAGGCCCGGTGCCGTCAGCCCCTCCTTCCGCCACCTCAAGATGCGCCACGACGATTTCCGGTGATCTTCCACCCTGAATCCGGCAACCCACATGACTCTGGTACGAGACCTACGAACTGCGGCTGGTGAAAAATCTGCCGCCACCACGACAGCACTGCTGACGCTTCGTGTGGGCGTCGCCCTCACCCCCACGACGACCGCAGACGCAGGTCATCGCATCGCCGCTGTCGACGCACCCGGCACCGTTCTTCTCGGCCGGCCCGCCCTCGGCGCATCGAGGACGCCCCCGCGGCACGTCATCCGCGACGTCATCACCGGTCGACGAGATGACGAGTTCACCTACAGTCTCTGGGTCACAGTCCGAAACGTCGGATCCGGCCCCGTGGAGTGGTTCAGCTGCATCGAAGTGTCTCCCCTCGGTCACGTGGCGCGACACATCGCTCTCGACGTCCGGACGGACGACGGGAGCTGGTCATCGCCCCTCGCGATGAACGCCCCGCAGAATCCGGCGTTCTGCGCCCCCGCCATCGTTGCGGTGGGCACGGAACGCCGTCTGCTCCTGCGCGTACGTCTTTCGCCGCTCCAGCGGGTGGGCGAATCTCCCCTGTCGCTGGGACTCACGTTCGACACCACCCTCGTCGAGACCGAGAGGCACCCCCTTCGACGACGACCTCGACGGTCTACGCGGCCCTGACCTCTCCCCGCCGAACCGTCTTCACCTTCGTCGCATCTACACGTCCGGAGTCATTCATGCGAATTCTTTCCTGCATCCGCTGGAGCATCGTCGCAGCCGTCCTCGCCCTGCTCCTCGCCCCGGCAGCGGTAGCGCTGACCACCGGGACGCAGCTCGTCGTCGTCGACGGAAAGTCCATGACTCCGACATACGACTACGGCGACATCGTTCTCATCGGTCCCCCGACCGAAGCAGACTTCGCCCCGGGTCACGTCGTGACCGTCGGATTGTCCAGCGGCGCCATGTACACCCACCGCGTCGTGAGTGTCACCGACGGGAAGGCACAGCTCAAGGGGGACGGAAACGCCGCCGAGGATCCGGACCTCGTCACTTTCGACCAACTCGTGGGGGCGGTCCGGGGCCACATAGGCTCCCCTCTCGCTGATGTGCTGGCCTACGCGCAAACCCTCCCGGCACGTATCAGCCTCGCGGTCCTCGTCCTCGCGTTCATCCTGCTCCCCCTCGGCCGGGCGCGAGGCACCGATGCGGGCATCGATGAGGCTGCTCCGACGGCAGCACCGAGGGATTCGGAAGAGAGCGAGAGTCGAGAAGCCATCCAGCTGTCGGACAGCCTGGCCGTTTTCGCCCCGCTGACCACAGACGCGTCTTCGACGCCCCCTCCCGCACCGAACCCGGCGGCCACGGCACCCCGCAAGAGCGTCCAGCAGTGGTGATCGCCCAACCGATGCCCCGCGGTTCCGAGCGCGAGCCCACCGCTTCCGACGAGCACCAAGGAGACGCCATGACCACAGACCGAACGCTCGCCGACACATCTCGTTCACCCCGCGGCGTGACGCGCGACCGCCGAGAGCCACCCGGCTTCTCTCCGTGCCTCACCGCGGTCGTCATCGACGCCGAGGAGGCCGCACGGACGGTACTCGTCCACACCCTCGAAGCAGCCGGTTACGCCACCGACGCGTGTGCCGAAGGGGCTGAGGGAGTGGAAACCGTCTTGGCAACGTCGCCAGATCTGGTGACGGTAGACCTGAACCTTCCGGGCATGGACGGCGTCGAGGTCATCCGTCGGATCCGAGCCGCTGGCGCAACTCCGCACGTCGCCGTCATCTCCGCCTCACAGGACGAAGCCGACAAGGTGCTCGGGTTCACGGCAGGCGCTGACGACTACATCACCAAACCATTCCGCATTCGCGAGTTCCGAGCTCGCATCGATGCCGTCACGCGCAGATTGACACGCGCCCCGCGGGAGACGCACCCCGCCTGACGGGCCTTCGCCCGCGATCACGACGCGACGGCGCTCAGGACTCCTGGCTGCCCTCGACCCAGGCGAGGTACTCCTCCGACACAGTTCCCGTGACGTAGCGGCCGTCGAAGCAGCTCATGTCGAGATCGACCAGGTCGGTTCCCTCCATGATCGCCGCCTTGAGGTCGTCGACCTCCTGGTAGACCAGGTAATCGCAGCCGAGCTCCTCGGCGATCTCGGGGATCGTCCGACCGTGGGCGACGAGCTCGTGGCGCGAGGGCATGTTGATGCCGTACACGTGGGGGTAGCGCACGGGCGGTGCCGCCGAGGCGAACGTCACGCTCTTGGCACCGGCATCCCGAGCCATCTGGATGATCTCGCGGCTGGTCGTGCCACGCACGATCGAATCGTCGACCAACAGCACGTTCTTGCCCTGGAACTCCGTCGACATGGCGTTGAGCTTCTGGCGCACGCTCTTCTTGCGCACCGCCTGCCCCGGCATGATGAACGTGCGTCCGACGTAGCGGTTCTTGTAGAAGCCCTCGCGGTACTCGATCCCGAGCTTGCGGGCCACCTGCATCGCCGCGGGTCGCGCGGAGTCGGGGATCGGCATGACCACGTCGATGGCCCCCGCGGGGGTGTACTTCGCGACGGTGTCGGCCAGGCGCTCACCCATGCGCAAGCGCGTCTCGTACACCGAGACGCCGTTCATGACCGAGTCGGGGCGGGCGAGGTAGACGTACTCGAACGAGCAGGGCGCGAGCATGGTGCTGTCAGCGCACTGCTGCGCGTGAAGCGTGCCGTCGAGGGTGATGAACACGGCCTCGCCGGGCTCGACGTCGCGCACGATCTCGAATCCGGCGTTCTCGAGCACGAGCGACTCGGAAGCCACGATGTACTCGTCGCGCGGCTCACCGCCCGGCACCTGGGCTGCGGGGCGCTTGCCGAGGATGAGGGGGCGGATGCCGAACGGATCGCGGAACGCGAGGAGCCCGTAGCCCGCGATGAGGGCGATCGAGGCATAAGAGCCCTCGACGCGCTCGTGCACGCGGCCGACCGCGCGGAAGACCTGGGCAGGGTCGAGGTCGGGGCCGGTGATCTCGGACTGCAGCTCGGAGCCGAGGATGTTCACGAGCAGCTCGGTGTCGCTGCTGGTGTTGAGGTGGCGACGATCCTTGTGGAAGAGCTCGGTCGTCAGCTCGCGGGTGTTCGTGAGGTTTCCGTTGTGCACGAGCACGATGCCGTACGGAGCGTTGACGTAGAAGGGCTGAGCCTCTTCTTCATTCGACGCGGTGCCCTTGGTGGCGTAGCGCACGTGACCGAGGCCGATGTCACCGAGAAGGGCGCGCATGTCGCGGGTGCGGAAAGCCTCGCGCACCTGACCGCGGGCCTTGTGGATGTGGAAGACGCCGCTGGACTCGGCCGTGGCCATGCCCGTCGAATCCTGTCCCCGGTGCTGGAGGAGCAGGAGCGCGTCGTAGATCTCCTGGTTGACCGGGCCCTGCCCGGCCATGCCGACGATGCCACACATGGGGTGTTAGATCGCTCCGTTCGCCGGCGTGCCGGCATCCGCGTAGGTTCCGACCAGGCGCACCGCGCCACCGTCGACACCCTTCGCGCCCTGTTCGTACTCGCCCTCGGGGCGCGCGCCGTCGCGCACGACGCCGACCTGCCACGTGGCGATACCGTCGGCCTGCAGGGCCGCGATCGCGGCGTCCGCCGCCTCGGGGGCGACGACGGCGAGGAAGCCGATGCCGAGGTTCCAGGTGCCCTCGGTCGCCGTGAGCTCGAGCCCGCCCAGGTCGGCGAGCACGCGGAACACCGGCGAGGGGCTCCACGTCGAACGGTCGACATCGACCCAGGTGTCCTGCGGGAGCACGCGCGCCAGGTTGGCGGCGATGCCGCCACCCGTGACGTGGCTGAGCGAATGGATGCCGGTGCCCACCGCGCCGTCGTCGAGCAGGCGCAGCAGCGGCGAGGTGTAGAGGCGCGTGGGCTCGAGGAGCGCCTCGCCCCACGTGCCGCCGAGCTCCGCCGAGGCGGATCCGTAGGCGATGCCCGCACCGGTGATGATGTGACGCACGAGCGAGTAGCCGTTCGAGTGCAGACCGCTCGAGGCGAGCGCCAGCACGACATCTCCCGCGCGCACCCGGTCGGCGCCCAGCACGCGCTCGGCCTCGACCACTCCCGTCGCCGCTCCCGCGACGTCGTAGTCGTCGACGCCCAGCAGACCCGGGTGCTCCGCGGTCTCGCCGCCCACGAGCGCGGTGCCGGTCATGGCGCAGCCGCGCGCGATGCCCGCGACGATGTCGGCGATGCGCGGGGGCACGACCTTGCCGCACGCGATGTAGTCGGTCATGAAGAGCGGGCGCGCGCCGACCACGACGATGTCGTCGACGACCATGCCGACGAGGTCTTCGCCGATCGTGTCGTGCTTGTCGATGGCCTGGGCGATCGCGACCTTCGTACCGACGCCGTCGGTGCTGGTCGCGAGCAGGGGGCGCGCGTAGTCGCGGAGCGCGGAGGCGTCGAAGAGACCGGCGAAACCGCCGACCCCGCCGAGCACCTCGGGCCCGTGGGTGCGACGCACGGCCGACTTCATCAATTCGACGGCGAGATCTCCGGCGGCGGTATCGACGCCTGCGGCGGAGTACGGGTTTTCGTGGGGAGCGGAAGCCACCGCAACAGACTACCCGGGGCGGACGCGCGCGGGTGCCGCGTCTTCGACGCAAGGGCCACCCGACACGGCGTACTTCCTCCCTACAATGACGCCATGACGGGCGGTCAGCCGGAGTGGGTGATCCGCGAAGACGCGGCACAGCCGGTGCTCGTCGCGCTGTACCTGCGCCAGGTCCTCGGCATCCGGTCTCCCGAGGAGCTTCCCGCGTTGCGCCGCGTGCCACCCCCGTGGGTGGACGAGCGGACGGATACGGCTCACGCGCGACTCGAACGCGAATGGCGCGAGTACTGGGCGATGACGGTGGAGCCCCAGGCGCACCCCTCCCCCGTGCCCCTCGAGCTGATCGACGGCTTCGAGACGCTCGTCGCCCTACCGGTGGAGGGAACCGAGACCCTGCGCGCGGCCATCACAGCGCACGCCGACGACGCCGTGGACTTCGCCCGACTGGCCCACGACCGGTACGCCCGCGAGGCCGCGGCCCGGCCCGGGGTGTCGTACCGCGCATACGCGAGCGCAATCGCCGCTCACGAGCGGACCGTGGGGCGACGCGCGCACTCGTTCGAGCTGAACGTGCAGGTGCTTCCCCTGGCTCAGCGGGGCGTGTGGTGGATCGGCTCCCTCACCGTGGCCGTGACCGACGGTCTCCGAGGAGACGTCGCCGCCTTCGACACGGCGATCCACCCGATCATCGCCGAACTGGCGTGAGGACCGGTCAGACGCCGTGCTGCTCGTGCTCGACAGTGACCTGCCGGGTGCGACCGCCGATGGTGCGTTCGAAGATCAGCGCGACGACGGCGCCGACCGCGATGCCCAGCACGACGAAGATCAGCGCGGTGAAACCGAAGACCTGCATCTGCGAGTACACGACCTGCGTGTAGGGGCTGATGTCGGAGCCGTCGATGAACACGGTGAGCAACAGTGCCACGAGGATGCCGAGAAACGCCCCGGCCGCCAGGAACACGCCGTACTTGGGGGCGCGGCGGACCGTCAGCGTCTCTCGCCCATCGCGGACGGAGGACGGTCGTTCGGGGGTGGGCTGCTCGGCCATACGCCTATTGTCCCACCGCTGGGGGATCCGCGGGGCGGCCCGGCGCAGCGTCGAGATACCGGGTCGGGCGACGGGCGGAGCGGTCGAGGACGCATCCGCTCGTCGAGGACGCATCCGCTGATCGAGGACGCATCCGCTCGTCGAGGACGCATCCGTTCGTCGAGGACGCATCCGCTGATCGAGGACGCATCTGTTCGTCGAGGACGCATCCGCTGGCCGGCAATCGCCTGCGTCCTCGGCGAACACATACGGTTTCGACCGACCGAGCGCTGCGCCGCGCCTACGGCCGCAGCGGCAGCAGCGCGCTGAGGTCGGCGCGAACGCCGGAGGCGACGATGCGGCCGGCGGTCACGGCATCCGTCCAGTGCTCTTCGCCCGTGGCGACGGCGATCCACGTCGCCGCGTCGGTCTCGACGACGTTGGGGGGCGTCCCGCGGGTGTGGCGCGGGCCCTCGATCACCTGCACGGCGCCGAAAGGGGGAACCCTCATCTCGACCGAATTGCCGGGGGCCTTCTCGACGAGCAGCTGCAGCAGGTAGCGCACGGCCGTGGCGGTCGCCGGGCGCGGGGCGTCTCCAGCGGCGACGGCGGCGAGCGCCGCGCGGCCGTCTCCGGTCTCGATACGGCGGGGAGGCATGGCATCCACGCTACCCGCGGGAGGTCGACGCGGGCCGAGGGGTGCCGCGCGGCGTCCGGCCCGCACACAACCTCAGCGATCCGCGCAACCTCCGTCGCATCCCACCCCCGAGGGCTGAGCTCGCGCAGAAAACTGAGGTTGCACACCTCCCGCACGCCGACGCCCACACAACCTCAGCGATCCGCGCAACCTCCGTCGCATCCCACCCCCGAGGGCTGAGCTCGCGCAGAAAACTGAGCGAACGCAGACCACCCCCACCGCATCACGCGACCCCGCGCTGGGTAGGCTGGCCGCGTGAGAATCCTGGTCCTCGGTTCGGGCGCGCGCGAGCACGCCATCATCCTCGCCCTGCGCTCCGAAGAGGAGTCGCACGCGATCTTCGCCGCCCCCGGCAATGCGGGCATCGCTCGCGAAGCGCACCTGGTCGACGTCGACCCCATGGATCCCGCCGCCGTCCTCACCTTCGCCAAGACCGAGGCGGTCGATCTCGTCGTCGTGGGCCCCGAGGCACCCTTGGTCGCCGGAGTCGCCGACCCCCTGCGCGCGCACGGCATCCCGGTGTTCGGCCCGGGCAAGGCCGCGGCTCGTCTCGAAGGGTCGAAGACCTACGCCAAGAGGATCATGGATGCCGCGGGCGTCCCCACCGGCGGATCGGTTCGCGCTCACGACGTCGACGCCGTCGAAGCCGCCCTCGACCAGTTCGGGGCCCCTTACGTCGTCAAGGCCGACGGACTGGCTGCGGGCAAGGGCGTCATCGTGACCTCCGACCGCGCGGCGGCCCTCGCCCACGCCGAGAGCTACCTACCGAGCGGCGCCGTGCTGATCGAGGAGTTCCTCTCGGGCCCCGAGGTGTCGCTGTTCTTCCTCAGCGACGGCGACCACGTCGCCCCCCTCAGCCCCGCGCAGGACTTCAAGCGCCTCCGTGACGGCGACGAGGGCCCCAACACCGGCGGCATGGGCGCCTACTCTCCGTTGCCCTGGCTGACGGAGCGCTTCGGCGGTGAGGACGAGTTCGTCGCGCAGGTCACGCGCGACATCGCGGAGCCCGTGATCCGCCAGATGGATGCCGAGGGCACCCCGTTCATCGGACTCCTGTACGCCGGGCTCATCCTCACCGAGCAGGGCGTGAAGGTCATCGAGTTCAACGCGCGCTTCGGCGACCCCGAGACGCAGGTCGTCTTGCCCCGCCTGGTCGACCCGCTGTCGACCCTGCTGCTGGCCGCCGCGTCAGGCACGCTCGAGGACCAGCCGCGCCCCGCCTTCGCCGAGGCGACCGCGGTCACCGTCGTGCTCGCGAGCGAGGGCTACCCCGAGGCGCCCCTGACCGGTCGCGTGCTGACCGGACTCGACGACGCCGAGGAGGTCGACGGCGTGCACGTCGCTCACGCGGCCACGGCCCTGCGCGACGGTGAGCTGGTCGCGACGGGTGGGCGCGTGCTCAGCGTGGTCGCCACCGGGTCGACGTTCGGCGAAGCGCGCGAAGCGGCCTATGCCGGACTGGAACGCATCGGGCTCGAGGGCGGCCAGTACCGCACCGATATCGCCGCGCGGGTGGCGCAGGGCTGAGACCGGTGGGCGGGGCCCCGCCGCGCATACCGGGGAAGCCGACGCCTGCACGCCGTAGCCTCGAGCGATGAGTTCGACCGCGTACGACGCCCGGGCCGAGGAGTACATCGCCGCTCTCGGGACGATGGATGCCGTTCACCCCGTCGACCGGGGCATCGTCGAGGCCTGGGCCGCCACGGTCACCGGCCCGGTGCTCGATGCCGGGTGCGGCCCCGGCCACTGGACGGAGTACCTGGCTGGGCTCGGCCTCGATGTGCGGGGCATCGATCTCGCGCCGCGGTTCATCTCGCACGCGCAAGCGGCTCATGCCGGCATCCGGTTCGAGCTCGGCACCATCGACGCCTTGGAGGCGGCGGACGGGGAGTTCGGCGGCATCCTGTCGTGGTTCTCGACGATCCATCACGAGCCCGAGACCGTGAGCGTGCCCCTCGGGGAGTTCGCGCGCACGCTCCGTCCGGGAGGACGGCTGCTGCTCGGCGTGTTCGTGGGCTCCGAGGTCGCCCCGTTCGACCACGCCGTCGCCCGGGCCTATCGCTGGCCCGCGGCGGAGCTCGGACGGAGAGCGGATGCCGCGGGCTTCGCCGTCGTCGAGACACACGTCCGCGAGACGCGGGGCGAGCGTCCGTCCGGGGTGCTGGTGTGCGAGCGGCGGGCGTGACGGGGATCACGCTCGCGCGGGCGTGCGTCGAGGATGCGCCCGCGGTGGCAGCGTTCCAGACCCTCGCCTGGCAGCAGACGTACCGGGGCGTGATCGACGATGCTCTCCTCGACGTGCCCGCCGACGATCGCGTGGAGCGGTGGGCAGAACGGATCGGGTCCGGTTCTCGGTCCGTCACGATCGCGTGGAAGGGCCGTTCGGTTGTGGGGGTGGCCAGCACCTCGGTCGACGATCCGCCGCGCGCCGGGCTTCCCGCGCTCGAACTGAACACCCTGTACCTGCGACGCGACGCACAGGGAATCGGTCTGGGATCACGCCTTCTGCAGGCCGCGATCGGCGACGACGCCGCGCACCTGCTCGCTTTCGAGTTCAACGCCAGCGCTCACGCGTTCTACAGACGGCGCAGCTTCACGCCTGAGGGTGCGGTGCTCCTCGACCCGGGTACCGGGCTCCGGGAGCGGCGGTGGGTGCGGCGGGGGATCGTCGGCGGGGCTGACGGAGGGACCCGTGGCGTGACGGGATGAATCTTCTTCCCCTCTCCTCGACGTCGATCAGATCGGCCCGCCGCCCGTCGCCGGATGCATGCACGCGCTCGGGCTGTTTCCACGATCGGGCGCGACGAAACCCTCGGTCGCCCGTCTCCATGATGATCCACCGCGCGCCCCCCGAACCGCTCCGCGTGATGCGCTGTCACGACGTCCGGGCGGCTTCGGAAGCGGGGATTGTCGAGAATCGCTCGTGCCGCCGCATGCCCAGCCGCGCGCGAGCATGGTGCAGATGAGACTCGACCGTGCGCACCGACAGCTGCAGCGAAGCCGCAATCTGGGCATTGGATTTTCCGACCGCCACGAGGCGCACGATCTCACGCTCGCGTGGAGTCAAGAGATCCAGCGGTTGCTGGACGGCGCCGCGCGTGCTGGCGCGCAAAGCATGGATGAACGCGTGCAAGGGCGCGATGTCGATGTCGGTGCCGAGAGCCTCGGCGCGTTCGAGGACCTGCTCCGCCGGTACCCCTCCCTCGAGCAGCACCCTCAGCAAGACCGGCAGGAGGATCGGCATCGTCTGTCGCGCCCGGTCGAAGACTCGCTCGGCTCGGGCGACTGCCGCGGCGGGGCGGCGGGTGGCCATCTCGAAGAGGGAACACACGGTATCTCGGACCGCGCCGAAGCCGCCCCGACCCCACTCATCGGAGACGGAGTCGATGCGTTCGATGGCCGAGGCGGCGTGCACGAGATCTCCGGTGCCCACAAAAGCCGCCGCCCGCACCACGTCGCTCCAGATGCGCGTGACTTCTGACGGATTCACCTCGATGAGCTGCATGCTCGCGGATACGTCGGCGGGGCGGGCGCGGATGAGCTGGATCGACGCGTCGATCAGAGCGAGCATTGCCACGTCGTCTTGCCGGTCCTCCCATCGAGCGGTCAACAGGCGTCGCCGGGTGGCGTTCTGCACCAGATCGAGGTTGTCGCCGATCATCATCAGGGAGAACGCGTGAAGCCGGAAGACGGTGAAGTTCGACTCCACGTCGAGACCATGCGTTTGATGCCGTCGACGCAACAGATCGTGAACTCGCGCGCGATGGCCGCGCGATGCCTCAATGGCCGCCTGGCACGCTTCCGCGAGAGCCAGGGTCTCATCTGCGGGTTGCGCGTCGAGCGCCTGAAGGTCGACGGGGAGGACGGGCGTCGCACCGTTCGAGAGAGACAGAGCCGCGACGGCGTAACTGACCCGGAGGCGCCACTCGGCGTCATCGGGTGCCCACCGTGTGAGCTCTGCCAGGCGCGTGAGCGCGGAATCGAGTCGTGCGCACCTGGCGAACAGCACTCGCACGTGAACCATGAGCGTCGATTCTCGATCCTCACGGTTGCGGGGAACGGGGGCGGCGTCGAGCAGGCGCTCTGCTTCCTCGTACTCTCCCAGCGCCAGCCGGGCGAGGATGAGCGCGGATGAGGCGGTCACGTCGTGCTGGGCCACCAGGACCCGCTCTGCCACCGAAACGGCCTCGCGAGGCGAGCTCGACCGCGCGAGAGACAGGGCCGCGCGGGGAAGAACCCTCCAGAGCGCCGACGTGAGCGCTTCTTCGTCGGACTCGTCCGCCCACCGTGCGCAGAACCTCTCCTCACCCGGAGTGAGCTGCGGCGGGTACCGGGCGAGAGTCAGCAGTTCGCGCGCGAGCGCTCGTCGCACCTCGACGAGCGTGACCGTATCCACGGAGTCGGCCACGATGCGCGCGATGACACCGCTCACCGCAGCGGTGCCGCCGTCGGCTCCGGCCGACAGCAGGCCCCCGTCGTGGAGCCGCGCCAGCACCTCAGCCGAAACCACGCGACCAAGGTGCCCCGTCGGTATGGGACCCAGTTCTGCGAGCGCCGTGAGCACTTGCCGGTCCCGGATACTCAAAGGCGCAAGCATCTTGTCGACCGAGGCGACGACTCCGCCCGGAAGCACATCGACGGTCGGATCGACCGGGAACAACGCATTCAAACGCCCCCGCGTCGCCGCCGCCTCGACGAGCTCGCAGACGAGTGCCGGGCTTCCTCCGCTGAGATTGTGAAGGGCCATGTGCCAGGCGTCCTCGGCGCGATCGGCTCCGTAACAGACGGTACGGAGAAGATCGCCGAGTTCCGCCGTCTCTCGCAGCGTCAGCGGCGGCACCGCGACGGTGACGGCGACGGCGGCCGCTTTCTCGAACAGCGGACCCAGAATGTCCCAACGTCCCGGGTCCCCCGCCGCTGTGACATTTCTCGTTGAGGTGACCGCCACGCACACGGCGGCTCTTCTTCCCATGGCGTCGAGAAGCCGCGCGAGCACCGGCGCAGGGAGCTGGTCGAGGTCGTCGACGACAAGCACTCCACCGCCGCGCAATCTGCTCAGAAGGTCGGTGATGTCATCTTCATCGACAACGGCAATCCGATCCGACGAATCCGACTCCCACCAACAAACGCCGCACGCCCCCGCGGCCAGATAGATCACCCGCCGGGCCAGGTCTTTGACGACGACCGAAAGCAGGTGTGAACGACCGCTGCGGCGCGGCCCCGTAATGAGGACGCTCCGTCGCCGCTTAAGCGCGGTGATGGCCAGAGAACGCTCGACTTTCCGTCCGACAAATGTCCGACCGTCGCTCATCGCAGCAACTCCCCCCTGCCGATCCAAGGCGCCATATAAGCGAGCCCCTATTTCGTTCCTACACCGAAATCTTCGCTTTCCGTATTCACTGAGTCGGCTCAGTGGTGGGGCTGTGGACACGGAAGCGACCGCACCCCGACGACAAAGCCAACTTCCGTATCGCTCACTGATGTGGTGATCCGACCCTTCCCCATAGCGTCACTCCGACCCGCATCGCCCGCCCCGAAAGCGGAGCCATCGACATGCGGAAGACAGGAAGAGGCACCATGACCACCCGATCACTCATGCCCGCTCCGCGAACGTGGCGGGCCGTACGCGCGGCAGGGGCGGCCACCGTCGTCGCGGCCCTGCTGATCCCCGCAGGCGCGGCTCAGGCCGCGGACGTCGTCTCGCAGAGCTCCGGCCGTCTTGTGGAAACGTCACTGCTCGGCACAGACATCCTCGACACCGCACTCGCTCTCCGCGGAGCGCGCGCTGTCAATCCTGACGCGAGCGGCGACGTGACGGTCGATCAGCCGCTCGACGCCTCAGCCATCGCCGGGTTGATCGGACTGACCGCGGGATCGACGAGCCTCTTCGGCGACAACGGCATCATCCAGCTGGGTGCTGTCGGACAGTACGCCCAGGCCCGCGATGACGGGAGTTCGTCTGCGTTCTCCGGTGCCGTCTCGGCCGCGCCGAGTCTCGTCGGCATCAGCACCGTGACCCCCTCGAACGTGGGCTCGCCGACCGCGGGCCAGTCCGCGACGTTCCGCCTCGGCTCGGCGTCGGCGCCCGTGGGAATACGTGTGGACCTCGGGGTTCTCGCGGCATCGGCCCAGCAAGCGGCCGACGGAACCCAGACCGGTCAGTACGTGCTGTCGGATGCGGCTTTCGCCGTCGACGGCACCGTGGTCTCCGGTGTGCTGGCGATCATCAACCCGGCTTTGGACACCCTCATCGCCCTCGCGAACACGAGTGGCGCAGGGTTGACGAACCCCTTCTCGTCGGGCTCGATCACGCTCACGCTCGACGATCTGACCTCTGCCGCCGGTGTCGCCAGCGTCAACGACCTGCCCGCTGGCACCGACCTGCTCTCGTACGTCCCGCAAGCCGTCGCGAACAAGATCACGAGCCAGGTCGACAGCGTGCTCGACTCCGCCGGCGCCCTGGCGACCCGACTGCAGTCGAACTTCTTCACCGCCGCGGCCGGGCTGGCCCTTCAGGCAGCGGTCAGCACGGCCCAGGCCACGATCCTGCCCGTGCTGAATGGGATCAGCAGCACCCTGGTGACACCCCTCAGCAACGCCGTGACTCAGCTCGCGCAGATGCAGGTCAATGTGACGTCGACCGGCAGCGACGGCTCCTTCACCCAGACCGCGCTGCGCCTGGGGCTCGGCCCCTCGGGGTCCCTGGCGAGCGTGAACCTCGCGAACGCGACCGTCGGACCGAACGCCGGACAGCTGGCCGTCCCGGTAGCCGGGGCTGAGTCCCTCGCCCTCGCCGGCGGATTCCTCGGCATCGGAGGAGTCGTCCTCGCGGGTGTCGCCCTGCGCCGTCGCGCCCGCACGGGCGCCGTTCGGGCCTGACGCGGTGTATCGCAACGGCGTAGCGGGCGGAGGAGCCGCCGGGCTTCTCGCGGTGACAGGCTACGCGGCCCCGACGGCGACGCTCATCGTCGTCGGGGCCGGCGCGGCGCTGATCGGCGCGCTCCTGACCTGGAGATCGGTCCGACTCGGGGGACAGGATGCCGAGAACGCGGCATCCGGTAAGGAACGCTCCCGGCCGTGAACCCGCTCGACGTCCTCTTCTCGCTTTCCTTTATCTTCTTGGTGGTCTTCCTGACCTACACGACGCTCATCGTCGTCCCCTTCCTGCGCCGCAGGCGCGCGCCGGGCGGCGACCCGCGTGTGTTCGAGTGGCACGTGTTCATCCCTTGTCGAGACGAGGCGGCGATCGCCCCGACGCTGAGGAGGATGCGCGAGCGGTTCCCCGATGTGCACGTATGGATCATCGACGACGCGAGTACCGACGGAACCAGCGACATCGTGGCGGCCGCCGCCGCGACCGACTCGCGCGTGCACGCGGTCATCCGCCGACTCCCCGATGCACGAAAAGGCAAGGGCGCCGCGCTCAATGCCGCATACCGAGGCCTGCGGGAATGGCGAGCCTCCCGCGGCGAGGACGCCACGCAAGACGATCGCACCATCGTGATCGTGCTGGACGCTGACGGCTCGCTTTCTCCGAACGCGTTGCGGCAGGCGGTGGGCCCCGGTGCTTTCGGTTCGCCGACGGTCGGGGCGGTGCAGGTGGCCGTGCGCATGAACAATCGCGACGACCCCGCACCTCTGGCCGGACGGGGTCGTGGCGCCCAACGCTGGGCGCGATACCTCATCCGAATGCAGGACATCGAGTTCCGAACGACCATTGCCGCGATGCAGGTGCTGCGCATGCGCACCGTATCGGTGGGGCTCGGCGGAAACGGTCAATTCACGAGGCTGAGCGCGCTGCAGGAGGCCTCTGTCGGTCAGGACGGGCCGTGGGGCGATGCCCTCCTCGAGGACTACGAAGTGGGATTGCGCATCATGCTCGTCGGTTACCGCACCGTCTACGCGCACGACGCCTGGGTCGCGCAAGAGGCGTTGCCGTCGGCTCGGCGCCTGCTCACCCAGCGCACCCGTTGGTGTCAGGGCGGGATGCAGTGCGCGCGGTACCTGCCCCGCATCTACGCGTCGCGGACGTTCACCAACGCCGGCGCGCTCGAGGCTGCGTACTTCCTCTCCATCCCCTACATCCAGCTCGTCGGATTCGTGCTGTGGCCGGCGGTGGGTATCGCGATGCTGGCGTCGGGAGCGCTCGCTCCGGGCGGTCTTCTCGGCTGGGTGGCGGCGTCGGCGTGGATCGTCCCGCTGTGGGTGCTCACGGGGATCCTGCCCTTCTCCCTGTGGCCGTTCGTCTACGCAGTGCGGGAGGAGAGACACCCGCTCTGGCGTGCCGCGGTGTGGGGGATCGGCTACTGGCTGTACATGTACCAGAGCTACATCTGCGTCCTCCGAGCCTTCGGCCGCATGATCGCGGGGCGGCGCGGGTGGACCAAGACGCGTCGCAACGCCGAAGCGGGACGCCTGCTGTTGGCGGTCGAGTCGTGAGCACGGCCGTCTTCAGACGCAGCTCTCGAGTGGGTGAGGCGCCGCGCCTGCTTCTCGCCGCGGCCATCGCGACGCTTGCCGGGCTTCTGGTCGCGGGTGAGGCGGATACACGTGCCGCCGAGGCGCAGCTCGCGCGTCTGCTCGTGGGGACGATCGCCTCGGGCCGCGCCGTGGCCTCGGGCCCCGTCGTCTACTTCGGCATCGGCACCCCTCAGGTCACGGGGTTGTCCATCACGACGATGTGCTCGACCACCGTGCTGATCGTTCCCCTCCTGCTCCTCGCCGTCGCCGTCATCGGCATCACCCGCGCCCGACTCTCGCGCGTCGGCATGGGGCTGGCCGTCGGCGTGACGCTCGCCGTGACATGCAACATGATCCGCTTCGCCTCGGCGGCCTGGGCGTACAGCGCGTACGGACGCGACGGTTTCGACCTCGTGCACCGCTACGTCGGATCTCTCTTCGTGATCGCCGGCTTCATCACCGCCATCCTGCTGCTGCTACGTATCTCGCTCCGCGAATCGCGAGACCGCCGGGCCGCCGCCACACCCCGCTCGGAGGCGAAGGTGCCCCGCCACAGGCAGATCGAAGCGTCAGCACGGGGCCAACGGGGATCCGGACCGGGTCTTTCCGGGGAGTCGTCGGCGCCCCTGCGCCGGGACCGCCGCCGATCGGCGACCCGACCGAGGAGAGGGGACCTTCGATGAGCCTCCCCTGGATCGACGTCGTCTACGGAACACGACCCGAGGCGGTGAAGTGCGCGCCGCTCGTCGTCGAGCTCCGCCGCCGCGAGAGTGTTCGCACGACCGTGACGGTCACGGGTCAGCACCGGGAGATGGTCGACGAGGTCAACGCGTCGTTCGGCATCCGTCCCGACGCCGACCTCAACGTCTTCCGCCGCGGCGCCACACTCGCGCAGACATCGTCGTGGATGTTCGCGGCTCTCTCGCAGCGCTGGGCGGATGCCACGCCCGACGCCGTCGTCGTGCAGGGGGATACCGCAAGCGCGGCGATGGCAGCGGTGGCGGCGTATTACGCCGGGGCGCGCGTCGTTCATCTCGAGGCGGGACTTCGATCGGGCGATCTGCGGTCGCCCTTCCCCGAGGAGGGCAACCGCCGCCTCATCGCGCCCCTGGCGTCCCTTCACCTCGCCCCCACCGACAGTGCGGCCGCCAACCTGCGATCCGAGGGCGTGTCGGACGACGACATCGTCGTCACGGGCAACACCGGTATCGATGCGCTCCGCCGACAGGCGAGTCGCTCGCAGCGATTCGACGATCCCGCGGTGGAAGACATCGTGAACGGATGGAACCGGGTCGTGCTGGTCACCGTGCACCGACGCGAATCCTGGGGTGGGCCGCTGTCGCGCGTCGTGAAGGCGGTTGCCGAGACGCTCGCGGGCCGCCCCGACGTCGTCGCGGTTCTCCCCGCGCACCCCAACCCGCGGGTACGCGCAGAAGTGCACGCCGCCGCCGGCGACAGCGATCGCCTGGTCATCTGCGAGCCGCTGCCCTACGGTCAGTTCAGCCAGCTGCTCGGCCGCGCGTACTGCGTTGTGACCGATTCGGGTGGCGTACAAGAGGAGGCTCCGGCTCTCGGCGTGCCCGCGCTCGTGGTGCGTGACACCACCGAGCGCAGCGAGGGCGTCGCTGCGGGCGCCGCTCGACTCATCGGCACGCGACACGAGAGCGTCGTGACCGAGTTGGCCGCGTTGCTCGATGATCGCCACGCGCATGCGCGCATGGCACGGGCCCGAAGTCTGTACGGCGATGGTCGGGCCGCGCCCCGCGCCGCCGACGCGATAGAGCGACTGCTTGGAACGGCGCGGTCCGTCGGCATAGCGGGCTGAGCGTCGGCACGACCAAGGGAGGAGCATGGCCGAGGCACGAGCGTGGCCCGGGCCGTTCCGCGGAGGTGCCGCTTCTCGTCGCCCGCGCACGTGCCATCGAACGCGGGCGACGAGGAGCCCGCTTCGGCCCGTCCAGACCTCCTTCCCGCCCGCACCGACGAACGGCGAACGCCGCCGTTCCTCGACGGGGACGGCGGCGTTCGATGAGGCGACTTACTCGCCCGCGGTGGCCGGAGCGGCCTGCGCTGCCTGCGCGGGGGCCGCGTCGCGCGGAGCGCCGTGGGGGCGGATCACCGACGGCCGGCGCATGAACAGCACCGCGACGAGGCCGAGGGCGATCACGACGATGGGCAGCGTGAGCGACTGGCCCATGGCCTGCGAGAAGCCGGTGACGACCTGCGGCGGAAGCGTTCCCCCACCGAAGCTCGCGGAGGCATCCGCCGCACCCGGCAGGTTCGCCTCGAGGCGCGCCTGCATGAAGGCGGCGATGGATGCCGATCCGATCACCGACCCGATCGTGCGGGTCGTGTTGTAGATGCCGGCGCCGGCACCCGCCTGGCGCGGCGGGAGGTTGCGCGTCGCGGTGGTCGCGAGCGGACCCCACATGCCCGCGTTTCCGATGCCCATGAAGACGGAGGGGATGAGGAACATCCAGATCGGGGCGTCAGTGAGGATGAGCGCGACGTAGAGCCCCAGCGATCCACCGACCAGCAGCAGGCCCGGCACGAGCAGGAAGCGCGGATCGGTGCGGTCGAGAAGCTTTCCCGCGAAGGGCGCGAGAACGCCCGACAGGATCGCGAGCGGAACGAGCAGCAGCGCCGACTCGGTCGGGGTGAGGCCGCGGGCGAGCTGCAGGTAGAACATCTGCGGCAACGCCATGCTCGTCACGGTGAAGCCGACGGCGGCGATGGCGAGGTTCGCGATCGAGAAGTTGCGGTCTCGGAACAGGTCGAGCGGTACGAGCGGTTCGCCCTTGCTCCGCGCCTGCGTCCACACGAACAGCGCCATGACGACGACACCGGCGGCGACCATCGCCCAGATCCACGCGGCCCACGAGTAGTGCTCGCCCTCCTGCAGGCCGAACACGATGAGGAAAAGGCCCACGGCGCTGAGCACGACGCCGAGGATGTCGAACTTGTGCGCGGTGCGCGGCAGCTGCGGCACGAGGATGACGGCGGCGATGAAACCGATGATTCCGACGGGGATGTTGATGAAGAAGATCCACTCCCACCCGAGGCCGTCGACGAGCAGGCCGCCTGCGAGAGGGCCGACGAGGGTGGCGACACCGGCGGTGGCACCCCACAGGCCCATCGCCGCGCCGCGGTTCTGCGGCGGGAAGGTGCGCGTGATGACGGCCATCGTCTGGGGCGTCATGAGAGCGGCCCCGAGGCCCTGCACGGCGCGGGCGACGATCAGCACCTCGAGCGAGGGAGCCAGCCCGCACGCGAGCGACGCGAGGGTGAAGATCGCGAGGCCGGTGAGGTAGATGTTCTTCGGCCCGAAGCGGTCGCCGAGGCGACCGGTGATCAGCAGCGGAACGGCGTAGGTCAGCAGGTAGGCGCTGGTGACCCACACGACGTTGTCGAGGTTGTTGGTGGCCGGGTCGAGCGCGGCCTTGATGGCGGGGTTCGCGACCGAGACGATCGTGGTGTCGACCAGGATCATGAAGAACCCGATCACCAGCGCCCAGAGAGCGGGCCAGGGACTGCGTTCGGTGCGGTTCGCACCGGTTCGAGGGGATGCCGCGGAGGCGGCGCGGGAGTCGGTCATGGGGTGGTCTCCTTTGAGACGCGGTGCTTGTTCTTGATGTGCTCGGGGATCTCGGCGATGCCCCAGGCGAGGGAGCCATCGGCGAGGCGCGCACGCAGGGAGTCCTGCCACGCGAGTTCGGCGTCGAGCAGAGCGGCTTGACGCCGCAGCTCGACGAGGAATTGCTCGGGCGTCTCGCGCTCGGCGGCGGCGGCGAGACCGTCGCGGTGCTCCTCGGCAGAGAGCAGGAGCAGGGCGCGACGTCGGTCGAGCAGGTCGATGACCTCGGCCCGCTCGAGATTGTGGGCCTCGGACAGGGCGACCCGGAAGTCGCTCGCCCGGTCGATCTGGGGCAGTTCAGCGCGCACCCACTCCTCGACGGCCCGATGGCCGGCATCCAGGATCGTGTAGGTCGTGCGCTCCGGGCGGTTGCCGTCGCGATCGACACCGACCTCGGCGAGGAGGCCGTCGCGTTCGAGGCGGGCGACCGTGTGGTAGATCGTGCCCTTCTGCAGCGGCACGAGCCGATCGTCGCGGCGCTCCTTGAGCAGGCGGACGAGCTCGTAGGTGTGCATGTCGGCCTCACGGAGGGTCGCGAGGATCATGACGGCGACGGGGGTGAGGCGGCTGGTCTCCGGCATCCGTCCTCCTCATGGTCCGTGTCGACTAGTCCATGTGGACTATACGCCGGATTCCCGTCCTGCGCGAACGCGCGGAGATGAACGTCGAGTGTCCAGAACACGCCGCGCCGGGGCGAGCCCGGG
>Ga0308159_1001856_pt1 | contig 27379 bp, 20 predicted proteins | sample PhyCR1_FD_201040 | JGI IMG/M metagenome (GOLD analysis project Ga0308159, IMG submission 201040) | Phyllosphere microbial communities from UC Gill Tract Community Farm, Albany, California, United States - DLSLC.R1 | ecosystem: Host-associated > Plants > Phyllosphere > Unclassified | place: USA...
CCCTGGCAACCGCCGGGTATGGCCTAGAGAACCTTCGTAATAGTTATCGTCGGGTTTGCAGGTTGCTTGAGGGCTTTTTGAAAAAAATTTGCCATCACCACGCCACCCCCGAGAAAACAAAGACTTAGCCGCCCTCCAACCGCGAAAAACTGACGCCATAAAACCGCCTGCCGCGCAAAGCGGCGGGCCAGCGCCATCGGCCTGTTCAGGCCGCAGCACTTTCCAGCAGATCTACCAGTTCGTACTCCATATAATCGGCCAACGCCAACCAGTCCTGACGCTCCTGACATTCAAACATTTGCGTCAACACCTGCGCCCATTGCTGCTGCGTCTCTACAGAGGCAGACGCCAGGCATTGCTGGGCGTTTTCGAAGACATCGACCATGCTCAGTGCGGCCTCGACATCACGGCCCAGCCGAAACAATGCCGCGCACTGGCGGCACTGGTCTTTACAGTGCCCCAAGGCATTCATTGCACGAACTCCTGATTGAAAGCGGTTCCGGCGATCAGCGCCCCGGATCGACTGCTGTTGAGAAACTCGACCTGCGGATGCGCAGCAATATAGCGCTCCAGCACACACAGATAACCGCGAAAATTGAGCTGCGTACTGACCCGCTGCCCGTGGCCGTCACGCACCCAGTGGCGCGCCTGATTCACCGGCGGCCCCAGATCGCCATCGCCCCAACCGGCATGGGTCTTGTTCATCGGGAACGCGAAGTCAGCGCCAAACAGGGTGATCGTCGCAGCGCCCATCTTCACCGCCAGATCCACCGCCGGATGAATCACGCTGCCGCCGACGTGCAACTGACCGCGCGGATATTGCTCACGCAAGTCCGCATAGATCGGGCTCGCGGAATAACCGCCGTAGCGCTTGCCCTTCCAGGCCTGCAATACCGTCGGATCGCTCATCGGCAAATACACCAGCGGGATGCCATCGGACTGCTCGCAGGGCAGATGGCGGAACCCGATGCGTTGATCGATGCTCACCACCAGATCCGGCGCGATGCCATGTTCGCGCAGCGGGCGATACGCGGTATCGACACAGATGAACAGAGGCCGCTCGGCACGTTGGCGGATCGCCGCCAGCCGCTCGAAATGCTGCTCCAGGCTCGGCCCGGTGGCAATCACATAGATCTCTCGCCCGGTGCAGCTACCGAACAGTTGCGCCACATCGGCATCGCCGAGCAACACCGGCAGGCATTCCTGCAAGCGCTGCTGGATCTGCGCTGACTGCGGATCGAACTCGCGGTTGTTGAACGTCAGGTGGATTTCGTTGACCAGTCGATCGCGAATCTTCGCATTGCTGTCATCGGCCAGCAGCAATTCCGCAGGCAGAGCGAAAAACGGCGTGAAGAAGTCAGCATGCTCATCGGCGTAAAACAACTCGACGCGCGGATCGTCCAGCCACTGGCGTTGATCGAGCAGTTGCAGCACCAGTGCGAACAGTGCGCCATTGAGGATATGCACGTACAAGCGCTCAAGACCGGCACGCTCCAGCAGCACACCGGGTAAATCGCCCAGGCCGGTGCCATAGACGTGCAGTTGCGGTTTTTCCGGAAGGCTCGCCGCTTGTACCCCCGCCTCATGCAGGCGGTCATGGCGACTGGTCAGTTGCACGCCATTGACGCTCAGCGTCGAGCCGAGCCCGTGCACCAATTCAGCGGCAACGCCTGCGCTGTCCTCGCCCAGCAAGCGCTCGAATAGCGCCGGCCAGCGCCTCTGCAACACTTGGGCATTGGCTTGGAAAAACTCGCTCATGGCGCCTCGCGCTCCGTATCAGGCAAAAAAATAGCGTTCAAGGTTAACCTTGAACGCTATTTTTGTATCCGCTGTTTTTGTGTCGATCAGGGACGATAGATGATCGCCGAACCCCACGACAGACCGACCCCGAAGCCGCTCAGCGCGACCCGCTGCCATTGCGAATCAAGCGCGTGTTTTTCCAGCAGCAACGGAATGCTCGACGACACGGTGTTACCGGTCTCGACCATGTCCTTGATGAACTTCTCAGGCTCGCCTTCGAAACGCCGCGCCACGGCATCGACGATCGCCGCGCTGCCCTGGTGAATGCAGAACGCATCGATGTCATCGGATTTGAGGCCGGAATCATCGAGCAGTTCGTGCAAGTGAGCGGGGACTTTGAGCAGGGCAAAGTTGAACACCTGGCGTCCGTTCATGAAGAACACGCCGTCGGTGACCTTCAAGTGCGGTGCGCCGGAACCGTCCGTGCCGAACTTGGCCTTGCCCAGCGCCCAGGTCGGGTCTTCGCCCATCCAGGTTGCAGTGGCGGCGTCGCCGAACAGCATGGTGGTGTTGCGGTCTTCCGGATCGACAATCTTCGAATACGGGTCAGCGGTAATCAGCAGGCCGTTTTTCAGGCCGGCGGCTTCCATGAAGCCCTTGATCGCGTAGATGCCGTAGACATAACCCGAGCAACCCAGAGAAATGTCGAACGCCGCTACGTTGGTTGGCAGACCCAGTTTGTCCTGCACGATCGCCGCGGTGTGCGGCAGGCCTTCCTCGTCGCCGTTCTGGGTGACGACGATCAGCGCGTCGATCGATTCGCGCTTCAGTTCCGGGTTGCTGGCAAACAGCGCATTGGCCGCTTCCACGCACAGGTCGGAGGTTTCCTGTTCAGCGTCTTTGCGCGGCAGGAACGCCGAGCCGATCTTGCCAAGGATGAATTCTTCATCCTTCTCGAATTTTGCACCTTGTGCGTAATTGTCCACGCCGGCTACAGGAACGTAGCTCGCAATGCTTTTTATGCCAATCATTACGGCTTCCCAATAAAAAACAGCCCAAGACCACCGCTCGCAAGGATTTCGAGGGGCGCCGACAAACAGCAAATGGCCGCCACAACGGGCAGCCACGGGGAGCGCAAAGGGCTATCACTGGAACCGCAAACGGGCCAGGCGCCATCTCCCCGATCAATACAATACAGTGAAGATGCGCGTTATGACTCGCAGGTCACGCTATTTAGCCGAATCGATGCAGATCGGCTTATTCGAGCAGCGACCAGTCCAGCGGCGTACCGCGCTTGATCGATGCGCGGGCGCGGCGGCCAAGGACGGCGTCGGTGTGCTTGGGCGGCAGACCGAGACCCGGGCGAATCGCACGCAGGTTGTCGCGACTGAAGGTGTCACCGGCGGCCATGTCGGCGGTGACATACAGCGAGCGCCGATACACCAGCGACTTGCGCTCGGCTTCGGTGACGCCGTAATGCACCTGGCCCATGGCCTGCCAGGCGCGCTCAGTTTCCACCACCAGACTGGCCATTTCTGAAGGTTCCAGGGAAAAACTGGCGTCGACGCCACCGGCTGAACGGTCAAGGGTGAAATGTTTTTCAACCACTGTCGCCCCGAGCGCTACCGCCGCAACGGAAACGCCAACGCCCATCGAATGATCGGACAGCCCGACCTCACAACCGAACAGTTCCCGCAAATGCGGGATCGTGCGCACATTGCTGTTGAGCGGGGTCGCCGGATAGGTGCTGGTGCATTTGAGCAGCACCAGATCCTTGCAGCCGGCCTCACGCGCGGCCCGCACGCTTTCATCCAGTTCGGCGATGCTGGCCATGCCAGTGGAAATGATCAGCGGCTTGCCAGTGGCCGCCACCCTACGGATCAGCGGCAGGTCGGTGTTTTCAAAACTGGCGATCTTGTAAGCCGGCACATCGAGGCTTTCGAGAAAATCCACCGCGCTGTCATCAAACGGTGTCGAGAACGCGAGCATTCCCAATTCTTTGGCCCGAGCAAAAATCGGCGCGTGCCATTCCCACGGCGTGTGGGCTTTTTCGTACAGCTCGTACAGCGAGGTGCCAGCCCACAGGCTGCCCGGATCCTTGATGAAGAATTCGCCTTCGGACAGATCCAGGGTCATGGTCTCGGCGGTATAGGTTTGCAGCTTCAAGGCATGCGCCCCGGCCCGGGCGGCGGCCTCGACGATTTGCAGGGCGACCTCCAGCGACTGGTTATGGTTGCCGCTCATCTCGGCAATGATGAACGGCGGCGCATCGGCACCGATCGAGCGATTGCCAATCTTGAAGCTAGTCATGCGATTGATCCTTCAGAACACGGGTGAACACGCAGGCTTCCTGGCTGAAGCCAGCGTCACGAAACAGATTCAACGAGGGCGCGTTGCCCGGCAAAACCCGCGCGATGATGGCTTGCAGTTGCGCCCAGTGCATCGTGACGAACGCTTCGCCCCGCGCCAGCAGCGCCCTGCCCCAACCCAGGCCGATGCGCTCCTCAAGCAGATACAGCGACACTTCAGCGTCAGACCCGCGCAGGTCATAACGCACCACACCGACGGCACCGTCGTCGGCCTCGGCAATCAACAACAGCCGCTGCGGGTTGCGCAGACTCGCCGTCAGCCAGTCCAGATGCTGCGGCCAGTCGATCACGCTGGAGTCCAGCGACCCGCGCCGCACCGCTTCGGCATTGCGCCCATCGAACAGCAATTGCGCATCGTCGAGCGTTGCCGGACGCAACTTCAGCACCGCGCCGGCCAATGCTGCCGCTACACGCTCGGCACCGCGGCCATCAACCAGTTGCCGCGAACGTTCGGCCAGGCTCTGGCGCAAATAGAAATTGTTGCCGACGAAACCGACCGCATCGCGCAATTGCTCAACGCTGACTTGCTCACGGGCGCCAAGAAACACATGTGCGCCCGCAGCGGCCATGACTTCGCCGTTGGCCTGCTGGTTGTTCGACACCGCGATACAGATCGTCGGTAACCCAAGCGCCGCACGCTCCCAACTGGTACCGCCGCCAGCGCCAATAAACAGGTCGGCTTCAGTCATGCGCTGATAAAAATCGCTGACGAAACTGTGCAAGCGCCAGTTCGGCCGCGTCTCGGCCAACGCCTGCATCTGTGCCCACGCCGGGTTGTCGGCGCCGGCAACGAAATCCACTTGCAGCTCGTTGAAATCGGCCAGGGCGAGCATCGCGTGATGGGTCTGCATCGCCGCATCGAAGCCGCCAAAGTTGACCAATACCCGACGCGCCGTGGGCTTGATCTCAATCGCCGCGCAAGCGAATTCCTCGCGCAACATCGCATAACGCGGGCCGAGCAAGGCGCGGCATCCCGCCGGCAGCAGCGGCGCATAGTTTTCGCTGAGCCCGGACAGATTCTGATTGAGCAGCAGATCGACGCTGTAACGCCGGGTGGCCAGATCGTCCACCGCCGCGATGCGATGCGCCCAACGTCGCGCTGCGGTTTGCCAGTGATGGTCGAGGCCGTAATGGTCGACGATGATCCAGTCGAACTCCGCCTGCCCATCCAGCAATTGGCCCAGTGCATCAACGTCGAACTGCCACGGCAGCATCGATTCAATGGCCTGCAGCGGGTCCTCATCGCGATAGCGCTCGGGCAGCGCGAAGGTTTCGAAGCCTTCAGCATTCAAGGCATCCAGCCGATGCCCCGGCAACCGCCGACAGGCAAACGCGACGTGACTGCCCTGCTGTTTCAGTACCCGCGCCAAAGTCAGGCAACGGGCGATGTGGCCGCTGCCAATGGTCGGCGAAGCGTCAGCGCGAATCAGCACTCTCATGAAAGCTCTCCGCCGGCCTTGAGCGCCGCGTACAGGTATTCGGCGCGTTTGAAGTCTTCAGGCGTGTCGATGTCCTGGACCAGATACCGCGGCAAAATCACCGGCAGGCTGGCCGGTGAATACAGCACATCACCGCGCAACCACGCCGCGCTGCGCCCCCAATAGAACTGACCGGCATCCTGATACGCCTCGGGCAGATCCTGCGAGCGCGTATTGCGAAACTCGGGATACAACGCCGTCAAGGCGCCCTCCCCGTCTACGGTCAGCGCACGCTGCACCGGAAACGCGAAATCGCAAACAGAGAACGCAAATGATCGATCAGGATGCTGCTCCAGCAGCTCGAAACCCTGACGCAGATAGCGTGCCTGCAACAGCGGTGCAGTGGCGTAAATGCAGCAGGCAAAATCGAAGGTCGGCAACTGCTCCAGCGCATGCGCGATGACCGCCGCCGTGCCGGTAAAGTCATCGGCCAGTGCTGCCGGACGCATGAACGGTACCTGCGCACCGTGCGCCCTCGCGACCTCGGCAATTTCTGCATCGTCGGTGCTGACCACGACCTGCTCGAACAAACCTGAATCCAGCGCCGTGCGGATCGAGCGGGCAATCATCGGCACGCCATCGAACGGCAAGAGATTCTTGCGCGGGATGCGCTTGCTGCCGCCACGGGCGGGGATGATTGCGACGTTGCTCAAGGGCGCTTTTCCAACAGGAACCAAGTGATGTCGTCCGCCGGAAACTGCCGATCGCGGTGATAGACGAAGCCATAGTCGACCAGTTGCAGATCAGCATAGCGGTCGAGCATTTCGCCGGCGAAATCACGCTTGAACAGCTTGCCGCTGTTGCCGCGGTAGGCAATTTCCACCGGCGCGGGATTGTAATACTCGGCGATCAGGATGTAGCGCTGGCTCAGCTCGTACAACTGCGCATAGGCGCGCGGCAACAACTCGGGGGCCAGATGGATCAGCACGCCTTTGCTCAGGGTCAGATCGTAGCGACGCTCGGCAGGAAAATCGAACAGCGAACCGTGCCAGATCTGCGCAATGTCCAGCGCCTGCGCCTGTGCACACGCGCTTTCGTTGATCTCCACCCCGAACAGTTCGCAGCGCGGCAATAACTGATGCAGTGCCTGCAAATTGTTGCCGGCGTTGGTGCCCAGCTCAAGCAAACTGTCGACGCGACCCGCGCGGCTCAGCGCTTTGGCGAAAAAGCCGAGATTGCCTGCCACCAACGCCTGGCCTACGTTGCGCTCAACGTACTGGTTGCCGAACTCACCCTGCCAGAATCTTTCCTGCTCGCTCAGATCGCGCATTGCACAGTCTCGTCCACCGCCGCAGCGGTCATCCTTCGGTCAGTCGGCGCAGTTGCTCGACTACATGATCCTGCTGCTCATCGCTCAGCAAGGGGTACAGCGGCAAGCTGATGGCTTGAGCGTAATAGCGTTCAGCCTCGGGAAAATCACCCTCGGCAAAACCCAGGTCGCGATAGTAAGGCTGCAAGTGCACGGGAATGTAGTGCAGATTCACGCCGATACCGGCGGCGCGCAAACCTTCGAAGACCTGACGATGACTGAGGCTGATGCGCTCGGTCTGCAAGCGAATCACATACAAGTGCCAGGCAGACTCCGCCTCTTCCTGCGGGCTCGGCAACGTCACCGGCAAATACGCCAGCAAGCGATCATAGCGTGCCGCCAGTTCGCGGCGCCGGGCGATGAATTCGTCCAGTTTGCCCAGCTGTGACAGGCCCAGCGCCGCTTGCAGGTCAGTGATCCGATAGTTGAAGCCCAGCTCGATCTGCTGGTAGTACCAGGGCCCGTGACTGGGCTCGGTCATCTGCTGCGCATCACGGGTCATGCCGTGACTGCGCAGGCGTTGCAGACGCTCGGCCAGGTGCGGGCGATTGGTCAGGACCATGCCGCCCTCGGCGCTGGTGATGATCTTCACCGGATGGAAACTGAACACCGTCATCGCAGCGAATTCGCCGCACCCGACCGGGCGCCCGCCATAGCTGGCGCCGACGGCGTGCGACGCATCCTCGATCACGGTGAAGTTGTAGCGCTCGGCCAGTTCGGCGATGCGCCGCATGTCACAGCTCTGTCCCGAGAACGCCACCGCGACCAGCACTTTCGGCAACGTGCCGTCGCGCTCGGCCTGTTCCAGCTTCGCGGCCAGAACCACCGCATCGAGGTTCCAGGTCAGCGGATCGATGTCGACAAAATCGACCTCGGCGCCGCAATAGCGCCCGCAGTTGGCCGAGGCGAGAAAGGTGTTCGGCGTGGTCCACAAACGATCGCCCGGCCCCAGCCCCGCCGCCAGACAAGCGATGTGCAGCGCCGCGGTGGCGTTGCACACCGCCACGGCGAAATCGGCCTGGCAACGCGCGGCCATCGCCTGCTCGAAGCGCTCGATAGTCGGCCCTTGGGTCAGCCAGTCCGATTGCAACACCGCGACCACCGCATCGATGTCCGCCTGATCGAGGCTCTGCCGACCGTAGGGGATCATGCCGAGAGTTTCGCGTGCAGATCGGCGATCTGCCCGATTGAAAGGAACTGCGGATTGGTATCGGAGCGGTACTCGAAATCTTCGCTCACCGCGCGCCCACGCTCGCCAAGTTTGTCGACGGCAAAATCGACATCGACGCTGGTGAAGCGAATCGACGGCTGGATGGTGTAGTGATCCTCGAACTCGAGGGTCATGCGCGCATCGTCCAGCGGCACCATCAGCTCATGCAGCTTTTCGCCGGGACGGATGCCGACGTTTTTGTGCGGCAGATGCTCAGCCATGCCACGTGCCAGATCGACGATACGGATCGACGGAATCTTCGGCACGAACACTTCGCCGCCGTGCATCCGCGCGAAGCTGTCGAGAACAAATTGCACGCCGTGATCGAGGGTGATCCAGAACCGGGTCATGCGCTCGTCGGTGATCGGCAGCTCCTGCGCGCCATCGGCGATCAGCTTGCTGAAAAACGGCACGACCGAGCCGCGCGAGCCGGCGACGTTGCCGTAACGCACCACGGCAAAACGGGTCTGCTGCTCGCCGGCAATGTTGTTGGCGGCGACGAACAGTTTGTCCGAAAGCAACTTGGTCGCGCCGTACAGATTGATCGGGCTGGCCGCCTTGTCGGTAGACAATGCCACGACTTTTTTCACACCGTTGTCGATGGCGGCGGCGATGATATTTTCCGCGCCATTGACGTTGGTGCGAATGCACTCGGTCGGATTGTATTCCGCCGCCGGCACTTGTTTGAGCGCGGCGGCATGCACCACATAGTCGATACCGCGCATGGCCTGACGCAAGCGATCGGCGTCACGCACATCACCGATGAAATAGCGCATGCACGGTGCGTTGAACGTCTGCTGCATCTCGTACTGTTTCAGCTCGTCACGGGAGAACACCACCACGCGTTTGGGCTGGTATTGCTCGAGCAAGCGACGGATGAAGTTGCGCCCGAACGAGCCGGTGCCGCCGGAGATGAAGATCGATTTACCGTTGAACATGTTCTGATTCCTGTCCGGCGAGCTTAAGCGAGCAACTGTGCCCAGTTGATCGGGGCACTTTCGCCCAAGGTAAAACCTTTGCCGGTCAGGCCCAGGTTGGCGTTGTAGGCCGGGTCGTGCGCGAACGCGGCGGGCCATTTTTCACGCAGCGTCGCCAGTGCCGCTGGCTGCTGTGCCAGATCGCCGTTGTGCAGCACCTGCACCAGCGGCGTCCATACGGTGAGGTAACCGGCCTGACCGGCCTTGAGGCACAGGTCGACATCGGCGAAACCTTCAGCAAAAGTCGCCTCATCCAGCCCGCCCAAGGCGCTGTACAGTTCTTTGCGCACCATCATGCAGACCCTGGAGACGGCCGAATAATTTTGCTCGGCGACCAGACGCTGCATGTAACCCTCGGCCTCGTGTTTCTCGCCAATGAAGGGCGAACCCACGCCATCGTTCAGACCCAGGATCAAACCGGCGTGCGAGACCTTGCCGTCGCGGTCGACCAGCTTGGCACCGACGATCCCGACTTCCGGGCGCTGGGCGTGATTGAGCAGCGAATCAATCCAGTTCGGGTTGACCACTTCACTGTCAGCGGCCAGCAATACCAGATAGTCGCCCTGGGCTTGCTCGCTGGCGGCGTTGTACAACGCGACCTCGCTCAGTGGCTGATCGGCACGCAACACGTTGACCTTGGCATGGCGTAGCGTACCCAGCCAGTCATTGACCTGCGCCGACTGCTGGCTGCTCGCCGCCAGCAATACTTCATAGCGGCTGTAACGGGTTCGCAGCAACACGCCTTCCAGGCAGCGGCGCAGCGCCGGCAAATCATCGATGACCGGCACAATGATCGAAACCAGTGGCTGTTCGGTGTGGCGATAATCGATTTGCCAGGTGCCCGGCGTCTGCGAAGTAACCTTGGCCTTGTAGCCGCGATTGCCGAGATGGCGCAGCAATGCCAGACGTTCGTGGGCGTTTTCCTCCAGAGGCGCCCGCTCGGTGATCAGCAGCGGCTCGTCGAGATGCGCAAGGCCATCGAGGCCGCCCTGCTCGATGATGCGCAGCAACAGATCGAATTCCAGCGCCTTGCTGAAATCGGCCTGATAGCCGCCGGCCTCAAGCAATACTTCGCGACGAATCAGCCAATGGCGCGCCATCAGCGACGGCACGCTTTGCAGCAGATCAAGATTGAAACCGGGGCGGAACACGTCGACCAGTGCACCGTTTTCCTTGCGCTGGATTTCATCGGTGGCGACAGCACGCACACCTTGGGCACCCATCAGTTCAAGACTGGCGCGCAACAGACCACTGGCGGTGAACTCATCACCGGCCTGAGCCACCATCAGCCAGTCGCTTGGCGACTGCTGAGCGCTCTGGTTGAGTTTGTCGACGAGATTGCCCGGTGTGACACGAACAAAGTGCAAGGTGTTCTGCGCAGTGGTCGCTGCCGGCGCTTCACCGGTGGTGAACACGACAATCCTGAATGCTTTGCAGTACCCCTCGACCAGGCTGTCGAGCGACACCTGCAACTTGTCGATGTCGTTGTCCAGATCAAGCAGGAAGATACCGAACTGCGGCCCACCACCTTCAGCAGCCACGTGCTGGCGGATCGACTCGAGCTGCTCGATGGCCGGAGCGCGTGCGGCCAGCCAGTTCAACAAACGTCCCGATTGCATCTTGTCGAACGTGAGCTGATGATCGTCGACCGTCAGCGCCTCGAGGCGGGCGATCCATTCATGCATTTGCGCCGCCGTCTCGTCACCGAGCACTTGCATTTGCGCGGCCAGACGTTTGGCAACCACCTGATTGAACGCATTCAGATCATGCGCCTGCCACAACCGGTCGATCACACTCTGCGGCGTATCGTTATTGCGCGCCTGCAGCAGATGCGCCTGACGCGTCCATACGCCTTCCAGCCCTTCCAGCTGAAGGCGACCCGCCGGCAGGGTGTGCAGCATGAATTCAAACTGTTCCAGAAGATCGAAAAACACCTGGTTGTAGAACGGCATCTCGACGTACTGCAGTGGGCCGAAACGCCGATCAGGCCGGCGCAATTGCTGATTCCAGGTCGACTCGAAAATCAGCTCGGCAGTCAACGCCCGACGGACCGCCAGACTCTCGGCCATCGCCGCAAAGCTCTCCAGAACAAATGCCTTGGCTTGCCCTGCATCGACGTCTTGAATACCGGTAGGCAGCGAGACGAGAAAATCGGCGAACGCCTCTCGTTCGGCGACTGACTTGGCATCGAGATAGGTGAGCGAGTGATACACATCGGTATTGTGTTCGGAAACGCCGTAGTTGATCTCGCGCACCACATAAGGAATTGGCAGGATCCGAGCCTTGGCGCTGGCCAGCAGGAAGTACACGTGACCGATTTCCTGCCATTGAAAATTGGTCCCCGGCGGCAATGCCGAGTGCCAGGTTTTCATCAGATCGGTACGGGTCACCGCGTAAAACGGCGGGATGTACTGACTCATATAGTCAATGACGCGGTCCTGCGCGCGCTCGGATGAATAGTCCTCCTGAACCTTCTTGTCGCGGCGGTAGTAATTCACCCCATCGGCCTTGGCCAGGTACATCAGGCAATAGCCATGGCACATACCGTAGTCACGATTGGCCTGAAGAAAGCCGACCGACTCGCAGAGCGAATCGAACACGATGAAATCGTCATCCGCCGCCAGCACCATATAGGGCGTGGTCAGTTGTTCGACGCCATAGGCCAGTTTGGCCTGCATGCCCCAGTAGGCGAATTGCGGCACGTGATGATAATCGACCGCGGAAAAATCGCCTTCCGGACGTTCCGGCGTGGAATCCAGCACCATGATTCGGCAGGGCAAGCTGCTGTAATACTTCACCGCACGGAGCAGGAACGCCGGTCGGTTGTGAGTAATCAGCACCACCGTCAACAATTCGTTGAGCGGTAGCGTCAGTTCAGAACTGTACTTGCCTTGCATAACTTCTCTCCACAACCGGCGACTCGCCGAAACAACGCTGGGTAATGTTGCGAATTAACGAACGCGGCGCAGATAACCGTCCGGCGCCACGGTGATCAGCAGTTTGTTCTGCATCTGCCGATCGATTTCAAAATCCTTGTTCTCTTCCAGGTATTTCCACACGGCGGTTTTCGGGTTATCGCCATGACCCCACGGGCGATCCGGGAAAAAGTCCGCCGGCATGTCTTCAACCACGGTGTCCATCACCACGCAGTAGCTGCCCACCGAAACCAGTGGCGCGTACAAGCGCAGCTCCTCGAGGACGTGGTCGTGGGTATGGTTGGAATCGAGGACCAGAATCACTTTCTTGCCCTCGGCAATCGCGCGGACTTTCTGCGCGGTCGCCTCATCGATACTCGAACCTTCGATCATCTGGATGCGCTTGGCCATCGGGTGGCTTTCGATCGCTTCACGGTTGTGCGGGCGAATATCGAGGTCGATACCCAGCACTTCGCCGTGCCCTTGCAGTTCCAGCAACGAGGCGTAGTAAATGATCGAACCGCCATGGGCGATGCCGCATTCAATGACCAGGTCCGGTTTGACCTGCCAGATGATCTCTTGCATGGCCATCATGTCTTGCGGCAACTGGATGATCGGACGGCCCATCCACGAGAAGTGGTAGCTGTATTTATGGCGGGCCGATTCGTTGAAGAAATCCCGGGCCAGTGCTACCACTTTCTGGTCGTCACCCTGGCGCGCGATCTCTTCCTGGCATTCGGCTTCGAAGGCTTTGTGGATGTTGTTTTCGGTCATCTTAATAATCTCAAGGGTCACTGAAACGAAGCGCTGTCGACGGCGTGATAGACGTAGCGTGCGCCAGTCATCCGCTTGATTTCTTCGAGGTAGTTGGAGTTCATCACAAACACGTGGGCGCCTGCAGGCAGCGCACCCATGGCCTCTTGCGGCGAGGACACCCGCGCGCCACTGAGGGGCAGGTAACGTCCCTGCTTGGCCGGGTTGATGTCCACGACGCGATCGACCGCCACACCGGCGCGCTGCAAGGCCAGTGAATAAATCACGCCCTTGGACGAAGCGCCCCAAATGGCCGAGCCCTGCGCCGGCGCGGATTGAATGATCTGCACGGCGCGATCAAGGCTGGCGGTAAAGGTGTTCGACAGTTTCAGCAACGACGGCGTCTCGACCGGCGCCCGTTGCAGCGTCGAGAGATCGGCAACGATGTACAGATATTGGCCACCGAACAGATGCCCGGCCTCAAGCACAGTGCCGAACATGGCGCGCAAGTCGGCGAGACGGAAGTAATTGACATGCTCATAGAACACGTCGAACCAGGCATTGTGCTCGACGATCCAGTCAAAGCACGGCACTTCGATATAAATCTGTCCGCCCTGATTGGCTTCGGCGATCACACTGAGGAAGCTCACCGGATCCTGGATATGTTCCAGCACATGACGCAGGACGATGGCATCGGCCGCCAATCCTAGCTCGCGGGTGAACGGCGCCTTGATCACATCCGGATTGTCGCCTTCATAAGAAGGATCGATCCCGGTAATGGCGTAGCCCTTGTGCCGCAGCATTTCGAGGAAATAGCCTTTGCCGCAGCCTACTTCGATCAGCGTCTGGCCCTTGAAGTGGCGAGCGAGGATTGCTTCGACATCGTTGAGGTGCGCCTGAAATTGCGTCGAGTGCGCCTGTTCGTTCTGATAATCGACGTCATAGCTCAGTTTGTCGGCATCGAACGCCTGGTTAAAGATCAGCCCGCTCTGGCTGTCCTGCACCAGCACAATGTCCGCCGCCCCTGAAGCCCGCGCCTCTTCGGCGCTGGCAAACGTGCGGTTCTGCAACACCGGCAGTCCGGTCGCGCGATAGAGTTCATGCAGCATGTTCTTGCCCCTTCAGTTGCGAAATCCGCTGGGCATCGCCCCAGAACGCCATGGGCTCATGGGCGGAGTAACCGTAATGGCCCAGATTCAACTCGATCGTGGACTGGCGTTCGCGGACACGCTGTTCAACTAGCGCACGCACGGAAATCGGCCGTCCGCTACAGCAATTGGTGACACCGCCGATGTCGGGCCGGCCGATCAGCGAAGTCAGTTGTGCAGCTGCCTCAGTAACGTCCAGATAATCGCGAAGCTGATCGCCCTGCGACATGTTGAAGTGCGCCTCACCACCATCGATGGCGCGGTCGAGACTGGCCAACAGGCTGTTGCCGTTCTGTCCTTCGCCATGGAGATAGAACAATCGCGCCCATTGCAGGGTGAACGCATGCTCTCGCTGCAATGCTTCAAGAAACATACGCAAGGTGTGCTTGGCCAAGCCGTAAGGCGTGCAAGGCTGGGGCAAGATCGACTCGGCCAGCGGGCCGCTTTGCAAGCCGTATTCAAAACAGGTACCGGTAACCAGCACCTGGCTCACCCCTGCCATGACCGCACGCTTGAGAAACGCGTAATCCGCCGGCAGGTTGCGCTCGAAATGGAACGGCGCCTGATAGTTTGGCAAGCCGCTCCAGGCCAGATGCGCGACGACATCCACGCCTTCAACCAAACGCTCGACATCGAGGTCCGGCGCGTGCAGGTCGGCGGCGACAAACTCCACCTGCGCAAACCACGGCAAACTGCGGGCCGAGTCAAGGCCGCGCGCAACCGCACGCACCTTGAAGCCTCTGGAAAGCAAAGCGCTGACCAAGTGGCGACCGACGAAACCGGTGGCGCCCGTGACCAGCACAGTGGTGGTGGTCGCCGTCAAAGCTCGACTCCCTGAAAACGCTCGTCGAGCAGCGGATGACTGGCATCCTTGGCTGACAAATTCTTGACGGGCAGCGGCCATGAGATCGCGAGTGCCGGATCAAGGGCCGACAATCCCGCTTCATGCTCCGGTGTGTAGTCGGCATCGGTGAGGTACAGCACTTCCGATTCGTCAGTCAGCGACTGGAAGCCGTGGGCAAAACCGGCAGGAATCAAAAAACTGCGGCCATCGTCAGCGCGCAGCTCTTGCGCATGCCATTGCAGATACGTTGGCGATTGCGGCCGCAGGTCGACCGCCACGTCCCAGACCGCGCCGCGCACACACGTGATCAGCTTGGATTCGGCGTAACCGGCTTTCTGAAAATGCAGACCGCGTACGCTGCCCTGCCCGACCGTGCGCGAATGATTGATCTGGCGGATCGCGAAGGGACGACCCTGAGCGGTCAGACGGCTTTGACAAAACAACCGGGCGAAACGCCCGCGCTCATCGCAGAAGACTTTCTGCTGAATGAGATACAGGCCCTCCAGTGGCGTTTTCTGCAGGGTGTAATCGGTCATGAACGCTCTCTGTACAGATTCAATTGGTTCAAGGTGACGACGCGCATGTCATGGCCGTGCTGCCAGGCCAAGTGCCAGTCGAGGGTATGCGTCAGGCACTGTTCCAGCGTCCAGCGCGGCTTCCAGCCAAGCACCTGCCGCGCGCGGCTGCTGTCCAGACGCAGCAGACCGGCCTCGTGCAGTTCACTGGGCTCGATGCGCAGACCACGGGCTTGCGGCCAGCGGCTGGCGAGCAATTCGACAACTTCGCCGACGCTGCACATGTCCGCTTCACCGGGGCCGAAGTTCCACGCGCCGGCGTACTCAGGACCTTGCTCATAAAGGCCAGCTGCCAATTGCAGGTAACCCGCCAGCGGCTCCAGCGCGTGCTGCCACGGGCGCACGGCTTGCGGGTAGCGCAGGGTCACGGGTTCGTCTGCGCTCCAGGCTTTGAGCACGTCGGGAATCAGTCGCTCCGGGGCAAAATCAGCGCCGCCCAGCACGTTGCCGGCACGCGCGGTGGCCAGGGCCAGACCGTGTTCGGCGTGTTTGTCCGCCGGGAAGAACGACGCGGCATAAGACTGCGCAAGCAATTCGCAGCAGGCCTTGCTGCTGCTGTAAGGATCGTGGCCACCGAGGGCTTCGTCTTCACGGTACGGCCACAGCCATTCTTTGTTGGCGTAGACCTTGTCGGTGGTCACCAGCACGCAGGCGCGCACGCCGCCAACCTGACGAATCGCTTCGAGCAGGTTCAGCGTGCCCATGACGTTGCTGGAATACGTGCCGAGCGGATCGCGATAGCCCTCGCGCACCAACGGCTGCGCGGCCAGGTGCAGGACGATTTCCGGCTCGGTGTCGGCGATGATTTCCAGCAAGGCGCCGAGGTCGCGCAAGTCACCACGCTGGTCGTTGATGCCCTCGCTGACCCGCGCCAGTTCGAACAGGCTCGGTTCGGTCGACGGATCCAGCGAAAACCCGCTGACTTGCGCGCCGAGGCTTTGCAGCCACAGGGTCAGCCAGCTGCCTTTGAAACCGGTGTGTCCGGTGACGAGAACGCGTTTGCCGCGCCAGAAATTCGCACTCAGGCCCATTGCTTCCATGGGGCCTCCCCGCTCTGCCACAGTGCTTCGAGATGATTCTTGTCGCGCAGGGTGTCCATGGGCTGCCAGAAACCCGAATGTTCATAAGCATGCAGTTGTTCCAGCTCGGCCAGTTGCATTAGCGGTTCGGCCTCCCAACTGGTCGCGTCGCCGGCGATATAAGGCAGCACCTGCGGCGACAGCACGAAGAAACCGCCATTGATCCAGCCGCCATCACCTCGCGGCTTCTCGGTGAACCCCATGACCTGGTGGCCTGTGCGTTGCAACGCACCGTAACGGCCAGGAGGCTGCACAGCCGTGACAGTCGCGAGCTTGCCGTGCGCTTCATGAAAACGGATCAGAGCACCGATATCGATATCCGAGACGCCGTCACCGTAGGTGAAGCAAAAGGCTTTCTCGTCTTTAAGATAAGGCGCAGTGCGCAAGAGGCGGCCACCGGTCATGGTTTCTTCGCCGGTATCGACCAGCGTGACGCTCCACGGCTCGCTGTAGTTCTGGTGCACCTCCATGCGGTTCTCACGCATGTTGAAGGTCACGTCGGAGGTGTGCAGGAAGTAATTGGCGAAGAAGTCTTTGATCGCGTAACCCTTGTAGCCCAGGCAAATGACGAAGTCGTGGATTCCATGGGCGGAATACTGCTTCATGATGTGCCAGAGAATTGGCTTGCCGCCGATCTCGATCATCGGCTTGGGCTTGAGGTGCGACTCTTCGCTGATGCGCGTACCGAGGCCACCCGCCAAAATTACTGCCTTCATCGTCTCCCCTCTTGTTCTTCACCGGGCTGCGCATGGCTTTGTTGAGCGTTGCGGCCTCGCGGCGACACCTTTTGCCGTTCCGGGCGCCAGTGCAATGACCGCGAGCGCTCGTTTTATGGCGATTTGAGGGGGACTTGCAGGAAACGCGCCAGCTCCAAAATCACTGACAACGAGGAACACCAGCCGGAGCAAAATCAAAAGCCCCTCACCCTAACCCTCTCCCGGAGGGAGAGGGGACTGACCGAGGTGGACGCGAGGGCTACGTCGACCTGCGATACCGAGTCGAACGCAAATTTCAAACCCAACCAAAATTGGCTCCCTCTCCCTCGGGAGAGGGCTGGGGTGAGGGGCAGCCCCACCACAAATCCCAAGCCAACCACCCGCTTCTAACCACTCAACAATGAGCGCCAGCTCGAGTGCTCTTGATCTTGCGTCACCGGCGACATCGGAAGGCTGAGTGGAGGGATTGATCCGGGCGTGGGAGCGCAGCGACCCGAGCCTGCGAGGGCCGAACGCAGGAGCAAGCGTTTTGGGTTACCTTTTTGGCGTTTGAAAAAGGTGATTCGCCGTAAGGGCGAAACCGCCAGCCGCCACACCAAAAAAAACGGATATTCACCCAAAACACCAAGAGCCTGGTCGGCCCAAAGGCCGCCAAGGCCAAAACAAAAAAAGGGACGAACCCAAAGATTCGTCCCTCCTTCTCAAAGCCCCCGACAACTACCCGAACATGGCAAACCCATCACCACCCGCAGGCAGCTCAAAGACCTGACCATCGGCCGTCTGAACATGCTCGATGGTGGCAAACCCCGCATACCAGTCCACCAGCCGCACACCATTGTCCGGTACGCCACTGCTACCGTCATTGGCACTGTGCAGATAAATGTCATCGCCTACACGGGTCACGCTCAACTGACTGGCGTCAGCGATCGTGTTCAGAATCAGCGTGTCATGGGCATCCAGCCCTTCATCCTTGATCGTCACCAACGCCGACGTGTTCACCACATAGGTATCATCGCCCTGCTCGCCAAACCCGCTGCCGCCCACGCTCGACGGGCCGGCGCCGTTGAAGATCAACACGTCGTTCCCCTGCCCACCATAGGCCACGCCTCGTCCGAGGGTAATGTTGTCATTGCCTTCATCGCCACTGACCCAGGTAAACAGACTGTCGTGCGCAGCGATGATGACGTCATCGCCCAAGCCACCGAACAAGGTGTCGGACTGCCCGGCTGCATCGAGACCGGACGCCAGACCACCGTAGATATGATCGTTGCCTTCGCCACCCTGAATCTGGTCGTCACCACCACCGCCTTCAAGGACGTTGTCGCCCCACTCACCTTCCAGAACATCATCGAACTGACTGCCGCGCAGGCCTTCGATGTCGATGTAGACGTCATGGAAGGCGATACCGCTCTGCGCCCCCCAATTCAGCGAAGCGCTCAAGCCTTCCGCGCTGTCGTCATAGCTGACGATGTCGATACCGGCGCCACCTTCAAAGTTATCGGCCCCCGCCCCGCCCAGCAGCACATCGTTCCCGCCCCCGGAAACGATCGTATTGTTCTCGTCATTGCCGTAACCGGTGAAATCGCTGCTGCCGGTATAGGTCAACCGCTCAACGAACGCACTCAGCTTCAACTCGGAGAGGCTGGTGTACACATGATCGGTACCGCCCATGAAGCTGTCGTCTTCTTCGACAGTCACGCCGGTGCTGTTGATCGTATAAACGTCATCACCGATACCGCCAGCCACCTTCACACCACTGGCATTGACGACAAAACGATCGGCGCCTGAGGTACCGATAACCTCTTCCACGTTGAGCAGTGTGTCACCAGCGAGGTTGCTGCCATAGCCGATCACGACATTGGCCACGTCGAAGGCGTAGTAGTAATTCACAGTGTCGTAGCCCTGCGCACCATCGATGTTCATCGAGTCCTTGTGACGATAAATCACATCATCGAAGCCCGAGCCCTGAAGCGCCTCGATGCCGGTGAACATATCGCCATAGGCGATGGTCAGGCCGTCGTAGTTGGCGAAGTCTTCGACTCGCACCCCTTCAAGGCTGTCGCTGTAGCTGACGGTGTCGTAACCGTCTCCCCCGACGAAATGATCGGCACCATCACCACCCCACAGCCAGTCGTTACCGGCACCCGCGATGATCTCGTTGTCGGTGTCACTGCCGTAAGCCTTGAAATCACCGGTACCCGTGAAGGTCAGCTTCTCGACGAAGCCAGCCATTTTGATGCTGTTGAGGCTGGTGCGCAGTTCGTCGTAGCCACCCCAGTCTTCCTCGACGATGGTCACGTCTTCGGCGCTGACGATGTAGACATCGTCACCGCTGCTGCCTTCCAGCGTCACGCCGGCTACCGAACTGCTGAACGTATCGTTGGAAAAGGTGCCGACGATCTTCTCAACGGATATCAGCATGTCGAGCTTGCCGTCGGGGCCGGTGACGGTGGTCGCACCCTCGGCCAGTTCGACGTTGATTCCTGAGGTTATTGCGTAGTAATTCGCTGTGTCGAAGCCGCCACCGCCATCAAGCTCATCCGATCCCGTACTTGCCAGCAGGACATCATCCGACTCCAGTCCATAGAGTTGGTCATTGCTGTCGGTGCCCAGCAGGACGTCCGCTTCACTCGTTCCATTCACGACTGTCATCACATCTTCCTTGCGTTGTTGTTGAAACCGGATCCGTCAGTGCGGGCATTGCCTGTCCAGCGCGCATTCGCTCGCCTGATCGACTCGAACAAATCGTTGACCCTGTAAAAAAGGCGACCCGAGAGATCGCCTTTCAATGAAGCCTTGCGACAGATCAATCCGCCAGCCAGCCATACTCCCAATGCCGCAAGTTATCCCCCCGCAAGACGTAGTCACGCAGCACCACCTCACGCAACTCATCGCCCATGCGGTAGCTGGCATCCGGGTCAGCCAGATGCATGCGGATCGCCTGCAGCCACTCATCGGTCGTGTTGGTCTTGACCCGTGTGCACGGCAAGTAACCGCGATAGGCCTCGGTGTCGGTGCAGACCACCGGATAGCCGCAGGCGCCGTATTCCAGCAGGCGCAGGTTGCTCTTGCAGTCGTTGAAGATGTGAAACTCCAACGGCGCCAGAGCCAGATCAAGGTTCAGGCTGGCCAGTTTTGCCGGATACACATCCAGTGGAATCACACCGTGAAATTCGTGCATGTACGGCAGCAAGTCATCCGGGCACATGCCGAAGAACACCCAGTCGACTTCGTTGGCCAGTTCGCGTACCACCTCGGCAATCACCGCCAGATCGCCGTGGTGACTGGTACCGCCACCCCAACCGACACGGGGCTTTTTCGAGGTACGGCGCTGGCTGCGCAGGTGTCCCCACAGATCCCTGGCCAACATGTTCGGCACCACGCGAATGTCGTGATGCATGTCCGACAGCGCGTTGGCCAGCGGCGCGGTAGAGACCACCACGCGATCGCACAGGCCAATCGCCCGGCGCACCATACGCTCCATGTCTGACTTGCCCGGCATATTGCGAATATGTGCATTGCGATGGGGGACATCGATCACATAGTCGTCGAGCTCGAAAATCCGTCGGGCATTGAAGAATTTCTTCAGCGGCGGGATTTCATCGATGGCGTGCTCCGAGTAGCGCCCCTGCAGGACGATCACATCGGGTGACTGACGCTCGATATCGATGATCGACGGCAAGCCGTAGCAGATTCGCCCTTCCACGCGGTTGGCTGCTTCCAGCTCGATCAATGGCTGACTCATGCGGTAGTGACCGATGGCAGAAGCGTTGATCGGAACCGCGAGCACGTTCGGCAGTTGTGCCTTGGAGAAGGCACTCCAGCCGGTACGCAGGCCCGGTTCGAGACTGAAGTTGGTGGCGCCTACGCCCTGCAACGTCAGGTTGACGTTATAGGCCGGATCGCGCGCAACCAGTGGTAGCCAGCGTTGATAGAAGGTGTCCTTCTCCTCGGCGTGCTGCGCTTGCTCTTGCTCCGTCGCCGCGATAACTGGCTGCGTGCCCACCGCCAGCACGGCGTGCGGGTTCATCACCACCAGATAACCGTCGCGGCCAATGCGCAGACACAGATCCACGACATTGAGCGTTTGCTTGAAATCCTGCTCGTCCAGGCCGCCGGCAGCTTCGAATACCGATTTGCGAATCATCAGGCAGTCGCCACCGACCGCGCTCAGGTCATGCACAGCCTGCAGTCGATGCATATACCCATCCGACTGCATCGGCTGGCCATAGAACGGCAGTCCCGCCGGCCCGTTCAGACCCAGGATCAGGCCGGCGTGCAGCACGCCACCGTCCGGGTTGAACAGCTTGGCGCCCACCACCCCGACTTCAGGGCGTTGTGCATGATTGAGCAGTTCGTCGAGCCAGTCGGCCTGGGTGATCACCGCAAAGGCATTGAGCAGCAGCACATACTCACCGCGCGCCTGGCGTGCGGCGAAGTTGTGCACGGCCGCGGCATGGTCCTTTTGCGCACACCGCAACACGCGAATCCGGTCGCTGCCCAGCTGCGCCATGCCGTCCAGCCACGCCAGCGCTTCGGGGCTTTCGCTGCCGTTGTCGACCAGGAGCAATTCGTACTCGGTGTAGGCGGTTTTTTCCAGCAGCGTTTCGACACAGCGCTGCAAGGCGGCTGTCTGGTCCTGAGCGAGGATGATCACCGACACCAGAGGGCGCTGCGCGTGACGGTAGTCGACACGATTGAGCGGCCCGTTCTGGCGGATTTCATGAGCAATGCCGAGACGCTGCAGATGCGCTTCAAGAACTCGCGGACTCTGCTCCACCACGCCAGGCTCAGTGAGCCATTGCGACAGGTCGAACTTCGACTCCAGCAGCACTTCCGCGACGTGGCCAATGACGTGCAGGCCATCGCTTTCGGCCATCCGCCAGAGCATGTCGTGTGGCGCCAGTTCGGCGAATGTTGGCGCAAACCCACCGAGCGCGAGGAAGCGTTCGCGCTGGAATGCCAGCGCTCGGCCGACGTAGGGATAACTGCGCATGAGGTCAAGGTTGAAGTCCGGTTTGAACGCCGGTTCCGCCGATTCGCCGTCGCGCAGGCTGCCTTCATCGCTGTACAGACACGTCAGCGAACGCGAATGCGCGATGCGATCAGCCATCACCAGCAGTGCCGGCGCCACCGGGCGATCTCCCGGTTGCAGCAGATAGAACCAGTCGGCGCCTTCGAGTTGCGGCAATAGAGTATTGATCTGCTCCAGACCATCATCCTGCAACGGCATGTGGAACACTCGATCCTGCAGCTGCGCTTCGGTACAGGCTACGGACAGCACCAGCACCAGCTCTGGCGGATAGTCCTGGGCAGCGAGCGCTTGCAGAGTGCGCTCGAGACCGTCGCGGCTACCCTGCGCATCGATGACGATCGGCACGATTCTCGGCTGCTGCGGCCAGCCCGCAAGGGTCTCCGGCAACCATTTTCGCTGCGTCTCGGTCAGCACCCGACACGCCAGCCACTGCGCATAGAGCTCGCCGAAACTGAAGCTGTCGACACCCACTCCCAGTTCCTGGCGGCTTTGCTTGGTACCCAGCGTGCGGCTCAGCGGCAGCTCTTCCCAAACGCGAGGCGACTCGTCGGCTCTGGTCAGTCGCACGTAGCGAACCCAGCCCTTCGCGGGCGCAGCCTCGCCGCTGCGCACCTTGAGCATTTGCGAAAGCCACTCGCGCTCAACCTCAGCAGCATCCTTCATCGGTTGCTGCGCGCTCAAACGCTCAGGATAAAGTCGCTCGGCGCTCAGGACATTGTTGGACGTCACCATGTTGCCGCGTCGCAGCAGACAGACATACAAGGCAAAATCCAGGGTCGCAACGAAGCATGCACCCTCTTCAGTGAGCGCCGGCAACAGTTCGGCGACATCGGCTCGCCGGAACAACGCACTGCTGAATCCGCCGAGGACGTTGACCGGGAACTTCTCGAAAATGCTCAGCACATCGTCGCCTTTGAGCAAGGCGCTCACGGGTGACAGCGAGCTGTTTTCCAAACGGGCCGGCAGAATGATGTCGTTGGCGTCCCACAGCAGCCGCTGAGCGATCACCAGACTGACTTCTTCGCGCTGTAACTCATGGGCCTGCTGTTCGATGCAGGCCGAATAGAGCAGGTCATCGTCACACAGGAATTTGATGAACTCGCCGCGCGCCTGTTCGAGGCAGACCTTCAGATTGCCCACCAGGCCCAGGGTCTGCGGGTTGCGAACGTAGCGTACCTGGACCCCGGTTTGCTCGATGACCAGGCTGACGATGTCCTTGATCTCGTCACCACGGCTGTCATCGCACACGACGATGTCGAGATTGCCGTACGTCTGGCTGACGGCACTGTTCAACGTCCGCTCGAAAAAGCGCGGATTGAACGCAGGAATGGCAATGCTGACGAGGGGGAGTGAATTCACGGCGGGCTCACAGGCGGTGCGAGCCCGCTCGGAAAAGCGAGCCCTTGATAACGCAAAAAATCATTAACAGAGGGACAAGGTCAGCGGGCGCTCACACGCCCGCCCACCGTCAGATCTTGTTGAACAGACCCAACTGGCTGATCTTGCTGAACGCCAGTTGCGAGGCTTGCAGCATGGTTTGCTGCAAGGTCAGGCGGGTCATGACTTCGGCCGGATCGGAATCACGGATCGAGCCTTGGGTCGTGGTGTTCGCTGTGCTCAGGCTGTCGTTGGTGATGGCCTGCATGTCCAGTGCCTGACCGCGCGCACCGATGGTGGTGACGGCGGTGCCGATCTGATTGGCGGCGGCGTCGATGTTGCCGAGGCCCGCCTCCATGGCGCCCTGCAGTTTCTGCTTGGCAACCGGATCGCCATCGACCGGGGTGTTCAGCGCCGTGATCATCTGCCCCAGGGTGTCGAGCACGTTCTGCGTCTGGTGATTGTTCGGCTGAATCGAGAACTGATCGCCCGTGGCCGGCGTACCGCCCAGTGCAAAGGTCACACCGGCAGCGGTCGCGTTGCCACCGACCACGGTGCCCGACGATACCGGCTTGCTGTCAGCCGTCACCGGCGCTGCGTACAGATCGAAATCGGTCGCGCTGGTGAACTTGAGGACTGCGCCGCCCTGCGGGAATGCGGCGGTGTAAGCGGCCTGGTCGGTGATGGACGAACCGGTGATCACCGACGTCGAGGTATTACCCGGGCTGCGCGTGGTGGTGAACGAATCAGGCGTGCTCGACAGCTGGAAGCTGTGCCCGGCAATGACCGCATCCGGGTTAGTGTCACCGGCCTTGAGGTTGACGTTCAACTTGAGGTCAACGCCACGGAAACTGACGGTCTGGTTGGCGCCGCTGCTGTTGCTGATCAGGCCGTTCTGGCTGGCTTCGGCGGTGACGTCATTACCCAGGGCATCGGTGATTTTCAGCTGGGTGCTGCTGACAAAATCGATGGTATACGGCTGACCGGCGCTGAATTTGGCGTCGTAGCTGGCAGCAGTGCCGACAGTGCCGTTGGACAGCACGACACGGCCGTCATCCACAGCGGGTGCGGTCATTTTGGTATTGGTACGACCGGTGTTGATGGTCTGCTGGAAGGCGTCCCAACCGGTGGTATTGGTGCCGACGGTCATGCCGTCGCCAATGCCCAGATTGATGGTGGTCTGGTCGCCGTTGTAGCTGAAAGTGCCGTCGGCATTTTTCGAGTACGGCGCGGTGTCGGTTTTCGAACCGGAGAACAGGTAGTTGCCGTTGGCGTCCTTGGCGTTCATCAGGCCCAGTACTTGTTGCTGAATCTCGCCCATTTCCGAAGCGTAAGCCTGGCGATCCTTGTCGGTGATCGTGCCGTTGTTCGCAGCCAGCGCAAGCTCTTTGGCACGCGCCAGCGCCGTGGTGATCGAGTCCAGCGTGGACTCTTGCACGTTCAGCGCACTTTTGGTGGTGTCGACGTTGGTCTTGTACTGATCAAGCATCGCGGCCTGCTGGCCCAGTTGCAGCAAGCGCCCGGCGCCGATCGGATCATCGGCGGCGGTGTTGATGCGCTGCAGGCTGCTCGCCTCGCTGGCGGTGGCAACAGCCTTGTTGAAGTTACGCTGATAGTCCGAAGCTTGCGTTCCGTAATACTGAGCGGTGGAAATGCGCATGAATTACGACTCCTTAAAGGCTGTTGATCAGCGTGGCGAAAGTTTCCTGCGCAGCTTTGATGATCTGCGAAGACGCTGTGTAGTACTGCTGGTATTTGACCAGGTTGCCGGTTTCTTCATCCAGGTTGACCCCGGACAACGAATCGCGCGCGCCCTTGGCGTTATCCAGAATCGCGCTGGTCGCAGCGCTGTCGGACTTGCCCTGGGCGGTCTTGGTACCGACGTTGGTCACCAATTTGTTGTAGGCGTCAGTCAGGCTGATGCCCTTGCTCGCCGAACCGGTGTCGACGCTTTGTGCGGTTTGCAGACCGACCAGTGCTTGCGCGTTACGGTTGTCCGAAGACGCCGCACCGGTCAGGTTCATGGTGAAGGTCTCGCCGGATTTCGGCGTGCCGCCCACGGTGGTCTGCACGGTGAAGGTTTTCTGCACGTTCGGCGTGACGGTCGTATCCATCACCGGGTTGCCGCTGGCATCGACGATGCCGACTTTCAGGTTCAGGGTGTTCGACTGGCCCGGAACAATGGTGCCGGTGCCGATGGTCGCGCCCTTGGCGTCCACCAGGTTGTACGACTGGCTGCCGCCGCTGGCCGCGCCGAATACCAGTTTGACCGGCGTCGAATTCTTCAGCGCCGCCTGCATGTCGGCCTGGGCGGTCGGGTTGTAGATGTCGATCTTGTCGCTGAGCGTCGGCTGCGTGTAAGTGCCCAGACCGTTGGCGCTGGCCACGCCGGTCAGCGGACCGGCCGCAGCGATTTTCTTCGGATCGGTGAGCACCGTCTGGATGCTCGCCGCCGCGTTGCGGGTCGGCGTGACCTTGAACGAGTCACCGGCGCTCAACGCACCGCCGTTCAGAGCGAGGGTGAAACCATCGATCACGGGTGGCGGGTTGGTCGTGGTGCTGAACGCGCCCATGTCGGTGCCGTCGGAACGCTTGACGGTGTAGTCGGTAGCGCTGGTGAAAGTGACCTGATAATCGCTGGTGGTCAGCTTGCCGGTGTCCTTGATGGTCACATCGAGGTTGCCGGAACCGGCGCTGTTGCCATCTTTGGCAATGCTGCGCTGACTGATCAACGCGGCACTGTTGATGTTGTTGAAAATCGCCGCGCCGAAGTCACCGTTCTTGTCGATGCCCTGGGCTTGCTGGCGGTTGATCTGATCGGCGACCACCAGGGCCACTCGGCCCAGCTCGTTGAGCGACGGGTCGAGGACTTCCTTGCGATAGGTCAGCAAGCCACCGATTTCGCCACCGCTGATCACCGAGGTAATGTCGATGGTGCTCGAACCGCGGTCCATCTGAATGGCCATGCGCGACGGATCGTCTTTGCTGGCAACCATGTTCAGGGTGTTGGTGGTGTTACCGATCACCAAGGGCTGGCCGCTGCCAACGTAGATATCGAAACTGGTGCCGCGCTCAACCACTTGGGCGCCGGTCAGCACCGACAGTTGGCGCACTGCTTCGTTACGGCTGTCGAGCAGGTCGTTCGGCGCACCGCCGCTGGTGGAAATCTCGCCGATCTTCTGGTTGAGGTTGGCAATCGAAGTCGCCAGCTTGTTCACCTGGGCAGTCATGTCGCCCAGGCTGCCGTTGATCGTGGTGTTCTGGTCGTTGAGTTGCTTGGCGATGGTGTTGAAACGACTGCTCAGCGCCTGCGCACCGGTCAGCACCGATTGGCGCGAGGTGTCATCGGTGGCCGAGGTCGACACGCCCTGCAGCGAGGTGAAGAACTTCTGCAGTACGCCGGTCAGGCCGGTGTTGGTGTCCGAGAGCATCGCGTCCAGCGGCGTGGCCTGAGCCAGGAACGAGGCCGCTTCGCTGTCCAACGAAGTCGCCGTGTGCAACTGGCTTTCCAGGTACGAGTTGTACACCCGGCGCACGTCGGCCAGGGTTGTGCCGGTACCGATGAACACGGTGCCGTACTGCTGCGACGACTTGGTGCCCTGTACGGTTTGCTGACGCGAATAACCGGCGGTGTCGACGTTGGCAATGTTGTTGCCTGTCGTAGCCAGAGAGGACTGGCTGGCCGACAGTCCCGACATCCCGATATTGAGCAAACTCATGGTTCAGACCTTATTACCTGGTGCCTTATAAAGGCGTGGTGGAGACACCCGCCGCAGCGTAGTTTTCGAAACTGTTCATCTGCTTGGCAATTTGCGAAATCTTGTTGGCGTAGTTCGGGTCGGTGGCGTAACCGG
>Ga0308159_1001857_pt1 | contig 27376 bp, 20 predicted proteins | sample PhyCR1_FD_201040 | JGI IMG/M metagenome (GOLD analysis project Ga0308159, IMG submission 201040) | Phyllosphere microbial communities from UC Gill Tract Community Farm, Albany, California, United States - DLSLC.R1 | ecosystem: Host-associated > Plants > Phyllosphere > Unclassified | place: USA...
GCCTGAACTCGGCCGGTCCGGGTGCCGGTAACCTCTTCGAGCTCGACGCGATCGCCGCCTCGTTCATCGGTGGAGCGGCCGTTCAGGGTGGTGTCGGCCGCGTGGTCGGCGCGATCGCCGGTGGTCTGGTCATGGGTGTGCTCAACAACGGCATGTCGCTCATGGGCATCTCGACCGATGTGCAGCAGTTCATCAAGGGCCTCGTGCTCCTGCTGGCTGTGGCATTCGACGTGTGGAACAAGAACCGCACGCGCGGTTGATCCACGCTCTCTCATCGAACGCCCCGTCGCCTCGTGCGGCGGGGCGTTCGTCGTTCTTCGGGATAACCCGAAAGCGCGCGGGGGCTGACCGGGCGGTGCCCGCGCGGCGCCCACCTCTAGCGTGGAACCCATGACCACGGCATCCGTCCTCCCGCCTCCTCCGCCGACGCCCGCGCCCACCGGGAGCGCCCCCGCGCCGAGGGGCGATCTGCCCGTCGCGCCGCGGGTGCGGATCGCCACGCCCGGCCGCATCGCCGGTGCGGTGGTGCATCTCGCTGCGCTCGGAGTCATCGGCCCCGGCATCCTGGGAACGCTGTTCGGGCTCTTCGGTGCCGGCGTAGGACTGCTCGCCGCACTCTTCATCGGGGTGATCGCCCTGATCGCCCTCGTCTACGCGCTCTTCGCGATCGCGTGGTTCGAACGGGCCCGTCTCGACGGCCTCTACCGCCTGGGACTGCCGCCGCTGCGCCCCCGCCACAGCCCGCGCGCCGGGTTCGCGGGCGTCGCGCACACCATCTGGTTGCAGGCCATCGATCCGGGTCAGTGGCGGGCGGTGGCATCGTTCACCATCGCGACGATCCTGGGGCTTGCCACCCTCGGCGTCGCCGGCCTCACCTCGTGGGGGCTGGGGCTGATGATCAGCCCGATCTTCGGGTGGTCCCACCCGCGTCTGCTCGGCTTCGTACCTCTGCAGGGCGTGGCAGCTCCTCTCGTGGGCCTGCTCGTCGTCGTCGCCTCGCTCGCGGCGATCGTGGGATTGGCGGTGCTCCACGGGGTCATCTCTCGGGCGATCCTCGTCCCCTCGCGCGAGGCGCAGCTCGAAGAGCAGGCCCGCACCTCCGACACTCGTCGCGCCGGGGCCGTCCGGGCGGCCGAGGTCGAACGCACGCGTATCGAGCGCGATCTGCACGACGGGGTCCAGCCGCGGCTGGTCTCGATCGGCATGACGCTGGGCCTGGCGCAGACAAAGATCGACGACGACCCCGAGGCGGCGAAGGCGCTCGTCGCCGAGGCGCACGCTTCGACCAAATCGGCCATCACCGAGCTGCGGCAGCTGGCCCGCGGCATCCATGCTTCGGTCCTCGACGATCGGGGACTCGACGCCGCGCTCTCGGCGCTCGCGTCGCGATCGCACATTCCGGTGACGCTGGACGTGCGGGTGCCGCGGCGGTGCTCGCGTCCGGCCGAGGCCGCGGTGTACTTCGTGATCGCCGAGGCGCTGACGAACGCGGCGAAGCACTCCCGGGCGACCGGATGCCGTGTCCACGTGCGACTGCGCGATGACGGGACCCTCTGGGCCCGGGTCGAGGACGACGGCCTCGGTGGGGCGCGGATCGTGCCCGGTGGTGGCCTGGACGGCATCGTCAACCGGGTGACCGCGGCCGGCGGTATCGCCCGCATCGACAGCCCGCACGGCGGACCGACCGCGGTGGAGGTGAGCGTCCCGTGCGCATCCTGATCTGCGAGGACTCGGTCCTGCTGCGCGAGGGGCTCGTCCGCCTGCTCGCGGACGACGGTCACGAAGTGGTCGCTGCGCTGCCCGATGCCGAGGGCCTCGAGGCCGCGGTCGCGGAGACCTCGCCCGACCTGTGCATCCTCGACGTGCGTCTGCCGCCGACCTGGACCGACGAGGGCATCCGTGCCGCGATCGCGGTGAGGTCCCGGCATCCCGGTCTCTCGGTCCTGGTCCTGTCGCAGTACGTCGAGGAGCAGTACGCGAGCGATCTCATCGCCGACGGGCAGGGCTCGCTCGGATACCTGCTCAAGGACCGGGTCGCCGACGTGCGCGACTTCCTCGACACGGTGGCCCGGATCGCCGGGGGAGCGACCGTGCTCGACCCCGAGGTGGTCGGCCAGCTGCTGGCGCGGCGCCGTCGCGACGAGCGGTTGCAGAGCCTCACCGAGCGCGAGCGCTCCGTGCTGTCGCTGATCGCCGAGGGACGCTCGAATCAGGCGATCGCCCAGGCGCTGTTCGTCTCGGAGGCCAGCGTCGAGAAGTACATCACCGCCATCTTCCTGAAGCTCGGACTCGAGCAGGACGAGACCGGCAACCGCCGCGTCATCGCCGCCCTCGTGCACCTGGGCCACGACCACACCGGAGCCACCTCATGACCTCGCAAACGCCTCCCACGCCACCGACCGCCCCCTCTCGTCACGGAGCTCCCTTCTTCGTCTCGCTCGCCACGATCGTCGTCGGAGCATGCGTGCTCGCCGGCACGGTCATCGGAACGGGCGTGACCGCGGCCGCGACGCTCCGCGACAGCGGATCGGGATACGCGGTGAGCGAGACCTCGACCGACGGACTCACCGATCTCGACATCGATGTGGCGGGCGGTTCGCTCACCATCGCCTACGGCGACGTCTCGGAGGCGCAGCTCGAGGTCGGGAGCGGAACGGACGGGTGGACGTTCGAACGCCAGGGCAGCACCCTGCGGGTGAGCTCTCCGCAGACGAACGTCGTCGGCTTGTCGAGCGGCGTCGGATCCGCCACCCTGGTGCTGCCCCGCTTCTCGGCTACGACGAATCTCGACGCGCGGATCCAGGTCGCCGGCGGCGCGCTATCGGTCGCTGCCGACTTCGGGTCGTTGAACGTGCAGCTCGCGGGCGGTGACGTGGATCTCGCCGGAGACGTCCGCACCCTCGACGTGTCGGTCTCGGGCGGGTCGGCGTCGGGGAAACTCACGGGGGTGGGGGACGCGACCTTCGAGGTCGCCGGCGGCAGTCTCGCCTCGACGCTGGCGGGAGACGCCCCCGCGCGCACCAAGGTCACGGTGACGGCCGGCTCCGCCGACATCACCCTGCCCGACGACGAGTACAACGTCACCACCGACAGTGGTCTCGGCCGGGTCGACAACCGCCTGCGCACCTCGTCGTCGGCGACGGCGGTCGTGGACGTCGAAGCGGCCCTGGGCCAGGTGTCGCTGCGGTCGTGACACTCGCGCGAGGGGTCAGAATGTGTCGCCGACGGGCCGCACGGGCGACCGATTCCGACCCCTCGCGCCGCTCGTGACGGCGATCGCGACGAGCACCAGCACGATGCCGATCACCTGCGGCAGCGCGAGCGACTCGCCGCCCACCGCCACCCCGAGCAGTACCCCCGTCACGGGGTTCAGCAATCCGATAAGCCCCACGGTGCCCGCGGGCAGGTGACGCAGCCCGGTGAACCAGCAGACGAACGCCACCGCCGTCGCGAGGACCGCGATGCCGACGTAGGCCAGGAGGCCCGCGGCATCCACTCGGGGTGGGGCCCCCTCGACCATCGCTGCGACCGCGACCAGGGCGAGACCCCCGGCGGTCAGTTGCCACGAGGTGGTCGCGAGCAGGGGTGTCTCGTCTCTCCAGCGCGTGGTGAGGATCGCCCCCAGCGACGACGCCAGCAGAGCGATGACGGATGCCGCGACCCCCGCGACCGGGACCGTTCCGGTGCCGAGCCCCACCACCGACAGCACGCCGATGAGACCCAGGAGCGCCCCGACGGCCCATCGCGCCGTGGGCCGCTGCGAGAGCAGGGGCCAGGCGAGGCCCGCGAGGGCGAGTGGGGCCAGCGCCATGATGGAGGCGGCGATGGAGGACGGCAACAATTGCGCCGTGATGTAGACCAGCACGAAGAAGGCGCCGAAGTTCAGCAGACCCAGAACGGGCGCCTTCCACCACCAGTCGCCGCGCGGACGACGGCGGGCGAGCGCCCAGAGCAACAGGCCTGCGGGGAGGGCGCGCAACGCTGCTCCCCACAGCGGAGCGTCGGCGGGCAGCAGGTGCCCGGTCACCACGTAGGTCGCGCCCCACGCCACGGGAGCGACGGCGGTGATCGCGACGAGACGCCACTTATCTTCCATGGAAGACACTCTAGCTTCCGTGGAAGATAGAGTGGAGAGGTGGATGCCGATCACGTCGACGAGATCGTCCAGCGCTGGGCCGCCGAACGCCCCGACGTCGATGCCTCACCCATGCAGGTCATCGGGCGGCTGAGCCGCATCGCCGCTCACCTTGACGCGGAGTTGCTCGAGGTCTTCCGCCAGTTCGGCCTGGGCGAGGGGGAGTTCGACCTCCTCGCGACCCTCCGCCGCGGCGGCGAACCGTTCGCGCGCACCCCGGGGGAGCTGGCGCGTCACACGATGGTGACCACGGGCGCGGTGACGAAACGCGTCGACCGGCTCGTGGCATCCGGTCTCGTGTCCCGCAGCGCGAGCGACGACGACGGGCGCGGGCGCGTGATCTCTCTCACCGCGGAAGGCCGCCGAGTCATCGACGAGGCCGTCGTCGCCCACCTGGCGAATGAGGAGCGCCTGCTGTCCGGGCTCGACGCCGATCAGCGGCGCGCGCTCCAGGCGCTGCTGAGAACGTGGGGACGGGCGCTCGGCGTCTGACCCCTCGCGCGAGTCGCCAGATTTTGTCGCGTCTCAGGCCCCGGAAGCGACCGAAGTCGGCGGGTCACGCGCTCTTGAGCGCCTTCGCGATGCGCTGCGGCGACACCGGTTCGGCCGTCCCCAGGCGCTGGGCGAACAGGCTGACGCGCAGCTCCTCGAGCAGCCAGCGCGTCTGCACGAGATTCGCCGGCGCATCGGCGGGGAGCGGGACCACACCGCCGGCCTCGACGAAGCCCGCGGCCGCGCGCTCGTACTCGGTCATGCGCTGGCGGTCGCGACCCGGATTGTCGGAGAGGGTCTTCACCCGCTCGAGCGCTCCGGCCAGATAGCGCGGCAGGTGCTGCAGGCGCGCGAGGCCCGTGCGCGACAGGAATCCAGGGAAGATCAGGCCCTTCACCTGGCCGCGCACGTCGTTCAGTGCGCCCAGCAGCGTGATCGATGAGGCGTCCTTCACCGCGCGGTCGACCTCGCGCTGCGCGAGCAGGATCTTCGCCGCCAGCGACACCGTCTGGAAAGTGCGATCGACGGATGCCGTAGAGAAGGCGTCGCGCACGCGTTCGAAGTCGGCCTTCGTGCGCACGCCGCCGCTCGGTGACTCGCGCAGCAGGACGTCGTCGGCGAGGGCCACGCGGGCGTCTTCGATCAGCGCCTTGGCGTTCTGGTACGGCGAGGCCGCGAGGGCGAGCTTCTCGTTCGCGGTGAGATGGTCGAGCACGTAGGTCGCGGGGGAGGGGACGGCCAGCAGCAGGAGACGCCGGATGCCGGCGCGCGTGTGCCGCGCCGCGTCCTCGGGGGTCGCCTCCACGCGCAGGGCGACGCTGTCGCCCTCATCGACCAGGGCGGGGTAGCCGCGCACGACGCCACCGGCGACGGGGGTGTCGACGACCTCGGTGAGCTCGTCGAGATCCCAGGTCGTCAGCTTCGAGCGCGACGCGAAGGCGGGCGAGGCCTCGGCGACCTTCGCGGCTATCTGCGCCGGGCGCGCGATCGTCGACTCGACGCTGGACCGGGCCTTGTCGGCGAGCCGGCGCTGCAGGGTCGCCAGGTCGCGGTCGCTTCCGATCGCGCGGCCGCGGGCATCCACGGCGCGGAACGAAGGCATGAGGTGTCCGGGAACCCGCTCGAGCTCGAAGTCGGCGGCGCTCACCCGCTGGTTCGCCACGCGCTGCACGAGGGCGGCGAGAGCGTCGACGAGCGTCGTCTTCGGCAGGCCGTTCGCGTGCTCGGGTCCCCTCTCGGCGAGCTCGGCCGAGAATTTCTCGGCCCAGTCGGCGGCGGGTACGACGTTGCGGCGGATCGTCTTCGGCAGCGCGCGCAGCAGGGCGGTGACCAGCTCGTCGCGCATGCCCGGAACCTGCCAGTCGAACCCGTCGGGCCGCAGTTGCGCGAGCAGGGGCAGCGGCACGACCACCGTCACGCCGTCGTCGGGGGCACCCGGCTCGAAGCGGTACGCGAGGTTCAGCGTCTGATCGCCCTGGCGCCAGCGCGCGGGGAAGGCCCGGTCGTCGCCCTGGGCGCGGTCGCCGGTGAGGTCGGACTCGCGCAGGTCGAGCAGGTGCGGGGTGCGGTTCGAGGCGTCCTTCCACCACGTCTCGAACGAGCGCACGTCGGTGACATCCGCCGGGATGCGGGAGTTGTAGAACGCGAACACGGCTTCGTCGCCGATGAGGATGTCGCGGCGACGCTCGCGCTCCTCGATCTTCTCGAGCAGGCGGCGCTGCTCCTGGTTGCGGCGGAGGAACGCGGTGAGGCGCTTGTCGAGCACCGAGGGGTCCCACTCGCCCTCGACCAGCGCGTGGCGCACGAACATCTCGCGCGCGAGCGGCCGGTCGAAGCGCGCGAGCTGCACGCGGCGTCGCCCGACGAGCTCGACCCCGAAGAGGGTGACCTTCTCGTAGGCGGCGGCGGAGCCGGCATCCTTCGACCAGTGCGGCTCGCTCAGCGAGCGCTTGACCAGGTCGGGGGCGAGTTCTTCCGCCCACGCCGGGTCGACGGCGGCGACCGTGCGGGCGAACAGGCGCGAGGTCTCGACGAGCTCGGCGGCCATGACGGCCGAGGGGCGCTTCTTCTTCAGGCCCGAGCCGGGGAAGATCGCGAACCGCGCCCCGCGCGCGCCGATGTACTCGCCCTTGGTGGGGCGGGCATCCCCCGGCGCCTTGCGGTCTTTGGCCTGCGCCATGGTTCGGGGGTCCAGGATGCCGAGGTGCGACAGCAACCCGGAGAGGATCGCGCGGTGGATCGCGTCGCCGGAGGCGTGCCCCTCGGGGGCGGCGATCTGGTCGGCGGCTTTCGAACCATGTCCCGATTTCGTCGCCGCATGTCCCGAATTGTGCGGCCTGGAGGGGTCGGAGCCAGCCGAAAGTGGGACATGGTTTCTCGAGCGCCCGCTGCCGCGCCCGCTGCCAGTGCGCGTGTCGCCCGCCCCGCGCTCGCCGCCGAGCGAGCGCAGCTGCCGGTGCACGTCCATCCACTCGCGCACGCGCAGGTAGTTGAGGTGCTCGCTGCGGCAGAGGCGCCGGAACGCGCTCGAGCCGAGCTCGGCCTGCTTCTCCTGCAGGTAGTCCCAGAGGTTCAGCAGCGAGAGGAAATCGCTGGTGGGATCCGTGAACCGCGCGTGGAAGCGGTCCGCCTCTTCGCGGCGCTCCTCGGGTCGTTCGCGCACGTCTTGGATCGACATGCCCGACACGATCGCGAGCACCTCGCTCGACACGTCGCCCCGACGCGCCTCGATGAGCATGCGGGCGAAGCGCGGGTCGATCGGCAGGCGCGCGATCTCGCGGCCGATCTCGGTGAGGCGGGGGCCGTCGTCGTCACGGCGGTTGCGCCCGCCACCCCCGCGCGACGGGTCGCGATCGGGCCGGTCGTCACGGGACCGCGAACCCGGCGGCGGCAGCTTCACCGCGCCGAGCTCGACGAGCAGGTCGAACGCGGCCTTCACGCCCCGCGAGTCGGGCGGTGTGAGGAACGGGAAGGCCTGAATGTCGCCGAAGCCGAGCGACAGCATCTGGAGGATGACGGATGCCAGCGAGGTGCGCAGGATCTCGGGTTCGGTGTACTCCGGGCGCCGCGTGAAATCGTCCTCGGAGTAGAGCCGGATCGCGATGCCGGGCGAGGTGCGCCCCGCTCGCCCCGAGCGCTGCTGGGCCGAGGCCTGCGACACGGCCTCGATCGGCAGGCGCTGGATCTTCGACCGGTTGCTGTAGCGCGAGATGCGCGCGGTTCCGGTGTCTACGACGTACCGGATCCCGGGGACGGTGAGACTCGTCTCGGCGACGTTCGTGGCGAGGATCACGCGGCGGCGCACGCCCGCGACGTTCGAGCGCTCGAACACGCGGTGCTGTTCGGCCGCGGACAGGCGCCCGTAGAGGGGGAGCACCTCGGTGGGGGAGGTGTCCTTCTGGTACGCCCCGCGGATGGCATCCGCCGCATCGCGGATCTCAGCTTCGCCGGGGAAGAACACGAGAACGTCGCCCGGGGCCTCGCGGTCGAGCTCGCGCAGGGCGGCGACGACGGCTCCGACCTCGTCCCCGTCGTCGTCGGAGCGCCCCGGCTTCGCGGCCGGCCGTACAGAACTCCTGACTTTTTGCGGGTCGGCTACCGCGCGCCCGCGTGACGACGGGGCGTCGGGGTCATCGGCATCCGGAATCTCCGGAGTTGTGCTCGCGTCGTCTGCGCCGTCGACCGGCCGATACCGGATCTCGACCGGATACGTCCGGCCCGACACCTCGATAACCGGTGCCGGCGTCGGCTCGCCGCCGGGCTCGGCCGGGGCCGCCGCGAAGTGCCGCGCGAAGCTCTCGGGGTCGATGGTCGCCGAGGTGACGATGACCTTGAGGTCGGGGCGCTTCGGCAGGATGCGGCGCAGGTAGCCGAGCAGGAAGTCGATGTTCAGCGAGCGCTCGTGCGCCTCGTCGACGATGATCGTGTCGTAGCGGCGCAACAGCCGGTCGCGGTGGATCTCGTTGAGCAGGATGCCGTCGGTGACCAGCGCCACGCGCGTGTCGGCCGACACCTTGTCGGTGAAGCGCACCTTGTAGCCGACGGTCGAGCCGAGGGGAACCTGCATCTCTTCGGCGATGCGTTCCGCGATCGTGCGCGCGGCGATGCGGCGGGGTTGGGTGTGCGCGATCGAGGTGCGGCCCAGTTCGAGGCAGATCTTGGGCAGCTGCGTGGTCTTGCCCGAGCCGGTGGCGCCTGCGACGATCACGACCTGGTGGTCGCGGATGGCGCGCGCGATCTCGTCCCGCGCGGCGCTGACGGGCAGCTCGGGCGGGTAGACGATGACGGGTTCGACAGACACAGCCTTCCAGCGTATCGCCCGCCCACCGCGCGAGTCGCCAATTTCTGTCGCTGGGGGGCTGCTCGAAGCGACATTTCCTGGCGACTCGCGCGAGGGGTCGGCTACGGCATCGACGCCTTCTGCTCGACGATCCGCCGAGCCGCGGCATCCACCTTCGCGGCGAACGCGGGGTCGTTCTCGGCCCGCGACAGGACGGCCTGGTGCATCTCGGGGTACACCGAGGGGTCGGCCGAGACCAGCAGCAGGTCGACCCCGGCGTCCACGGCGAGGGTGGCGCGATCGGCCGGAGACCAGGGCTGCACCTGGCGCGCCGCCGACAGGTCGTCGACGGTGATCACGCCGTCGAACCCGACGCGGTCGCGCAGCACGTCGACCACCGCGGGTGAGAACGCGGCCGGTGCGCTCGGGTCGATCCGCGCGTAGATGGCGGTCGACATCATGACGATCGCGTCCCCCTGGGGCAGAACGCTCGCGTACACGCCCACGTCTGCGCCGTCGGCGGTGACCGTGTTATCGGTGACGCCCGTGCGGGTGTCGGTGTTCTCGTCGACGTGCCCCAGGCCCGGGAAGTGCTTGAGCGTGGGCATCACCCCGCCGTCGCGCATTCCGGCGGCGAACGCGCCCACCTTGGCGGCGACCGTCGTCTCGTCGTAGCCGGACTCGCGTGCGAGCGCACCGATCGGAGGATTGGATGCCGCGAACTCCGGGCTCGTGACGATGTCGGCGACGGGCGCGAGGTTCATGTTCACCCCCGCGTGCGCGAGTTGCGTGCTCCAGGTCGCGGCGGAGGAACGCAGGGCCTCGTCGGTCTGGGTGGCCTGCTCGACGGCCGAGGGGATGCGGTCGAAGCCCGGACCCTTCAGCACCTGGACGGTGCCGCCCTCCTGGTCGGTGGCGACCCACAGCTGCGGAGCGGCAGCGCCGACAGCGGAGGTGAACTGCCCGATCAGGTCTGCGGTGGCCGGGGTGCCGGCATCCGACCTTCCGTGCAGGAAGATCCCGCCCACGTGATCGTCGCGCACGGCGGCGAGCGTCGTGGGGTTGGCGCCCTCGACCGCGGTGCCGACCATGAACATCTGGCCGACCTTGTCCTGCAGGCTCATCCCCGCGAGGGGATCCGGAGTCGCTGTGGGTGTCGGGGTCGGGGAGGGGGAGGGGGATGCCGTCGGCGCGGGCGCCGCGGTCGGGGCGCACGCGGTGAGGGTCAGGGCCGCGAGCAGGAGGAGGGTTGTCGAGCGCGTGGCGGTTTTCACCCCTCGATCGTCGCCGATGACTCTGGACGGTCCCCGGGTCTTGACGCCGATCCGCGCACGGCGATCACCCGTTGCCGGCGGAGCAGGTGGCCTGGTTGGCCTTCGTTCCGCTGACGTTGCTCGGCAGTTCCACGACGCCCGGCGCGGCGCTGGCGTCCGTGGCATCCGGAGCGGGGGTGCTCGCCTCGGGGGCGGGCTCACTCGGTGCGGGAGTCGGGGCCGAGGGGTCGGCGACGACGCCGCCGTTGGCTCCCTCTTCGCCGGTCAGCTGCAGAGGGGCGTTGGTGTCGAGCGCCTTCCACAGGGTCGCGGCCGACGCCTGGTCGGGGATCACGCGGTTGTTGTCGGCGGGATCGTCGACCACCGGGAACTGCACGAACGTGATGTCGCTGAACGGCACGTCCTTGAGGGTGTAGGCCAGCTGCGCGATGCGGATCGGGTCGGCGAGGCTCTCGCTCGGTTCGATGTTGTTCACCGCGGTGTTGGCAAGCCCGATGAGGGTGCCGGGGTTCGAGAGCACCTCGTCGCTGCGCAGCTTGTTGATCAGTCGCGAGAGGTACTGCTGCTGGTTTCCGATGCGGGCGAGGTCGCTGCCGTCGCCGATGCCCTTGCGCGTGCGCAGGAACGCCAGGGCGTCGTAGCCCTTCACGACGCGCGGGCCCGGCTCCCAGTCGATTCCCGCGTCGGGGTCGTCGATGCCGTCGCCGCCGATGCAGACCTCCACGCCGCCGATGGCGTCGGTGATGTTCACGACGTTTCCGAAGCTCACCTTCGCGGCGAACGGGATGCTCTGTCCGCTCAGCTCCGAGACCGTATCGGCGACGCAGGTCAGGCCGCCGGCTTCGTACGCGGAGTTGATCGGGGCCTTCGACGAGGCCGACGAGGTCGAGCCGTCGGCTCCCGTGCACTCCGGGATGCCGATCTGCAGGTCGCGGGGGAACGAGACGACGGTGACGCGACGGGGGTTGGCGGACACGTGGACGAGCATGTTGACGTCGTTGCGGGTGCCCTCGTTGCCCGGGTCGGAGCAGCGCGCGCCGAAGGCCGCCTTCACCTGGTCGTCGCACTCATCGGTACCGACGACGAGCACCGAGAAGGGTTCGTCGTAGGCGCTCAGCGCGGGCGGTTCGGCCGGGGCGTCCTTGAGGGGGACGGCGGCATCTTGCAGACGCTGCGACAGCGAGAAGGCGTAGAAACCCCCGACCGCCACGGCGGCGACGAGCACGACCGTCACGGCGATCGCGACGAGCTTCGCTCCCCGGCGCCAGGCCGACGAGGGGTCGCGTCGAGCGTGCCGGGTGGGGGGCTGCGGCGTCATCTCGGTAGTCAACCACGCCGGGGTGCGAGAAGGCGGGGGATAGCGGACTCGACCCGCGCGTCAACCCCGAGAACCCTTCGAGACACCGCTCCCTAGGCTCTTCTCATGACCGTTCCTTCAGTTCAGCTCAACGACGGAAACTCCATCCCCCAGCTCGGCTACGGCGTGTTCCTCGTGCCCGCCGACGACGCCGAGCGCGCCGTGTCCGAGGCGCTCGAGGTGGGCTACCGCCACATCGACACCGCCGCGATCTACAAGAACGAAGAGGGCGTCGGCCGCGCCATCGCCGCGAGCGGCATCGCGCGCGACGAGCTCTTCGTCACCACGAAGCTCTGGAACGACCGCCACGACGGCGACGAGCCGCTCGCCGCGATCGACGAGAGCCTGCAGAAGCTGCAGCTCGACGCCGTCGACCTGTACCTCATCCACTGGCCGACGCCGAAGAACGACAACTACGTCCACGCGTGGCAGAAGATGATCGAGATCCGCGAGGCGGGCAAGGCCCGATCCATCGGCGTCTCGAACTTCCTCGTGCCGCACCTCGACCGCATCGTGGCCGAGACCGGTGTGACCCCCGTGGTCGACCAGATCGAGCTGCACCCCGCCCTCAGCCAGCGCGAGATCGCGGCCTGGGGTCAGCAGCACGACATGCACATCGAGTCGTGGGGCCCGCTCGGCCAGGGAAAGTACGACCTGTTCGAGCTCCCCGCGGTGAAGGATGCCGCCGAGGCGCACGGAAAGTCGCCGGCCCAGGCGGTGCTGCGCTGGCACATCCAGCACGGCTTCATCGTCTTCCCCAAGTCGGTGCGCCGCGAGCGCCTCGAAGAGAACTTCGACCTGTTCGACTTCGAGCTCTCGGCTGACGAGATGGCCGCGATCGACGCGGTCGACCCGGGTGACGGTTCGGGCCGCGTGGGCACGCACCCCGACGACCTCAACTGACGTCGGCGCACCGCGCGCATGAACCGCCTGGCGAACGCCTCGAGCCCCTACCTGCGGGCCCACGCCGACAATCCCGTCGCGTGGTTCCCCTGGGGGACCGAGGCGTTCGCGCTCGCGGCCGAGCGAGACGTCCCCGTGATGGTCTCGATCGGGTACAGCACCTGCCATTGGTGCCACGTCATGGCGCGCGAGTCGTTCCACGACGCCGAGACGGCGGCCGAACTCAACGCCGGCTTCGTGTCGATCAAGGTCGATCGCGAAGAGCATCCCGACGTCGACGCCGCCTATCTCGACGCGGCATCCGCCTTCACCCCGCACCTCGGGTGGCCCCTCACGGTCTTCGCTTCGCCCGAGGGTCGCGTCTTCTACGCCGGAACGTACTTTCCGCCCGCTCCCCGCCCGCCCCAGCCCTCGTTCCGTCAGGTGCTCGCCGCCGTGCGTGAGGCGTGGACCGAACGCCGGAGCGAAGTGGATGCCACGGGCTCCTCCCTTCGCGAGGCTCTGGCCGCGGCCGCTACCGCGGCGGCCGACGCGCCTCCGTCCCTCGAGCAACTCGCCGCCGCGGCGCGCACCGTCGTCGCGCGCGAGGACCGCGAGTACTCCGGCTTCGCCGCCGGTCCCGCCTTCGAGACCCCGAAGTTCCCGAACACTCCGGTGCTGCGCTTCCTGCAGCACCCGGCTCTGACGGCGGACGCTCCGGATGCCGCTGACGTGGCATCCCGCGCCGTCTCGGCCATGGCCCGCTCCGACCTGCACGACGCGGTCGAGGGGGGCTTCTTCCGCTACGCCACCCGACGCGATTGGAGCGTGCCGCACTACGAGCGCATGCTCACCGACAACGCCGGTCTCGTCGAGGTGGCGCTCACCGCGGGTGACGACACCGTCGCCACCGATGCCGCGCGGTTCCTGGTCGACGTGCTGCAACTGCCGTCGGGGGGAATCGCCGCCGCTCAGGATTCCGAGTCGATCATCGACGGGGTCCGCAACGAGGGCGGGTACTACCGCGCAACCGATCGTTCGGGGCTCCAGCCTCCGGCGCTCGACGCGAAGGTCGTCACCGGCTGGAACGGGCACGCGATCGCCGCTCTCGCGGCCGCCGGAACCCGCACCGACCCGCGCTTCCTCGAAGCGGCGCGCTGGGCCGCCGACGCCGTGCTCGAGAGCAACGTCGCCGACGATGGAACGCTGCGACGGGCTTCGCTCGACGAGGTCCGCTCGGCCGCCCCGGCGACGCTGGAAGACTACGGCGGTCTTGCCCGGGGTCTTCTCTCACTCGCTCGCGCGACCGGCGAGGTCGCCTACGCGTCGCGGGCCCGGGCGTTGGTCGATCTGTGCCTCGGCGATGACGGCATCCATCCTCCGGGCGGCGGCGACCCGGTGCTCGTCGCTCAGGGCATGCAGTCGCACGCCGTGCCCACCGACGGCGCGTCGCCGTCGGGCCCGTCGGTGTTCGCCGCGGCCGCTCTCGACCTCTGGCGGCTCGGGGCGGGGGAGCGGTACCGCACCGCGGCCGAGACGCTCGTCCGCGCCGCCGCCGATGCGGCGCTGGCGTCGCCGCTGGCGCACGGAGCGATCCTCGAGGTCGCCCTCGGCCTGACCTCGGCCCCGCGACAGCTGGTCGTGGTGGGGGAGACGGATGCCGAGATCGCCGAGGCCGCGCGCCGCGTCGCCGCCGATGTCGTGGCGGTGGTGTCGCCCGTGCAGGCTCTCGCCTTCGCCGAGGCGGGGTTTGCGCTGTTCGAGGGCAAGGTCGCACTGGACGGCGAGGCGACGGCGTACGACTGCCGCGCCTTCACCTGCGCGCTGCCGACGACGGATGCGGGGCGGGTGGGCTGAGTGCCGTCACTCCAACAGATGCCGGAGATACCTCCCCGGCGACTCGAGGAACCCGCGCTGTAGCCGCACCAACTCCCGCTCATCCGGCTCAGATCCAGGTCGGCAGCCAGTTGTGCAGGCGCCAGAACTCGTACGGAACGGGAAGACCCGCCCACACCGGGTACCAGAACGCCGAGATGACGAGGCAGAGGCCCAGGAACACCAGAACGAGGACTTGCCCGCTCGCTCTCGAGGCGTCCTTCACCCCCCGGGCGATATCGCGCAGCGCGAAGGCGAGGGCGAGCACCAGGAACGGCAGCATCGCGATCGTGTAGAACTGGAAAATCGTGCGCTCGGGGTAGAGCAGCCACGGCACGTAGGTGGCGGCGAGCCCGGTCAGCACGAGAGCGAAGCGCCAGTCGCGGACGACGACGAATCGCACGAGCAGATAGAGGGATGCCGCGACCCCGGCCCACCATATGATCGGGTTCGCGATGCTCGAGATGGCCTCGGTGCAGCCCGTCGGCAGGGCGCACCCGTTGACCCCGGCCTGGTCCTGGTGCCAGTACATCGAGGTGGGGCGGATGAGCAGCGGCCATTGCCAGGCGGGGCTCGCGTAGCTGTGCGGGGTGACGAGCCCGACGTGGAAGTTGTACATCTCCTGGTGATACGCCCACAGCTGTCGAAGCGGCTCGGGGACCCACCCCCAGATGCCCGTCGCGGCGACCGGGGTGCCGCGCATCCACCCGCCGTTCGTGAACAGCCAACCCGACCAGCTCGACACGTACACGACGACCGCGACCGGTACGAGCAGCACGAACGATGCCAGCCCCTGGCGGACGGCATCCATCGGCCATTGATCGATCCGCGCGCGACGGCGGGCGAGCGCGTCGGTGATCACGGCGTACAGGCCGACGGCGGCGAGCACGTACAGCCCCGACCACTTCACGGCGGTGGCGGCGCCGGCGGCGGCTCCCGCGGCGACCAGCCACGGACGATTCCACAGGACGGGGCCCCAGGTGTGCCGTTCCCCCGGGAGGGCCGCGATCGCGGCGAGCAAGCGATCGGTGCTGCGGCGGTGCTCGAGCGCGACGAACCAAAAGGTCAACACGATGAAGAACGTCAAGAAGATGTCGAGCAGCGAGATGCGGCTCAGGACGATGCCGAGGCCGTCGATCGCGATGAGACCGGATGCCACGGTCGCGAACGGAATCGAGCGGGTCAGCGTACGAGCGAGCAAGTAGACGAGCAGCACGGTGGCGGTGCCGAAGACCGCGGCCGAGAGGCGCCATCCGGTCGCGGAGTCCGGCCCCAGCAGCGCCATGCCCGCGCCGATGAGGATGCGCCCGAGCGGGGGGTGCACGACGTAGCTGCCGATGCCGGTGAAGACGTCGGTGCCACCCGCCACGAAGCTCGCGTCGGCGCCGTCGGGCCAGGTCGAGGGGTAGCCGAGCACCCACTGGCTCCAGGAGTCCTTCACGTAGTAGGTCTCGTCGAACACCAGCTGGTGCGGGGTGCCGAGGTCGATCAGGCGCAGCACCGCCGCGACGGCGGTGACGAGCAGGGGCGCGAGCCACCGCCACAGGCGATATCCGCGAGGGCTCGCGAGCAGCGCATCGCGCCACCGATCGATGCGCGTCTGCTCGACGACAGGGAGCAGCGGAGGGACGGCGGTGGTCACGGGCCCCAGCCTAAGGTGGAACGGTGATCATCCTCGCGGCGACCCCCATCGGCAACCTGGGCGACGCGTCGAAGCGTCTGATCGAGGCGCTCGAGAACGCCGCCGTCGTCGCGGCGGAGGACACCCGCACCACGCAGCGCCTGCTCGCGGGCCTCGGGGTCGAGAACCGCCCGCGCCTGATCGCCCTGCACGACCACAACGAGAAGGAGCGCGCGGCCGAGCTCGTCGAACTCGCGCGCGAAGACGACCTGCTCGTGCTGAGCGACGCGGGAATGCCGACCGTCAGCGACCCGGGCTTCGGGCTCGTCGCCGCCGCGGCCGCCGCCGGCGTGACCGTCACGGCCATTCCCGGGCCGAGTGCCGTCGTCACCGCGCTCGCGGTCGCGGGGCTTCCCACCGACCGCTTCGCCTTCGAGGGCTTCCCGCGCCGCAAGCCGGGGGAGCGCCGCAAGGCCTTCGCGAAGCTCGCGTCGGAGGAGCGGACGCTCGTCTTCTTCGAATCGCCCTCGCGCCTGGCATCCACTCTCGAAGATCTCGCGGGCGCGTTCGGCGCCGATCGTCCCGCCGCCGTCTGCCGCGAACTCACCAAGCTCTACGAAGAGGTCAAACGCGGCACTCTGGCCGAGCTCGCCGCGTGGGCGACCGAGGGCGTACGCGGTGAGATCGCGATCGTCGTCGGCGGCGCGTCGGCGCGCGAGGTCGCCTTCCCGGATGCCGTGACCCAGGTGCTCGAGCTCGTGCGCGGCGGCACGCGGCTCAAGGACGCCGCCGCCGAGGTGGCGTCGCAGACCGGGCATTCGTCGCGCGAGCTGTACCAGGCGGCGCTGGCCGTCAAGCGCTGAGGCGCCCCGGCCGCGTCGCGTCTTCGCGTGAGGGGTCGATATGTGTCGCCTGGCGCGCTTCTCGGCGACACCAACTGACCCCTCACGCGCGAGGAGCGCCAGCGGGCGCGTCACACGCGGCGGGAGTGTCAGAGGCTCCCCGTAGAATCTCCAGGTGACTTCCGGCCGATCCTTCTACATCACGACGCCGATCTACTACCCCAGCGATCTGCCCCACATCGGGCACGGGTACACGACCGTCGCCGTCGACACGCTCGCCCGCTGGCATCGCCAGGCGGGGGATGACACCTGGATGCTGACCGGCACCGACGAGCACGGGCAGAAGATGCTCCGCGCCGCCGCCGCCAACGGCGTGACCCCGCAGGAGTGGGTCGACAAGCTCGTCACCGAGTCGTGGTTCCCGCTGCTCGAGACGCTCGACGTCGCCAACGACGACTTCATCCGCACGACGCAGCCCCGCCACGAAGAGCGCGTGCAGCAGTTCGTGAAGGCGCTTTTCGACCGCGGCTACATCTACGCGGGCGAGTACGAGGCGCTGTACTGCGTCGGCTGCGAGGAGTTCAAGCCCGAGGCCGAGATCGTCGACGGAACCGGCCCCTTCGAGGGCCTCAAGGTCTGCGCGATCCACTCCAAGCCCCTCGAGCTGCTGCAGGAGAAGAACTACTTCTTCAAGCTCAGCGAGTTCCAGGACCGCTTGCTCGAGCTCTACAAGACCGAGCCCGACTTCGTGCGCCCCGAGTCCGCGCGCAACGAGGTCGTCTCGTTCGTTCGCAGCGGTCTGAAAGACCTCTCGATCTCGCGCTCGGCGTTCGACTGGGGCATCACGGTTCCGTGGGACCCCTCGCACGTCATCTACGTGTGGGTCGACGCGCTGCTCAATTACGCCACCGCCGTCGGCTACGGCACCGACCCCGCCGAGTTCGAGCGCCGCTGGCCGGCGTTCCACGTGGTCGGCAAAGACATCCTGCGCTTCCACGCCGTGATCTGGCCGGCCATGCTGATGGCCGCGGGCCTCGACGTGCCGCGCGGTGTCTTCGCGCACGGGTGGCTGCTCGTCGGCGGCGAGAAGATGTCGAAGTCGAAGCTCACCGGCATCGCGCCCACCGAGATCACCGACGTCTTCGGCTCCGACGCGTACCGGTTCTACTTCCTCTCGGCGATCGCGTTCGGCCAGGACGGCTCGTTCTCGTGGGAAGACCTTTCTGCCCGCTACCAGGCCGAGCTCGCCAATGGCTTCGGCAACCTGGCGTCGCGCACGGTCGCGATGATCTCGAAGTACTTCGAGGGCGTCGTGCCGGCACCGGCCGCGTACACCGAGAGCGACCTGACGATCCAGAAGATCGTGGCGGATGCCGCGACCACCGCCGACGCCGCCATCGAGCGCTTCCGTACCGACGAGGCCATCGCGGCGATCTGGACGATCGTCGACGCACTCAACGGCTACATCACCGAGAACGAGCCGTGGGCCCTGGCCAAGGACGAGTCGACGCGCGAGCGCCTCGGCACGGTGCTGTACACCGCGGCCGAGGGCCTGCGCGCCCTCGCGGTGCTGCTGTCGCCGGTCATGCCCGAGTCGACGTCGAAGCTGTGGGTCGCCTTGGGCGCGGCTGACGGCCTCGGCGCTCTCGTCGAGCAGCCGATCCGCGAGGCGGGCGCCTGGGGGCAGCTGCTCGCGGGGGCCGCGGTCACCCCGCTCACGCCGCTGTTCCCGCGCGTCGAGCAGGCGTGACGAGAGTGCCTTCCGAGTCGGCGGCGGCGGTCCCTGAGCCTGTCGAAGGGGCCTCCGCAGTGGCCGCCACCCCCGGCTCGACGCCGGTCGAGCGCCCCCGCGACACGATCGGCGACGGTGACCCGAGCCAGTACGTGCGCGAGCGTTCGGTCGACGGGCGTCGCGACGTCAGCTACCCGCCGGCGCCCGAGCCCCTCGGCATCCCGGTCTACGACAACCACACGCACCTCGAGATCGAGGACGGCGAGACCGGCCTTTCGTTGGAAGAGCAGCTCCAGCGCGCTCTCGCGGTCGGTGTGCACGGGGTCGTGCAGGCGGGCGGCGACATCGACTCCTCGCGGTGGTCGGCGTGGGCCGCGCGCTCGCACCCGCGCGTCCTCGCCGCGGTGGCGATCCACCCCAACGAGGCGCCCGCGTACGAGCAGGCGGGGGAGTTGGATGCCGCGATCGCCGTCATCGACGAACTCGCCGCCGAACCGCGGGTGCGGGCCATCGGCGAGACAGGGCTCGACTTCTTCCGCACCGAGGCCGACGGCATCCCGGCTCAGATGCGCTCGTTCGAGGCGCACATCGCGCTGGCGAAGAAGCACGGGATCGCGATGCAGATCCACGACCGCGACGCCCACGACGCCGTGCTCGAGACGCTCGAGCGTGTCGGCGCTCCCGACAAGACGGTCTTCCATTGCTTCTCGGGCGGTGCCGACATGGCGCGTGTCGCCGCCGACCGCGGCTACTACCTCTCGTTCGCCGGCAACGTCACGTTCAAGAACGCGCAGAACCTGCGCGACGCGCTCGCGGTGACGCCCCTCGACCGCATCCTGGTCGAGACCGACGCCCCGTTCCTGACGCCCGTGCCGTATCGCGGCCGCCCCAACGCGCCGTACCTCATTCCGGTGACGCTTCGGTTCCTCGCGGCTGAACTGTCGATGGATGCCGACGAGCTCGCCGCTCAGGTCGCCGCGAACACGCTCGAGGTCTACGGCGCATTCGAGGAATGACGCGCGCACGGATCCTCGGCGATTCGCGCATCTTCAGTCGGATTGCCGCGGATGCCGCTGAGGTTGTGCGGATCGCCCGGGTTATGGTGCCGCGTGCCGCGTGCCGCGTGCCGCGTGCCGCTGGCACTGCACAGGCTCAGTGATTCGCACGTCCTCAGCCGGAATCCCGAGGACGTCGCTGAGTATGCGCTGATCGCGGAGGGTGTGGCGGCGGGTGCCGCTGGCGCTGCACAACCTCGGCTATTCACGCATCCTCAGCGGGATGGCCGCGGATGCCGCTGAGGTTGTGCGGATCGCGGAGATCGCGCGAGCGCGACGACACCGAGAACGACGAAGGCCGGCACCCCGCGGGGCGCCGGCCTTCTGGCATCCGGGATCAGGCCTTGGCATTCGCCTTCGGCTTGCGGACGAACAGGGTCTCGGTCTGCTCGAGTTCCATGCCCTTGGTCTCGGGGATCTTCCAGAGCACGAAGACGAAGGACAACAGGGCGAAGAACGCGTACCCGCCGTAGGTGACCGTGAGCGACCAGTCGGCCAGCTGGGGGAAGGTGAACGAGACGAGGAAGTTGGCGATCCACTGCGCTCCGGCGGCCACGCCGAGCGCCTTTCCGCGGATGCGGCTGGGGAAGATCTCGCCCAGGAGCACCCACACCAGCGGGCCCCACGAGGCACCGAACCCGACGACGAACAGGTTGGCGGCGACCAGCGCCACCGGGCCCCAGGCGCCCGGGAGTGAGACGTCCTGCCCCGAGCCGACGGCGAACGAGAAGGCCAGGGCCATCGCACCGAGCGAGATGGTCATGAGCGCGGAGCCCACCAGCAGGAGGGGCTTGCGACCGACGCGGTCGACGAGCCAGATCGCGATGAGGGTGACGAGGACGTTGGTCACGGAAGTGATCACGCCGATCAGCAGGGAGTTGCTCTCGTCGAAGCCCACGGCCCGCCACAGGCTCGTGGAGTAGTAGAAGATCACGTTGATGCCGACGAACTGCTGGAACACCGACAGGATGATGCCGATCCAGACGATGGGCTGAAGGCCGAGGGCCTTACCCGCGATCGAGGCGCCCTTGTTCTTCCGGTCGGACTCGATGGCGCCGGTGAGGTCCTTGACGGTCTTGTCGAGGTCGGCCGGGGGCACGAGGCGGGCGAAGATCGCGCGTGCCTCGTCGACGCGGCCGCGGGCCAGCAGGAAGCGCGGCGATTCCGGCATCGTGAAGGCGAGGAAGCCGTAAACGGCGGCGGGGACGACGCCGACGAGGAACATCCAGCGCCAGGCCTCGAGGCCCCACCAGAGCTGGTTGTCGGCGCTACCGTCGGCAACGGCGACGAGCAGCGCATTGCTCAACAGGGCGGCGAAGATGCCCAGCGTGATCGCCAGCTGCTGCAGCGACGCGAGGCTGCCGCGGATCTGTCGCGGAGCGATCTCGGCGATGTAGGCCGGAGCGACTACGGATGCGATGCCGATGCCGAGGCCGCCGAGAACGCGCCAGACGATCAGGTCGGGAACGCTGAAGGTCAGGGCTGATCCCACCGACGACACCAGGAACAGTGCCGAGCCGACGATCATGACCTTGAGGCGTCCATACCGGTCCGAGAGCACGCCCGCGGCGAGGGCGCCGACGGCGCAACCCAGAAGAGCGACCGCCACGACGAAGCCCGTGAGCAGGGGTTCCTTCGTGTACTCGCTCTCGATCGAGCGGACGGCACCGTTGATCACCGAGGAGTCGAACCCGAAGAGGAAACCACCGACCGCGGCGGCGATCGAAAGGACGATCGCTCGTCGCCCGAAGGGGCTTCTCAGGGTGAAGGCATTGGCGGGGATGGACTGCGTTTGACTCACCTCATCACGCTACTCCTGCGTATCGGACGCGGCGGGCACTGGCGGGATCGCTGACTACAGTGGAACAATGCCCGTTTCCCTGCTCGGAGCCGCCGAGATCCGTCGGCTCGCCGCCGACCTCGACGTCACTCCCACCAAGAAGCTCGGGCAGAACTTCGTCGTCGACGCCAACACGGTCCGCAAGATGGTGCAGGCGGCCCGGGTGACGGCATCCGATCGTGTCGTCGAGATCGGTCCGGGTCTCGGATCCCTCACTCTCGCGATCCTCGAGACAGGTGCCTCGGTCGTCGCCGTCGAGATCGACCACCGCCTCGCCGAGCGTCTTCCCGCCACGGCCGCCGCGCACGACGTTCCCGCCGATCGCCTCACGGTCATCGACGCCGATGCCCTGCGCGTCGACGAGCTTCCCGGTGAGCCGAGCGTGCTGGTCGCGAACCTGCCGTACAACGTGTCGGTGCCGGTCCTCCTGCACTTCCTCGAGACCTTCCCCTACCTGCAGCGCGGTGTCGTGATGGTGCAGGCCGAGGTAGGGGAGCGCCTGGCCGCGCCTCCCGGATCGAAGATCTACGGAGCCCCGAGCGTCAAGGCCGCCTGGTACGGCTCGTGGCGTCTGGCCGGCACGGTGTCGCGTCAGGTGTTCTGGCCCGTGCCCAACGTCGACAGCGTGCTGGTCGGTTTCGATCGGGATGCCGAGCCCCGTGGCACCGAGGAGCACCGGCTGCGCACCTTCCAGATCGTGGATGCCGCCTTTCAGCAGCGCCGCAAGATGCTCCGTCAGGCCTTGTCGGGCGTTCTGGGCGGCACCGCGGCCGAGGCCTCGACGCGCCTCGAGGCGGCCGGGGTCGACCCCACCCTCCGCGGCGAACAGCTCACGGTCGAGGACTACGCCCGCATCGCCGCGTCGTCCTGACGGTTCGGCTGATCGCGGCGAATGGGCGGGGGCGTCCACGCCGGGTCGCGGCATCCGGTCGGTGTGCGCACAACGACGGGGCGTTCGGCGGCTCGCCGTGCGACGGCGCCCGGTGCGCGGCGTGTGCACGCCGGCGTCCCCCGTCGTGCTCGGCCCGCCGTGGCCGCTGCCGAACCACAGCGGGCGCAGGGTGAATTCCCGCCGTGTTCATCACGCGTTCCGGAAACATGTCTGTAACATTTCGAGCCAACCGGGAGCATCACGCCGGTGACGAGGTCGTACCCGACGGCCCGAGAGGATCGAGATGCGCTACGCCGAGTACCCCCGAGCCGAACGTGTGCTGCTCCACCTGAGCGACACCCATCTCCGAGCCGGCGGTGCACCGCTCTACGACGACGTCGACTCCGAGGCCTACCTCGCCCGCGCGGTTCAGGCGATCGAGGCGTCGGGGATCCGACCGAACGCGCTCGTCTTCACCGGCGACCTCGCCGACTTCGGCGAGACCGACGCGTACGACCGCGTCCGCGCCCTCGTCGAGCCGCTCGCCGAGCGCCTGTGCACCCGCGTGGTGTGGGTGATGGGCAACCACGACGATCGGGCGGCGTTCCGGTCGCGGCTGCTCCCCGGCGACGACGACGCCGAGGCGACCGCCCCGATCGACCGCGTCGACGAGTTCGACGGCCTGCGCATCGTGACCCTCGACACCTCGGTACCCGGTGCGCACCACGGCGAGGTCACCGCCGCGCAGCGCGAGTGGCTCACCGAGGTGCTGGCGACGCCTGCCCCGCTCGGCACGATCCTCGCGATGCACCACCCGCCCGTGCCCAGCGTGCTCGACCTCGCGGCCTCCGTCGAGCTACGCGACCAGCGAAGCCTGGCCTCGGTACTGCGTGGCAGCGACGTGCGCGCGATCCTGGCCGGTCACCTGCACTACTCCACGTTCGCCACGTTCGCCGGAATCCCCGTGTCCGTGGCATCCGCCACCTGCTACACGCAGGACCTCATGGTCCCGGTCGGCGGGACGCGCCCTCAGGACGCCGCCCAGGGTTTCAACATCGTGCACGTCTACGACGACACGGTGGTGCACTCGGTCGTGCCCCTGGCCGCCAGCGCGGCACTGCAGTACGTGGATGCCGAGGAGTCCCAGCGGCGACTGCGCGACGCCGGGATCGTCGTCCCGACGTCGCGGGCGTTCAGCGGACCGGTGTCGCCGCCGACGACGCCGTTGCCGATCCTTCGCTGACCGAGGTCTTCTCCCACGGGGCGGCGACGGGGAAGTAGCGCTCGAGGCACGCCCGGAGCGCGGGAACGCGCACCTCCTCGGGGATCTCGGGCACGCTGCCGTCGTTGAGGCAGAACATGTCGGTGTCGCGGCGAGAGACGAGACGCTCCATCGTGCGCAACGAGTCGAGCTGCGTGGTCTGCACGTAGCGGGTGCGGGGCTCGGTCGTGATGACGGCGCGCCCGGTCGCGAGCGCGTAGTAGTGGTACAGGCTGTTCGTCACCGAGATGTCGGTGGCCGAACGGAACCGGCTCGCGGCGGTGCGGGCGTAGTCGTCGGCGAACTCCCGCTCGAGCTCGAACGCCACCGAGCGACGCAACGGGGTGGCGCAGTGCTCGAGGTCGAGGGTGATGACCCGGCCGAAGCGCTCCTTGAGCAGGGCGCGGTTGACGCGCAGGCCGTTGTCGTGGCCCGAGCGGTCGATGTGCGCCGGGCCGCTGCCGATGCGTACGCCGCTCTCGACGAACCGGCTGACCCCGCCGCCGCTGAAGAACAGCTCGGGGGTGACGGGGCGGCCGAAGAACATGTCGTCGTTGCTGTAGAGGAAATGCTCGGCTAGATCCGGGATGCGGTGCAGCTGGGCCTCGACGGCGTGGGAGTTGTGCGTCGGCAGCACCGAGGGATCGGCGAAGAACTCCTCGCTGCGCACGATCGTCACCTTGGGGTGGTCGGCGAGCCACTCGGGGGTGGGGGAGTCGGTCGCGATGAAGATGCGGCGCACCCACGGCGCGTACATGTGCACGCTGCGCAGCGCGTAACGCAGCTCGTCGACCTGGCGGTAGCGCGCGGCGTTGTCGTCGCCGTCGCCCACGACGTACCCCTTCATGCGCGCGGCGCGCTGGCGCTGGAACTCGCTCGACGAGCCGTCGACCCACGAGAAGACCATGTCGACGTCGGCCGTGAACTCGTTCGGGTGCGGGTCGAACATCCCCGAGACCGTCATCCACCGGCGGCCGTACCGCTCGACCTCGACGAGGTCGAGGTCGTCCGCGGCGAAGGTGCGGCGGGTGAGAGCGCTCGGGCGCGGGGCCTCGATGGTCTTCTCGCCGAAGCGCCACAGCTCGAGTCGCGGAGCGAGAGCGGCACCGTAGCGGTACGACCCCTCGGTCGAGGTGCGGGGGCGGAACACCGCGTAGGCCTGCACCGATCCGGGCACGGGGTGCACGCTGTGCGCGGGCACGGGGTCTTCGCCGCGGGCCTTGAGATAGACCGGGCCCAGCTCGGGGTCGCGCAGAGCCGTGAGAGCCGCCTCGGCATCCGCCGTGTCGATGACGAGCTTGGGGCGACGGTTCGCGTCGCGCACGAGAAGCACCTTCACACCGGCCGCCTCGATCGCGGACGCCGCGGTGAGCAGGTCGTCGCGCTCGGCTATCGCGGGCGTCGAGGAGTCGTCGACGACGTGCAGGATGCCGTCGTGCATACGGATGTCGGACCGGGACAGCAGGGCGCGCCAGGGGTCGGTGTCGATCGACAGGGGGACCATCGGGCGCATTCTGCCTCCTGAGGGGTGGGTGCATGGGATCCGGTCACCGTATGGTTCCGGGGTTACGAAGACGTTTCGGCCTCAGCGCCGAACGACGGGGAGCGGAGCACTACTGTCGAAGAGTGACTCAGATCGCTCGCTCCGGCCCGGACCTCCCCGTACCGCCTTGCGAGCGACGGCGGGAAGCGGGCCGACGTTTCAGTTTCGCACACGGTGAGAGCCCTCGGTGCGCAGGACGGCGGTCGCCGCGATGAGTGCACAGGCTCCGGCATCCGTCCGCGTCCGCGCCCCGGGCAAGATCAACGTCTTCCTCGAGGTGGGTGACGTCCAGGACGACGGGTACCACGAGCTGGCTACGGCGTTCCAGGCGGTCTCCCTCTACGAAGAGATGGTCGCGACGTCCGCGGACGAGATCACGATCGAGGTCTCAGCGCGCGGTCCCGTCGACATCGAGGGCGTCCCCACCGACGATCGCAATCTCGCCGTCCGCGCGGCTCGACTTCTGGCGCAGACCGCCGGCATCGACCGCGGTGCCCACCTCTCCGTGCGCAAGGCCGTTCCGGTCGCGGGCGGCATGGGCGGCGGCTCCGCAGACGCGGCTGCCGCACTCGTCGCGTGCGATGCCCTCTGGGGACTCGGGATGCCGACGAGTGAGCTCGTCCGCTTGGCCGCTCGCCTCGGCGCCGACGTGCCCTTCGCCCTGCTCGGCGGAACCGCCGTGGGAACCGGTCGCGGCGATCAGCTGAGCCCGGCGCTCGCGCGCGGACGCTTCGATTGGGTGCTCGTGCCGAACGACACGGGCATGTCGACCCCCGTCGTCTACGGCGAACTCGACGCCCACCGGCGGCGCCACGCCGTCGACATCGGGCCCGCGCCCCGCGTGCCCGCGGTGGACCGCGACGTTCTGCACGCTCTGCGTCAGGGCGATGCGGGGATGCTCGCCGCGACCCTTCGCAACGACCTCCAGGCGCCGGCTCTGCACCTGCGTCCCGACCTCGCCCGCGTCCTCGAACGCGGAGAAAGCTCGGGCGCCTTGGCCGGGATCGTGTCGGGATCCGGCCCGACCCTCGCATTCCTGGCCGCCGACGAATCATCTGCGATCGACCTGCAGGTCACGCTCAGCGCCGCGGGCCTCGTCGCCCTGCATGTGCACGGGCCCGTGCCGGGCGCTCGTGTGGTCTGACCGCGCTGCACCATAGCCCAGGTCGTCACACGGGGCAATCTGCGCTTTCCGTGCCCACCCTCTGGTTAGCCTCGGAAGAGGTGATCCGTCACCGCTGGGCGCTGTGCCCGCGGGGCGTCACGAAGGGGGTTACCCATGAAGGCAGTGCTCGACGGCGTCGTGATCGCCGAAGCCGACCGCGACGACCTGGCCTCGATCGAGGGGAACTGGTACTTCCCGCCGCAGTCTGTCCGTGAGGGCGCGCTGCACAAGAGCCCCACCCCGTACACCTGCCCCTGGAAGGGGGCCGCCCAGTACTGGAACGTCTCGCTCGACGGGGTCGAGCTGACCGACGGCGCGTGGTCGTACCCCGATCTGTACCCGGGAGCCGTGGAACGAGTGGGCAAGGACTTCGCCGGCTTCGTCGCGTTCGATCGGAAGGTCGTGGTCTCCGACTGAGGTCGGGTGAGCACATGATCGAATTCTCGGCCGTCTCCAAGGTCTTTCCCGACGGCACCCGCGCCGTCGACGACTTCCATCTCGTCATCCCTTCGCGCAAGACCACGGTCTTCGTGGGATCGTCCGGTTGCGGCAAGACGACCCTGCTGCGGATGATCAACCGCATGGTCGAGCCCTCATCGGGCACGATCACCGTCGATGGTGCCGACATCGGCGGCAAGCCCGCGGTGCAGCTGCGTCGCAGCATCGGCTACGTCATGCAGAACTCGGGTCTGCTGCCGCACTTCACCGTGGCCGACAACATCGCGACCGTTCCGGTGCTCCAGGGCCAGAGCCGCAAGGTCGCCCGCGCGCGTGCCCTCGAGCTCATGGCGACCGTCGGTCTCGACACCGCCATGGCCGACCGCTACCCGAGCCAGCTCTCGGGCGGGCAGCAGCAGCGCGTGGGCGTGGCCCGCGGGCTCGCGGCCGACCCCAACATCCTCCTCATGGACGAGCCCTTCGGCGCGGTCGACCCGATCGTGCGCGACGAACTGCAGCAGGAACTCATCCGGCTGCAGAGCGAGATCGGCAAGACCATCGTCTTCGTCACTCACGACATCGACGAGGCGTTCCTCCTCGGCGACCAGGTCGTCATCCTCGAGAAGGGCGCGAAGATCGCCCAGGTCGGCACGCCGAGCGAGATCGTCGAGAACCCCGCCAGCGACTTCGTCGCGAGTTTCATCGGAGCGGTGA
>Ga0308159_1001858_pt1 | contig 27362 bp, 29 predicted proteins | sample PhyCR1_FD_201040 | JGI IMG/M metagenome (GOLD analysis project Ga0308159, IMG submission 201040) | Phyllosphere microbial communities from UC Gill Tract Community Farm, Albany, California, United States - DLSLC.R1 | ecosystem: Host-associated > Plants > Phyllosphere > Unclassified | place: USA...
CCCACGTCGCGCTCGGCGAAATGCCGCGCGCGGATGCCGGTGCGCTCCACGATCCACTGGTCCGAGGTCTCCACGCCGCGGTCGGCCAGTTCGGCCACGAGGTCGGCGTTGGTCAGGCGGCGCGGCGGCAGGCTGCTGCCGGTGCCTGTGATGCGGGAATAACGGCTCATTCAATGGGGCCCGAAAAATGGTCGCTCAGGGCGCCGGCTGCGCAGCGGCAGGCCCCAGCAGGGGCGCGGCATGCGCAACCCGCGACCGGACCCGGTCGAGCAGGTTGTTGCGGGCCGCATCATACGCGCGGTTCAACGCCTGCTCGAAAGCCAATATGTCTGCCGAACCGTGGCTTTTGAAGACAAGGCCCCGCAGGCCGAGCAGCGCGGCGCCGTTGTATCGGCGATGGTCCATCCGCTTCATGAGCGCAGATAGCACCGGATAGGCAACAACTGCCGCCAGTTTGGTGAAGATGTTGCGCTTGAACTCCTGCTTGAGCCCGCCAACGATCATCGAGGCGACACCCTCGCTGGCCTTGAGCGCCACATTGCCTACGAAACCGTCACAGACGACGATGTCCACCGTGCCTTTGAATATGTCATTGCCTTCCACGTTGCCGTAGAAGTTCAGGTCGCCCGACTGGGAGGCAGAGCGCAGCAGTTCTCCGGTGCGCTTGATGACCTCGTTGCCCTTGATGACTTCCTCGCCGATGTTCAGCAGGCCGACCGTCGGCTCCTGCGTGCTTTCGTTGAGCGCGGTCACGAGCGCGGCGCCCATGACGGCGAACTGCAGCAGGTGCTCCGCGGTGCAGTCCACGTTGGCCCCGAGGTCGAGCACCGTGGTCGCCCCACCCTGGGCGTTGGGCATCTGCGTGGCGATGGCCGGGCGGTCGATGCCGTCCAGGGTCTTCAGCAGGTAGCGGGCGATCGCCATGAGCGCGCCCGTGTTGCCGGCGGACACCGCCACCTGGGCCGTGCCGTCCTTCACCTGCTGGATGGCCACGCGCATGGAGGAGTCCTTCTTGCGGCGCAGGGCCACCTCCACCGGGTCGTCCATCGCGACGACCTCGGTGGCCGGGACGGTCCGGGCGCGCGCGTGCGCGAACCCGCCGAGGTCGTCCGGGCGGCCGACCAGCAGCAGTTGCGCCTGCGGATGGTTGTCGAGGAATTGGCGGCAGGCCGCCAGCGTGACGCGGGGGCCGTGGTCGCCCCCCATGCAGTCAACAGCCAGTGTGATCATGGGCGACATGGCGGATCGCACGCGGGTGCGGTCCGGAAAATTGATGCAGCGGACAAAACAAAGGCCCGCGCTACCATTTCCGTAGCGGCGGGCCTGAGCGCGCAGGCGAAGATCAGGCTTCGGACTTGTTCTTCAGCACCTGGCGGCCACGGTAGAAGCCGTTGGGGCTGATGTGATGGCGCAGGTGGGTTTCGCCGGTGGTGGGTTCGACAGCGATGCCGGGCACCGTCAGCGCATTGTGCGAGCGGTGCATGCCGCGCTTGGAGGGGGACTTTTTGTTCTGTTGAACAGCCATGATGGATCCTGGTCTCGAAAGGGTGGGTTGGTAAAAACGCGATCAGCCCATTGAAGACACGAGGGGATTCGCGCGAAGCCCACGATTATATCCGAAATGGATTTTCAGCTTCCAGGCTTACCGGTCTTGAGGGACGCGAGGGCAGCGAACGGGTTCGGCTTCCCGGCGCTGGCCTCTTCGAAATCCTCGTCGCTGGAGGCCATCCGCACGGGAGCGGGGCATTCCTCGTGGCGAGGCACCAGCGGCAGCGCCATGAGAAGTTCATCCTCGATCAGCTCGCGCAGGTTGAACTCGCGGCTCAGGGCCAGCAGGTCTTCCTCGCTCTCGTCGTCGAGCGCCTCGGCCGTGGCCTCGTCGGCGACGAAGCGGAACTCGCGGTCCACTTCCAGGGGCACGTCCACCGGGGTGAGGCAGCGCTGGCAGGTCATGGGGAAGGTGGCCCGCACCGCCAGCCGCAGCCAGATCTGCCCGCCGATGCCGTGCGTGGTGCGCAATTCGCCGTCGGCCTGCCAGTCGACGATCAGGTCGGGATGCAGGCCCTTGGCTTCCTGCGCGAGCCGCTCGTACTTGAGGAGCGAATCGTGGCCGGACAGGTGACCGCCCGCCTGCGCGAATGCCTTGACGTCGAGGCGCTGGGGAGAGAATTCCTTGGTCATGGCGGCAGTGTAAGAGAATCCCCGCCATGCTCGACCCTGCCTCTCCTCCCCGCCCGCTGGTACTGGGCTCCACCTCCCGCTACCGGCGCGAACTGCTGGACCGCCTGGGCCTGCCCTTCGACGTCGCGGCGCCCGACGTGGACGAAACCCCGCACGCCGGCGAATCCCCGCGCGAACTGGCCCTGCGGCTCGCGCGCGCCAAGGCCCTTGCCGTGGCGCGGCACCATCCCGGCGCCATCGTGATCGGCTCCGACCAGGTGGCGGACCTGGCGGGCACGCCGCTCGGCAAGCCGGGCACCCATGGGCGCGCCGTGGAGCAGCTGCAGCGCATGCGCGGCCAGTCCGTGGTCTTCCAGACGGCGGTGACGGTGGCGTGCCTGGAGACGGGCTTCGAGGCGACCGACCTCGCCCCCGTCGAAGTGCGGTTCCGGGACCTCTCGGACGCCGAGATCGAACGCTACCTGCGGACGGAGCAACCGTATGACTGCGCGGGCAGCGCCAAGAGCGAAGGGCTGGGCATCAGCCTGCTGGACGCGATCGTGAGCGACGACCCCACGGCACTCGTGGGCCTGCCGCTGATCCGCACCTGCCGCATGCTGCGCGCCGCCGGGCTGGTGCTGCCATGACGCAGGACACCACCCCGCCCTCCCCCGCCGGCGGCGCCGCCGCGGCACGCGCCACCCTGTTCCTGGTGCCCGCACCGCTCGACTTCGGCTGCGATGCGCAGGTGCCGCTGCAGGGCGTGGTGCCGGACGGCACGCTGCAGACCGCGGCACGCCTCACGCACTGGATCTGCGAGAACGCCAAGAGCACGCGCGCCTATCTGAAGCGCATCGACGCGCTGCACCCGCTGGCGGCACCGCTGCAGGAGCAGCGGATCACCGAACTGCCGCGCGAGGTCCACAAGAAGGGCGACCACCCTGGCGCCCAGGGCGCCGGAGCGCCGGCCTTCGATGCGAAACAATTGCTGGCCCCGGCGCTCGCGGGCCACGACATGGGGCTGGTGAGCGAGGCCGGCATGCCGGCGGTGGCGGACCCCGGCAGCTCGGTGGTGCGCGCCGCCCACGACCTGGGCTTGCGCGTGGTGCCGCTCACGGGCCCGGTGTCGCTGCTGCTGGCCCTGGCGGCCAGCGGGCTCAACGGCCAGAACTTCGCGTTCAACGGCTATCTGCCGCAGGATGCCGCACAGCGCACGCAGCGCATCCGCGAGCTGGAGGCCCTGGCGCTGCGCACGGGCCAGACCCAGCTGTTCATCGAGACGCCCTATCGCAATGCCGCGCTCTGGCAGGCACTGGTGCAGACGCTGCAGGCCAACACGCGCCTGGCGATCGCCAGCGGCCTCACGCTGGACCATGCCCGCACGGCCAGCCGCCTGGTGCGGCAATGGAAGCAGCAGCCGGAAGCCCCGGACAACCGCACGCCCGCGGTGTTCTCCATCGGGCGGTGACGCACGAGGACGAAGAAAAAGGCGCCGAGGCGCCTTTTTCTTCGCATGCCCGCCGCTGCAGCGAGCGGCCGGCCGCTCAGCGCACCGCCGGCAGGTGGGAGTTCAGGGCCTTCACCGCCGTCTCGCCCATCGCCGCGCCGAACTTCTTGACGAGGCGCTCGGCCACGTTGTCGCGGCGGGTGTAGTCGACGATGTCTTCGGCCTTCACCACTTCGCGGGCCACGTAGTCGAGGTTGCCGAGGTGGTCGGCCAGGCCCATCTCGACGGCCTGCTGGCCCGTCCAGAACAGGCCGCTGAAGGTGTCCGGCGTGATCTTGAGGCGATCGCCCCGGCCCTGCTTCACCACCTGGATGAACTGCTGGTGGATCTGGTCGAGCATGGTCTGCGCGAAGGCGCGCTGCTTGTCCGACAGCGGGCTGAAGGGATCGAGGAAGCCCTTGTTCTCGCCCGCGGTGAGCAGGCGGCGTTCCACGCCGAGTTTCTCCATGGTGCCGGTGAATCCGAAGCCGTCCATGAGCACGCCGATGCTGCCCACGATGCTGGCCTTGTCCACGAAGATCTGGTCCGCGCCCGAGGCGATGTAGTAGGCGGCGGATGCGCAGGTCTCCTCGACCACGGCATACACCGGCTTGTTGTACTTGGCCTTCAGCCGAACGATCTCGTCGTTGATGATGCCGGCCTGCACCGGGCTGCCGCCGGGCGAGTTGATCAGCAGCACCACGGCCTGCGAGCCCGCATCCTCGAAGGCGCTGCGCATGGCGGCGACCACGAACTCCGCGCTCGCCTCCGCGCCGGCGGCGATCTCGCCCTTGATGTCGACCACCGCGGTGTGCGGCGTGGTCTTGCTGGGCGCCGCAACGTCGCGCGCAAGCAACACCCAGGCCACGGCGACCAGGAATACCAGCCACGCCAGCCGGGTGAAAACCCGCCAGCGGCGCGCGGAACGCTGTTCGGACAGGGTGGCGAAGACGAGTTTTTCCAGCACGTCGCGCTCCCAGCCCGGAATTTTCCCGGACGGTACATCGGCGTGATCCGCTATCTTTTCAGGAGCAGGCTGGGCCCACAGATCGGGAGTGGGCGACGGATCAGCTTCCAGGCCGGAGGGGTCTTTCCGGGTCGGATCGGTCATGTGATTTCTCAGAATTCCACGGGTTGCAAGTGGGGACCAGTATGCCAGCGCACCACTCCGGACTCTTCCGAAATCGCGATCTTCACCAGCCCGCCGCGGCAGGGCCCGCCCGCGCACTCGCCCGAGTCGGGTCGGTAGGCGGCCCCATGCGTGGCGCACAGCAGCCACCGGCCCGTGTCGTCGAAGAAGCGGTTGGGCTGGTAATCCATCTCCATGGGGACATGGGTGCAGCGGTTCAGGTAGGCGTGGGGCCGCCCCTGGTAGCGCACGGCGAAGGCGCGGCAGGTCTGGCCGGCGTGGACGACGTCGAACGGGACGGCATCGCCGCCCTCCTGCAGTTCGCCGCTGGCGCAGAGGTGGACGGACCGGCTGGCGATGTCAGGCATGGAGTGGCTCCGGAAGGCGGCCGTGGCCGCGGCTCAGCCGTTCTGCAGCAGCCAGCCGTGCAGATCGGCGACGGAATGCGCGACGTGCAGGGGCTCCAGCACGGCGAACCCCGACGGCTCGTGCGCGCCGTAGCTCACGCCGACGCTCGCGCAGCCCGCGGACCGGGCCATCTGCAGGTCGTGCGTGGTGTCGCCGATCATGAGCAGGCGCTCGGGCGGCACGCCGAACTCCGCCATCAGTTCCTGGAGCATCAGCGGATGGGGCTTGCCGGCGGTCTCGTCGGCCGTGCGGGAGCCGTCGAACATGCCGCGCAGGGACACGGTGTGCAGGACCTCGTCGAGCCCCCGGCGGCTTTTTCCCGTGGCCACGGCCAGCAGGTGGCCGCGCGCGCGCAGGTCTTCCAGCATCGGCAGCACCCCTTCGAACAGGCTCAGGTCGTTCTGGTGGCGCGCGTAGTGGTAGCCGTAGCGGCGGCGCAATTCCGGATGCTTCTCGGGAGGCACGTGCGGGGCCGCGTGCGCGAGCGCTTCCATCAGCCCCATGCCGATCACCCAGGCAGCGTCGCGGTCGCTGGGCGCCGTGCCGCCCACGTCGCGCACGGCGTCCTGGATGCAGCGCACGATGATGGCGGTGGAATCGAACAGCGTTCCGTCCCAGTCGAAGGCGATGAGGTCGAAGCGGCGGGGTCGGGAAGCGGACATGGGCGGCAGATCAGGCGGGGACGGCGGGAGACAGGAATCCGGAGAGTTCCGGCGGCAGTTCGGCATGCAGCGTGACGCGCTCGCCGCTGGCGGGGTGGCCGAACTGTAACCGCCATGCATGAAGGAACATGCGGCGCAGCCCGTGCTTCTGCACGCGGCGGTTCAGGTCGAAATCACCGTATTTGTCGTCGCCGACGATCGGATGCCCCTGGCTGGCCAGGTGAACCCGGATCTGGTGCGTGCGGCCGGTCTTGATGGTGACTTCCAGCAGCGACATCGCGGGCAGCCCCTCGGCCGGGCGGGCCGGCAGCCGGGTGCGCACCTTCACCAGCGTGATGGAGCGCATGCCATCGGGGTCTTCCGCCGTGGTCACGCGCACGCGGCGCTCGCCGTCCGCCTGCAAATACTTGTGCAGGGGCGCATCGATCACCTTGAGGCGCTCGGGCCAGTCGCCCGAGGCGAGCGCCAGGTAGGTCTTGCCGGTCTCGCGCTCGCGGAACTGGTCCTGCAGATGGGTGAGCGCCGAGCGTTTCTTGGCGACGAGCAGGATGCCGGAGGTCTCCCGGTCCAGCCGGTGCACGAGTTCCAGGAAGCGCGCCTGCGGCCGGGCCTGGCGCAGCTGCTCGATGACGCCGAAGCTCACGCCGCTGCCGCCGTGCACGGCCACGCCGGCGGGCTTGTCGAGTGCGATCAGGTGCTCGTCTTCGAGCAGCAGCGGGAATTCGCGCGCCGGCGCCGGCCGTTCGGCCTTTGCGGCGACCTTCTCGGAGATCCGCACCGGCGGCACGCGGACGACGTCGCCGGCCTCGATGCGGGTGTCGGCCGCGGCGCGCCCCTTGTTGATGCGGACTTCGCCGCTGCGGATGATGCGGTAGACGTGGGTCTTGGGCACGCCCTTGAGTTCGCGGATCAGGAAGTTGTCCAGCCGCTGGCCCGCGGACTCGGCATCGACTTCCACCCAGCGCACGGCCACGGCACCCGGTTCGGATTCGGCGGGGGAACGGCCGTGTGCCGGTTTGGCCCCTATAATGTGTTTCACCTGTGCGACGTTGTGTAAGTGGTTGATTTGTCTGGAGTTTAGTCCACCCGACCCGGCATGCTGCACAGGAAGGTCGATGCCAACGGGCGTCGTGCGCGCAGATTGCAGGCCGATTGCCTGCGAAGGCCCGCACGCCGCACGGCCCGGCTGACGAATTGAAACACCCAAACGGAATCCCCAACCGGCAGGCCGCCTCTCCACCGAGATCGCCCCTGCCGCGGATCAAAGCGAAATACATGTTGGCGCTGATGGCTTGGATCATGGCACTGTGGCAGGGGCGCAAGCCCCTGGCGCTCGCTGCCGTCCGCATGCCCGACGCGCCCGCATGGCGTGCCCTGCCGGCGACATTCTTCCCGGCCAGGAAACACGCTTCCTGCATCGCCCCCATCCACGCCCCACCACCCCGGCTGCCGAGCTAGTACCCAGCTTCGCGGCCGCCTGGCTTTCAGCGGCAATTCCCTTCGTTTCAGTGCGTCGGCCCTGGCATCCATGGCTCCTGAAGAGCCTGTGTCAACGGTTGAACCGGGACGCATGCAGCAGCTCCTGCGCTGCGCGGCGTCCCGCACCCAAAACGAAGAAGGAAACGCATCATGAAGCGGATGCTCATCAACGCCACGCAGCCCGAGGAACGCCGTCTCGCCATCGTCGACGGCCAGAAGCTGCTGGACTACGAGATCGAGATCGAGGGACGCGAACAGCGCAAGGGCAACATCTACAAGGCGGTCGTCACCCGCGTCGAGCCGAGCCTGGAGGCCTGCTTCGTGGATTACGGCGAGGACCGCCACGGCTTCCTGCCCTTCAAGGAAATCTCCCGCCAGTATTTCGCCGAGGGCGTGTCGCCCAGCCAGGCCCGCATCAACGACGTGATCCGCGAAGGCCAGGAACTGCTGGTCCAGGTCGAGAAGGAAGAGCGCGGCAACAAGGGCGCGGCCCTGACCACCTTCGTGTCCCTGGCCGGCCGCTACGTGGTGCTGATGCCCAACAACCCGCGCGGCGGCGGCGTGTCGCGCCGCATCGAGGGCGAGGACCGCGCCGAGCTGAAGGAGGCGATGGACCAGCTCGAGTACCCGAAGGGCATGAGCATCATCGCGCGCACCGCCGGCATCGGCCGCTCGGCGCCCGAACTGCAGTGGGACCTGAACTACCTGCTCAAGCTCTGGACCGCCATCGACGGCGCGGCCAAGGGCGGCAAGGGCGCCTTCCTGATCTACCAGGAGTCCTCGCTGGTGATCCGCGCGATCCGCGATTACTTCAACAACGACATCGGCGACATCCTCATCGATACGGACGACATCTATGAACAGGCGCAGCAGTTCATGTCGCACGTCATGCCCGAGCATGCCGCCAAGGTCAAGCGCTACCGTGACGACGCGGCGCTGTTCAGCCGCTTCCAGATCGAGCACCAGATCGAATCCGCCTACGCCCGCACGGTGACCCTGCCCTCCGGCGGCGCGATCGTGATCGACCACACGGAAGCGCTGGTGTCGGTCGACGTGAACTCGGCCCGCGCGATCAAGGGCGGCGACATCGAGGAAACCGCCACTCGCACCAACCTGGAGGCCGCCGACGAAGTCGCCCGCCAGATGCGCCTGCGCGACCTGGGCGGCCTGATCGTGATCGACTTCATCGACATGGAGGAGAGCAAGAACCGCCGCGAGGTCGAGAACCGCCTGCGCGACGCGCTGCGCCACGACCGCGCCCGCGTGCAGTTCGGCACGATCAGCAAGTTCGGCCTCATGGAGATGAGCCGCCAGCGCCTGAAGCCGTCGCTCAGCGAAGGCGCGCACATCCGCTGCCCGCGCTGCGACGGCACCGGGCACGTGCGCGACACGGAAGGCTTCTCGCTGCAGATCCTGCGCATGATCCAGGAAGAGTCCATGAAGGACAACACGGCCGCCGTGCACTGCCAGGTGCCGGTGGAAGTGGCCTCGTTCCTGCTGAACGAGAAGCGCACCGAGATCGCCAAGATCGAACTCAAGCAGCGCGTGAACGTGCTCATGGTGCCCAACAAGACCATGGAGACGCCGAAGTACAAGCTCGAGCGCCTCAAGCACGACGATCCGCGCCTGGACCACATCGCCGCGAGCTACAAGCTGGCCGAGGAGATGGAAGATCCCACCACCGTGACGCGCCGCTCGCAGGAGCCCACGAACAAGCAGACCCCGGTGATCAAGGGCGTGCTGCCGGACGCGCCCGCCCCGATCGCCGAGCCGCGTCCCGAAACGCCGCGCACGGCCCATGCCCGTGGCGGCGCGCACGCGCACGGCCAGGCGGCGGCTGCGCCCGCCCCGGCGCAGGCCCCCGCACCGGCACCCGCACCCGCGCCGGCCGCCCCCCAGGAACAGGGCTTCTTCGCATGGCTCAAGAGTCTGTTCGGCTTCGGCCCGCGCCCCGTGCCCGCCGCCGCGCCGGCCCCGGTGGCTCCGCCCGCCGCGGCCCCTGCGGCCGATGGCCCCCGTGACGGACGCCGCGGCGGACGGCGCGGCGAGCGCAACGGCAACGGCAACGGCGGTGGCCGCGACGGCCAGCGCGAGAACGGCGCAGCGGAAGGCCGCGGCGGCCGCCGTGGCGAACGCGGTGACCGCGTGGAGCGCGCCGAGGGCGAAGCGCCCCGCAACGGCCGCGGCCCGCGCGACGGAGAAATCCGTGAAGGCCGGGAAGGCCGCGAAGGCGGCCGGGGCCGTGACCGCGAAGGCGGCCGCGAGAACGGACGCGAAGGTGGCCGCGAAGCCGGCGCCCGCGGTGAAGGCGAATTCGCACCCCGCAACGGCCGTGAAGGCAGGGAAGGCCGCGAAGGCGGCCGGGGCCGCGAGCGCCGCGACCCGCTGGACAACCAGCGCCAGCAGCCGCTGGGCACGGAAGCCGGCCTGGCCGCCGGCGCCGCGGACGTGGCGCTGGACGGCGGCGCTGCTGCCGGCGTGCCGCCGCAGGACCGCGCCGAGCGCGGATCGCGGGGTGGCCGTGGCCGCGGTGGCGAGCGCCGCGAGCGCGCTCCCCGCGGCGAAGAAGGCCAGGGCGAATTCGTGGACACGTCCCCGCTCGCCTCGCTGCCCGACCTCGACCTGACCACGGACGACGCGGCGAGCCCGGCCGCTGCCGGTGACGAGCCGCGCCGCGAGCGCCGCTCGCGCGACCGCTATGGCCGCGACCGCCGCGACCGCGCACCGCGCGAAGGCGCCGAAGCGGAAGCGTCGGCAGGCAGCGCGGACGCTGCTCCGGAAGCCGTGTCTGCCGAGCCCGCCGCGGCAGCGGAGGACGCATCCCAGGATGCGCCGCGCCGCAGCTACTTCAGCCAGTCCGGCGGTGCGGCCCCTGCCCCGGCACCTGTGGCCCGGGCTGCCGCAACCGTGCTGCCGGAGGCTTCGGCACCTGCCACGGCACCGGTGCCCGCAGCGGCTCCGGCGCAGCCCGTAATGGCGGCGCCAGAAGTGGCCGCTGTGGACACGGCCCCAGCCTACGTGCAACCACCTGTGCAGGCTCCGGCACCGGCCGCCCTCAAGCCCGCCGCGCCCGCTCCGGCACAGCCCGCTCAGGCGCCGGCACCGGTGGCAGCCGCCGCCGCGCCCGGCCTGCCGCGCGTGCAGGCGTTCGCGCTGCCGATCGACGAGCTGAACCGCATCGCCGAAGGCTCGGGCCTGCAGTGGGTGAACTCGGATGCCGAGAAGATCGCCGCCGCACAGGCGGCGATCGCCGCCGAGCCCCGCCCTGTGCACGTGCCGCGTGAACGGCCCCCGGTGGTCGTGCTGGATGAAGGTCCGCTGGTGCTGGTGGAAACCCGCCGCGACCTGCGCGAACTGAAGCTGCCCTTCGAAGAGCAGCCCTCGTCCGCTGCCTGATGGCGCCAGGGGCCGCGCCACCGGTGCGCCGGTGCCGCGGCCCTGTCTTTTTTCGCGGGCGCTGAGCGCGCCCCGCTTCCCCGAGGAATCCGCGACCCATGCTGTTCCTGCTGTCTCCCGCCAAGTCGCTCGACTACGACACGCCGCTGCCCGCCGGGCTGCCGCACACCCTGCCGCCGTTCATTCCCGAATCCACGCGCCTCATCGATGTGCTGCGGGAGAAGTCGCCGCAGGAACTCGCCTCCCTCATGTCCATCAGCGACACGCTGGCCGGGCTGAATGCCGCCCGCTACGCCGCCTGGTCGCCGCGCTTCACCGCGGCCAATGCCCGCCAGGCGCTCTTCGCCTTCAACGGCGACGTGTACGAGGGCCTGCAGGCGCACAGCCTGGGCGAGGACGGGCTGCGCTGGGCGCAGGACCACATCGCCATCCTGAGCGGCCTCTACGGCGTGCTGCGGCCGCTCGACCGGATGCAGCCCTACCGCCTGGAGATGGGCACGCGGCTGGCCACGGATGCCGGCGCGAACCTCTACGGCTTCTGGGGCCCGCGCATCGCCGAGCACCTCAACCAGCGGCTCGCGGCGGACGCCACGCCCGTGGTGGTCAACCTGGCCTCGCAGGAATACTTCAAATCCGTGGACCCGCGCGTGCTCAAGGCCCGCGTCCTCGAATGCGTGTTCGAGGACTGGAAGGGCGGCCGCTACAAGATCATCAGCTTCCATGCCAAGCGCGCACGTGGCCTCATGGCGCGCTACGCGATCCAGCACCGCGTGCTCACCCCGCGCCAGCTCGAGGGTTTCGACCTCGAAGGCTATGCGTTCGACCAGGCTGCCTCGGCGACCGACCGGCTCGTGTTCCGCCGCCGGATCGAGGACTGAGGCCGTGGGAGCGCACCCTGCCGGCCCATCGAAAAACCGCACGCCCGGGCCGTGTTTGCCGCGGGCGTTAAGGTAGTTGCCATGTCCGCCCACAGCCCTTCCGCCGAGCGCGCCGACACGGGCGCCGACCTTTCGCAATCCGTCACGCCCGAGCTGCGCGCGTGGATCGTCGCCCAGGCCCAGGCGGGCTTCGGCGCGCCCGCGGTGCTCCAGTCGATGCTCGACGCCGGCTGGAACGAGGACATCGCCGCCTACGCAATGGAGCACGTCCTGCGCGACCACCTGGAGACGCTGGCCGTGCAGCAGGGCCAGCCGCCCGCATCCCGCGTGCCCGAGCCCGATCTGTCGGCTTCGCCCGGCCTGATCGACGTGGGCGACCGGCAGGTGCAGGTGCTGATGGCGATGGCGCAGCCGCGGGTGGTGCTGTTCGGCAACCTGCTCTCGCCCGAGGAGTGCGACGCCATCATCGACGCGGCCCGCCCGCGCATGGCCCGCTCGCTCACCGTGGCCACGCGCACGGGCGGCGAGGAAGTGAACGACGACCGCACGAGCAACGGCATGTTCTTCCAGCGCGAAGAGAACCCGGTGGTCGCGCGGCTGGAGGAGCGCATCGCCCGGCTGGTGAACTGGCCGCTGGAGAACGGCGAGGGCCTGCAGGTGCTGCACTACCGCCCCGGCGCGGAGTACAAGCCGCACTACGACTATTTCGATCCCGCCGAGCCGGGCACGCCCACGATCCTGCGCCGCGGAGGGCAGCGCGTGGCGACGCTCGTCATCTACCTCAACGATCCCGAGCAGGGCGGCGGCACCACGTTCCCCGACGTGCACCTCGAGGTCGCGCCGCGGCGCGGCAACGCGGTGTTCTTCAGCTACGAACGCCCCCACCCATCCACGCGCACGCTCCACGGCGGCGCTCCCGTGCTCGCGGGCGACAAGTGGATCGCGACCAAGTGGCTGCGCGAGCGGCGCTTCGAATGAGGCGCCCGGCCGGTGGCGGCCGCCCTGCCCCTCCCCGCGCTCCACGTCCCACTCCCGCACACCCCATGCCGCCCCCGCGGCGGCGATGAAACCCCAGGCCCCGCCATGAACACTCCCGACCAGTCGCAGCTCGGCCGCACGTCGGCCTATGCCGACCAGTACGACGCCTCGCTGCTTTTCCCCCTGCCGCGCCAGCCCAAGCGCGACGAGATCGGCATCGCCGGTGCGCCGCCCTTCTTCGGCGCGGACCTGTGGACGGCCTTCGAGCTCTCCTGGCTGAACCTGCGCGGCAAGCCGCAGGTCGCGATCGCGCACGTCACCGTACCCTGCGAGACGCCGAACATCATCGAGAGCAAGTCGTTCAAGCTCTACCTCAACAGCTTCAACAACACGCGTTTTTCCGAGGCCGCCGAGGTGCAGGCCCGCCTGCGCGCGGACCTGAGCGAGGCCGTCTGGCGCGGTTCGGACCGGCCCGCCACGGTCGGCGTGAAGCTGGTGCTGCCCGAGCTGTTCGACCGCGAGCCCGTGCAGGAATTCGACGGCCTGCTGCTCGACCGCCTGGACGTGGAGTGCACGCAGTACACGCCGGCCCCCGAGCTGCTGCATGCGAACCACGCCGAGGCGCCGGTGACCGAGACGCTCACCAGCCACCTGCTCAAGAGCAATTGCCTGGTGACCGGGCAGCCCGACTGGGGGAGCGTGCGCATCCAGTACAGCGGCGCGCAGATCGACCAGGCGGGCCTGCTGCAGTACCTGGTGAGCTTCCGCAACCACAACGAGTTCCACGAGCAGTGCGTGGAGCGCATCTTCATGGACGTGTGGACGCGCTGCCGGCCGATCAGGCTGTCGGTGTACGCACGCTACACCCGCCGCGGCGGGCTGGACATCAACCCCCTGCGCACGAGCCATCCGCAGGCCTTGCCGCCCAACGTGCGCACGGCGCGGCAGTAGGGGCCGCCGGCGGCGCCTCGCCCGGACGAGCCGCTTCGCCGGGCCCTGCCAGCGGCCCTGGCAGCGTACGGGCCGCCCGTCAGTGGCTGGCTCGGCGCAACTGCTCCAGGCGCGCGGCGATGTCGCCCACGTCGAGCGCGTCCTCGGCGTGCGCGAGGTAGGTCTCCAGATCCGACACGGCCCCGTCGGCATCGCCCAGCTCGGCCCGCGCGAGGCCTCGGTCGCGCCACTCGCCCCAGGCGTCGGGCAGCAGCAGCACGAGGCGCTCCTGCACGGCCGCGAGGCGCTCCCAGTCCTGCTGGGAGCGGTGGATCTCCTTGAGGTTGCGCAGCATGCGCGCGATCACCTCGCGCGCCGGTGATGCCTGCAGGTAGAGCCCCAGCGGCACCTCGAAATCGTCCACGAGGCCGCTGCGGCGCCGGAACGGCTCCAGGCGCTCGGCCAGGTCTTCGCGGGAGAGCGACTGGCCCGTGGTCGGGTCGAGCACCACCTGCCCGCGCGGCAGCAGCACCTTGACCATGAAGTGCCCGGGAAACGAGATGCCCCGCACGTGCAGGCCCAGCCCCTGTGCGAGTTCCATCCACAGCACCGCCAGCGAGATCGGGATGCCGCGGCGCGTGCGCAGCACGGCGTTCAGGTAGCTGTTGTCCGGGTCGTAGTAGTTGTTGACGTTGCCCCCGAAACCCAGGTCGTGGAAGAAGAACTGGTTCAGCGAGCGCAGCCGCTGCAGCGAGGAAGCCTCCTCGGGCAGCCGGCGCCGCAGCCGGGCGAGCAGTTGGTCGATGTCGCCGAGCAGCTGCTGCACGTCGAGCTCGGGGTACTCGTCGTGCGCGATGCAGGCGGCGGCCTCCAGCAGGGGGAACTGGTCGTCGCTCTGCACCAGGGCGGCGAAGTATTCGAGCGGGGTCGGAAGGGTATAGCTCAGGACCATGCCGGTGGTTGTACGGGCGGGCGCCGGGGGACGTCAAGCGGGTGGCGTGCCTGCGCAGGTAAAGAAAATGGAATCGGCCGGACTGCGGGGGCCCTGCGGACCGCATGGGGGCCGGACGGAAGCTCAGCGCCGCAGCAGCTGGCGCAGCTTCAGGCCGGCCGCCCACAGGGCGCCGAAGTACAGGACGGCCGCCCCCGCCAGCAGCACCGCGAGCCAGCCGGCGCGCTGCGCCTCGTGGGCCCGCAGCGCGATCCAGTCGAAATGCCGGGAGGCCCAGATGAGGAAGATCGCCAGCAGCGCGCTGGCCGCCACCACCTGCAGCAGCAGCCGCCCCCAGCCCGGCTGCGGCTGGAAGCTGCCGCGCCGCAGCAGCCCCACCAGCAGCCAGAGCGCGTTCACGAGCGCCCCCAGGCCGATCGACAGCGCCAGCCCCGCGTGCTGGAGGGTCGGCACCAGGACCGCGTTGAGCAGCTGCGTGATCACCAGCACCACCACCGCGATGCGCACCGGCGTGCGGATGTCCTGGCTGGCGTAGTAGCCCGGCGCCAGCACCTTGATGGCGACCAGGCCCAGCAGCCCCACGCCGTAGCCGGCGAGCGCGAGCGCGATCTGCCCGACGTCGCCGTCGTGCAGCGCGCCGTGGTGGAACAGCGTCGCCACCAGCGGCTGCGCGAAGGTGAGCAGCGCCACCGCGCACGGCACGGACAGCACCACCACGATGCGCAGGCCCCAATCGAGCATGGCCGAATAGCGCGCGGCGTCGCCGGCCGCGCGCGCCGCCGCCAGCTGGGGCGTGAGCACCACGCCCAGGGCCACGCCCAGCAGCGAAGTGGGGAACTCCATGAGCCGGTCCGCATAGAACAGCCAGGTAACGCTGCCCGGGGCCAGGTAGGAGGCGATCTGCGTGTTGATCATGAGCGAGATCTGCGCCACGCCCACGCCCAGCAGCGCCGGCCCCATGAGCGCGAGGATGCGCCGCACGCCGGGATCGCGCCATGCGGCGCCGATGGCGGCCGGCGCGAGGCCGATGCGCGGCAGCAGCCGCAGTCGGTGCAGCGCCGGCAACTGCACGGCCAGCTGGGCGATGCCGCCCAGCATCACGCCGCCGGCCATGGCGTAGATGGGCTCGATGCCGCGCGCGGCGAATTGCGGCGCGCCCAGCCACGCCGCCAGGATCATGCAGACGTTGAGCAGCACCGGCGTGGCCGCCGGCACGGCGAAGCGCTTCCAGGTGTTGAGCACCCCGGCGGAGAGCGCCACGAGCGACATGAAGCCGATGTAGGGGAACATCCAGCGCGTCATGAGCACCGCGGCGCCGTAGCCCTCCGCGTCCTGCCGCAGGCCGCTCGCCAGCAGCCACACCAGCAGCGGCGCCCCGAGCACGCCCGCCACGCAGGTGGCGAGCAGCACCCAGAACAGCGCGGTCGCCACGCTGGAGATCAGCGTGCGGGTGGCCTCTTCGCCGTGCTGCGCGCGGTGGGTGGCGAGCACCGGCACGAAGGCCTGGCTGAACGCGCCCTCGGCGAAGAGGCGGCGGAACAGGTTGGGAATGCGGAAGGCGACGTTGAAGGCGTCGGTGAGCGCGCTGGCCCCGAACATCGACGCCATCAGCAGGTCGCGCACGAGGCCCGTCACGCGGGAGGCCAGGGTCAGCAGGGAGACGGTGGAGGCGGCTTTGAACAGGGACACGGCGGGAGTGTATGCGCTGCGGGCGGGGCCGCCGGCGGGAGCGCGGTGGGTGGCCGGATGCGGCCCGGGCACGGCCCGGATGCGGCCCGCTCACCTGCCGCAGACGGGTGGCGAGCACCCCGTTTTGCGCCTGGGCTATAATCGCCGGCTTTGCTGACATCATCCTCAGACACCTAAGGAATACACCATGGCATCTGCCAAGCCCAAGAAAAAGAACCCCCGCCTCGCCTCCGGCCGCAAGCGCGCGCGCCAGGACGTGAAGCTGAACGCAGCCAACACCTCGCTGCGCTCGAAGTACCGCACCGCCGTCAAGAACGTCGAGAAGGCCGTCCTGGCCGGCGACAAGACGAAGGCCTCCGAACTGTTCGCCAAGATGCAGTCCGTGGTCGACACGATCGCCGACAAGGGCATCTTCCACAAGAACAAGGCCGCTCGCGACAAGAGCCGCCTGTCCGCCAAGGTGAAAGCCCTGGCACTGGCCGCCTGACCCTCTTCAGGCAACAGCCCGGGCGGCCCCGCCGTCCGCCGTTTGCAACGGGTGCGCTGTCAGCAAAAAACGGAAAACCGCCTTCGGGCGGTTTTTTCGTTTCCGGCGCCACATCGCGCATGCGCGATGTGGCGGTGGTCGATGGCGGCGCTCAGGCCTTGCCGGGAGCGGGCGTGCCGTCGGGCAGCAGGCAGGCCTCGGCCACCTGCAGGCCGTTGTCGCGCGCGAAATTCATCACGAAGTCCCAGGCCATGGGCTCGTGCCCCTGCAGGTCGCGGTGGACCACCACGCACTTCACGCCGTTCATCGTGGTCGGCACGCACCAGGGGGAATAGCTCAGGTGGCTGCCGGGCCGGGCGCCGCCCGGCCGGAACTGGCTCATGACCCCCGCCAGGCGCTCGGCCCAGTCGCTCGGGCGGAAGGTTTTCCCGTCGTGGGTGATGCCTTGGATGAAGACTTCTTGCGAGTTGGGGGAAACCATGGGGGATCGGGGGGTCGTGGAGGGGAGTCGCCGCAGGATCGCCGCCAGGCGCTACTGCCCGGCATTCTAACTCTTATATAAGAGCTGGCCCGGCAAAGACCCTGGCGCGCGCGCCCCGCACGCATGGCTGTGATGCGCAATCGGCAATGGCCGCGCCGTGGGCTGCACCTAGAATCGTGTCTCACGCGCACCGGCAGGCACCGCCCTTCCGGCCACCGCATTCTTTCCCGTTCCGCATCGACGCCCAGGAGATTCCCGCATGAGCGCTTCCGCCCCGCCCGCTTCGCCCCACGTGATGAATACCTACGGCCGCCTGCCGATCGCGCTCGAGCGCGGCCAGGGCTGCCGCGTATGGGACGTGGACGGCCGGCAGTACCTCGACGCGCTGGGCGGCATCGCCGTGAACACGCTGGGCCACAACCACCCGAAGCTGGTGCCCGCGCTGCAGGAGCAGGTGGCCAAGCTGATCCACAGCTCGAACTACTACCACGTGCCCCTGCAGGAGCAACTGGCCGCGCAGCTGGTGGAGCGCTCGGGCATGACCAACGTGTTCTTCTGCAACTCGGGCCTGGAGGCCAACGAGGCCGCGCTCAAGCTGGCCCGCAAGTACGGCCACGACAAGGGCATCGAGCGTCCGCAGATCGTGGTGTATGAGAAGGCCTTCCACGGCCGCTCGATCGCCACGCTCTCGGCCACCGGCAACCCCAAGGTGCAGGCCGGCTTCGGCCCGCTGGTGGAAGGCTTCATCCGCGTGCCGATGAACGACATCGAGGCCATCCGCAAGGCGACGGAAGGCAACCCGGACGTGGTGGCCGTGTTCTTCGAGACCATCCAGGGCGAAGGCGGCGTGAACCCCATGCGCATCGAGTACCTGCAGCAGCTGCGGCAGCTCTGCGACGAGCGCGGCTGGCTGATGATGATCGACGAGGTGCAGTGCGGCATGGGCCGCACCGGCAAGTGGTTCGCGCACCAGTGGGCCGGCATCGTGCCGGACGTGATGCCGCTCGCCAAGGGCCTGGGCTCGGGCGTGCCGATCGGCGCGGTGGTGGCCGGCCCGAAGGCGGCGAACATCTTCGCGCCGGGCAACCACGGCACGACCTTCGGCGGCAACCCGCTGGCCATGCGGGCCGGCGTGGAAACCATCCGCATCATGGAAGAAGAAGGCCTGATGCAGAACGCGGCCGACGTGGGCGCACACCTGAAGGCGGCGCTGCAGCGCGAACTGGGATCGCTGCCCGGCGTGAAGGACATCCGCGGCCAGGGCCTGATGCTGGGCATCGAGCTCGACCGCCCCTGCGGCGTGCTCGTGGGCCGCGCGGCCGAGGCCGGCCTGCTGCTCTCGGTGACCGCCGAAAGCGTGATCCGCATGGTGCCCTCGCTGATCCTCACGCGGGAGGAGGCCGACGAGATCGTGTCCCTGCTCGCCCCGCTGGTCAAGGCCTTCCTGGCCGAATGAAAGCCGTCCCCGACATGAAGCATTACCTGCAGTTCAAGGATCTCTCCGCCGAGGATTACGCCTACCTCTTCGAACGCGCGGCGGCGATCAAGGGCAAGTTCAAGCGCTACGAGAAGCACCATCCGCTCACGGACCGCACCCTGGCCATGATCTTCGAGAAGGCCAGCACGCGCACCCGCGTGAGCTTCGAGGCGGGCATGTACCAGCTGGGCGGCAGCGTGGTGCACCTCACCACGGGCGACAGCCAGCTCGGCCGCGCCGAGCCGATCGAGGACAGCGCCAAGGTCATCAGCCGCATGGTGGACCTGGTGATGATCCGCACCTACGAGCAGACCAAGATCGAGCGCTTCGCGGAGCACTCGCGGGTGCCGGTCATCAACGGCCTCACCAACGAGTTCCACCCCTGCCAGATCCTGGCCGACATCTTCACCTTCATCGAGCACCGCGGCTCCATCCAGGGCAGGACGGTGGCGTGGGTGGGCGACGGCAACAACATGGCCAACACCTGGCTGCAGGCGGCCGAGCTGCTGGGCTTCACGGTGCACGTGAGCACGCCCTCGGGCTACGAGGTGGACAGCCGCATCGCGGGCGTGGCGGCCGGCTCGCACTACAAGGTGTTCAGCGACCCGCTGGAAGCCTGCCGCGGCGCCGACCTGATCACCACCGACGTGTGGACCAGCATGGGCTACGAGGCCGAGAACGAGGCCCGCAAGAAGGCGTTCGCCGACTGGTGCGTGGATGCGGAGATGATGGCCGCGGCGCGCCCGGAAGCGCTCTTCATGCACTGCCTGCCGGCGCACCGCGGCGAGGAAGTCGAGGCCGACGTGATCGACGGCCCGCAGTCCGTGGTCTGGGATGAGGCGGAAAACCGCATGCACGTGCAGAAGGCGCTGATGGAATACCTGCTGCTCGGACGGGTCGCCGCCTGAAGGCGCCGCCCTTGCCGAGCGGCGCACGCCGTCCACCGCCGCCATGGCCGCTCCCGACCGCAGCGCGCTCCTGAACCGCTGGGAGGCGCTCGGAGCGTCTTTCTCGACCCAGGGCCCGGCCTGGACGGCCGAGGGCCGCCGGCTGCTGCGCCACTGGTCGCTCTGGCCCCGGGCATACCACGACACGCACCACCTGCAGGCCTGCCTCGACCATTGGGAGGCCGCGCGCAGCGGCGCCGGCGACGGGCGGAATGCGGGCCACGCCGAGGCGATGGACGACCCCCAGGCCGTCGCCCTGGCCCTCTGGTTCCACGACGCCGTCTACTGGCCCTGGTCGGGCCGCAACGAGGAGCGCAGCGCCCGCTGGGCCCGCCGCTTCCTGCAGGGCCAGGGCCTTCCCGCGGCCACCGTGGACACCGTGGAGCGCCACATCCTCGCGACGCGCCACGGCCATCCCGCAGCAGCAGCGGCGGGCGACGACCGCTGGGTGCTGGACATCGACCTCGCCATCCTCGGCCAGCCGCCCGCGGTGTATGCCGCGTTCGAGCGCAATGTGCGGCGCGAATACCGCTTCGTGCGCTGGCCCCGCTACCGCGCCGGCCGCTGCGCGGTCCTGCGTTCGTTCCTGGAGCGCCCTGCGCTGTATGAGACGGAATGGTTCCGAAGCCGTTACGAAGCGCAGGCGCGGGTGAACCTGGCGCACGCGCTGGACGTGCTGGGCGGCGGCGGCGCGTTCTGAACCAGCAGAGCCTTCCCATGAAGAAAATGCTCTGGACGGCCGTTCTGGCCCTGGCCACCACCGCCCTCCCGGCGGCCTACGCGGACGCCGGTCCAGCCCGGGACTTCTGGCGGCCGAAGAACCTGCGCCAGGCCACCGTTGACCAGCCTTCGGCGCGCAGCTTCGGTCAAGGAAACTGCGGCCACCTCGTGCTGGACGAGCGGCGCCTGCGGTTCTTTCTTTCGCACGCCCGGCCGGCCACTTCGGACCGCTATGACCAGGAAATGCAGACCGACGACTGCAACGCCGAAGGGCATATCGTGCTGAAGAACGGGCGCCGGTTCAAGGTATCGATCGACAACTGGACGGGCTGGGGTGCGGTGAGCGACGAACGCACCACGCAGTTCCTGTTCTGCAGCGCCTGCGCGGACATCCTGGAGCCGGGCTTCCCGTTCCGCGCGTCCGACCGGAAACCACCGGGCCGGTGAATCCCGGAAGCCGGCGGCGCTTCAGGCGCTGCCGCTGCCCTCGCCGTTGCCAGCGGCTCGGGACTTTGCCGCGCCAGCGCCCTGCGCAGCGCCCTGGGCCGGCGGATGGAAAACCATCGGCTGGGCACCGCCGCCCGCCGCCGCGCGCGGCGTCGAACAGCCACCCGCACTGCTCCCGCCGTCGCCGCTGCCGCAGCTGTCGCAGCCCCCGCAGCCGGCCGGCCCGGCCAGTGCCGGATGCACGGTGCCGAGGCGGCTGCGCCAGCGCCGCGGCAGGTAGCGCCATGCGACGTAGAGCACGGCCGCGGCGACGATCAGGCCGACGATGATGTCCTGGGCCATGGCGGTTCAACCTCCTCCGAGAGCGAGTGCGATGCGGTAGGTGACGAAGCTCGCGGCATACGCCAGCCCGAACAGGTAGCCCACCATGATGAGCGGATAGCGCCAGCCGTTGGTCTCGCGCCGCACCGCGGCGATGGTGGAGATGCACTGCGGCGCGAAGATGAACCACACCAGCAGCGACAGCGCCGTGGCCAGCGACCAGCTGCCGGCGATCAGCGGCCCCAGCTGCGCGGCGGCGTCGTCGCCGGTGGCGGAGAGCGCGTACACCGTGCCCAGGGCGCCCACCGCGACCTCGCGCGCGGCCATGCCGGGCACCAGCGCGATGCTGATCTGCCAGTTGAAGCCGATGGGCGCGAAGACCACCGCGAGCGCGCTGCCGATGCGGCCGGCGAAGCTGTATTCGATGGCCGGGCCCGTGGCGCCCTCGGGCGCGCCGGGGAACGACGACAGGAACCACAGCAGGATGGTGACGGCCAGGATGATGCCGCCCACGCGGCGCAGGAAGATCAGCGCCCGCTCCCAGAGGCCCAGGCCCAGGCCGCGCAGGCTGGGCCAGCGGTAGGCGGGCAGCTCCATCAGCAGCGGCGTCGCCCCGGCATTGCGGCGCGCCAGCTTGGCGACGGCCGCGACGGCCATGGCGCTCACGATGCCGCCCACGTACAGGCCGAACAGCACCAGGCCCTGCAGGTTGAACACGCCGCCCACGGTGCGTTCGGGGATGAAGGCGGCGATCAGCAGCGCATACACCGGCAGTCGCGCCGAGCAGGTCATCAGCGGCGCGATCATGATGGTCACGAGCCGGTCGCGCCAGTCGGGAATGGACCGCGTGGCCATCACGCCGGGAATGGCGCAGGCGAAGCTCGAGAGCAGCGGAATGAACGACCGGCCGGAGAGGCCCACCGTGCCCATCACGCGGTCGAGCAGGAAGGCGGCGCGCGGCAGGTAGCCGGAATCCTCGAGCACCAGGATGAAGAAGAACAGGATCAGGATCTGCGGCAGGAACACCACCACGCCGCCGGCGCCCGCGATGATGCCGTCGGTGAGCAGGCTGCGCAGCGTGCCTTCGGCCATGTGGGCGTTGATCCAGGCACCGGCCGCGGCCGTGGCGCCCTCGATCCAGCCCATGGGGGCCTCGGCCCAGCTGAACACCGCCTGGAACATCAGGAACAGCGTGGCGGCCAGCAGCAGCAGCCCCCATACCGGGTGCAGCACGACGGCGTCGATGCGGTCGTCGCCGCGCAGGCTCACCCGGGGCTCGCGCACGGCCAGGTCCATGATGCGGCGCACCTCCTGGTGCAGCTCCGCCACCTGGGGCTGCGCACCGCTTCCGGCAGCAGGTGCCGCCGGTGCCGACAGCGCGGACGCTGGCGCCTGGTCCAGCCACTGCAGCAGCTCGCGCACGCCGCCGGCGCGCACGCCCACGGTTTCGACCACCGGCATGCGCAGCTCGCGCGACAGCACCTCGCGGTCGATCGCGATGCCCTGGCGCTCGGCCATGTCGCTCATGTTGAGCGCCAGCACCATCGGCAAGCCGAGCGCGCGGGCTTCGAGCACCAGGCGCAGGTTGAGCCGCAGGTGCGTCGCGTCGGTCACGCACACCAGCAGATCGGGCAGCGGCTCGCCGGCGCGCCGCCCCGTGACGATGTCGCGCGTCACGGCCTCGTCGAGGCTGTGGGCGTTCAGGCTGTAGGTGCCGGGCAGGTCGAGCACGCGCACGCGGCGGCCGCCCGCGGTCTGCAGGTGCCCTTCCTTGCGTTCGACGGTGACGCCCGCGTAGTTGGCGACCTTCTGCCGCGCGCCGGTCAGCAGGTTGAAGAGTGCGGTCTTGCCGCAGTTGGGGTTGCCCAGCAGGGCGATGCGCAGCGGCTGTGCTGCGGATGCGGGAGATGCCTGCGCACTCATGCCGTGGCCTCCGGCTGCACCTGCACCAGCGCCGCCTCGTGGCGCCGCAGCGCGAAGGTGGCCTGGCCGATGCGCACGGCCAGCGGATCGCCGCCCGGGAAACCGCTGGCCACGATGCGCACGGGCTCGCCGGGCAGGAAACCGATCTCCATGAGGCGCTGCACGATGGCGTGGTCGCGGTCGTCGCGCGCGGGCTGGAAGGCGGCGACGTGGGCGGGCACGCTGCGCGGCAGCCGGTCCAGTCCCAGGGTCGTGGAGGGGGCGGTGGGCCGGGCGTGCGCAGACCCGGCCGCGTCTTCAGCGGACATTTTCATGGACGTTATGACTGGCAATGATATTTATTCTCATTCTACAGGCGTGGCGCCGGCGGGCCCCTGTTGCATCACAGACCCCTGCCGGCCGTGATGGTTCTGGGAAGGAGGACCGGATTTTCCGGCCGTCCCCGCCGCGTTGGGCACAATCCGTCCGCAACGCCCCCGATGTCCCGATGAGCCTCCACCCCTGCCTGAGCTGCGGCGCCTGCTGCGCGAGCTTCCGCGTCGATTTCTCGGTCCACGAATCGGAGGACGACGGCGGCAGCGTGCCCGCGGGCCTCACGGTGGAGGTGAACGCCGGCCTGCGCCGGATGCGCGGCACGGACCATGCCGCCCCGCGCTGCGCCGCGCTCTCGGGCACCGTGGGCACGCGGGCGGCCTGCGGCATCTACGAGTGGCGGCCCTCGCCCTGCCGCGAGTTCGAGGCCGGCAGCGAGGCCTGCGGCCGGGCGCGGCGGCGGCACGGCATGGGTCCGCTGCCCGACGGCTTCATCCTGTAGCCGGCACGGGCTGGCCGCCGACCCGGCCCTTGAACTCCTGCAGCGAGAAATAGCTGTGCACCCGCCGCACGCCGGGCAGGCGGTGCAGCCGGTTCTGCAGCAGCTGCGAGTAATCGTCCAGGTCGCGCGCGACCACCACCAGCATGAAGTCCTCGGGCCCGGAGATGCCATGGAACATCACCACCTCGGGGATCGCGCACACCGCTTCCTCGAAGGGCAGCGACGAGGCCTCGGTCTGGTGGTCGATGCCCACCATCACGAACACCATCACGCCGAGCCCCAGCGCCCGCCGGTCGAGCGCGGCGTGGTAGCCCGCGATCACGCCCCCGTCTTCCAGCCGCTTCACCCGGCGCCAGCAGGGCGATTGCGACAGGTGCGCGATCTGCGCGAGTTCGCCCGACGTCAGGCGGGCATCGTCCTGCAGGGCGGCCACGATCTGCCGGTCCGTCCGGTCCAGTTCCATTCGCATAAGTTTTTCCCGATGGGGCCCCAGGGGGAAGGATTTTCCAATTTGCGGGCCTGTAGGGATTAAACGACACCACGCGAGGCCCGTCTGCCCAGAATGCGCGCGTTGGCAGCGATGCCGCAGCCTTCCTGGAGCCCCCCATGACCCTCCCCCGCACGCTGTGGGACATTTCCGCGCCGGTGCATGCCGGCAGCCCGGTGTTCCCCGGCGACACGCCCTACTCGCAGCAGTGGTGCGCCACCATCGGCCCGCAGTGCCCGGTGAACGTGAGCGCCCTGGCGATGTCGCCGCACGTCGGCACGCACGCGGACGCGCCGCTGCACTACGACCCTCAGGGCGCCACGATCGGCGACCTGCCGCTGGACGCCTTCCTGGGCCCGTGCCGCGTCATCCATGCGATCGGGCGCGGCCCGCTGGTGCAGTGGGAGCACATCGCCCACGCGGTGGAGCGCGCCGGAACGGAGCTGCCGCCGCGCGTGCTGGTGCGCACCTACGAACGCATGCCGGTGGACCGCTGGGACGGCGCGCTGGCGGCCTATGCGCCCGCCACCATCGAGCGCCTGGCCGACCGGGGCGTGGTGCTGGTGGGCATCGATACCGCGAGCATCGACCCGGCCGACAGCAAGGCGCTCGAGAGCCACCAGGTGATCCGCCGCCGCGGACTGCGCGTGCTGGAGAACCTCGTGCTGGACGGCGTGCCCGAGGGCGACTACGAACTGATCGCCCTGCCCCTGAAGCTCACCACCGCCGACGCCTCGCCCGTGCGCGCGGTGCTGCGCGCGCTCGCCTGATCGGCCACCCACCCGGCACCGCCACATCCCCAGGCCCCGGCGGGCTCCACCCCCTCTCTTCTCTTCCATCGCAGGAATGCCCACATGACCACACTCGACGATTGCCGCGCCCTGGATGCGCACGATCCGCTGCGCCCGCTGCGCGGCCACTTCCAGCTGCCCGGCGGGGTGATCTACCTCGACGGCAATTCCCTGGGCGTGATGCCCGCCGCCGCGCCCGCGCGCATCGCCGAGGTGGTGTCGCAGGAGTGGGGCACGGACCTGATCCGCTCGTGGAACAGCGCGGGCTGGTTCGATCTGCCGCAGCGCCTGGGCGACCAGCTCGCGCCGCTGATCGGTGCGGGCCGGGGCGAGGTGGTCTGCACCGACAGCACCTCCATCAACCTCTACAAGGTGCTGAGCGCGGCGCTGAACATCGCGCGCGAGGATGCGCCCGGGCGCCGCCGCATCGTCAGCGAGCGCAGCAACTTCCCCACCGATCTCTACATCGCCGAGGGCCTGTGCCGCGAGCGCGGCCTGGAGCTGGTGCTGGTGGAGCCCGAAGAGATCGCGGACGCGCTCACCGCCGACGTGGCGGTGCTGATGCTCACGCACGTCAACTACCGCACGGGCGCGATGCACGACATGGCGGCCGTCACCGCCGCGGCGCATGCGCAGGGCATTCTCTGCGTGTGGGACCTGGCGCACAGCGCGGGCGCGGTGCCGGTGGACCTGCGCGGCGCGGAGGCGGACTTCTCGATCGGCTGCGGCTACAAATACCTCAACGGCGGCCCCGGCGCGCCGGCCTTCGTCTGGGTGCATCCGCGCCACGCCGGCCGCTTCTGGCAGCCGCTGTCGGGCTGGTGGGGCCATGCGGCGCCTTTCGCCTTCACGCCGGACTACCAGCCGGCCCCGGGCATCGCGCGCTACCTGTGCGGCACGCAGCCGATCATCAGCCTCTCGGCGCTGCAGTGCGGGCTGGACGTGTTCACCGCCGCGCAGCCGCTGGGCGGCATGCAGGCGCTGCGCGCGAAATCGCTGGCGCTCACGGACCTGTTCATCCAGCTGGTGGAAGAGCGCTGCGCCGGCCACGGCCTGGGCCTGGCGACGCCCCGCGAGCATGCGCGGCGCGGCTCGCAGGTGTGCCTGACGCGCGACGAGGGCCAGGGCGTGGACGGCCAGGGCAGCGGTGCCTATGCCATCGTGCAGGCGCTGATCGCGCGCGGCGTGATCGGCGACTTCCGCAAGGGCGACGGCGGCCAGGGGCCGCACAAGGACATCCTGCGCTTCGGCTTCACCCCGCTCTACCTGGGCTTCGAGGACGTGTGGAACGCCGTGGAGCACCTGCGCGACGTGCTGGAGGGCGGCGCGTGGCGCCGTCCCGAATTCAACCAACAACACGCCGTGACCTGAAGTCCGGCAGGAGACATCGCCCATGTGCCCCCACGCCCCGCAGGCATCCGCCACGCCCTCGTCCTCCGCACCCTCCTGCCCGGGCACGCCGCCCTCGGCGCCTGCCTCGCAGCCCGAGGCGATCGTGCACGAGGAGCGCGCACAGCTCGATTTCAGCCGCGACATGAGCTATGGCGACTACCTGCAGCTCGACGCGATCCTGAACGCGCAGAAGCCGCTCTCGCCCAACCACAACGAGATGCTGTTCATCGTGCAGCACCAGACCAGCGAGCTGTGGATGAAGCTCATGCTGCACGAGCTGCGCTCGGCGATCGACCACGTGGCGCGGGACGATCTTCCGCCGGCCTTCAAGATGCTCGCGCGCGTCTCCAAGATCATGGAGCAGCTGGTGCATGCCTGGGACGTGCTCGCCACCATGACGCCGCCCGAGTACAGCGCGATCCGGCCCTACCTCGCCCAGTCGAGCGGCTTCCAGAGCTACCAGTACCGCTGCATCGAGTTCTCGCTGGGCAACAAGAACGCCGCGATGCTGAAACCCCACGCGCACCGGCCGGAACTGCTCGCCCAGGTGCAGGCGGCCTACGAAGCCCCCTCGCTCTACGACGAGGCGCTGCGGCTGCTCGCCCGCCGGGGCATTCCCGTGCCCGGGAGCCACACGGACCGCGACTGGACGCAGCCCTATGCCGAAAGCGATGCGGTGGAGGAGGCCTGGCTCACGGTGTACCGCGACACGCAGCGCTACTGGGATCTCTACCAGCTGGGCGAGAAGCTCACCGACCTGGAGGACGCCTTCCGCCTCTGGCGCTTCCGCCACGTGACCACGGTGGAGCGCGTGATCGGCTTCAAGCGCGGCACGGGCGGCACGGGCGGCGTGAGCTACCTGCGGCGCATGCTGGACGTGGTGCTGTTCCCGGAGATCTGGAAGCTGCGCACGAATCTCTGATCCCCC
>Ga0308159_1001859_pt1 | contig 27352 bp, 24 predicted proteins | sample PhyCR1_FD_201040 | JGI IMG/M metagenome (GOLD analysis project Ga0308159, IMG submission 201040) | Phyllosphere microbial communities from UC Gill Tract Community Farm, Albany, California, United States - DLSLC.R1 | ecosystem: Host-associated > Plants > Phyllosphere > Unclassified | place: USA...
CAGGATTCGGGGGTATAGCTCAGCTGGGAGAGCGCTTGCATGGCATGCAAGAGGTCATCGGTTCGATCCCGTTTACCTCCACCAAACCATTTTTGAGAACGGAAGTTCCCAGGTTTTGACCCTATCGTCTAGAGGCCTAGGACATCACCCTTTCACGGTGAGTACCGGGGTTCGAATCCCCGTAGGGTCGCCAAGTTCACGGCACTTGGCCCGCATGCAGTTGCGGGCGAAACGCTGTCTGCCAGGAGTGGTAGTTCAGTTGGTTAGAATACCGGCCTGTCACGCCGGGGGTCGCGGGTTCGAGTCCCGTCCACTCCGCCAGTCAACCGGGTCGGCCTGTGCCGCGCCTGAATGAATAGAAGCCGCAGCGAGCCATCGTTGCGGCTTTTTTCTTGTTCCTGACCCGTCCTGCCCAGTGTCGCCCGTGCCCGCTCCTCCGCTGTCCTACGCGCCGTCCGCAGCGCCCGTGGCATCCGCCACGCCCCGCCTCGTCTCCATCGACGCACTGCGCGGGCTGGTGATCCTCTTCATGCTGCTGGACCACGTGCGCGAGACGTTCTTCATGCACCACCCGGTCATGGATCCGCTGGTGCTGGCGGACACGCCGACGGCCCTGTTCTTCAACCGCGTGCTCGCGCATTTGTGCGCGCCGGTATTCATCTTCCTTGCGGGGTTGTCCGCCTTCCTCTACGGCAGTCGCCAGCCGGACGGCCGCCGGGCCGCCACCGTGTTCCTCGTGCAGCGCGGGCTTTTCCTGGTGGTGCTGGAGCTCACGGTGGTGAATTTCGCGTGGACCTTCCAGTGGCCGCCGCAGGTCGTGTACCTGCAGGTGATCTGGGTGATCGGTCTCAGCATGCTGGCGCTGGCCCTGCTGCTGTGGCTGCCGCGCGGCGTGCTCGTGGTGGTGGGCCTGCTGCTGGTGGCGGGCCACAACCTGCTCGACGGCGTGCACTTTCCCGCGGGGCACGTGCTGCATGTGCCGTGGGCCATCCTGCACGACCGGGGATGGCTCGCCGTGGGCGAGGGCCTGCGGATGCGCACGTCCTATCCGCTGCTGCCGTGGATCGGCGTGATCGCGCTGGGGTATGCCGCGGGCCCCTGGTTCACCTTCGGGGCGGACGTGGGGCAGCGGCGCCGCCGGCTGATGGCCTGGTCGGCGGGGGCGCTGGTGCTGTTCGTGCTGCTGCGCTGGCTGAACGTTTATGGCGATCGGCCCTGGGCCGCGGGCGCCACGCCGCTGGAGACCGTGATGGGCTTCCTCAACGTGACGAAGTACCCGCCCTCGCTGCTCTTCGTGGCGCTGACGCTGGGCATCGGCCTCGCGCTGCTCGCGGCTTTCGAGCGCGTGCCGGCGCGGGCGGGCTGGCTGCGGGTGCTGCTGGTCTTCGGTGCCGCGCCGATGTTCTTCTACGTGCTGCACCTGTACGTGCTGCGGGTGCTCTACATCGGCAGCGCGGCGTTCTGGGGCCTCAACCAGGGCCGCTACTTCGGGTTCGACGCGGTGTGGCAGGTGTGGCTCGGCACGGCCGTGCTGGCGGCGCTGCTCTATGGGCCGGTGCGCGCGTTCGGGGCATTCAAGGCGCGGCGCAAAGACCTGGCCTGGCTGCGGTTCCTGTAGCGCAGCGCGTGGTGCGTCGGCCGGGCGTGCATCGGCACGGCCTGCGCGGGGCTTCGATCCTGGCGACAATGCCGGATGCCTTCTTCGCCTTTCCTGCGCATGGCCCTGGTCCTGGGCCTGCTTTCCGCCATCGGCCCCTTCGCGATCGACATGTACCTGCCTGCGCTGCCCGAGATCGGGCACGGCCTGGGCGCGCCGGTGGGCGCGGTGCAGTGGAGCCTGACGGCCTTCTTCCTCTCGCTCGGCGTGGGGCAATTGCTCTACGGACCGCTGTCGGACATGGCGGGGCGCAAGCCGCCGCTTTATTTCGGGCTGGTGCTGTTCACCGTGGCGAGCGTGGGCTGCGCGCTGGCGACCAGCATCGAGGCCCTGCTCGTGCTGCGCTTCCTGCAGGGGCTGGGCGCGGCCGCGGGCATGGTGGTGCCGCGTGCCGTGGTGCGCGATCTGCACACCGGCCACGAGGCCGCGCGGCTGATGTCGCTGCTGATGCTGGTGTTCAGCGTGTCGCCCCTGCTGGCGCCGCTCGCGGGCAGCGGCGTGATCGCCCTCGCGGGCTGGCGTGGCGTGTTCTGGGCCGTGGCGATCGCTGCGCTGGCCGGGCTGCTGCTGGTGCGCTTCGCACTTGCCGAGACGCGGCCTGCCACGGACCGGACGCACAGCAACCTGGGCAGTGCGCTGCGTGGCTACGGCCTGCTGCTGCGCGATTCGCACTACCTGGGCCTGGTGTTCATCGGCGGCTGCGCGATGGCGGGTTTCTTCGTGTACCTGGCGGGCTCGCCGTTCGTGCTCATCAACCACTACGGGCTCACGCCCACGCAGTACAGCCTGGCGTTCTCCTTCAACGCCGCGGCGTTCTTCGCGATGGCGCAGTTCAACGGCATGCTGGCCGCCCGCTTCGGGCTGGAGCCGATCGTGAAGGTGGCGGCCACGGCATCGTCGGCGGTGATGGCCGCGATGCTCGGCTACTACCTGCTGGGCGGTGACCGGCTCGCGGTGCTGATCGGCCTGTACTTCATCGCGAGCGCGCTCATGGGCCTGGTGATTCCGACCACCTCGGTGCTGGCGCTGGAAGAGCACGGCGAGATCGCGGGCACCGCGTCCGCGCTGATGGGCACGCTGCAGATGCTCACGGGCGCCGTGGCGATGGCGCTGGTGGGGCTGTTCGCCGACGGCCGGCCGCTGCCGATGGTGGCGGGCATGGCGACGGGGGCCTTCCTCGGCACGGCGCTGTGCTGGACCACGCTGGGCCGCGCCCGCGCGGCGCCCGGCCAGCGCCGCCGGGGAGCACGCGCATGAGCGGCGCGGCACCGGACAAGCACCCTGGCGGGACATCCGGCGCGCAGCCGGCCGCCGCTGGCCAGGGCGCCGCACCGCGGGACGGGCTGGAGCCGCCGGAGCGCGGGCGGGCGATGCTGGTGATCATCCTCGGCATCGCCGTCGCGGTGCTCGACGGCAGCATCATGAACCTCGCGCTGCCCACCATCGCGCGCGATCTGCAGTCCAGCGCGCCGCAGGCCATCTGGGTGGTGAACGCCTACCAGATCGCCACGCTCGGCATGCTGCTGCCCCTGGCCGCTCTGGGGGAGCGCATCGGCTACCGGCGCGTGTACCTGCTGGGCATGTCCCTGTTCGCCGTGTCGTCGCTCGGCGCGATGCTGGCGTCGTCGCTGGAGATGCTGATCGCGGCGCGGGCCGTGCAGGGCCTGGGCGCGGCGGGCATCATGAGCGTGAACGCGGCGCTGGTGCGCATGATCTATCCGCGCGCGCGGCTGGGGCAGGGACTGGCGCTGAATTCGCTGGTCGTCGCGGCCTCGTCGGTGGCCGGGCCCTCGGTGGCGGCCGCGATCCTCTCGGTGTCCTCCTGGCCGATGCTGTTCGCGATCAACCTGCCGCTCGGGCTGGCGACGCTCTGGCTCGGCCGGCGCGCGCTGCCGTTCAATCCCGCGCCGCCCGCGCACCCAGCGAAAGCCGGCGCGCGGTTCTCGGTGATCGACGTGGCGCTCAACGTGCTGATGTTCGCGCTGGTGTTCATCGGCGGCGACCAGCTGGGCGTGCACGGTGGAGCGGGCGGCCTGCCGCTCGGCCCTGCATTGACGCTGCTGGCGGGCCTGGCGGTGGGGGTGGTGTTCGTCCGCAGGCAGGTGCTTGCCGACCGCCGTGGCGAGACACCGCTCTTCCCGGTGGATCTGCTGCGCATTCCGGTGTTCTCGCTGTCGATGGGTGCATCGATCGCGGCCTTCTGCGCGCAGATGCTCGCCTTCCTCGCGCTGCCGTTCCTGCTGCTGGAGGCGCACGGCCGCTCGCATGCGGAGGCCGGTCTGCTGATCACGCCCTGGCCGCTGGCCATCGTGGCCGTCGCTCCGCTCGCGGGGCGGCTGATCGGGCGTGTGCAGGACGGGCTGCTGGGCGGCATCGGCATGGCCGTGCTGGCGCTGGGGCTGGCGGCGCTGGCCGCCATGCCGCAGGACGCGGGCGCCTTCGGCGTGGTGTGGCGCATGGCACTGTGCGGCGTGGGCTTCGCGCTGTTCCAGTCGCCCAACAACCACACCATCGTCACGTCCGCGCCGCTGCAGCGCTCGGGCGCCGCGGGCGGCATGCTGAGCACGGCGCGGCTCACGGGCCAGACGCTGGGTGCCGTGCTGCTCGCGGTGATCTTCGCGATGCAGGGCACGCATGGCGGCCATGCGGAGACGGTGGCGTTCTGGCTCGCGGCGGGCGCTGCGGTGGTGGCGGGCGTGTGCAGTGTGCTGCGCCTGGGCCCCGCGAAGGCTGCCGGCTTGCGGGGATCAGGGCACTGAGGCTGCGTCGGGCACCGCGCCGCGCTGCGCGCCGTCAGGCCGCGGGGCCGTCGCCGGATCCGTTGCCGGTCCGTGCTTGCGCCGCTTCTTCCGCCGCTGCCTGCGCGTCGTTCCCGTCCGCGTCGCTTTCCGAGCCGGTATCGGCCGGCGGACGGTGGCCCTGCAATGCGGCCACTTCGCCCGCCAGGGTGCGGATGGTGATCGGCGCGCAGCCTTCCGCATGGTTGCTGATCGCGACGAACGCGTTCTGGCCCTTGGCGGTGATGCCCGCCAGCGTGCGTGCCAGCAGCGCATGCACCTCGGGCGCTGGATGGACGATGCGGTCGAATGGGCTGTAGAGCGCCTCGGCCTCTTCGTAGCCGTAGGCGCCATGCACGGGGTTGAGGTTCCAGCGGCACACCAGCGGGCCCGGCCAGAGCCGGCGCAGCAGCCGCAATTGCTCTTCGAGCGGCGGCATCTTGGCGTGCAGCCCCAGGCAGTAGGTCGCGCGGGCCGAGAGCAGGGCTTCGGCGAACAGCGGTTCGTATTCCGGCGACAGCCACTCGGGATCGCGCACCTCCACGGCCAGCACGCCGTCCGGCGCGGTGGGCGCGAGCGGCGGCATCGCGCGCAGCAGGGCGCCCAGTCGGTCGATGGTGCCTTCGAGGCGGTGCAACTGCGGCATCGGCAGGGGGCTGAGCTGGAACACCAGCGCCCCGATCTTGGCGCCCAGGCCTTCCAGCGCGGGCGCCACGAATTCCTGCAGCGCCAGCGCTGGATCGAGAAAGGCCGGGTTCGGCGCGCGCCCGCGTCCATCCTCGGTACGCACCAGCGCATCGGTCACGAGGCTCGGCGCCTTCACGATGAAGCGGAAATCGTCGGGCACCTGCGAGGCGTAGTCCGCGTACTGGCTCACGGTGAGCGGCTTGTAGAAACCGCGGTCGATGCTCACGGTGCGCATCAGCGGATGCCGCGCATAGGCGGCCAGGCCCTGGCGCGCGAGCGTGGATTCGGAGTGCTCGCCTTGCCAGACCAGGCCCTTCCAGCCAGGGTAGCTCCAGGACGAGCCGCCGAGCCGCAAGTGCGGGGGCAGGGCGGCGGCCAGGGCCAGCAGACCTGCATCGGGCTCGATGGGATGGACGCCGCCGCCGGAGCGGGCTGGGCGGCGGGGCTTGGCGGGGGCGTTTTCTTCGATGGCCGATGACCGGGCCGCTGCGGGCGCGGGTGGTGACGGAGGGGGCGGAAGGTCGTCGAAGAGGGAGTCTTGCATGGAGCTTGCCGATCTTATCGAAGCCCGCGCATATGGTCAGCGGTCGCTGTAAACCACGCCAGGACGGGTCCCTTCAAGATCGTCGGTCCACTCATTGGCAACCGGCTCCGGTTCGAATTTTCGCCCAAGAGGGACGAATTGATAGTCACCAGAACCATTAGTGTAGACCGCTAAGCCTTGAGGCGTGAGGGCTACGGTGTGCCAGAGACCGGCAATGCCCTTTTCATTGAAAGTAGCTACGGTCTTGCCATCGGCTCCATAGAGGCGCAACTCACCCGTTCCTGTTACTTGCCCGCCACCCGTGTTTTGTTTTTCCATGCGTTCGATACGGCGCAGGGCATAGTGTCCACCCGGGGCTAGCCGCACATCAGCGCTCAGATCGTTAGGAGGGTCATCAAGATGTGTGAAGCGATGCGTGGTCAGATCGGCCAAACCCGCTTGCGGAAGTTGTTGGCCCCGAGTATTTGCGAATTCAACCAGAGCAGTGGACGCCGACCATTCTGTGATCCGCGGTGACGTGACGTTGTCCATGCTCAGGTAGTTTTTGAGGTTCGCTTCCACCGGGCCATTGCTTTGGCCTTGCGGCAGCACAACCCAGCCACCCCGACTGTCGCTGACGACGCGTGGCGGAGTGCTGTTCAACACGTCGAACAGACCCAGATCGACGGCTTTTTCCAGTTGCCATTTGGGTAACAAAAATGTCAGCAGCTGGTAGCGCTTTTTGGATTCGTCGCCCACGCGATAAAACTGATCCGTCGCAACCACGTATGCGCGTCTGGTGGCCACCTCGCTGGTATTTTGCTGGGATACCGGACGCGCAAGGCAGCTGTCTGGACGTGCGCCTGGCGAAGATTCGGCTGCTACCGCGGCTGGAGTGCCGCTCCGCTCAGCAAGGTGGAAGGACGCTACTTTTTTGCGTTGTTCAAGATCGATGCGATCGACTACTCCGTTGCAGTACACCGCATAGAGGTAGCGGTAATACGATTGACTGTCGAGAGCGCTGTCCGTGGGAGACTCTGCGGATTCCGGCGCAATGCCTGGGGGGGCCGTGTTCGGGATCACCATGGACGTCGGAGCCTGCGCGGAGGGCATAGTCTGAGGTTCCGGTGCATCGCTGGCGCGGGAGCATGCCCCGACCGATGCTGTGACCGCTAGCGTCAAGACAAGTCGTGTGATCAGCGACACGTAGGATTTGGCGGCTGCAGCGTCCATGTCAGAAGTCTTGCGCACTTTCAACGTGTTCCACGTAGGCAGGATCACCAGCGCGTCCACGATCGGCCGCAGGGATGCGCTCCCACTCTGCTGTGCCTTGGCGTTCGTCCGGGCCTATGGTGACGAATAGACGACCAGCTTCGGTACGAACCCGAAACTCATGTAACCCGTTCGCGTAGCCGTTGAAACCCCGGATGGTGTCCTGCTCAAGTTGTTCGTCAGTGAAGTCGGGTAATGTCACTTGGACGGGCGGCAGGCGCTGCGCAGACCGGGCTTGGTTGTAGGCACCCACCAGCCGGCGGAACTCTTCGCTGCGACGCACTGTTGCCGGATAAGCCCGCGCATAGCGTTCTTTCTCTTTGTAAAGTGCCCAGCCCGCACGGACATTTTCCTTCCAGTTCCAAACCTGGTCTGCGGTAGGGGCAGGTCGCGTGATCTGTGCAAGGCCTACACCTCCCAAACCGTCGCTGCTGTATTTGGGCCAGAGGTCGGGAGGCCGGAATTGTTGCAGTGAGCTTTCTTGGCGCAGTTGTTTGCGAAAACGTGCCTTCGTTGCTCCTATGCTGTCTGTGAAGGTCCGGATCGCCGACGGTAGAGGATTCGTCCCCGCAATCAGCAGTGACTCCGACGTGCCATGGTGTGAGGAACCACCCACGCGAACGGTAACTTGTATTGTGAGAGTTCCGCCTCGAACGTGCGAGAAGGGAATGCGCCAGGTTTTTGCATGTCCGGCCTGTGCCCGCATGATCGGGTGTTCACTTGATCGACCTCCTCCGAAGAACGTCTTCGTGGGCGCAATCCCCCCATTAAACGTGAGCGTGGCGCTCCACTCATATGTCGGGGCTGAGCCCGGAGGGATTGCAATCCCTTGCATTTCCGCAGTTGCGGTGATGAGGGGCATGGTGGCATCTGCGCCAATGAAGAATTTCGGACCCGGAGGCTGACAGGTAATAACGATGGGCATAGTCAGAAAGACGGCCTTAGGCCGTCTTGGCTTGAATTTGCACAGGCATTGTCAGTCCACGGATGAGTTTGCCAAGCGGCCGCATTGTCACGAATTGTTGTGTGAACAGGGTCATACGATTAGTCGATGGCACCTCCGCCCGCTATGGCACACTCGCCCGCTTCGAGTTTTCATCGTTCGTTGGCAGGGGTTATGCAGCAGATCATCCGGCAACTGGCCGCGGAAATCAGGGTGGGGGAGCAGCAGGTCCGTGCGGCCGTGGAACTGCTCGACGGCGGGGCGACGGTGCCCTTCATCGCGCGCTACCGCAAGGAAGCCACGGGCGGTCTGGACGACGTGCAGCTGCGCGAGCTGGATGCGCGGCTCGCCTACCTGCGCGAGCTGGAGGACCGCCGCGCGGCGGTGCTCAAGGCCATCGACGAGCAGGGCAAATTGACCGATGCGCTGCGCGCCGCGATCGCTGCCGCGCCCACCAAGCAGGAGCTGGAGGACCTCTACCTGCCCTTCAAGCAGAAGCGCCGCACCAAGGGCCAGATCGCGCGCGAGTTCGGCATCGAGCCGCTGGCCGACCGCCTGTTCGAAGACCCGACGCTCGATCCATCCGTGGAGGCGCAGGCCTTCCTGCGCCCGCCCGAGGTGCTGGACGACGGCAAGCCGGGCGCCGATTTCTCCACCGTGGGAGCTGTGCTGGACGGCGTGCGCGACATCCTCTCCGAGCGCTGGGCGGAAGACGCCGCGCTGGTGCAGTCGATGCGCGAGTGGCTCTGGACCGAGGGCCTGCTGCGCAGCAAGAAGGTGGATGCCAAGAACGAAGCCGATCCCGAGGTGGCCAAGTTCCGCGACTATTTCGATTACGACGAGCCGATCGGCCGCGTGCCGTCGCACCGCGCGCTGGCGGTGTTCCGCGGCCGGGCGCTGGAGATCCTGGAAGCCAAGCTGGTGCTGCCCGTGGAGCCCGAACCCGGCAAGCCGAGCATCGCCGAAGGCCGCATCGCGCTGCACCTGGGCTGGAGCCATGCCGGCCGGCCGGCCGACGACCTGCTCCGCAAGTGCGTGGCCTGGACGTGGCGCGTGAAGCTCAGCCTCTCGACGGAGCGCGACCTGTTCTCGCGCCTGCGCGAAGAGGCCGAGAAGGTGGCGATCAAGGTGTTCGCGGACAACCTGCGCGACCTGCTGCTGGCCGCTCCCGCGGGCCCGCGCGCGGTGATGGGACTGGACCCGGGCATCCGCACCGGCGTGAAGGTGGCGGTGGTGGATGCCACCGGCAAACTGGTGGAGACCGCCACCGTGTATCCGCACGAGCCGCGCCGCGACTGGGACGGCTCGCTGCACACGCTGGCGCGCCTCGTGCAGAAGCACGGCGTGCAGCTGGTGGCGATCGGCAACGGCACCGCGAGCCGCGAGACCGACAAGCTGGCGGGCGACCTGCTCAAGCTGGTGGCCAAGGCCGATCTCTCGTTCGAGAAGGTGGTGGTGAGCGAGGCGGGCGCGTCCGTCTATTCCGCCAGCGAATACGCGAGCCAGGAGATGCCGGACGTGGACGTGAGCCTGCGCGGCGCGGCGAGCATCGCGCGGCGGCTGCAGGATCCGCTGGCGGAGCTGGTGAAGATCGACCCGAAGAGCATCGGCGTGGGCCAGTACCAGCATGACGTGAACCAGAGCGAGCTGGCGCGCACGCTGGACGCGGTGGTCGAGGACTGCGTGAACTCGGTGGGCGTGGACCTGAACACCGCGAGCGCGCCGCTGCTCTCGCGCGTGTCGGGGCTGTCGGGCACCGTGGCCAAGTCGGTGGTGCGCTGGCGCGAGGCCCACGGGGCCTTCCGCAACCGCCGCCAGCTGATGGAGGTGGCGGGCCTGGGCGCGAAGACCTTCGAGCAGTCGGCCGGCTTCCTGCGCATCCGCGGCGGCGAGAATCCGCTGGACATGACGGGCGTGCACCCGGAGACCTATCCGGTGGTGGAGCGCATCCTGGCGCACACGGCCAAGCCGGTGAACGAGGTGATGGGCCGGGCCGACATGCTCAAGCAGCTCAAGCCCGAGCTGTTCGCCAACGAGAAGTTCGGCGCCATCACGGTGAAGGACATCCTCGCCGAGCTGGAAAAGCCCGGCCGCGATCCGCGCCCGGACTTCAAGGTGGCGCGCTTCAACGACGGCGTGGAGGACATCGCCGACCTGAAGGAAGGCATGGTGCTCGAGGGCACGGTGAGCAACGTGGCGCAGTTCGGGGCCTTCGTGGATTTGGGCGTGCACCAGGACGGGCTCGTGCACGTGAGCCAGCTCAGCCACAAGTTCGTGCAGGATGCGCGCGAGATCGTGAAGACCGGCGACATCGTGAAAGTGAAGGTGCTGGAGGTGGACGCGCCGCGCAAGCGCATCAGCCTCACGATGAAGCTCGATGCCGCCCCCGCGCGGCGCGACCAGGACGGCCGCGGCCCGCGCGAGAACCGGTTTGAGGGTGCGGGGCGCGGCCATGCCCAGCCCGCCCGCCGGGCGCCGGAGCCCGCACAGCCGTCCGCGATGGCGTCCGCCTTCGCCAAGCTGCAAGGTCACAAGCGGTAAGAACCGTTTCAGGCGTGGATAATGGGGCGCACCCTTGCCCCGCGCCCCACGCCATGGACATCAACGCCCTGCTGGACATTCCCGTGGCGCTGCCGAGCCATCCGCGCGCGGTGGCGCTGCTGATGGCCGAGCTCTCGCATGCCGAGCCGAGCCTGCGCCGGCTGACCCAGATCTTCGGGACCGACCCCGCGCTCGCCGCGCGCCTGCTGCAGCTCGCCAACGGGCCCGATTTCGGCGCGCCCTGCGCCGTCTGCGGCGTGCCCGAGGCGCTGGCCCTGGTGGGAAAAGAGCAGCTGCGTGCGCTGGTCGGCTCCGCGCCGCTGGGCACCACGTCGCGCTCCGTGCCCGGCATCAATCTGCAGCAGTTCTGGCGCTACAGCCTGCACACCGCGAAGATGGCGCGCTCGCTCGCGGGCCTGGTGCGGCACAACGCGCTCGCGGCCTACACGGCCGGGCTGCTGCACGGCCTGGGCGAGCTGCGCATCCGCCTGGGGCACGCGGAGCGGCTGTCGTCCATCGACGCGGTGGTCGGCAGTTTCGATCCGCGCCGCGCCGGCCTGGAGCGGCGCCTGCTCGGCTACGGCTTCGGCAGCGTGAGCGCGGCCATGGCGCGGCAGTGGCATCTGCCGCAGGTGGTGGTGGATGCGCTGCAGTACCAGCATGCGCCCTTCGACAACAACGTCTACGAACCGCTCGCCGCGGTGCTGCACCTGGCCTCCTGGCGTGCCTGGGCGCGCGAGGCGGGGTGGAGCGAGAAGGCGCTCGCGGTGTCGTTCCCGGCCGAGGTGGGCCTGCCCCTGGGCCTGGACATCGACATGGTGCTGCAGCAGGACCCGATCGACTGGACGGCACCCGCGGACGCGGGCGCCTACGTGGTGTGACGGCGGCGCGGCCCTTGCGGGCACTGCGCATCCATGCGGGGCCCGCGGCCCTGCGGCACATCGGGCGGCAGGGCCTCGCACCGGCCGACGTGGGCGTGATCCCGGCGGCCGCGGGCGGGCCCAAGGGCCTGGTGCTGGGCCCGCTGGACCGGTTCCTGTTCGGCGGCTGGCTGAACGCCGCGGCCACGCCCGTGCACCTCGTCGGCGCATCGATCGGCGCATGGCGCATGGCCACCGCCTGCATGGATCGGCCGGTGGAGGCGTTCGAGCGGCTGGAGCAGGCCTACATCCACCAGGCCTACGACGTGCCGCCCGGGCAGCGGCGGCCGCCGCCGTCGCATGTGAGCGAGCGGTTCGGGCGGAATCTGCAGGCGTTCTATGCCGGCCACGTGGACGAGGTGCTGGCGCATCCCCGATACCGGCTGCATGTCGTCACCTCGCGCGGGCGCCACCTGCTCGGGCGCGAGCACCGCGTGGCCACGCCGCTGGGTTACCTGGGCGCGTTCGCGGCGAATGCGGTGCACCGGCGGGCGCTGGGGTGGTGGCTGGAGCGGGTCGTGTTCTCGTCGCCGCAGCCGCAGGGAGGGCCGGCCGCGCTGCCGTTCGGCGTGCGCGACTATCCCACGCGGCAGGTGGAACTGGGTGCGGACAATTTCCTGCCCGCGCTGCAGGCGAGCTGCTCCATTCCCTTCGTGCTGCAGGCCGTGCACGACATTCCGGGCGCGCCGCGCGGCGCCTACTGGGACGGCGGCATCACCGATTACCACCTGCATTTGGCCTATGGCGCGGCCCGGCCCGGCGCCCTCGTGCTGTATCCGCATTTCCAGCGTCACGTGGTGCCCGGCTGGCTCGACAAGGGCCTGCGATGGCGCCACCGGGCCACGCCGGCACTGGACGCCATGGTGCTGCTCTCGCCCGACCCGGCCTGGGTGCGCGATGCCCTGCCCGACGGCAAGCTGCCCGACCGGCAGGACTTCATGCGCTACGGGCTCGACACGGCGGCCCGTGCGCGGGCCTGGGGCGCCGCCGTGGCCGCGAGCCGGCAACTGGCGGACGAGTTCGCGGCGTGGCTGGACGGCGGCTGTTCCGCGGACGTGGTCGAGCCGCTGTAAGCCTGCGTTCCCATCCGCACGTCCGGTCTCGCGGCCCCGGCCGCGAGGGCGGTCAGGTCGATTCCGCCAGCATCGCGCGGTAGTCCTCCGCCGTGGCCTCGCGCGGATTGGTCTTGTGGCAGTGGTCGGCCATCGCGCCGCGGATCACGCCGTCCCACACGTCTTCGCCGACCCCCATGGCCGCCAGGCCCGTCGGCAGGCCCAGGCGCGCGCTCATGTCGCGGATCGCATCGGGAATGTCGCCGGCCGAGGCGAGGCCCATGGCCTGGGCCATGCGCTCCAGGCGGCGGTCGCGGCGCACGGCCTCGTCCTGCGCGTTGAAGCGCACCACCGCGGGCAGGAACACGGCGTTCAGCGTGCCGTGGTGCAGGCGCGGGTTGATGCCGCCCAGGCTGTGGCTGAGCGAATGCACGCAGCCCAGGCCCTTCTGGAAGGCCATGGCGCCCTGCATGCTGGCGCTCATCATGTGCAGCCGCGCCTCGCGGTCCTGGCCGTCGCGCGTGGCGCGCTCGATGTGCGCCCAGCCGCGGGTGAGCCCGTCCAGCGCGATGCCGTCGGCCGGCGGGTTGAAGGCGGACGACATGAAGGTCTCCATGCAGTGCGCGATCGCGTCCATGCCGGTGGCGGCCGTGAGGTGGGGCGGCAGGCCCAGCGTCAGGGCGGGATCGCAGATGGCGGCCTTGGGCACGAGGTGCCAGGAGTGGAAGCCCAGCTTGCGGTGGTCGTCCACGATGATGATGGCGCCGCGGGCGACCTCGCTGCCGGTGCCGGCGGTGGTGGGCACGGCGATGAGCGGCGCGGTGCGTTCGGTGATGCGCGGCGAGCCGCCCTCGATGGTCGCGTAATGGGTGAGCGGCCCCTCGTGCGTGGCCGCGATGGCGATGCCCTTGGCGCAGTCGATGGCGGAGCCGCCGCCCACCGCCACCAGGCCGTCGCAGCCGTGGGCACGGTAGATATCCACGGCCGCGCGCACGGCGGCCTCGGTGGGGTTGGCGGGTGTCTGGTCGAACACGGCCACGGGCAGGCCGGCCAGGGCGTCCAGCGCGGGCTGCAGCACGCCGGCCGCCTTGACGCCGGGGTCCGTCACGACCAGCGGGCGGGTGATGCCCGCACGCGCGCACTCCTGCGCCAGCAGCTGCACTGCGCCGTAGTCGATCTGGATCTGGGTGATGTAGTGGATGAGGGCCATGGTGGTGATGGGGGTTGCCAGGATGCGTGCCGGGCGCGTTGGTGGTGTGATGGCGGCAATCTACAACCCCGGAGCTTCCCATGGTGCTGCAGCAAACCCTCACCGCCTTCCTGGTGGCCGTCGCGTGCGTGACAGGCGCGCAGGCCGCATGCCTCGACGACGCACGCGTGGCCGACATGGCGGCGCACTATTTCGAGCGCACGCCGGCGGCCAACCTGCCGCCGATGGATGCGGCCGACGCGGCCTGCACGCGCGCGAAGTTCGACGCGCTGCTCACTCAGCGGCTGGGCAAGGCGGTGGGCTACAAGGCGGGGCTCACCAATCCCGCGGTGCAGCAGCGCTTCCGCACGGACCAGCCGGTCTGGGGCCGGCTCTACCCGGGCATGGTGCTGCCGTCCGGCAGCGAGGTGGAGGCGGCGTTCGGTGCCCGCCCGCTCTACGAGGCCGACATGCTCGTGCGCGTGAAGAGCGCTGCCATCAACCATGCGCGCACGCCGATGGAGGTGCTGGACGCGATCGACCAGGTGATTCCCTTCATCGAGCTGCCCGACCTGCTGGTGCAGGCCCCGCCGCAGCTCGACGGCGCGGGGGTGGCGGCGATCAACGTGGGCGCGCGCCTGGGAGTGGCGGGCGCGCCCATCGCGGTGCCGGCGTGGCGGGGAGAGCGCTATGCACTGCTCGATGCGCTGGCCGCGATGACGGTGACGCTGACCGACGGTACCGGCGCGAAGCTCGGCGGAGGGCAGGGCCGCGACATCCTCGGCCATCCGCTGCAGGCCGTGGTGTGGCTGGCCGGCGCGCTGCAGAAGGAGAACATCGCGCTGCAGCCGGGCGATCTCGTCAGCCTGGGATCGTTCTCCGCGCTGCTGCCGCCGCGGCCGGGGCTCGCGGTGAAGGCCACGTTCGACGGGCTGCCCGGGGCCGCGCCGGTGGAGGTGCGGTTCCGCTAGCGCGGCGGCCGGGCGCCGGTGGGCAAGTTCCGTGCGGCGCTGCACCCGCCGCCCGTTTCGGGGATGATCGGCGGTTGCGCCGAAGCGCGCCGCCCATGCCCGGGCCTTCCGCGCGTGCTTTTCGATGATCCCCGCTGCCGCCACCGTGCGCTCCTGCCCCCCGTGATTGAAGTGACCGTCCTCCCGACCCCTTCCTCCCGCACCCCCGGTGCCCTCCAGCACCGCCTCACGCCGCAGATGCGCAGCGTGATCGACCGCATGCGCCGGGCCCGCCGGCCCCCGATGGAGACGCTGCCCGTGGCGCAGGCGCGCGCCGCCTACGAACTCGGCGCGGGCGTGCTCGAGATCCCGAAGCCGGCGCTGCCGCGCGTGGAGGATCTGCGGATTCCCGCGCGCGACGGCGGGGCGCTGCCGGCGCGCCTCTATGCGCCCCATGCCGACGGCGAAGCCTTGCCGGTGCTGCTGTACCTGCACGGCGGCGGTTTCACGGTCGGCAGCGTCGATACGCACGACACCCTCTGCCGCGAATTGGCCCGCCGCGCCGGCTGCATGGTCGTGTCGCTGGGCTACCGGCTCGCGCCCGAGCACCGCTTCCCGACGGCGGTGGAAGACACCTGGGACGCGCTGTCGTGGCTCGCCGCCGAGGGCCGCGGCCTCGGTGCCGACCCCGCGCGGCTGGCGGTGGGCGGCGACAGTGCCGGCGGCACGCTGGCGGCCGTGGCCGCCCTGCAGGCGCGCGATGCCGGCCTGCCGCTCGCGCTGCAGCTGCTGATCTATCCGGGCTGCACGGCGCACCAGGACACGCCCTCGCATGCGCTCTACGCGCACGGCTTCGTGCTGGAGGAGCCGGCCATCACCTGGTTCTTCGGCCACTACCTGACCCATGCCCAGCGCAGCGACTGGCGCTTCGCGCCGCTGCTGGCGCCGGACGTGGACGGCGTGGCACCCGCATGGATCGGCCTGGCCGAGTGCGATCCGCTCGTGGACGAGGGCATCGCCTATGCCGACCGGCTGCGCGCCGCCGGCGTGGCGGTGGACCTGGAGATCTACCGCGGCGTGACCCACGAGTTCATCAAGATGGGCCGCGCCATTCCCGAGGCGCGCACCGCCCATGCCCATGCCGCCGCCGCGCTGCGCGAGGCCTTCGGCCTGCCCGATCCCCTGAGTGAACCCCTGGACAAGGAGACCCCCGATGCGACGCGCTGATTTCCGCTGCACCGAACGCCTGCGCGTGCGCTGGGCCGAGGTGGACATGCAGAAGATCGTCTTCAACGGCCACTACCTGATGTACGTGGACACGGCCATGTCCGCCTACTGGCGCGCCCTGGCCATGCCCTACGAGGCGGGCATGCATGCGCTCGGCGGCGAGCTGTACGTGAAGAAGGCCACGCTGGAGTACCACGGCTCCGCGCGGCTGGACGACATGCTCGACGTGGGCCTGCGCTGCGCGCGCATCGGCAACAGCTCGCTGCAGTTCCAGGCCGGCATCTTCGCGGGCGACCGGCTGCTGGTGTCGGGCGAGCTGGTCTACGTCTTCGCGGACCCGGCGACGCAGACCTCCCGGCCCGTGCCCGCCGCGTTGCGCGCGCTGATCGAGGCCCACGAAGCCGGCCACGACGTCGTCGAGCTGCGCACGGGCGATTGGGCCACGCTGGGCGAGGACGCCATGCGCCTGCGCATGGCCGTGTTCGTGGACGAGCAGGGAATCGATCCGGCGCTGGAAGCCGATGCCCTGGATGCGGGCGCGCTGCACGTGGTGGCCTACAACCGCATCGGCCTGCCCGTGGCCACCGGCCGGTTGCTGCAGCCCGCGCCGGGCGAGGCCCGCATCGGCCGCATGGCGGTGGACCGCGCGGTACGCGGCCAGCGCTGGGGCCGGGCGGTGCTGGACGCGCTGGTCGAGGCCGCGCGGGCGCGGGGCGACCGGCTCGTCACGCTGCATGCGCAATGCACGGCCGAGAGCTTTTATCGGCGCGCGGGCTTCGAGGTGGAGGGCGAACGCTACGAGGAGGCAGGGTTGCCGCATGTGAATATGAGCATCCCCCTGAGCGGCTGACGCCGCTTCCCCCTTCTCTCGCGCTGGCGCGCGGGAGGGGGACGACGCCGGTGGCCGGGCGGAGCCCGTTCCACGGCGTCCGCTGGCTTGGCCTGCTCCGCGGCCCTCTGACGGGAAAGGCCGTTGCGGTTCCAGGCATCTTCGCAAGGCGCCCGCTCAGGCCGCCGGAAGATCAGGGCAGCGTCAAATGTCTTCGAGCAGCGCGTAAGGCAGATCACCCAGGGCGAGCGGCACGCCTTCCGGGCCGCCCACGCGCAGCGCCTCGCCGGTGGAAGCCACCTGCAGCGCCACCAGCGCGTCGAAGCCGCCGCCGGGAGCCGCCGCGGCCTGCACGACGGTGCCGCAGGGCTGCTCGGCATCGCTCGCGGCGAACACCTCGGCGCCCACGGCGACCGCCTCGGGGGCATGGGCCAGGTAGGTGCGGCGCTTGAGCGTGCCGCGGAACTGGCTGCGCGCCACCACCTCCTGGCCGGGGTAGCAGCCCTTCTTGAAGTTCACGCCGCCCACGGATTCGTAGTTGACCATCTGCGGCACGAACAGATCGGCCAGCGGGGCCGTGAGCGTGGCGACACCGCTCTGCACCTCGCTCCAGGCCCAGAGACCGGGTGCCAGCTCGGAGCCGGACGGAGCCGGCTGGCCCGCGGGCTGCGCCAGCAGGGCGCGGGGCTGTTCCGCGGCGGGGTAGAGGTGCACCACGGTGCCCTGCGGGGTGTCCGTGCGGCTCCAGGGCGGAAGGGCCTCGCCCGCCACCGTGGCGACGGCATCGCCCGCCAGGCCCCAGAGCGCGAAGTCGGCCGTGGCATCGGTGAGGCGCGCCTTGGCGCGCAGCACGAACATCGACAGGCGCTTGAGCGCCGCGGCCAGCACGTCCTGGCTGCAGACGAGCAGCACCTCGGCATCGCCCTGCCGCCAGCCGATGAACGTGGCCTGCATGCGGCCCTTGGCCGAAAGGAACGCCGCCAGCCGGGCCTGGCCCGGCGGCAGCAGCAGGAAGTCCTGCGTGAGCTGGCCGTGGAGGAACTTCGCGGCATCTTCGCCTTGCACGCGGATCACGCCGAGCCCGTTGAGGGGGGCCAGGCCATTCAGGGGGGACGTCATGCGTGAATTATCATGCCCGGCTCTTTCCCCTCTCTCCATTCCGGTTCGTGCGCCGTTTCCTCCTCTTCATCCTGCTGGTGGCCTTCGCGGTGGCCGGCACCGGTTTCTGGTGGCTCCACCATCCGCTGCCGCAGCGGGCCGCTTCGGGCTCCGCCGCGGCCGGTGCCACCCCGGGCGTGCTCGAACTCGAGATCGAGCCCGGCACCACGCCGCGCGGGGTCGCCGCGGCGGCCGTCGCCGCGGGCGTCGAGACCGACCCGCGCCTGCTCTACGCCTGGTTCCGCCTGTCGGGCAAGGACCGGCTGATCAAGGCCGGCAACTACGAAATCCCCGCCGGCACCACGCCTTTCGGCCTGCTGCAGAAGCTGGTGCGCGGCGAAGAGGCGCTGCGCGCCGTCACCCTCGTGGAGGGCTGGACCTTCCGCCAGTTCCGTGCCGCGCTCGACCGCGACGAGGCCCTGCGCCACGACACGCAGGGCCTGGCCGATGCCGCCGTCATGGAGCGCCTGGGCCGGCCGGGCGTGGCGGCCGAGGGGCGCTTCTTCCCCGACACCTACACCTTCGCCAAGGGCACGAGCGACCTCGCCGTCCTGCGCCGGGCGCTGCACGCCATGGACCGGCGGCTGGAGGCCGCCTGGGCACAGCGCTCGGCCGACACGCCGCTCAAGAGCGCCGACGAGGCGCTGATCCTCGCGAGCATCGTCGAGAAGGAAACCGGGCGCGCTTCGGACCGCGGCCAGATCGCGGGCGTGTTCAGCAACCGGCTGCGCACCGGCATGCTGCTGCAGACCGATCCCACCGTCATCTACGGCATGGGCGAGAGGTTCGACGGCAACCTGCGCCGCCGCGACCTGCAGGCCGACACGCCCTGGAACACCTACACCCGCGCCGGCCTGCCGCCCACGCCGATCGCGATGCCGGGCAAGGCGTCGCTCATCGCCGCCGTGCAGCCCGAGCGCACGCAGGCCCTCTATTTCGTGGCGCGGGGCGACGGCACCAGCCATTTCAGCCCCACGCTCGACGAGCACAACCGCGCGGTGAACCGCTACCAGCGCGGGCAGACGGCGCCGCAGGGGCAGTGAGCCCGCGCCGGCAGCGCACGCACCACAAAGGTCTTTTCTCCATGCAGCGACGGGGTTGGTTCATCACATTCGAAGGCATCGACGGTGCCGGCAAGTCCTCGCACATCGAGGCCGTGGCCGAGGTGCTGCGGCGCGCGGGCCGCACGGTCACGGTGACGCGCGAGCCCGGCGGAACGAAGCTGGCCGAGGCACTGCGCGCGCTGCTGCTGCACGAGGCCATGGATGCGCTCACCGAGTCGCTGGTCGTGTTCGCGGGCCGGCGCGACCATCTGCGCACCGTGATCGCGCCGGCGCTCGCGCGCGGCGAGGTCGTGCTGTGCGACCGCTTCACCGATGCCACCTTCGCCTACCAGGGCGCGGGCCGCGGCTTCGACCGGGGCGTGCTATCGCAACTGGAGCGCATCACCCAGTCGGGGCTCCAGGAAGGGGTGGACACGCTGCTGCAGCCCGACCTGACGCTCTGGTTCGACCTGCCGGCCGAAGTGGCCGCCGAGCGGCTCGAGGGCGCGCGCGTGCCCGACCGTTTCGAGGCCCAGCCGGTCGAATTCTTCCGGCGGGTGGCCCAGGGCTATGCCGACCGCGAATCCGCCGATCCCGGCCGCTTCGCGCGGCTCGATGCGGCGCTGCCGCGCGAGGCCGTGCGCGCGCGGCTCATGGAGGTCCTGCAGCAGCGGGGCGTAGCGGGCGCCGCGGGGGAGGGCGCATGAGCGCCGCGGAATCCATCCCGCCGTGGATCGCCGCCCAGCGCCGGCAGCTGCTGGCGCAGCGCGGCCATGCCTGGCTGCTCAGCGGGCCGTCCGGCCTCGGCCAGTACACGCTCGCGCTGGAGCTGGTGCGCGCCTGGCTCTGCGAGAACCCGTCGGAGGACGGCGCCTGCGGCCATTGCGGCAGCTGCCACGCCATCGAGGTGCGCACCCATGCCGACCTGTGCGTGCTCATGCCGGAGACCGACATGGTCGAGCGCGGCTGGCCGCTGCCCGAGAAGGCGCAGGCCGAGATCGACGACAAGAAGCGCAAGCCGAGCCGCGAGATCCGCGTGGAAGCCATGCGCGACGCCGTGCAGTTCGCGCAGCGCACCTCGGCGCGCGGACGCGGCAAGGCGGTGCTGGTCTACCCGGCCGAGCGCATGAACAACGTCACCGCTAATGCGCTGCTCAAGACGCTGGAGGAGCCCGCCGGCGACGTGCGCTTCGTGCTCGCGAGCGAGGCCGCGCACCAGTTGCTGCCCACCATCCGCAGCCGCTGCCTGGGCCATGCGCTGCAGTGGCCGGACGAGGCGCAATCCCTGGCCTGGCTCGCGCAGCAGGGCATCGCGCCCGAGGCCGCCGGCCCGCTGCTGCGCGCCGCCGGCGGGCGGCCCGAGGACGCCCGGGCGCTCGCCCGGGGCGGCCGCAGCCCGCAGGCCTGGGCGCTGCTGCCGCGCGCCGTCGCGCGGGGCGACGCCACCGCGCTGTCGGACTTCTCGCCCGCCGAGGCGGTGGACGCGCTGCAGAAGCTCTGCCACGACCAGCTCGCCCGCCGCGTCGGCGCCGCTCCGCGCTATTTCGCCGAGGCCGACCTGCCTCCGCCGCCCGGCGTCGGGCCACTAACCCGCTGGGCGCGCGCCCTCGCCAAGGAGGCGCGGACGGCGGACCATCCCTTCAATCCCGGGCTCATGCTCGAGTCGCTTGTGGCCCAGGCGCGAATCGCCCTAAACTCCCGCCATTGAACGACCACGACCGGCCCGTCCCGACATGAGCACCCCCTCCAGCGCCCCCCGTCCCAGCGTCATGCAGCTGGCCATCAAGGAGAAGGCGGCCCTGTACGCGGCGTACATTCCGTTCTTCGCCGAAGGCGGCATCTTCGTGCCCACCCCGCGCGAGTACCGCCTGGGCGACGACGTGTACGTGCTGCTCACGCTGCCGGAAGACACCCAGCGCTACCCCGTGGCCGGCCGCGTGGCCTGGGTCACCCCCGCCCGCGCGGCGGGCAACCGTACGCAGGGCATCGGCATCCAGTTCCCGAAGGACGACAAGTCCCGCGTGCTCAAGGCGCGCATCGAGGAGATCCTGGGCTCCGCCCTGGCCTCGGAGCGGCCCACCCAGACCATCTGATTTCCCGCGCGCCGCGCCGCCCGGCCGCCTGCGGCCACCGGGCGGGGAATCTCCGCCCTCGGCCCCGTGCGGGCCTTCCGGCCGTGCCGTGCCGTGACTCGCCGGGCCGGACCGCGCTTTCCCGCGCCGGGCAGCCGAAGCGCCGCCTCCCCGATCGCATTCCTTTCCGTCCACGATGCCCGGGCTCTTGCGCAGCGCTTCTCCTACGGGCGCCGCGCTCCGGGCCGCCTAACATTCCGTCCGCCATGTTCACCGATTCGCACTGCCACCTGAGCTTTCCCGAACTGTCCGCCCAGCTGCCCGCCATCCGCGAGGCCATGGAGGCGGCACGCGTCACCCGCGCGCTCTGCATCTGCACCACGATGGAGGAGTTCGGCGACGTGCATGCGCTCGCCGTGGCGCACGACAATTTCTGGAGCACCGTGGGCGTGCATCCCGACAACGAAGGCGTGACCGAGCCGTCCGTGCAGGACCTGCTCGACCGCGCCGCGCTGCCGCGCGTGATCGCCATCGGCGAGACCGGGCTCGACTACTACGGCATGGAAGACCGCAAGGGCGGGCGCAGCGTGGCCGACCTGGAGTGGCAGCGCGAGCGCTTCCGCACGCACATCCGCGCCGCGCGCGCCTGCGGCAAGCCGCTGGTCATCCACACCCGCAGCGCGTCGGACGACACCCTCGCGATCCTGCGGGAAGAGGGCGAGGACGGCGCCGGCAACCGCGCGGGCGGCGTGTTCCACTGCTTCACCGAGACCGCCGAGGTGGCGCGCGCCGCGCTCGACCGGGGCTACTACATCTCGTTCTCCGGCATCCTCACCTTCAAGAACGCCCAGGCGCTGCGCGACGTGGCCGCCTTCGTGCCGATGGACCGCATGCTGATCGAGACCGACAGCCCCTACCTCGCACCCGTGCCGTACCGCGGCAAGACCAACAATCCCTCCTACGTGCCCTTCGTGGCGCAGCAGATCGCGGCGCTCAAGGGCCTGGAGGCCGAGGCCGTGGGCGAAGCCACGAGCCGCAACTTCGACACGCTCTTCTTCCGAAAGGACGCCCCATGACGCAAACCTCCCGCCTGTCGCGGCGCATGTTCGTTTCCGCCGTGGCCCTCACCGGCGCGGCACTGTGCAGCGCCTGCGCGCACGCCGGGGCCTACGACGATTTCTTCACCTCGATCGTGCGCGACCAGGGCAGCGACATCACGGCCCTGGTGCGCCGCGGCTTCGATCCGAACACGCGCAACCCGAAGGGCGACGTCGGCCTCACGCTGGCGCTGCAGCAGGGTTCGATGAAGGCATTCGACGCGCTCATGGCGGCGCCCGGGATCAAGGTCGAGACGCGCAACGCGAAGGACGAGAGCCCGCTCATGATCGCCGCCCTGCGCGGGCAGGTCGCGGCCGTGCGCGCGCTCATCGCCAAGGATGCCGACGTGAACAAGACGGGCTGGACGCCGCTGCACTACGCGGCCTCCGGCACCACCGACCAGCAGCTGGAGATCGCGCGCATCCTGATCGACCAGAGCGCCTACATCGACGCCGAGTCCCCCAACGGCACGACGCCGCTCATGATGGCCGTGAGCTATGGCCGCGCCGACGTGGCGCGCTTTCTGGTGGAGCAGGGCGCGGACCCGACGATCAAGAACCAGCTCGGACTCACCGCGGCCGATTTCGCGCGCCGCGCGTCGCGCCAGGACATGGCGGACCTCGTCGCCGAAGCGATGCGCCGCAAGCAGCCGAACCGCGGCACCTGGTGATGCCGGCAGCGGGCCGGGCGAGCCGGACCCTCAGCCCGCGAGCACCGCGCCCTTGAGGCGCGCGTAGAGCCCGCCCTGCGCGACCAGCTCGGCGTCCGTTCCCTGTTCCACGATGCGGCCACGCTCCATCACCACCACGCGGTCGGCGTGCTCGATGGTGGAGAGCCGGTGCGCGATCACGAGCGTGGTGCGCCCGCGCATGAGGCGCTGCAGCGCGTCCTGCACCAGCCGCTCCGATTCGGTGTCCAGCGCCGAAGTGGCCTCGTCCAGGATCAGGATCGGCGCATCCTTGTAGAGCGCACGGGCGATCGCCAGGCGCTGGCGCTGCCCGCCGGACAGCTGCGCCGCGTTGTGGCCCACCAGCGTGTGCATGCCCTGCGGCATCGCCGCCACGTGCGATGCGAGGTTCGCGGCCTCCAGGCAGGACTGCACGCGCGCCTCGTCCACGGCGGCGCCCAGGGCCACGTTGGCGGCCACGGTGTCGTTGAACATCACCACGTCCTGGCTCACCATCGCGAATTGCGATCGCAGGGCCGGCAGGTTCCAGTCCTCCAGTGCCTGCCCGTCGAGCAGCACCCGGCCTTCGGTCGGCTGCAGGAAGCGGGGCAGCAGGTTCACGAGCGTCGTCTTGCCGGCCCCCGAGGGGCCCACCAGCGCCACCACCTCGCCGGGCCGCACCGACAGGTGCACGCGGTCCAGCGCCGGGGCCAGCTCCGAGCCGAAGGCCACGGTCACGCCCTCCAGCACGAGCGCGCCCTGCGCGCGCCCGGCGGGCGCATGGCCGCCGCCCGTCTCGGCCGGGGAGCTTTCCAGCAGCACCAGGCCGCGCTCCAGCGCCGCCACGCCGCGCGTGAGCGGGTTGGCCACGTCCGCCAGCCGGCGGATCGGCGCGATCAGCATCAGCATCGCCGCCATGAAGGCCGCGAAGCCGCCCACGGTGACTTCCTTCGTCTGGCCGATGTGGCTCTGCCACAGCGCCACGCAGATCACCGCCGACAGCGCCGCCGCGGCGAGCAATTGCGTGAGCGGGGTCATGGCGGCGGAGGCGATGGTCGCCTTGATCGCCAGGCGCCGCAGGCTCTGGCTCAGCGCCCCGAAGCGGCCCGCCTGGCCTTCCTCGGCGCCGTGCAGGCGCACCATGCGGTGGGCGAGCACGTTCTCTTCCACCACGTAGGCGAGCTGGTCGGTGGCCTCCTGGCTGCTCTTGGTGATGCGGTAGAGGCGGCGCGACAGCGTCTTCATGATCCAGGCCACGCCCGGCACCAGGAAGGCGACGATCAGCGTCAATTGCCAGTTCAGATAGAGCAGGTAGGCCAGCAGCGCGACCAGCGTGAAGCCGTCGCGCGAGATGCCCAGCAGCGCCTGCACCAGCTGCGTGGCGCCGTTCTGCACCTCGTACACCACGGTGTTCGACAGCGTGCTCGCCGATTGCCGCGAAAACAGCGCCATGTCCGCCGACAGCAGCCGCTGGAACAGCGTCTCGCGCAGTTTCAGCATGCCCTCGTTGGCGATGCGCGCGAGCGCGTACTGCCCGCCGAACTGCGCCAGCCCGCGCACGAAGAACACCCCCATCACGGCCACGGGCACCAGCCAGAGCTTGAGCGAGCCTTCGGTGAACCCCTGGTCCAGCAGGGGTTTGAGCAGGGCGGGGATGAGCGGCTCCGTGATCGCCGCCACCACGGTGGCCAGCACCGCCAGCGACCAGGCCAGCCGCTGGCGGCCGAAGAACGACGACATCCGCTTCAGGCGGGAGAACAGGGGCGGCGGGGAGGATGCGGGGCCGTCGGCGGCGGCTCCCTGGGGGGGCGAGGCTTGCATGTGGGGCGGATTCTACGTAGGACCGCGCCGGCAACTCGAACAGTTTGTCACAGGGGTATCCGGGCTGTGTGTAACATTCGGCCCCTGTCCTTCCGGTTTGCTCCGGCGCATGGCCCGGTATCCCAACGCTGTCAATGACTTCAGACCGTCCATCCCACTCCCTCCTCGCGGCACTGCCGTCCCCCACACGCCGCCACGCCATCGTGGCCCTCGCTTCCGCCGCCACCACGGTCCCTGCGCTGGCGCAGTTCAGCCTCACCATCGTGGGCGTGGGGACGACGCAGTACCCCACCGCCATCGCGCCGTTCCGCGGCGAGGCCGGCGCTCCGCAGAAGATTTCCGCGATCATCCAGGCCGACCTGGAGCGCAGCGGCCAGTTCCGCGTCGTGGACGGGGCTGGCCCGCAGCTCGACGAGAACTCGCGCCCCGACGTCGCCGCCTGGAAGCAGAAAGGCGCAGACTCGCTCACCACGGGCAGCGTCACGCGCCTGCCGGACGGCCGCTACGACGTGCGCTTCCGGCTGTGGGACACGGTGCGCAACGAACCGGACCTGGGCGGCCAGAGCTTCGTGGTCACGCAGGGCGACCTGCGCCTCGTCTCCCACCGCATCGCCGACTACGTCTACGAGAAGATCACCGGCCAGCGCGGCATCTTCTCGACCCGCATCGCCTACGTCACCAAGGCCGGCAGCCGCTACAGCCTGTGGGTGGCGGACTCCGACGGCGAGAACGCCCAGTCGGCGCTCTCCAGCCCCGAGCCGATCATCTCGCCCGCCTGGTCGCCTTCGGGCACGCAGCTGGCGTACGTCTCGTTCGAGTCGCGCAAGCCGGTGGTCTACGTGCACGACGTGTCGACCGGCCGGCGCCGGCTGATCGCCAACTTCCGCGGCTCCAACAGCGCCCCGGCCTGGGCGCCGGACGGCCGCACGCTGGCCGTGACGCTCAGCCGCGACGGCGGCTCGCAGCTCTACACCATCGACGCCAACGGCGGCGAACCGCGCCGCCTGATGCAGAGCGCGGGCATCGACACCGAGCCCACGTACTCCAGCGACGGCCGCAGCATCTACTTCGTGAGCGACCGCGGCGGCGCGCCCCAGATCTACCGCGTGCCCGCCACCGGCGGGAATGCGGAGCGCGTCACGTTCACGGGCACCTACAACATTTCTCCGAGCATCAGCCCCGACGGCAAGTTCTTGGCCTACATCTCCCGCGTCGGAGGCGCTTTCAAACTCCACGTCATGGATCTGGGTTCCGGCACCACCGCGGCCATCACCGACACCACCGCCGACGAGAGCCCGAGCTTCGCGCCCAACGGCAAGCTCATCGTCTACGCCACCCAGCAGGGAGGCCGCGAGGCGCTGATGACCACCACGCTGGACGGCAAGATCAAGGCACGCCTCGCAGGCCAGAGCGGTGACATCCGCGAACCGGACTGGGGACCGTTCCAGAAACAATAATTGGAATCTTTTTCAATTTTCAGACTCGACCGTACCAATTTTCTGGACTAGGAGAACCTTCGCATGATCCACCTTCCCTTCAAACGCATCACCCTGGCCCTCACCGTGGCCGCCGTCATGGCCGGCTGCAGCTCCGGCGTCAAGCTCGAGGACGTGCCCGTCGAGAACAAGGGCGCCACCTCCACCGCCCCCAACGGCGGTGCCAACGCCAACGGCAACTCCCAGAGCGGTGTCGCTCCGGTCGACCTGAACCAGTCCGCGCGCGACGCGGCCGGCCCGGTCGGCGTGGCCCGCATCGTGTACTTCGATTTCGACAGCTACGTCGTGAAGCCCGAATACCAGTCGCTGATCGAGCAGCACGCCCGCTTCATCAAGCAGAGCCAGGGCCGCAAGGTCATGATCGAAGGCCACACCGATGATCGCGGCGGCCGCGAATACAACCTGGCCCTGGGCCAGAAGCGTGCCGAGGCCGTGCGCCGCGCGCTGGGCCTGCTGGGCGTGCCCGACAGCCAGATGGAAGCCGTGAGCTTCGGCAAGGAAAAGCCCGCGGTGCAAGGCAACTCGGAAGATGCCTTCTCGCAGAACCGCCGCGTTGAACTGTCCTACCGTTGATGGCGATGGCTTTCGTGCAGCAGCGGGCGCGCGGGCGCGTCCGCAGGGCAGCAGCGCTCGCCGCGCTGTCGCTGGCCGCGGGCTTCGGCGCCACGGCCAGCCACGCCGCGCTTTTCGAGGATGACGAGGCGCGCCGCGCCATCATCGAGATGCGCCAGCGCGTCGATGCGCTCCAGCAGCAGCTGGGGGGCGACCAGCGCCGCACCACGGACGAAACCTCGCAGATGCGCCGCAGCCTCATCGACCTGCAGTCGCAGATCGAAACGCTCCGTTCCGAGCAGGCCAGCCTGCGCGGGCAGAACGAGCAGCTGCAGCGCGACGTGGCGGAACTGCAGCGCCGGCAGAAGGACATCGCCCAGGGCGTGGACGAACGCCTCAAGCAGTTCGAGCCCGCGAAGGTCACCATGGACGGCCAGGAATTCCAGGCGGACCCGACGGAAAAGCGCGACTTCGACGCCGCGCTCGCCGTGTTCCGCTCGGGCAAGTTCCCGGAAGCCGTGACGGCCTTCGGCAACTTCCTGCGCCAGTACCCGCGCAGCGGTTTCGTGCCCTCGGCCCGTTTCTGGCTGGGCAACGCCCAGTACGCGACGCGCGACTACAAGGAAGCGATCAACAACTTCAAGGCCCTGCTGGCCGCGGCCCCCGACCATGCGCGGGCGCCGGAAGCTGCGCTCTCCATCGCCAACTGCCAGATCGAGTTGAAGGACACGCGCGCCGCCCGCAAGACGCTGGAAGACCTGCTGCGCGCCTACCCGCAATCCGAAGCCGCTGCCGCGGCCAAGGAACGCCTCGCGCGGCTCAAGTGAGCACAGAGCCCGTGCAGCAGCATGTGCAGGGGGAGGCGCCGGAAACGGCGC